>Ga0194131_10000963_pt1 | contig 49906 bp, 35 predicted proteins | sample TA2KigO120mmetaG_FD_148631 | JGI IMG/M metagenome (GOLD analysis project Ga0194131, IMG submission 148631) | Freshwater microbial communities from Lake Tanganyika, Tanzania - TA2015053 Kigoma Offshore 120m | ecosystem: Environmental > Aquatic > Freshwater > Lake | place: Tanzania: Lake...
TTGAATCCCCTCGGAAAGGAATCCCTCCACCATGAAACGTCTCACAACAATGCTCGCATTGGCCGCGATGATGTCGAGCCTGACCGGCTGCTGCTGCTGGTGGCCGTGGTACGGCAATCAATGCGGCTACGGCGGCGGAGCCTGCGGTCCTGCGGGCTGTGCGCCGGGTTATGGAACGCCGGCCGGGACGACCAGTTACCAGACCTATGACTCGGTGACTGGCCTGCCACTGTCGACAACGACGGCGTATCAGCCAGTGGTCGTTGCGCCCGCAGTGTCGCTCGGCCCGCTCGAAGCGCTGCCGACATACCGGTAATTCCACAAGCGACCTTTCCGAGAAACTAAGGGCGACGCCCTCGCTGTGTCCCGAACAATCGGTCACACGGCGAGAGCGCCGCCCTCGCTTTGCCTTCGTAAAAGAAGTGGAGTTATTTCTTACGCTTCTTGCCTGTAGCTGCGGCGACCTTCTTGTGATCGCCAACCTGCGGCAACACCGCGTCTGGGAACGCATCCGGGCCGAAGTACCGCAGGCCGACCAGCGGTTCGGTCCCGGTATTCTCGACTTCGACTCCTTGGGTTGCGGCGCGATGCGTGATGAAGACTTCGTCTTCGGTCATTGCCCCGAAGCGAATCATCACTGGCGTTTGGAGTGCCATCTTGCCGATGCGGCCGCGGCCCTGAGTCGTGATCCAACCGCTGGCAGCTCCATCCTTGATCGTGCATTTCGCACCCGGCATCACGGTCAACTCGCGAGCCGAGAACAGCTGCTTGCCATCCACTCGGCCATAGACAATCCAGCGGTCTTGGTAGCCGGCAGCGCTGGTGTCGCCGATGTTGATCGGTTCGAGGTAGTTGTTGTCCTTGAAATTCGGATCGACGTTCTTGTCCCAGTCGAGCGCATCGACCATGTGTTCCAAGTCATCGTGCTTGTTCTTCGGGAAGTCTTTCGTGAGCAAGGCTCGAGGGACGGCCCGGCCTTCGACCATCGACTGGTACATGCCGAACACATCGCTACCCCATTGCGGCTCGTAAGTCACGAGGCTTCCCGGAGCATGCAACACGCACGGCGGAATCAACCAGCCGGTGCCGGGCTTCAAACGGTACGCCTTTGACAGATCGAGGATGCCGTTATCGCCGTCGTTCCACCGCGCGAGGCAGTCGATCACGTTTTGCTTGGTCGTACCCGGTTCCAGGCCCATGAACGTGTATGGAAAATTATTCCCGATCTGATTCATCTGCGGCGGGAAGTAATACGACTCTGGCTTCCCCTCCTGGCCGACGAGCTTCGCTTGCTTCTCGTTCTGGTGCATGTGGTGCGGGATTGGCCCCATGTTGTCAAAGAATTTGGAGTAGACCGGCCAGCGCTTGTACTTCTTCCAGATCGACGAGCCAACGGCGTCCGCACCCATCTCTTCGATCGCGTCACGCAGCGTGAATTTCTCTTTGCCGAACACGACGTAACTCAGCCCTTCGTCCGGCGCACGGTTGTCGTTCATGGCAAACGTCGTCGAAGAGAACCATCGCTCGTCAATGCCACCGCGGTGCGTGCCGAGTGCATAGTAATCCGCCGGATGCAGTTTCAGCCGCAAACCCGGTTGGAGAAACGAGCGGGGCACCCACGTCGGGGCCAAACGAAAGAGACCGTTGCTTGCATTGAGTGCGTCTGTTGCCAGCTTTGCCACATTGGCCATGTTGAAAACTCCAGGTGCAATTTTCTGGCAACACGCGGCTCGCGTGTTGCGGAAGAGAAAGGTCGAACAACAAAAAAAGCCGCGAACGCGGCCTGAACCGGGCGGGTATTCTGGCTCCGAAGTGGTTGATTTTCAACGAAGTCCGTGCCTTTCAGACGTGGTTGAAGGGCTTTTGATCCGGCTGTATCTTGCCATCCGTATCGAGCAAATTCGCACACCAACGCGACCGGCAAGTCGCGTGCCGCCACGACTCTTCACAAGGTTCATTCGCAATGGGCATGTTTACTGGAAAAAAAGGTCTGATCTTTGGAATCGCGAACGATCATTCGATCGCCTGGGCAATCACCCAGTGTCTGAAAAATGAAGGGGCGGAAATGGGGTTCACCCACTTGCCCGACAAAGACCCCACGATGCCAAAGATGGAACGCCGCGTGAAAAAGTTGGTCGAGCCGATCGGCGCTAAGTTTCTCGTCCCGTGTAATGTTCAGGATGACGCCGACCTCGACAAAGTCTTCGGTGTTGCGAAAGAGCAATTCGGGACCGTCGATTTTGTCCTGCACTCGGTCGCGTATGCTCCCATCGACGACCTGAAAGGACTGACCGTCGCGTGCAGTCGTGAAGGCTTCAAGACGTCGATGGAAATCAGCGTCTACAGTTTGCTGGCGATCGTGAATCGTGCTCGCGGAATCCTTTCACCCGGGGGCAGCATCCTGACGCTGACGTATCTGGGGGGCGAGAAAGTCATCCCGGGCTACAACATCATGGGGGTCTGCAAAGCCGCACTGGAAAGTTCGGTGACGTACGCCGCTCACGAACTCGGGCCGATGGGATTCCGGGTCAACGCACTCAGCGCTGGGCCGCTCAAGACGCTCAGTTCGTCGGCCGTCGGTGACTTCGATCAGATGATGAAACTGTACCCGGCGATGTCTCCGATGCGCCGCAACATCTCGATGGAAGAAGTCGGCAAGACTGGGGCCTTTCTGTTGAGCGATCATTCCAGCGGCATCACTGGCGAGACGGTGCATGTCGACGCCGGCTTCCATGTGATGGGTGCTCCGCCGGCTGAGATGAAGTCCAACGCATAGCCGTGCGAGGGAGTGAACGATGACGGAGTTCCGTCACAAGACCATCGGGATCGCGGTGGTCGAACATCAAGGATGTTATCTGGTCGGCGTCCGCCCGCCGGGAGCGTCGTTGGCTGGCTTTACCGAATTCCCCGGCGGCAAGTGTGAAGCCAACGAAGACCCGTCTGCGGCCGCCGTGCGCGAATGTTTTGAAGAAACCGGACTGCGTGTGGAGGTTCTCGAACTGTTGACTCGACGGTTGTACGAGTACGCCTACGGCTCGGTCGATTTGCATTTCTATCTCTGTCATCCGCTCGAAACGCCGGCCGCCGAACATGACCTGCAGGGCTTCCGCTGGCAGGACCTCTCGTCGCTTGGTTCGATGAAGTTCCCGGACGCCAACGTGCCGGTACTGAAACTGCTGGAACAACGCGCTCAAGCAACGACGTAGTTCAGACGCCTGCGTCCAAACGCAAATGCCCCGACCTAGGCGTCCGGGCTACGAAATCACCGCCGGTTGATCGCGGTACCGAGCTACGGCAGATAAAATGAGCATCCAGCCGGTCTAGAGGTTGACTGATGGCTGATTGCGGCAACCGTGACGCGCCTCCCTTCGTTCGTCGCCGCGCTCCCGCTGTGGCGGTCGTGCTCGCGTTCGATGTTGGCATTATCGTCGATGCCCATGCCCCGACGAACGGTTGGTGGGGTTGGAATCTCGCGGCCATCGCGTTGCTGATCGCGGTTGTGCTGAGATTGTGGCGGTGCTCACGATGCTCCCTCGTTTGTTTGTTGCTCGCCGTCGCCGGACTCGGAGCAGTGCGACATCACGCGGTTTGGTTTGTCGGCGAGCCGGACAACATTGGCCTATTCGCTCGCGAGGAACCACAACCGGCGCGGTTGATCGGCACGATCGCCGAGCGTCCGCAACTGATCCGCGATTCGGAAGACGAATCCTCACGGCCGTGGGGTTCGCCCGAGCGAACGACACTAATCATCCATAGTCAACAATTGCGTGATGGCGATCGTTGGCTCGAAGTGACCGGAGGCGTGCGAGTCGCTGTCTCTGGCTTGGCGAGCGATCTGCAAATCGGCGACGAGATCGAGTTGATTGGCCGGCTTGCGTTGCCGGAGCGTCCACGCAACGTCGGCGAGTTCGATCTTGCGGAGTACCTGCACAAGCAAGGCATCCGCGCGACGCTGCGTTGTCGGTCGCTCGATGCAGTGACTTTTCGTCATCGTCCGAAAAAGGTCATCGCTCATTTTCATCGCCTGAGAGTTGCCGCTCGTGGGCATTGCGAACGACTGCTGCGTGAGAAGCTGTCGCCGGACTCGTCGTCGGTTGCGCTGGCGTTGTTGCTCGGCACCCGCACACGCATGAGTTCGCAGCGGCGTGAAGCGTTCATCGAGAGCGGCACGATGCACGTCCTGGCCATCAGCGGCTTGAACGTGGCGATTTTGGCGATGTTCGTAGGCGGAGTGTGCCGGCTGTGCAATTTCTCACGCGGGCTGACGGCGATTGCGATTCTGACGCTCGTCGGTGGTTATGCGGCGATCACCGATGCCGGTCCACCGGTTGTTCGGGCGGCGCTGCTGGTTTTTCTCTCAACACTCGGCTGGCCGTGGGATCGGCCGACGCACGCAAACAACTTGCTGGCAGTGACGGCGCTCGGAGTGCTGTGGTGGAATCCGACCGATGCTTTCAACACGGGAGCACAACTTTCCTTTCTCGCGGTCGGCGTGATCTTGTGGTTGTCCGAGCGGCGTGGTTGGCAGTTGGAAGAGACTCAAATCGCGGCTGACCCAGCCAAACCGAAGACCGAGGCGGAACTTCAACAGGAGCTGGCTGAGAAGTTACCGAAGACAGCGATTCGCAAATTTGTCAACGGTTGTTGGTCGCTGACGCGCGATTCAACCGCCGTGTCTCTCTTCGTGTGGTTGTTCTCTTCGGTCATGATCGCTCGGCAGTTTCATCTCGTGTCGCCGGTCGGAGTGCTGGCGAACATTCCGCTAATCCCGGTCGCGACTGTGGCGTTGTGCCTTGGCTATTCGGTACTGCTGGTCGGTTTTTTCAGTTCAACGCTTGCCGGCTGGATTGCCGTGCCGTTCGATTGGTCGCTGCAACTGATGCTTTGGATCGTCGATGTCGCGGCCGACCTATCGTGCGGACATCGTTACGTTCCAACTCCGCCGACATGGTGGTTGATCGGAGCGATCGTTTGCTTGGCGACGCTGTTCTGGTGGATTCGCGGCCCGCTGCAAAAGCATCTCGGCTGGCGAGCGTTCTGGCTATGGACGCTCATTGGTCTGATCGTGCCGCTCTGGCCGCGCGAGCCGGGTCCGCTGCGGGTGTCGGTCCTGTCCGTTGGACATGGCTTGTCTGTGTTGGTTGAAACGCCGTCGGGTCGGACGTTGTTGTACGACGTTGGCATGATGGGGAATGGTCGCCGCGCGCGGGAGATTATCCAACAAACGCTGTGGCATCGCGGACACAGCCGACTCGACGGCCTGATGCTCTCACACGCGGATACCGATCACGTCAACGGTGCGAGCGGTCTGCTGCGAACGGTACCGATCGGACAAGTCATCGTCTCGCCTCAGTTTTTTGATTGGACTCAATTCGCCGTCGCTGACGTGCTTGAAGCGGCACGCCGCTGTGATGTCCCCATTCAATTCACCTGGCAGGCTGATTCGCTGAGTCTCGGCGACGGCATAGAATGTCGCGTGCTGCATCCCAATCCGAACGAACATCTCTCGCCCGACAACGCGAACAGCATCGTGCTGTTGCTCAAATACGCTGACCGGCGAGTCTTGTTGACGGGCGATCTGGAACGCGAAGGCTTGCTCCGCTTGTTGAATTCGCCACCGCAACGTTGTGACGTGCTGGTGTCGCCGCATCACGGCAGTCTCGGAGCCAATACGACCGACCTCGCTCGGTGGTCCCGTCCCAACTGGCTGATCGTCAGCGCCGACCGCCGAGCCAACCTCACAACGCTGCGTTCTCGATTCGGCCCCGACACGACAGTCCTTAGCACCTCCGACCACGGCGCGATCACGTTCGAGTTTCACGCCGATGGGCGAATGACAATTACCACATTTCGCAGCGGCAGTGTCACGCATGACCCGTAGCATGGCTGCCCTACGAACTCACTTTCGCTCGATCCGTACTTCGTAGCCGGCAGCTTTGTAGGCGTTCAGCGCGCGATCGAACGCAGCGTCCTTTGCGTTGATCAGCTTGACGTGGCGCGGTGCGATCAAGCCCAGCGCATCAGGGACATCGAGAACCTTCATCACGCCCAGGAAGTGCGGGCCGTCGCGATGAGTGCTCGGCGGATCGACGAGGGTCACTTCGGCGATGCAGTTTTCGAAGAGCGTGGCGTAAGCACCGAGGACTCCTGCCTGTCCTTTTCCGAGCACTCCGACCGACAGTTCATTGCCTTCCGCTTCATGCAGCCAGCGCGCGGTGGCTTGCACATCCCAGACTCGGCCCGCATCAACCGTGCGGCCGAGCAGCGCGTGAGCACGTTCGACATAGTTCGGGGGGTTCTTGCGTGTCCAGGCCGAGAACTCACCGCTACCGCGCGGGCTGAGGATCGTGACCGGCTGCCCTTCTGGGATCAGGCCCTTCGCCCACGCCGGCAGTTTCCCTTCCGGTTCGTCGGCGTTGAGCACCACGAGCCACAATCGCTTTGGTTTCTCTTGAGCGACTGCCTTCGGTTGCACTCGTGCTGCGAGCACCGCAATTTCGGTGTCGGTTCTCAGGATCACGCGGCCATCCGCTTGTTCTTCGCGAACTTCGGCGGCCAGGACCTGGTCCGGCCAGTCACGGAAGACTCGATCGTACAGTTCACCGCGCAGGCGATTCGACCACTTTTCGTAGTCGCTCTTCGTCTTTGGCGTCGCCGGCTTCGCGAGCGTTACGAACGATTCGTCGATTTTGTCATTGAGGCTGTCGTTCGGCAGGTCGCTCTCTTCGGGGAAGACACGCAATTCTTTGCCCGCGAAAGGAGGCAGCGGCGGTTCAGCGGTTTCGGAGTTGTCCGCTTTGAGATGCTTGCTGATCCAGCGATAGGCCATCAGTCGCAGTTCAACGTTGTCGGCGTGGCCTCCCGGAGTGACGCCGATGTCGAACAGGTCGCCTGGCCGCTTCTCGTACCAGTTGTAGAGCTTCGCCAGCCGAGCACGAATGCGTTCGTTGCCCGGCATCGGGAAGATCGTGTCGTAGCCGGAGTTCTCGAACAGCATCGGCCGCGGAGCAATCAACGCAGCGATCGTCGTCCACTCCCAGCGGTAGTTGTTGTAGAGAAACATGCAGTCGCAGTGGCCGTTGCAGACTTTGTCGGTGACGTAGCTTTGCAGATCGCTCATGCCGCTGACCGGCACGCAGACTTTGACCCGTTCGTCCGCCGCCGCGATCCAAAATGTCGCCGCCCCGCCGCCGCTGATGCCCGTGACGGCGATCCGCTCGGGATCGACCTCCGGCCGCGAAACCAGATAGTCGATCGCTCGCACGCCGTTCCAACATTCGACTCCGGCCGACGTGTAGCCATACGAATGCCACCACCAACGTTCTTTGTTGTAAGTCCCGTGATGAATGCCCGCGACCTCGCCAAGTTGCAACGTGTCGATGATCAAGCATGCAAACCCATGCGTCGCGAACCACATCCCATGCTGCTGAAATGCCGTCTTGTTTCCGTCGCGTCCCTTGCCCGAATGCCCGCAGACGTAGAGCACCGTCGGCAGTTTTTCTTTCGGCAACGGCTTCGGCAAATACAAATTCCCGGTGACGTACAGCCCCGGCTTCGACTGGAAATGCACCTTCTCGACAGTGAAGTTCTCGCGAGCGACCTTCCCGGTGACCGTCGCCTTGAGCGGCGTCCGCTCCGGCAGCGGCCACAATCCGAGCATGTCAAAATACTGCCGCTTCAACTCGTCACGTTTCGCCTCCCAAGCCTCACGCGAATCCGCCTCCGCCAGCACATTCAAGCTGAGCAGTTTCGTTTCACCCGTCAGATATTTCTCGATGGCCTCCTCGCCGGAACGCGGATCGGCAGCAACCGCGAACGAAGTGGTGAGCCATACTGCGAGCGAGAGGACGAGAAGACAACGCATAAGCCGATCCTCCACGACTCTGTGACCACAGTGCCTCGTGTTTCAAGCCGTTTTGAAACACAGAGGCACAGAGAACACAGAGGCAAAACAAGTGTCATTCCAACACCAGCATGGAGTGAATCTCCAGCGGCGGCAACTCAATGGAGGGGCCGTAGTGGCCGAGGGTACGTTTAGTGGTGAGTTGGCTCGGTTCGAGGAAGTCTTGGCGGAGAGGACGTAGCTTTTGACGAACTCACGAATCGCCTCTCGCAGCTCGCCAGATAACGCGGCAGCTTCGGCGAGGATCACAACTTTGAACCTGGGCAAATCACCTGAGAGTTGGGCATCGCCGCCGATCGTCGCTCACGGCCAAGTCCGCTGCCACGTTCGCCAGTATTTTCTCAGGAGGCCGCTGCCAGGAACGGACTGTCGATCAACCCGACAACGGCGAATAGACCTGTCGAATGATTTCTGGAGTCCGCGACATGCCGAATGTCGGGCTTGCGGAATACGGAAACATCACCGCCGATGAACCACCGGCACCATGCGACGGTCAGGTAAACACCAAACCAATGGGTGGGGCGAATCGAACAGCCGGGCCGCTGCTCGCGACGTACAAGACGCTCAAGAGCACGACCGACAGGATCGAGCGAGTCAGCAACTTCAGTTCAACGCCTCCGAACAGTCCTCGGTGGCAAGAATTCGATCAGCGCCACGACCTGCGTTGGTGACTTCTGAAGAGCTCCGATAGATTCGTTCCAGCGACGACCGGGATTACGGCTTCGATTCCGCCGCGATGATTTGCCGTGCTCGCCAGATGGAGTCGAGAACGGCGGAGACGTTTTCGGGTTCGGAGAAGGGACTCATGATGTACGACTTGAGAGCGACGATCGGCTCGCCGTAGTCGGAGAGGCGGTAGCAGTCGGTCAGTGAGATCACGACGCCTCGGCCTTGCAGAGCCTCGGTGTGGATCAACTCGAAGATGCGGCGGTTGTAGGCGTTGTTGGCTCGGAGTTGATCGCGGTACGACGCATCCGTTTGTTCGAGCTTCGGTGTCGAGAACGTGTCGACGCCATCGGGATAGACGCGAAACAGTGTCACAGCTCCGAAGTTGTCAGCGTTGAGCACGGTCGTCGAGGCGTGGGCTTTCAGGTGCGTCGAAAGCTCAGAGGCCATCGTGACCAAATGGCCGAGCAGCGATCGCAGGCCGTCCTTGCCGAATAGCCGCAGATTGGCGAGCGCGGCCATCGGGCCGCTGCCGCTGCGCGTCGTCTCCAGCGTGTACTTGCCAGGATGATGATGACCAGATTGAAAGAGATATGGCGTCGCCGATTGATCGCGCGAAATCAATTGCAAGTCGGCGGCGTTTCTCAGCAAGAACAAACTGCTGACGTACGGCGCGAAGCCAGTCTTGTGGAAGTCGATGCCGAGTGAGTCGCTTTGGCCGAGATGCTTGATGCGTCGCGCGGTGCCAGCCAACGCTCGCACGGTGCGCGGTTGGAAACCGAGCGGGTTGGTTGTGAAGTCGTAGTCGTTGAAGACGCTCCAGGCCCAACCGATGACGGCGTCGGCGTGAATGTGCGGTGTGTAGTCGAGGCGGAACTCGTCGCGCAGACGGTCGCGAATCTCAATGATCGCGGAGAGATCATCGAGGCCGAACGCATCGGTCGTCCCCATCGTGGCCACAATCGCGGCGATCTTGCGGCCTTGTTTCAAGACATCGCGCAGCATCGTTTCGAGCAGGCACGTCCGCATTTCGTTTTCAGGAGACGTCGGAATCTCCACGACGTTTTGTTCGCCGAGACCCAGCCAACTCGCGACCGTCGAGCAGGCGTAGTGAGCACGATCCGAGCAGGCGATGACCGCTGGTTCGCGCAGTCCGGTCTGAGCAGTGCCGGGACACGCTTTCTCAAGGCCGATCTTGATGCCGTACAACAGCGTGCCGGTGCCGCCGAACGTGAACACTCCGCCGGCTTGCTCGACCGGATAACCGACGAGTTCTGCGGTCATCGCGGTGACTTCGACTTCCGCGACGGAGACTCGGCGACCGGATTCGTCGCTGCACAGATTCGGGTTGTAAATCGAGGGCAGCATCCCGCCGATGATGCTGGGAATTGTCGGGGCAGGGACGACGTTGACCTGTGCTCGCGGGTGGCCGGAGACGAACAAGCCAGAGAGGTGGGCCACCAATTCCTCGGTGACGTGCTCCAGCGTGCTGGGTTCATCGGCGACACGGCATTGCTTCGCGGCGGAGTAATCCAGTGTTTCCGGCTTGCCGAGCAGCGGACTGACCGACTTCAACCGGTCCACTTGATCGAGGGCTCGCAGGAACGAGAACACAAAATAGGCGTCGTGAACCCGATCCGAGGTCGGCTGCGGAAACGCCTGTCGCAAGGCGTGGATGATGTCTTGGTACTGAGCGGACATGAGCGGTTTGCGTCGTGAGTCGATGAAAGCGATTTGTCGAACGATACGCCGGGCATGATAGCCGTCGAGCGACTTGTCCGCAGCAACGATCGTGTTTGATTTGCGTTGGTCGCGCCGTATTGTCATTGTGTCGAGCGTTCCGAAACGGAACGGGCCAAGGAGAATTGAGATGATAAGGCATCTGCGCGGCGTATTAGGCATCGGAATGTCTTGGCTCGTCAGCACGGTCGCCGTGGCGGCGGAGTTCCCAAAGTTCGAGGCGAAGACTCTCGATCCCAACATCGGCAAAGTCTGTTACGCGGTGACGCTGGCGGATGTCGATGGCGACGGGAAGCAGGACGTCGTCGCGGTCTCCGAAAATCGCGTGCTGTGGTATCAAGCTCCCGATTGGAAGCCGCGCGTCATCATCGAAGACCAAACGGAGAAGGACAACGTCTGCATCGCGCCGCTGGATATCGATCAGGACGGCAAGATCGATTTCGCACTGGGAGCCGGTTGGTCAGGTAAGAACACGGGCCAGCTCGTGTGGCTGTCTCGCGGCGCGGTGCTCGATAAGAAATGGGACGTGCATCTGATTGGCCACGAGCCTTGGACGCACCGCATGAGGTTCGGCAACGTCGCGGGTGGCAAGCGACCGCAACTGGTGGTCTCGCCGCTCACCAAGACACAAGGGGACGGCGTGCGACTGCTGGCTTTCTCGATACCGCAGAATCCGAAGACCGATCCGTGGGCCAGCACAATCATGAACGCGGCAATGAATCGGATGCACAACCACTGGCATCTGGATTGGAACGGTGACGGCATCGACGACACCGTGACCTCCAGCCAAGAGGGCGTGCATCTCATCACGCCGGGCGCGGTTCGTGACGGCGCGGCCAACTGGCAGACGACGAAACTTGGCAACGGTGCCGGCGGCGAGAAACCGGAAGCCAAAGGTGCTGGTGAGATCAAAGTCGGCAAGCTGAAGAACGGCCCGCGATTTATCGTCACGGTTGAGCCCATGCACGGCCAAGCCTGCGTCGTCTATGTCGAGCCGAAAGCGGGCGAGAAGACCGCCGATGGCCTCTGGCCGAGACATGTCATCGACGCAACACTCAATCGTGGCCACGCACTGTGGACGTGTGACATCGACGGCGACGGCGGCGACGAAATCGTGCTCGGTTTCAGCGATCCTGGTCCCGGACCGGTCAAAGGCCCGGGTGTCTTCATCTACGAAGCCGACGACGCAACCGCGACCAAATGGACCAAGCACACGATCGACGACGGCGGAATGGCGACCGAAGACCTCATCTGTGCCGACCTGACTGGCGATGGAAAACTCGACATCGTTGCCGGCGGCCGAGCCAGTCATAACCTCAAACTCTATATCCAAAAGTAAGCAGCGGCAGAGCAGCACAAGTCAGAGCGACCAACCGCTGACCGCTGACCGCTGACCTCTAACATGCCCGAATTCCTACAACTCACTGATCGTCGCGTGGTCTTATTCGGCATGGCGAATCGAAAAAGCGTAGCCGCGCACGTTGGGCAAGTATTGACCGAAGCCGGCGCGAAGGTCATTCACGTCGTTCGCAGCGATGAGCGGCGCGAACAGATTCGCAAGCTGGTTGGCGACGTCCCGATTCACGTCTGCGATGTTGAGCATCAAGAGCAGATCAACCGAGTCCGTGACGAGATTGCCGCTCAGCACGGAACGATTCATGGCTTCGTCCATTCGCTGGCATTTGCCGACTATTCGGCCGGTTGGCTGCCATTTCACGAGACGCCACGACGAGCGTTCTTGCAGGCGGTGGATGTGTCGTGCTTCTCGTTCATCGCGATCGCGAATGCCTTTCGCGAATTGATCGATCAAGAGAACGGCAGCGTCGTGACGGTCTCGATCTCGACAACCCGCATGGCCGCGGAGAATTACGGTTACATGGCTCCGGTCAAAGCGGCTCTGGATTCATCCGTTTGTTTCCTGGCGAAGTCGTTCGCGAAGTTTTCGTCGATCCGATTCAACGCCGTCTGTCCGGGATTGCTCAAGACTTCCGCATCGGCGGGAATTCCCGGCTACATTGACAGCTATCTGCATGCGGAAAAAGCGACGCTCCGCAAACGAGCGGTGCAAACGGACGAGGTCGCCAACGCCGTGGCATTTCTGCTCAGCCCGCGATCATCGGGCATTAACGCTCAGGGGTTGGTCATCGATGCGGGGATGTCGATCAACTACTTCGACGACGGCTTGGTCCGGCCAACTTGACCGAGTGCGAGGTCACTTTCAGAATGCCCCGCCCGCTGGCACACCCAATCTCATACCATCCAACACTGGAGAATTCATGCATCGTCTCATCCTGACATTGTTTTTGATGGCTGCGTCCGCTTTGTGCCTGCTTCCCGCATGGGGTGAGGCACCGCAAAAGGTCGTGGAGATTGCGACCGTCAATGATCTCGTGGCAGAAATCGACGCGAAGATCGAATTGCTCGGCCAACAAACCGCCAGCGCGGAAGCATTCGCAAAGACCCTGGAAAAGAAAGAAGTCAATCAAGCGGCGGGCGTCATCGCGTGCATGGCACAGGCGATCGTCGAGCATCCGGACAAAGCGAAGGCAAAGTTTCATGCCGCCGATGTACGCGATGCTGCCGTGCTGCTGCGAGCAGCCAAGACTTTCGAGGAGGCAACCAAATTGATTGGCGTCATGAAAGACGCTCGCGCCGGCACGACTTCAGGCTCGGGTAAGCCGGAGGCGGAATGGAACAAGCTCACCGGTTTGGGCCGGATGATGGAAGAGGTCAATGGCCGCTCGGCAACGATTCGTCGCAGTTTGCGGCGGTTGCAGAAGCCAGACGAGACCGCGCGAGATTGCACGACCCTGGCGATCCTGGCTCTGGCAATGGAAGCCGACACGCACGAAGTCAAAGACCCGGCTCAACTGCCGCTGTGGAAGGAGCTCTCGGTCAAGTACCGCGTCGAAATGACCGCGATGGCCAAAGCCGTCCGAGCCAAAGACACCGCCAAAGCGACTGAGCACTTCACCGCCGCGAACGAAGCCTGCAATAAATGTCACGAACAAATCCGTGACAAGAGCAAGTAACCTGGCAAACTGGTTGTAACCCGTCGTCACAGGCTCCTGCCTTCATCGCCAAAGTCGGGAGTTTTTGTTGGTTGTCGTGGCTGATTGCAAATTTGCAGGAGATTGAACGGATTCCTCTGTCGAAAAGAAGTCAGTACCTGATAGGATTCCGCGTAGGTTTGCCGTCAGCGGCGCTTGGCGATTGCTAACGCAGCCGTAGAGAAGAAGGGGCATTCGAATGGGAACTTCATTCCTTTCCAGAATTGTGGCGATTGTCCTGTCGTTGGTCGGCGCGACTGAAGCGATCGCTCAAGGTCGCGGAGGTGGCCGCTCGCAAGGCGGATTGCAAACCGGAAATGGTGGTGGCCAGCAGAACCAACAGGCCATGCAGCAGCAAATTCAGCAGATTGGCCAGCGGCTTCAGGAGGGAGACAAGGTCCTGAAGGAAGCCAGTGAGAAGGCCGATGAGGTTCGCCAGGTGTGGCAGAAAGCTGATGCCGATCACAAGCAGACTCTGCGTGAGTTGGTGCAGGCCAAGAAGTCCGCCGAAGAAGACGCCAAGAACTCGCCGGAGTTGAAGGCGGCCAAAGAAAAACTGGAAGGACTGCGCGGTGAACTGGCAGAGATTCGCAAGAAAGTTATCGAAACTCTAACCAGCGAGAATGCGGAATATCAAAAGGCGCGAAAGGTCTACGAAGACGCGCTTACCCAACAAAAGGCCAACAGCGGTGTCGCCGTGTCGTCGGAGACACGCAAAGAATTAGCCAAGAAGGTCTCTGAGGCGAACAAAATCAATAAGACCATCGAGGATGTTGCGATGGCGGATAACTCGGAGGCGAAAGAGTTAGTGAAGCAGATCAAAGAGGCGACCGCGGAACTCGGAGTCGCCTCCAAGAAGAAGACGGAATCGATCGAAACTGATCCGAAACTGAGTTCTGCCAAGATCGCTTTTCAGCGAACTCGAGAAGAGTTGAAAAAGGCAAAAGCGGACCTTGCCCAAGCGGATGGCGAGACCAATCGGATTCGATCGGCAATGCAGGTGCTGGTCAATCAGCGAGCGTCGATCCAAAGCCAAATCGATCTTCAACAGCGATTACAGTCAATGGGCCAAGGAGGCGGTAACGGCAACAATCGGGGTCGCGGGCGATAGATCCACGAAAAAGTTGATGTTGAACAGCCCGGCGGCTCATGAGACGTCGGGCTGTTTATTTGGCAATGACGAATTCAAGGGGGATGTCATGCGGCGTTGGACGTGGTTGGTGCTGCTCGGATTCGCGTGTTCTCCGTCACGGCTGCTTGCCGCCGAACCGATTTTCGAACCAGGTGCGAAACTGAAAGTGGAAGCTGGCCAGGGAGCCGGCGGTGAGGGACCAGCTTGGCATCCGCAACTCGGCCTGCTGTCGAGCGGCAATGGACACATCATGCGGCTGACTCGCGACGGCAAGTCGCTCGTACATCGCGAAGGAGCCGGTACGAACGGTCTGCTGTTCGACGCGAAGGGGCAGTTGCTCGCCTGCGAGCCGAAGCTGCGACGAGTCACTCGGACGGAACTCAACGGCACGCTCACCGTGTTGGCAGACAATTACCTCGGCAAGAAGTTCAATCAGCCGAACGACATCACTGTCGATTCACACGGCCGAGTTTACTTTTCTGATCCGCGCTACGGCAGCCGCGACGACATGCAGCTCCGCGACGATCAAGGACGCACGATTGAAGGGGTCTATCGAATTGACCCACCCGAACTGACAGGCGGTGAACCGAAAGTGACGCGGGTCATCGGTCGCGAGTTGGATCGCCCGAATGGTGTGCTGGTCTCGGCCGATGATCGATTTCTGTTTGTCGCCGATAACAACAACGACTCACACAACGGCGCTCGCAAATTGTGGCGGTTCCTCCTGCGATCCGACGGAACCGTCGACCTCAATTCGAAGACGCTGCTCCGCGATTGGGGCAAAGGTCGCGGGCCGGACGGACTCAAGCAGAACCAGAAAGGGCAATTGTTTGTCGCCGGTGGACTCAACAAACCAAATCCGCCATTCGAACCGGCAGAAGATGTCAAAGGCGGGATCTACGTGATCGATCCGAATAGCGGCGAACTGCTTGATTTTCTGCCTGTGCCTACCGACGAAGTCACCAATTGCGCATTCGGCGGTGCAGACCGCAAGACGCTGTTTGCTACCGGTGGCGGTGTGCTTTACAGCATTCGAGTGACAACGTCCGGCCGAGTTGTTTGGCCCCAATGAGCGATCTGCCTCGAAACGGAATACGAGATGTTCGGCTGGTTGCGAGCACGTCGTCGTCGCCGCTGGTTGACGGAGCCATTTCCGCCGATGTGGGAGGAAACGCTGCGGCGGCAAGTCAAACAGGTTGAACGCATGCCAGCCGAACTTATGGAAAAATGGCGGCAACGGATTCAAGTCTTTGTGCGCGAGACCTCTTGGGAAGGCTGCCGAGATCTGAAAGTCACTGACGAACTGCGTGTCGTCGTTGCCGCGTACGCGACCTTACTGGTGCTGGGCTTTGAAGACGAATGGTTGAGTCGCGTGAGGCATGTGCTGGTACATCCGACTCCCTATCAAGGCCGTCGCGCGCGAATTGGTGTCGAGGGTATCGATTACTCACAGGACAATTGGATGCAGCAACTGGAAGACGATGTTGAGGACGAGCACCTCGGGGAGGCGTGGTGCGAGGGTGGCACGGTCATCATTGTCTGGAGCGAAGTCCCGACTTCCGAACACCTTGTTCCGCCGGGAACGAACGTCGTGCTGCACGAGTTCGCGCATGTCTTGCACGAGTTACTAAGTGGCTGGTTTCCGACCGCTTACAACGACCGCGGTGAGTCGTGGCTGGAGACGTTTCAGAACGAATACGGTCGGCAAGTCCGCGATGCCAATCGAGGCCGACGGTCATTGTTGGACGACTATGCGGCGGAAAGTCCCGAAGAGTTTTTTTGCGTCGCGACCGAATGCTTCTTCGAGCGTCCAATCCGAATGCAATCGCAGTCGCCCACGCTGTTCAATTTGCTGAAGCAATGCTTTCGCATCGATCCCATGAACTGGATGACCTGAACAACGGCCGCGGCTCGACGTCTGAGGGTTATTCCTTGACGAAGCACTTCGGGTGCCGCGTTCGAAAGTCTTTGATGGCATCGAGACTGACGACCGTGTTTTGCAGATCGAGGTACGTCAGTTTAGGAAGCAGGTCGAGATGCTTGATTCCTGCATCCGTGACCGCGGTGCCGTCGAGAGCCAGGAATCGAAGCCGAGGCATCTCGGCGAGAGACGCCAGTTCGTGATCCGTGATCGGCAGCGCGGTCAGTTTGATCGCTTCTAACTGCGGAAGCTTGGCCAGATGCCGCACAGCCTTTGCAGACAAGTCAGTATCACCCAGGTAAATCAATCGGAGCGACGGCATTTCTTGGAGGAATTCCAAGCCATCATCGGTGATGTGTGTGCGATTCAACTTGAGTAACCGCAGATCGCGTGATGCGGCGATCAACTTCAATCCACGATTTGTTACCTTCGTGTCGGTGGCATTCAAAACAAACATGTTGGGCAACTTGGCCAAATCCGGCATGGCGGCGTCGCGAATTGGCGTGCTGGTGACGCCCAAGAAGAGCGATTGAATCTCGCGAATCAGCTTTAGCACGTCGCCCTGCACTTGGCCGTCGCTTGCGAAATGTTCTTTAAACAGAAGCACGTAGGTGCCACGATCGTGAGTGACTTCGTCTTCGACATCAAAAACTTCAGCACCTAGATCGATCAGCGCCTTGACGGCCTTCGCGTGCCGCTCTGCCGCTGGATCGATGGTTGCTCCGCACCCCGTAAGACTCATCAATATCCAGACCGACAAAAGCCAGCCACTGAACCGTGCGGCTGGGAGCTTCGCGAGTGTCATCCCGGCGATGAACGTGACACAAATCTGTGTGACTCGACGAATCATTTAGAGAGTTCCAAATTGATGACCTGTGTGCCGGGTTTGACCTCCACCGTCGGAGCATCGGCGTTTGCCTGGAAGTACTTCGGATTGATGTCCGTGGGATCCATTGACATGATTTCAACGCGACATTTGCCTGGAACGACTCCCCGGAGTTTGTCGGTTATTTTTCCGTAAGAGAGTTCGTAACGACCCGTCGCATCCGTCTCACCAACTGAGGCCGTGATCTTGAACGATTTGCCATTTGAATCTTGTTTTCTCTCCAAAGGATGAAAGAAAACTTGTGCACCGACCAGTGGCTTGCCGTTCACAGAAATGGTCCCGGTAACGCTTGCCAACTTCGGTACGTATCCCCTGTCACCAAACATGGGAGAAACCAGGAAATAGATCAACAAATAGAGAACGACACCGCCACCCAAAACCGGCAACAATTTGGTACGCGTCTCGTACCACAAGCCCGCCCAGTCGAATTCGGGTTCGTCCTTCTTTTTCTCAGGTTCGGCTTCGATCCAGTTCGCTTTCTTCCCCTTCTTGGCAGACTTTGACAACAAGTCACCGGCGATGTTGGAGGCAGGGGCGTTGGGATTCGTTCCTGGCGGGCGTCGTGAGGGATTCGGCTGCTCGCCAGACTCGTCGTCCAAACCTGGGAGAGGAGCTGTTTTTCCGGGCGCGTCTGGTCCGCGTCGGATTTGAAACAATTCGCCTTCCTCATCCGTATCGGGCTGTGATTTCGATCGCTTCGCCAGAGGCTTTTCATCCGATTCGTCATCTGCCGACAAGAAAGCGTCCAGATCGAAATTGGCACCTGACTGGGAGGGCGGACTGCTCGCCAACTTGGGCTTCGCGTCGTCCGAGGAATCCGAATCCCGTGCGGTGATTTCACCCGAACTGGCAGAGTTTCCGTCTGCGTCTGCTGCGGGGACGAGAAATGGGGTCTTGCACTTGGGGCACTTACCCGGCTTGCCTGCGAGATCGTCTTTGATCTTCAGGATCGATCCGCATTCCTCGCATTCATAGCGAATCGACATGCAGTCTGCTCCGGCAGAACCCGATGGCAAAGACAAAGAGGCAGCTCTCTTAACCCAACGTTTCGAAAGCTGCCTCACGAGAAATCCGCAGTCTCGGGAACGATCATCAATCCCCTTCAAACTCACCGATGGTCAATCCATCGCTGATACTGGACAAAAAGCGGAACGTGTTGAGGTCCAGATTTTCGTTCAGGAAGCCGACATGACCATCGACAAACAGAAAAAAGGCACCACTTTCATGATCGCTGCCGGGGCCGTCATAATGCAGGTTCTTGTTGAGACCAAATCGAGTGGTGAACAGAGTGGCCATGCCGCCCCACGCCCAACCATCACTGCTCTGCAACAATTGGTTCGTGGGATGATTCAAACGCGTGTTTTCACCAACCATTAGAGACTGGGTGGTGCCATCGGTGACGTCGGCGAAACGCACGCTGCTGTTGACGTAGAACACACCGCGATTAACCGACGATGGCGAGTACATTTGCGTGGCATCGTTCTGAATTTGATCGGGAGTCAGAGCAAAGATAGCCCGCGGATTCCCACCGGGGCCGGTCGGACCTGGATTCGGGTTACCTGGATTTGGGCCAGGGCCTCCTCCAGCTCCACCGACCAATGGATCGTTGACCACAAATCCGCGGCCAGCGTTTCCGCTGTAGTCATTTCCGCCTTTAGACCAAAGACCCGCATTCGGCCTCGGATTGAGACTGTCGACACGTTTGACAAAAGTCAGCTTGGTAATGTTCATGTCGTTGCGTCGCGTCGGGCAATAGAAGGAAGGTATTTCCGTGTGGGCTGGACGGAACGGATTAAACAACCCTCCGGTGCTTGTTGTCATCCCGTTGTCGTAAACATTCAACGTAAACAGCCACTGCTTTGTCACCGTTTGGAATTCTAAGCCCGGAAGAATTTGCAACATCCAACTGGTGCCGTGATAACCCAGGGTGGCGGAATTTGGCTGCGTGGCTTCAAGGGGATTGGTTTGTCGTTGCGATGTTGAAGGAGTGATGTTTGTGAACAACGTGGCAATCATTCCCGAGGGAAATCTTTTATGGGTGCCGTGATAGTTGTGTAGCGCGAGTCCAATCTGTTTAAGGTTGTTCTGGCACTGCGATCGGCGAGCCGTCTCACGAGCTTTCTGAACCGCTGGCAGCAAAATTGCGATGAGGACCGCAATGATGGCAATCACCACCAGCAATTCGATGAGGGTAAATCCACGGCGGCGTTGACGTGGCAACATGGTGACTTCCTTTGAACGAGAACGGGTTCGAGTGAGACCGACCACATCTCCAATCAGAGAAACGTGAGAACTCGCGGATCTCGACGCATCTCGGAGATTGCTCTTGAAAACAGGACGAAAATCGCACCGGATGCTAATGACCGTTGACGAAGAGCGTCAATCAGATTTTTGCAATCGTAAGGATTGTGCGGCCTGACGACGCGGGTTGTCTCAAAGGCATTCCGCCAGCGATTTTGTTTCGAGCGTAACCTTACAACACATTTGTCAGGGGGCAGAAAAATGTCGCGATTACCGATCCTGTCCTGCGAAACTCCTTGTTCTGTTGGCGAATAACCGTCACGACCCGAAGCGGTGCCGTGGCGGATAAAGCTCAATTTGCCAAGTTTTCGCGGCAACCGCCGAATCACCGATTGAGTCGTAATTGCAGACGTCATCGGGCAATGAGGGCATTCGAGATTGCGTGGTCGCAAAGATCGAAAAAGCAGTTCAGCAGTGCGACCACCAGTCAACCTGTTACGCTCTGACCGGAAAGATAGTTCACAATTTGACGGTCGTTTTTGAGCGGACCTATAATTTCCTTCGGATGACAGCCAACGACGTTTGGCAGAGCTTGGGGAGAGTGATTGTGAATTGGTTAAGAACCATCGGTTGGGCCTGTGCTTGGGCTGTCGGGATTGGACTGCTGGGTCAAGGAGTCTCGACTGTCACATTACGGTCGGAAGAGGCAGACGACGCTGCAGCAGTCGCCGCTAAGTCGCCGCTCGCTGTGTTTCTCAGCGTTGGCAGCCCTATCCGTGACGCTGTTCAGGCCAAGGTGCTCAACGCTGCCCGAAAAATTCAACAGCAGGCTGAGCAAGAATCGCGGCCGGCGATTCTTGTGCTGGAGATCGGTCCGGGAACCAGTCAATTCGGTGCAGTGCGGGATCTGGCGAAGGAACTGGCGTCCGCAAAATTTGCCTCATTGCGCACGATCGCGTGGGTGCCGGAACCGAAGGACAAGAAACGAATCGACGGCTACAACGTGATCTTGGCGCTGGCTTGTAAAGAAATCGTGATGCACCCAGATGCCGAACTGGGCGACATTGGCCGCGGCAAAGCGCTCGACGCCGAAGAGCAGCAGTTTGTGCTGTCGTTGATTGAAAAACGGCTGAACCCCAAGCTGAGCACGGCGCTTGTTGCCGGCCTGATGGATCCACAAAGGACAGTGCTCAAAGTGAAGATCGAGGCCGACGTCGACGGACGCAAGACGTCCGAGGGGCGTGTGCTGACTTCCGAGGAGCACCGCCGTCTACTCGACAACAAAGTCGTCGTGCAAGACGTCATCACCATCAAGGAAGCGGGAGTCGTGGGATTGTTTTCTGGCAGCCGAGCCCGAGCCTTGGATGTGCTCGTCACCCAAACGGCCGAGACACGCAGCGATTTGGCCGACCTTTACAATTTCCCGCGCGAGTTTCTTCGGGAGAATGCGACGTCCGGTGAAACACCGCGAGTCGTCCGCATCAGAATTGACGAGATGATCGAACCGATTCTGCAAGGCTTTGTCGATCGGGAGATTCGCCGTGCGACAAGTTCCGGAGTGAATCTAATCATCTTCGAGATCGACTCGCCCGGCGGAATGCTCGAACCGAGTTTGGAGATCGCGCACGCGATCGCTGACCTGGATACCAAAAAGATTCGGACCGTCGCATATATCCCCAAGATGGCGCTCAGCGGAGCTGCGATCATTGCGCTGGGCTGTGACGAGATCGTCCTGCAACAACACGCCAAGATTGGCGATGCCGCTCCGATCACGATTCGAGCCGGGCAGCAGTTCGAGCGAGCTCCCGAGAAAATTCTCAGCTTTCTGCGGGAGGAGCTGAAGACGCTGGCCGAGAAGAAAGGGCGATCGTCCGGTCTTTGCCAGGCGATGGCGGACAAGGACCTCGACGTGTTTCAAGTCACGCATCGCGAGAACGGCCGTGTGTCGTACTTAACGGACGAAGAGATTGCCGTCTCCAACGGCGAATGGATCAAAGGTCGCATCGTCCCGGAATGCCAAGGCGAGAATTTACTCACTGTCGATGCGCAGCGTGCTCACGAATTGAAGCTCGCCGAAGCACCGGTCGCCGACGAAGACGAATTGCGGCAACGGCTGGGCATTCCCGAAGGTGAAATCCCACAAGCCAAGGGGCGCACGTGGGTCGACACGCTTGTCTGGACACTCAATACGCCGGGCATGACGGTGCTGTTGCTGCTGGCCGGCAGCGTGCTGATTTATCTCGAACTGCACACGATGACGTCGTTCTTCGGAATTGCGTCCGCCTTCTGTTTCATGCTGTTCTTCTGGAGCCGCTTCCTGGGCGGAACCGCCGACGTACTGGAGATCGTGCTGTTTTTGTTCGGTGTGGGCCTGATCCTGATGGAGATTTTTGTCGTTCCCGGTTTCGGCATTTTTGGCATCGGCGGAGCGGTGGCGATTCTTGCATCGCTGATTCTGGCAAGCCAAACGTTTGTGTTGCCGACGACCAGTTCCGAGGTGACGCAGATGACCAAGTCGCTGGGCACGTTGAGCATCGCATTGGTCAGCGTCATTGGCGTGGCAGTGATTATCAGCAAATATCTGCCCGAGATGCCTCTGCTCAAGCACTTGATCCTGTCCCCTCCCGATCCGACCGGGATGACCGACGTGGATGCGCCGCGGCTGCGCCCCGACATGCTCGGCAGCGTGATGTCCACCGGACTCGAGTGGCTGCTGCACCAAGAAGGCGAAGCCTTCACCACGTTGCGTCCGGCAGGCAAGGCTCGTTTTGGCGAGCAAGTCTTCGATGTGCAAAGCCAAGGCGACTTCATCGACCCCGGTCAAAAAATCGTCGTCACCGAAGTCACCGGCAATCGCGTCGTCGTGAGGCGTGCGTGATATGGCGGCACGTTTTCGAAGTCTGCAGCCGGACAAGGTCGTGGAAACCGTCGAGCGACTGGAACGCCGCATCGCGGAATATTTTCCGGAAGCGAACCTGCGGCAGGTGGCCGCCGAACTGGTCGTGATGGCTCGCGAAGCCGCCGAGCGTGCTCAAGCGATTGGACGTCCCGATATTCCGCTGCGCGTGCTGCAATGGATCTTGATCGGCTGCTGCTTGACCCTGGTCGTCTGGGTCGTGCGGCAACTCCACCTCAACGACGATGTGTTCAAACTCGATGATTTCGTACAGACCGTCGACGGGTTGATCGCCACCTTCGTCGGAATCGGCGCTTCGATTCTGTACGTGGCGTCATGGGAGCTTCGGTCGAAGCGTCGCAACGCGCTAATCGCGTTGCACGAACTCCGCTCGATGGCGCACATCGTCGACATGCACCAGCTCAGGAAACACCCCGAACGCATGTTGCATCCTGGCCTGGCGACACCGTCGTCCCCGCAAGGCACAATGTCGCCGTTTGAACTAAGCCGCTATCTCGACTACTCCAGCGAGCTGCTATCGATGATCAGCAAAACGGCAGCGATCTACGTACAAGAGTTTCCCGATTCGGTCGCCCTCGACGCGGTCAACGAAATCACGTCGCTGACCAACGGTCTGTCTCGTAACATCTGGCAAAAGATTATGTTGTTGGACCGCTGGGAGTCCGGTGGGGAAGCTGTTGGCGACAGCCCGCCGACACCTTCACCTCCAGGCTCGGCAACATTTTCGACGGAGACAACACCTGCGCGAGACGGAATCACCAACAATTGAAACTGATCGCCCGCTGTGCGAAACTGACTTAGCAACTCGCGAGACGGATGATCGCGGCGTTTCTCAAAAACGCCGATCAAAGGCTCCGAACCCGCGTTCTGGCGAAACGCGACGACGGCGTTCTGAAGTTGATTTCTCCAGGAATCGCGTCGCAATGTCCTTTGAGAGAAGGGTACGCCGTGCCTGACGAGCAAAATTCCGAAAATATGGCGGCGACGGTTGTCGGTCTTGATAAAACAGCGGAACCGCCACTGAATCCCACAGGCGCTGCGGAACCTTTGAACGAGACCCTGGGGGATTTTCGACTTGAGCGGAAGCTGGGCCAGGGAGGCATGGCAGAAGTCTTTCTCGCTCGGCAGATCAGCCTGGATCGTCCCGTCGCGCTCAAGCTGCTTTCCAAAGAAATGGCCAAAAAGCCGGGGTTCGTCGAGCGGTTCATCCGCGAGGCACGGTCGATGGCGAAACTCGATCACCCCAACGCCGTCAAAGCGTATGCCGTCGATTGTGCCCAAGACCGGCACTTTGTCGCCATTGAGTTCGTGGATGGCCAGAGCATGCAAACCTGGATGGACAAACTTGGAAAGCTGTCGATCGGCGACGCCATCCACATTGCGTTGCGCTGTGCCGATGCGCTGCGTGCCGCTCATGGAATGAACATCATTCACCGTGACATTAAGCCCGATAATATCCTGGTCACAAAGCGGGGGATCACGAAAGTCTCCGACTTCGGTTTGGCCAAAGTCGTCGATGACGAAGACCATTCGATGACTCAAATCGGTACGACTCTGGGCACGCCGTCATACATGGCTCCGGAGCAGGCACGCGACGCAAAGACTGTTGACAACCGGTCGGACATCTACTCGCTAGGGATCACGCTGTATTACTTTGTGACCGGTAAGCTCCCATTCGTTGGCGAATCGATTGTGAAACTGCTTCAAGCAAAAGATTCCGGTAAGTACGCCAGCGCGCGCAAGCTGAATCCCGAAGTGTCGGACAAGTTCGATCTGATCATCGGCAAGATGATCGAGAAAGAAGAAAAATACCGCTACGCGACGTGCGATGAGCTCATCAAAGATCTGAAGGGACTAAACCGCGAGAACCCAGCCCTCAGTTTCATCGAAGGCGCTGAGGCGAGCACTGTCACTCAAACGGCCGCGCCGGCTGCAATCCAGCCGGCGATTCCCAAGGTCAAACCACAAGCGACAACTGCAACCGCGGTCGAGACCGCGACCGAAACGCCGGTGAAAACTCCGGCGAAGGATACCGTCGTCTGGCATGTTGCCTTCACAAACGCACGAGGCCAGTCGGTAATCACCAAGATGTATGCGACGCAGATCCAGCACATGATCAAAACGAAATTCCTTCCCTTAACGGCGAAGGCCATGCGCGGCGAGAAAGGCGAATTCCAACCGCTGGAGACCTATTCGGAATTCAAAACCCTCATGAAGCGACGGATTGCGCAAGAAGGTTCCGTCCAAAAGCAAACCGATCAGATCGATCGGCGTAGCAACTTGCAGGAAGCCTATGCCGAGGCCGAGGCCAAGACTGAGTCTGAGTCGAAACAAAAGAAACGTCCCAGCTTCCTGTGGCTTCCCAATAAAGTTGCTGGCGAACGCAGTCCCATCGTCATTCTGGCGCTAATCGGCACCGTGATTTTGGGAATGTATTTCCTGTTCACATTCGCCGCGAAATTCCTGGAAGGCCAATAGGGCTTGTTTCTGTGCCGCCGATCAGACCTTCATTCGTTCGATGAGGACGACGGACGTGTCGTCGTGACGGCCGTAGCCTTGAGTGAACTCGTTGGAGTCGTGAAAGAGTTTCTCCATCGCATCCGAAACGGACAATTCGGTCGATTCTTTGAGCGTGCGAATGATCCCCTTTTCGCCAAATTGATGGATCGCGTCGTCTACCCCTTCGGGAAAGGCTTCCGCGAGTCCGTCAGTGTACAGCAAGATCCGGCAGCGTGGGGGCAGCGACGTGGTGATCGTTTCGTATTCGACATCGGTGACGATGGCAAGCGGCAGACCGCTTGGGTCGCCGTCGACCGCCGGGCGGATTTCGCCTGTGTCGAGGTTTTGCAGCAGCGGTAGCGGATGCCCGGCGGAAGTCCATTGGATTTCATGCTTATCCAGCCGGAGGATCGCGTACAGCATCGTGATAAAGCCCCCCTCCTCACTGACGACCGCCTGTTGCGCAAGCTGATTGTTGATCTCGGCGACAAACGCCGCGGTGTCCTTGTAACTTTGCGTGCGGATCATGCGGACGAGAGTGTGCATGATCATGATCGACATGGCCGCCTTCATGCCGTGGCCGGAGGCATCGCCGACCAGCAGCACAATGTTGTTTTCATCCAGATTAAAGACGTTGTAATAGTCGCCGCCGGCCATCGTGACGGGCTGACCACCGACGACGCGAATCTGCGACGGTTCATAGCGAGCACACATTTGGTAGCCGAGCGGCGCGTCGATGAGCGGTGGGATCATCGACTCCTGCAGCTTGCGGACGGCATCGATTTCTTCGCGCAGACGCTCCAAAACTTTTTGTTCGCGAGCCGCTCGCGCCGCTTCCACCGTGGTCTCCAGCACGTTCAGCAGCATAAAGAGGTAGTCGTTGTTGGTATCGCGGATCATGTAGGCGGACATGCCGTTCGTCATGAACCGGATGATGCGATAGACCTCGAGCGGTTGACAGACCCCGACCACCGGAGTGTCCGGCAGCGACCGGCGAAAATAAGTCAAAACCTCGAAACCCCGGTCCACGTCTGGCAATGCGATCGACATCAGCACGACATCCCATTGCTCAGATTCGTCGAGGGCAAACACCTCATCGGCCGTCGTGACAAAAGTCACTTCATGGTCACCCAGACCCAAGTACACCTGCAGCAGCTCCATTTGATCCGGCTGATCCCACGCCGCCAGAATTCTCATGTCATACCCTCCCCGGTCGCAAATCGACACTCCGACAATTTCTTGGGGCGGGAGTGCAACGCGAAAACGACGAACTGTCAATCAACCAATCAACTTTCGCATTCCCCGAATGCCGGACTCGCCAGAGCGCGATGCCACCCGCGTTTCAGCGAACGCGGCGACGCTCATGAACGCTCAGCCCGTTCGCCTTACAAGTTGCTTTTCCGCGAAGACGGGACGTTGATCGTTCCCAGATGCGGCTGCGGCACGACCGACGGCAACGGGGCAGACTCGGCGGCGGCTTGCTGGCGCTTCACGCCTTTGATGAGGATCGTTCCCAAGGTGCCTCCCAGTAGAGCGGGCAGGAAGATGATGTCGCCCGCGACGGCGACGGCGATGATTGCAGCCATCAGCCAGCCGAAGCGACTGACCAACAGCAACTCGGACGGGTACAGCATTAACATGCCCAGCGCGAGCACGGCGGAGGTTTCCCAAATCGCCGGGCCACTGTGGCCGACAGCCAGCGCGATCGAATCCTCGCGGGACTTGCCGTCGGTAATCCCTTTGCGGAACCACGTCAGCTTGTGCAGCGTGCCGTCCACGCCGATCCCCATGGCGATCGAGGCGGTCATCATCGTGCCAATATCCACTGGGATTCCAAAGTACGAGATCAATCCGAAGATTTGTCCGATCGGATAGACGTTGGGAAGCATCGTCAGGAAGCCGGCGAACAAGTTTCTGACGGCGAAGATCATCACGATGGCGACCGTCAGATATGCGACGCCAAAGCTGCTGACCTGGCTGTCGATCAACGCGGTTTGCGTCTGCAAAAAGACAGGAACCATGCCAGTGACGACGTGGTTTGTGCCCGCATGGCGCCGCAAAACGGATTGCGTCAGTTTATGCACATCTTGCAGGAGTTCGGCGAAATTCGTGTCGGTCATGATGAAACACTGTGCGGTGATGCGCCACAGTTCGTCTTCAATCTGGTTGAGCTTGGCGTCACCCGGATGGCTAAGATCACTCGGTTGTTTAGCGACGGAGTAGAACGACTTGGTACCCGTGACCTCGCCTTCGCGGATGCGGCGTTGCATCTCGGTGGCCGTCTTGTTGTGTCGCATGATGGACAACGCTCCGGCATCGGTTGCCAAAGATTCGGAGACCGGTCGGAAGTCAGGTAGCGCAATGGCTCCGCTGATTTCACTGTGCTCGCGCATGCGGTTTTCGATCGAGCGGACAATTTCCATCCGTTCCAGAAAGTTCATCTTCGTCTGGCTGTCGCGGTCGAAGCGGACGATGACGTCGACCGGCACGATGCCGACCAGATTCTCTTCCAGAAACCAATAGTCCTTGACGATCGGCGCATCCGCCGGGAAGTAGCGGATGACCTTCGTCTCCGTCTTGAACCAATTCAGCCCGATGCAACAGGCGACCGTCACGGCCGAGTAGCTCAAGACAATCCAATGCCGCTTTTGACAGCACCAGCGTCCGAAATTCTCCCACTTGGTCGAATCGACTTCTTGTGGCTTGGGTGGCTGGAATGGCATCAGCTGGATCAGCGTGGGGAGCAGAATCAGCACGGCCCCTAGTCCGATGACCGAGCCAACTGCCGAATACATGCCGAACTCGCGCACCGGCCGTAGTTCGCTGGTCAGCAGCGAGAGCACGCCGATCGCCGTGGTGATCGTCGCGAATGTGCAGGGAGCAGCCGCCATTTGAAAGCACTCGACGATCGCCGTCTGCTTGTTGTGAAATGCGGCGTGCCGCCAGTAGTGAGCGACATGAATCGCTCCGGACATCACAACCACCATCAGAAACGTCGGCATCAGGACCATGACCATGTTCATGCTGCCGCCGGTCATGGGGACAATGGCAGTCGTCAGAAAGACGGTGAAGTACGACACGAACAACACCAGCAATGACAACTTGACGCTGCGGAGCATTGAGAATGCGACCAGCAGTCCCATGAGGCCCGACATCCCGATGACCGAGCGTTCCCAAAAGCGACTGAGTTTGGCGGACTTGTTCCAGACCGCAGCTTTCACTCCTTGGTTCAAGGCGGTGCTGGCAACGGGACGACCGCCCAGATGCAATTGATCGGGCGGGACTCCGACAGCGACGGCCGCTTCACGGATCAGAGCGATGGCATTTGATTTGTCGGCTTCGCCAGCTTCACTGAGTACCACTGACAACGCAATCGGCGAACCGATTGCCTGAAAGCAATCTTCCACCAACGGCTCGCCATCGGGAGCCTTGGTCGTCGGGCTGCCTTTCAAGCTGAGCGCCAAATCGCGCAGCTTTGGATGCGGTTTGCCGAGCAGCATTCCCTTCCAGCGGACTTGAAAATCGTGTTGCGGTATTGGATCAAACTCAACGACGGGCGTTTCCACCGGATCGGGAATCGCAGTCTCACTGGCAGCGGCGTCCGTTTCGGACTCTGCCGGCGGATCGCCCACCAAGGATTCAAATTCCTGAACCGCTGGCAGAACTTGCAGATCGAGCCCTAATTCCGTGTGGGCTCTCGCGAGCAGTTCGCGTTGAAGTTCCCTGCGACGTTGTCGGCCGGCTTCCGTCAGGCGCACTTTGAGTGCTCCCCTACCGACCAGGACACCCTCTAATCGTTGGATGGCGTCATCACGTTCGACACCGTGTTCCACCATGCGTGCGACAACATTATGCGGCGTGGTAACTCGTGCGACTTGCTTCAGGCCGTTGCGCCGGACTCCATGTTCATCGAGCTTGCCGACCAGCCGTTCCGCCAGTTTCTCGACACGCGAATCAGTCAAGCTGCTGTCGTTCCAGGAGACCAGAATGCTGTCGCTGGCATCCAGTTGAAATTGTTCCATCGACCAACGCAGCGTCACCGCATTCGGATTGTCCTCCGGCAGCCAATGCTCAATGTCATTTTCAATGCGTGTGTTTCGCAGGGACCAGACGCACAGCGGGGCGACGAAGAGGCACCCCAACAGAATCCAGAGAGAAAATCCGTTTCCCCACCGGTCGCGCTTTTCAAAAAAATTCGTCATATTTGCGTGAGTTTTCGTGTTGTTCGGTGTGTCAAACCTATCCCTTGTTCGGCACGAACATCGATCCGTGATTTGTCCGCAATCTGGAAAGACTGTGAACGGGGCGGGATTCTAGCCATCTTCTGGCAAATGAGTGAAGAACAGTCCGCTGCGGCAAATTCGGCTGCCGGATTGATCGGACTGGGATCTCTCAACCACGTTGCGGGTGACGGGCACGGGCGCCGGTCCTACACTGGCCGCATCATGGCAGGCAATTCCTTTGGACAAGCGTTGAGAATCACCACGGCGGGAGAGAGTCACGGACCGGGCAACGTCGTCATCATCGACGGCGTGCCGGCGGGAATTGCGTTGACGGAGGCGGACTTGTTGGTTGATTTGCGGCGGCGCCGGCCGGGGCAGAGCAAGATCGTCACGCAGCGACAGGAAGACGACTCGCCGGAAATTCTGTCCGGGGTCTTCGAGGGACGGACGACCGGCACGAGCTTGGCGATTTTGATCCGCAATCAGGATCAGCGGAGCCGCGACTACGAAGACATCAAGGAAAAATATCGCCCCGGTCACGCGGATTTCAGCTTCGATGCGAAATACGGCTTCCGTGACTATCGTGGCGGCGGAAGATCGAGTGCTCGTGAGACGACCGTGCGAGTCGCCGCTGGTGTCGTCGCCAAGAAGATTCTGCGACAGGCATTCGGCGGCGAAGTCGTGGGCTACGTCGTGCAGGTCGGTGACGTGAAAGCCAACATTCCTGATCCCGCCGCAGTCACGTTGTCGCAAGTGGAAACGCTGGCAAGTGGCGAGCCGAACGTTGTCCGTTGCCCGGACGAAGCTGCGGCCGCTCGCATGATTGAGTTGATTGAGGCAGTTCGCAAAGACGGTGATTCGATCGGCGGCGCTGCCGAAATCGTCGCGACCAACATCCCGCCCGGATTAGGCGAACCGGTCTTCGACAAGCTGAAAGCCGACCTCGCAAAAGCGATTTTTAGTTTACCGGCGGTACTGGCCGTCGAATACGGCATCGGTTTCGGCTGCGTGACCATGCGCGGCAGCGAACACAACGATTTGTTTGTGCCGAAGCGAAGCACAGGCGGTTTAACGACGGCTGTCGCTGACCTCGTCACGACGTCGAGCAACCGGCATGGTGGAATGCTTGGCGGAATTTCGACCGGCTTGCCGATCGTGCTGCGAGCGGCGGTGAAGCCGACCAGCAGCCTGCCGATCGAACAAGCGACAGTAACTCGCACTGGCGAGCCAACCACCATCAAGACGAAGGGCCGACACGACCCGTGCCTTCTGCCGCGCTTCATCCCGATGGCCGAAGCGATGGTGGCAATCGTGTTGGCTGACCATTGGCTTCGCTGGCAAGGCCAAGCGCTCTAACCCAGCCTCTCTCGATTATGCCGTGGCTTCAGCGACAACTTCGATTGCCGGAATTCCCGCGAGGTTTTCATCTCGTGACGGATCACGTGGTTGACTCGCTGCCGGAATTGGCTCGCGTCCAGGTGGGTTTGTTGCACGTTTTTATTCAGCACACTTCAGCGTCGATCACGATCAACGAGAACGCCGATTCGGATGTGCCATTGGATTTGGAGTCTTCGTTTGATCACCTCGCGCCCGAGCGATTTCCGTATCGCCACACGGTTGAGGGGCCAGATGACATGCCGGCACACGTCAAAGCGGCAATGCTCGGCAGTTCGGTCTGCGTGCCGATCGCCGACGGCCGACTTTGCTTGGGGACATGGCAGGGCATCTATCTCTGCGAGCATCGCAATCGAGGCGGCGCACGGAAACTGGTGCTCACGTTGCAAGGTGAGTGGTTACCGCCGGCGTAATCAGCAACTGCTGAATCGCCGGGAGCGACGACTTTGTCTGACAGGTTGCGGCCAACTGCGATGCGAATCGGCAATGAAACCAGGACCGCAACTCGTTGACACTCTGTGGGGGCTGGCCTAGCATCCAGTTGTGATTCAAGGCCTCATTCCAGGCGGATTTGCTGATGACTTTCCATTGCAATCGAACTGGCGGGCGAAGTTTGTGTCGATCCTTCGAAGCTCGTCCCTGGATGCGCCTTACGGTTGTTGTGCTGGCCGTGTTTCTTGCCGGTCTGTGTCCGTTGCGCGTCTTCAGCGCAGAGAAGCCTCCAGAAGTGCTCGACTCGGTACGTAAAGCGCTCGAGTTCTTTCGGAAGAACGCGTCATCGGTTTCTTCGAATGAGTCTGGGCTGGTGGTCTACACCTGCATTTCCGCGGGGATGTCGCCGGACGATCCGTACGTGACCGAGCTCATCAACAAGATACTGCTGAAATTCAAGCCCGACGAGTACAAACCAGAATTTCACCACGATTACGAAGCCGCTGTCGATGTGATGGCTTTGGTTGCCGCAGACAAGCAGAAATATCGCGACAAGATTCAGATCGTCGCGAACCACCTGCTCAAGAATCAGCGTCCCAACGGGTCGTGGGATTATCCAGGCCAGAATAATGGCGGCGACACGAGTATCACCCAGTACGGCATGTTGGGTTTGTGGGCAGCGTCTCGTGCAGGAGTCGAGATTCCTGTAAAGGCATTGGATCTGGCCGCGGCTTGGCATTTGCAGACTCAACAGCGCAACGGTTCCTTCAGTTATCATCCGCTTGGTACTGACAATGCCATAAAGCACAGCATGACCGTGGCCGGTGTGGGGTCGATGGGGATCGCTCGACTCTTGATGTCGCGCAGCCCGCAGGAGTTGCAGTCTCTCGCCGACGAAGCGGAAGCGAAGACCAAGAAGAACGACAAAGCCTTCGGAGTCTTGGAACGAGTCACTGTGACAGAGACTCCCGACCAGCCGGCTGCGACTGCGGCTGCGGTCGCGCCCGCCGACGCGAATTACAAGCCCCAAGTTTCGCCTCGCGAGCTTGAGGCCAAGATGAAACTCGGACTCGGGTGGCTCGCCACGAATTACACCGTCGATAAGAACGCGACGGGCTGGCACCTTTATTATCTTTATGGACTCGAGCGAGCGGCATCGCTGGCGAACGTGGAAAAGATCGGTGGGCATGACTGGTATACGGAGGGCTATCGAATAATCCTGAAACTACAGGACGCCGACGGCGGATGGGTGGACATCGGCGGCCAAGTCGCTGCGACGTCTTTTGCGGTGCTGTTCCTGGTTCGTGCGACGGAGAAACTGGTGCCCAACGCATCGCCTCCGAAAGCTGCGAAAGCGGCGACGTTTGGAGGCGGATTACTGGCTGGCGGTCGCGGGCTGCCAACGGACTTGGCCAACGTCCAGACCAAGGATGGCAGTATCACCGCCAAAAAGATGGATACGCCGCTCGACAAGCTGCTGGCGGAATTAGAGAACCCAAAGTCTCAGAAGGTTGAATCCGCACAGGCGGCTCTGGTCGAGGCGGTTCAAATTGGCCAGCGGGAACAACTGATTGGGCAGAAGGATTTGCTGCTAAAACTCACGAAAGATCCGCGAGTCGAAGTGCGCCGGACGGCATTTTGGGCGCTCGCTCGCTGCAACGATTTGCGAGTCGCTCCCGTGTTGATTCAAGGCCTGATGGACGCCGACTTCGACGCGGCGGTGGAGGCTCGCAACGCTCTGTGTGTATTGAGTCGCCGGCCGCGCGGGTTCGGTCTGCCGGATGACTTGATTGCCAAGCTGCCAGAAAACGCATCTCAGGCGGAGAAGGACTCGGCCTTTGAGAAGTGGCGGGACGCAGACATCCGTCGCTGGCGCGAGTGGTATCAAAGCGTGCGACCGTACAGCGAACGAGATAAATTGCCCGACTAAGTGTGAGTCACCACCCCAACGCGCCAGCACGAGGTTTCACTTTTGTTGCCTTGAGCCAACGACGTTGAGTTGCCGATTGAAAGAATTCTGATCGTGAGCAGTACCGCAGAAAGTCCCAGTCAAAAACGTGCGCCAGCGATCAGCATGTCGCAGCACGATCAAGTCACTTCGGGGCTGTTTGCGTTTTGCATGCTGCTGGGGACAACCACGTTCTTGCTGATCACGATTTGGATCGCGAACTTGCTGCCCACGCCAAAGCGACCACCGGCAGTGCAGCTCTTGGAGGAAGATCCCGGCGGCGATCCGCACGGATTCGAGGATGGCACACCGGGTGAAACGCTGGCGCTGGGCTCACCCGATGTGGATCCGAATGCACCGGCAATGGCCGAGGCCGAGGAAATTCCAGACACGGCCGAAGTCTCCGCCGAGTCACTGGATGCGGTTGCCGATGTCGCTGATTCGACCCAAATGGAAAGTTCTGATTCCTCCGATTCCCCATTGGTGAATCAAGCCTTTGCGCCAGCGACCGCCGTAATGACCCGGCCCGGTAGCCCGTTCGGCACGAAAGGGGGAACGGGTCGTCCCCCAATTGGATTCGGCACAGGCAAGGGGGGCTTTCCTCGCGAGATGCGATGGTTCGTGAAGTTCGTCGAACGGGGCACGCTCGACGAATATGCTCAGCAATTGGAATTTTTTGGCATCGAATTAGGGGCGCTGATGCCAGATGGCAAGCTGATCCTGGTCAGCAAACTGACCGCGCCACGCCCAACCGTTCGCACGGTGACCAGCGGACAGCAAGAGAAACGGCTGTACTTCACTTGGAAGGGTGGCACTCGCAAGGGAGTCGATGTGCAACTTTTCCAGAAGGCGGGGGTCGACGCGAACAACGCCCTGATCATGCACTTCTATCCGCCGCAGACGGAGAATCAGTTGGCGGTCTTGGAACTGGATTACAAAAAACGTAAAGCCGCTGAAATCAAGAAGACTTATTTCTCGGTCCGCTCGGCCAAGGAAGGCTACGAATTCACGATCACCAGCCAGACGCCAATTAAGTAGCAGGCGTCGCCGAGTCTCCTCACTGCGGCTCTTCTTCCTTGGCGACCGAAAGCATGAATTCTTTGAATTCGAGGTCGTAGCCAAGGTCTTGGATCATCACGAACGTGCCGTTGAAGGCGTCGCCGTGAGCTTTGACGAGTAGCTTCTTGGCATTCAAGGCCAGCGCGCTGCGCAAGCGGCCGCGCAAATCGGCTTCCGTCGGGAACTCGACATCGTCGATGAAGATGCGGTTTTGGCTGTCGACACGGACGACGACGCACTCGCTGTCTTGGTCGAGATCGGCAGCCGTTCGCCGAGAAGCCGTTGCCGCACCTTCTTGCTTGGTCTCCGGCATATTGATGCAGGAAATGATTCCGGACGCGGTCGTGATCATAAAGAAGATCAATAGAAAGAAGACGATGTCCACCATCGCCGTCATATCGACCAGGTCCGCGTACTTTCCGTCGTCGTCATCTCCGGAAAACAGTGGAGCGTCTGCATCGGAATCGTCGGCATCAAAATCGTCGTCGTCGGCATCGGATTCCAACAGTTGATGCGGTGCCGGAATGCGGAGCTTCGAGCGGCAGCCCGTGCAAAGCACAACGTCATCACTGTTATCGTCAGCGACGTATAACTCGATTTTACATTTAGGGCACTGCAACCGCATTTGAGATTCCTGAAGGTCGGACGCTCAGATCGACTCCGATTGTCGGCGACGCTGAGGGGGCAAAACGCTCACCCTAACCTCGGCTAGTTTTCCTTTTCCAGCACCGCCAGTCGCAGCTTGATGCCTTCGGTGGAAGAGGCAGCACTGGCAATGTGAGAGATGTCTCTTAACGGGACCTCCCGCTCGGCCTTAATCAGCAGGGTGTCCTTGGGGCTGGCGTCTTTTGCTCCAGCTTTCACCGCTTCGGTGACTTTCTGCAGGATGACGGCTCGATCGGTCAGCACTTCGCCGTCGCCATCCTCGCCGATGACGACCGAAGAGCCGCGTTCATCTCCCTTTTTCACGATCACCATGACTGAAGTGTCGAGATCGCCAGCCACACAATGCTTGGCGGCGGGCAAGTCCACTTCGTTAGACATCGCCATGACCCACGAAACCAAAAAGTAGATATTCATCAGCGAGACGAGATCGACCATCGCGGTGACGTCGAATTCCGGGTCTTCGACTTCGCGCCGCTTACCCGCCAGTCCGTTGCTGAAACCTGATTCGAGCTTTGCGGCGGATTCACCGTGCATTGGCGGCGACCTTGTTCTTAGCGGGACGGAAGCAACTCAGCACATGCGTCATGCCGGTGCCAACACTTTCGAGTAATTCTCGCGAGCGGATATTGAGGCTGGCCAGGATGTAGCTGAAGGGGATCGCGGTGGCTAATCCCATCGCTGTGCAAATCAGAGCGATACTGATGTCGTGTGCGATCATGTGCGGCGCAACTTTCTCGCCGGTGCCGATGCGACCGAACGCCGCGATCATGCTCAACACCGTTCCGAACAGACCCAGCAGCGGGCCAGTCTTAATTGTCGTCGCGACCCAGCCCATTTTCTGCTCAAGCGGCCCCATCAAGTCGCGCTGGATCAATTCGCCAACTTGCTCGCGCAGGCCGTCATAGCCGAGACGGCGATTCGAAATGACCGTGAGCGCCAGCCTCGGCAACGCTCGCAGAGATTTGGCTTCGCACATTTCCGTCGCCTCGTCGAACGCTCCCGATTTCAATCTCGGCAGCAGCTCGTTGAGAAATTCTTCCTGATCTTGATGGCTGCGAAACTTCAATTGCTTCGTTCGCCGCCATGACAGGATCACGCAGTACAACCCCCAAACGAAGTTGATTCCCAAAAAACCGAAGCAGGCGTCCCCCAACATGTGCGCGATGTCGTTGAAGGTCATGCCGGCAGCGAGCGTGACGAAAACCATCCGGCCGTCGCCGAAAATCAGAGCCAAATCGTGGGCATTCATGGAGCAAAATCTCCGAGCGAGGTGAAACACGGCTTCGCGAAGATCGGCACAGGTTCGCGAAAGTGAGCAAACACGTAACCGCCAGCACGTGCGGAATCAAGGGGGCAAGGTGTAGAGTTGTCCGCAACTGTGGCTCTGGAGGGTTTCCCTTCGGAATTTCGTGGGATAGATTCCTGCTTCCGCTGCGGCGTGTGACTCCCTTCTGGTTTCGTTCTGCTTCGAGAATCTCAGCGATGCCGATCCGTTTTTTGTGCCAGCATTGCCGCAAACGCAACAGTGTCTCACGACGCATGGTGGGCCAAATCGTCAAGTGCCCACGTTGTGGTCAGGATACCATTGTCGTGCCGGAAGCCGACTCTGCGCAGGTTGATCCGCCGCCCGCCGCGAACCCGGGCTCCACCGTTTCGAAGTCGCCGGCCACAGCAAGTTCGTTCGCGAAAGACGCCAACCACGCTGTGCCCACAGCAAAAGAACGCCTCGCGCGCGATGACTCCGACGATCGCGACGGTGAAGCTGCCTCGACCGGCGGTGCTCGCATCGGAAGTTCCCTCGAGTTTCCCGAGGCGAAGCTTCCCGCGTCAATTTACGGTCGGGTGGAAATTCGCGATGCCGAAGGAAACATCGAGATTCGCGAGCTGTCCAAGTCACAGCCCTTTTCGATTGGTCGGCACACAACGAACGATGTGATCGTTGAAGAAGACGGAATCGCGTCGTTGCATGGGCGGATCAGTTGGAATGGCTTGGCATTTGAACTGACGGCGACTGGCAAAGAAGGCATCGATGTCAACGGCACGCTCGTCAAGCAGCGAACGCTTGGGAATCGGGACATGATCCGCATCGGCAGTGTGGACATTGTTTTGACCATTGAAGAACCCTCGGCTCCAGCGAAGAAATCGAAATCGTCGGAGGGGGGAACACCAGCCGGAGGGCTGCCCACGCAACAGAAAAAGGATGGCCGCGAACAACTCGCTCTGGGGAATCTGCACGATGCCCTCGAAAAAAATGAGAACCGCCCGCAAGAAGCGGATGAAGAGAGGCCAGGACTGAAATCGGCCAAGGCGGGCTTCAGTTCGAAACGTCAGTCGGATGACGATTTCGACGGCTCACCGCCAACGTCGGAACTGACGATGGCCGAACTCGTTGATGAGGCCTCCGAAGATTCCGAGCAAGAAGCGGGCGCAGAGGAATTTGATTCGCGGTCGCGGGATGTTGATGCCGGAGCGGACTCCGGTCCGGTCACATCACTTCGGACTTTGTTTGCAAAAAACGAACGGCTCAAAGAGCAGACCGTCATGCGGTCGCCGTTGGTGTTGTTCCTGGGGGGAGGCGGTGGCTTGTTGGCGATCGTCGCGCTGGTTTTTTGGTTCATGATTGATCGCGAACAGGTGCGGCGGAAGTTCGATGAGGCGACCAAGGAGATCAAAGGGGCGCAATTCGCGATCGGCATCCAGAAGCTGGAAGAATTCATCAAGGCTCATCCCAACCACAACCTGACTGACGGTGCCGAAGGTGCCAAGGTGCTGCTGAGCACAGCTCGCGTTGACAAAGAATTGACCGGTTCGCCCGCGTATTCCAATGCGATCAAGGCGCTGCAAGAGTTTGTCACTGAGCATCGCGAAGCGAAGTATTTTTCCGAGTTGCATGATGACGTTGTCGTGTTCGCCAAGAAGATCGCGCTCGACACGCCGAAGGCTGCAGCCGTCAGCAAGCAGCGCGATCTGCTGAAGATTTCGGCCGAAGCCGAAACATTGCTGGAACGCTACAGCCCGCCCGACTCGCCGCCGGTCGAAGCGAAAAAGGAAATCGCGAAGGCCCGCAAGGAGGCCGAGGCAGCCATTCTCAAGTCCGGCGTTTTTGAAGAGGCGCTGGCGTCGATCAATGAATCACTGAAAAAAGAGTTGCCGCTGGCGGCGGTCGTCACACGGCAGAAGTTGGTTGTGCGGTATCCGGATCTGAGCGCCGACCGCAAAATCTCTACAGCTTTGAGTCGCACGCTGGAGTTGGCAAAGAAGCAAGCGGTACGTGAGGAATTCCAACGCGACGCGAAAACCGACGATCCCGCGAAATCGCTCCCCAAGCCGCTGACGCTGGCGGTGCGAACGCGATCGCTCAGCGAGGAGCAATCCGCGAATCGCGTCATTTTCGCCTTGGGACAGGATAGCTGCTTCGCCGTCGACAGCATCACCGGCGATCCGATCTGGCGTCGGACGGTCGGTGTCGGCACGCCGTTCTTTCCCGTGCCGGTCGAAACGTCTCGTTCGGCAGTCCTCGTCTTTGACACAACGCAGAATCAACTCGTGTTGCTGGACCGTCGCACTGGTGAATTGATCTGGCGACAGGCGGTCGAACCGGTCTCTGGTCCTCCGCTCGTCGCGCATGGCCAGATTTATTTGCCGACGTTGGAAGGCTACTTTTACCGCATCGATGCTGATTCGGGGCGGATCACGTCACGGCTGAAGTTTCCGCAGCGTCTGTTCGCGCCCCCCATCGCGATGACGGACAACGTGCATCTGTTGGTCTTCGGCGAAGCGGAGTTCGCGTACACGCTTAGCCTCAGCCCACTGGAGTGCAAACTCGTTTCGCAAACCGGCCACCAGCCTGGCACGGTCGAAGCCTCGCCGTTGGCGATGGGCCAATACGTCTTGCTGGCCGAGAACGACCGCACGACGACCTCTCGGCTGCGAGTGTTAAATGCGTCCAAGGCAACTGACCGACTGACTGACGTGGCGGAAGTGCGGGTCGAAGGACACATCCGCGACGAAATGATTTTGCGAGGCAACCAGTTGTTCGTCGCGTCGTCAGGTCCGCGATTGACGGTCTTCAACGTTTCGGACGACAAGAATCAGACAACGCTCGCGCAGACAGCGACACTACAAATTCCGACCAGCCATGCGGGAGCCGCACATCTTGCGGCAGGGACCGACGGCCAAATCTGGCTGTCGGTTGGTGCGCTCCGCAAAGTGGTGCTCAAGACGAATGTGCTGCAACTCGACGAGCAGGCCACCATCGCCGTTGGGCAGAGCGTTCAGCCGCTGCAAATGATTGGCCGAAATCTGTACGTCGGCCGTCAACTGCCGCTGGGCCAAGCCGTGCATCTCACCCAAGCGGACGGTGAGTCGATGGAAAGTAATTGGAAGACCGTCGTCGGCGCCCGTCTGTTGGCGGCAAATCAGGGCACGGACGGACAACTCGTCTGTGTCACCGAAGGAGCCGATACGTTTCTGCTGAGCACGAATGAAGTCACCACCGGCGGATTCCGTGCTCGCAGCGAAAAACAACTGGAACTGCCGAAGAATACACTCGAACCGTTGCAGGCCGCGGCTTTGTCGGAGGGGCGTGTTGCCGTTTGGACGAACGGAGCCGAGGGCAAATTGTGGGTCATTGGTCCCAGTGCGCTTCCGCAGGCTGAGATCGCTTTACCTCAGCCGTTGGAATGCGCGCCGCTGCGTTTTTCCGGCGGAGTGCTGTTGCCGATTCCCGGTCGATTGAAGTTGGCCGGCCGTGCGGGTGGTCCTCCGTGCGACGATTTCCTCGCGCCCGTCAACACCAACAACGAAGGTCCGGTTCGCAAGTGGAAGCATCTCCTGGCGATTGACGACGACACGCTCCTCGTCTTCGACAGTGCCGGCAAGATGCTCAAGCTGCAGTATCGCACGGGAGCCAAGACGTTTTTTCAATCGGTGTCTTCAATCGATTCCCCGCAACCGATTGATGTCGCGCCGACGCTCCACAAGGGGCGGCTGTTGACCGCCGATGCCGCTGGAAAACTACGAGTGCTCGACGTGACCGCGATGGAACATCGAGCGGAGGTTGACTTGGGAGGTCCGGCTTCAAAGCCGATTTGGATCTCCGATTCGCTGATGCTGGCCGAGGTGTCTCGGCAACGATTGATGGCGTTCGACGCGGCCGATCCGAAGCAGTCACTCTGGACCTGCAATCTCGATGGAGTCGGCCTGGTAGGCAACCCATTGCTGGTCGGCAACGTACTGCTTGCCGTTCAACAATCGGGTGACGTGCTTCGCATCGACGCGAAGACTGGCAAGGTGGAACAGAAAATATCGCTCGGTCAAGTGGCGACCCACGGACCGCTTCGCGTGGGAAATCTGCTGGTTGTGCTCACCGCTGATGGAAGTTTGCAGCACATCGAATCACTCGTCCCGGAATTCGTGGCCGCCTTGAAGTCCGAACCTGTGAAGGCTCAACCCACGCCAGTCGAGAAGCCCGCCGAAGTGAAGCCAACCACCGAGGACAAGCCGAAAGACGACAACGATCCGAAGAAGCCAGAGACTCCGCCGAAGAAGGACGCTCCTGCGTCCGAAGACAAGTTAGACTCTCCGAAGACCGAGTGAGTGTCATGGCTGAACTGCCCCCTCCCCCTTTTGCCGTGCCGGATTTGGTCACGGCGACGATGCCGGACGACGATCGTTTGTGGGTGCCTCAAGCTCCTAACATTTGGTTTCGACCGCTGCTTCTCAACACAGTGCAAGGCGAGTGGGTCAACTTATTGCGTGTGCGGCGATCGGGAGTACTCAGCCGACATCGGCATCCCGCGCCAGTGCATGGCTACGTCATCAAGGGGACGTGGCGGTACCTCGAACATGACTGGACCGCGAAGGCGGGGGACTACGTCTTCGAGCCACCTGGCGAAGTCCACACGCTGACAGTCGACTCCGACGACGAGATGATCACGCTATTCCACGTCTGCGGAGCGTTGATCTACTTCGACGACCAGCATCGAGCCTGTGGCTACGACGACGTCCACACCAAGATCGACATGTGCCGCCGGCACTTCGAATCGGTCGGCCTGGGAGCGGACTACGTACGGCAGTTCATTCGGTGATGAAGTCCGGATCGCATGAATCATTCGCGGTGGACTTCGTAATGCAAGTCGGAGCCAATTTGGAAAAATCTGGCCTGCGCGGGCGTTCGACCGGTCAGTCGCGGAAGATGACGGCAACGTTGAACTCGTTGTCGAAGAAGCGGTGATTGCCGTCGCGCAGCGGCGTGACTTAGCCGGCGTGGATGATCGTTGAGTGGGCAAATTTGGTGTGCGAACCGCTAGTCAAGTTGAAGGTATCGAAGCTGCCAGTGTTGGTAACGAAAGTCACCAGTCCGGTGCTGTCCTGAACGATGTCAGCGCGGTTGATTGCCAAACAGCAACACTGCCGGGGAGCCGTAACACCCACGCGGTCAGCAAGCAATTTGCCAACCGACGGACCACCCTGCCGTTCCTCACAAAGTGACAAGACGGCTCTACTCAGAGTTCGCAAGGTGCTAACAAAAATGTAGACATCACAGTTGGAAGACGACGGCCAGTGAAAACTCGCTGTCAAAAAAACGGTTCCTACTGTCGGTGAGCGGCGTGACGAAGGCGGCTCGGAGCAACGTGTTGCGGGCGATGTTGGCTTGCAGGCCAACGGTCAAATTCAGCACGTCGTAACGGCCGGAGGTCGCACCAAATTCTACGACTGTGAGGTCGACGTTGTCGGCCCGATTCAATGCGGTCGTGTAGTGCAACTCGAGTACGCCCGCCAAACCTTGGAGGAATTCTGCTTCGTCATCTCGGAACAGCCAATAGCCAAATGACGCATCGACGTACATCAGCGTTTGATCGGTCACTGAACCATTGGTGACAATCGCGCCGCCAATCCCACTTCGGGATTGCGCCGAGTTGGCATTGGTCGGCGTGTCGAACTGCAAAAACCCATTGAAGAAAACGTCATCGTTCAGAGCGGCTTGGTACGCGACGAAAGGGATCAGATGCGCGGCATCGTTCTTGAGTGTGAAGCTGTTCACACTATTCACAGTGACGTTCAAGTCGCTTCCGGTGGGAGTGTTGACCGCCAGTCCCAGTGCCACCGCCTGTGATTCGTCGGAGTAGACCAGGCCCTTGAAAGTGACGATCAAATCCCCGGCCGCATGAGTTTGAAAACTTTGGCCGGTGACTCCTGTCGATAGTCCGACCGGATTACTGAGCGGCATCCGGAGTTCGATCGAGGTGTTTCCTTCCAAGAACGTCTTTTCGAAGCCGAGCGTGAAGAGATCGACGTTCGCGGAAGCAGTCTCCAAACGGTACGCGTTCTGAAAGTGGTGATACAGCCCAAAGACTCGGTCGGTCGGCATGGCGCGCGACTGTTCGTTCTTGAAGACTCGAGGGCCGCCGGGTTTTGGCAGTCGAATTTCTGAGCTTTTGATGTCAGGTGACGTCGTATTTGGGTCAGCGAACGTCAACCCGGTGAATGATCCGAACGAATCGCCAAACATGTCCGGAGCCCGTGAGAGCCTAGCCAAGTACGGTTGGTTTGGTTGCGGATTCACAAATGGATTGAACTGTGGCTGCGGCTGTTGTGGTTGCGCGGGAACTGGCACGGGCGGTATCGACGGTCGCGAAGGAGGCGCTGGCGGTGTCTGCGGCCGAGTTGGAGGCTTTGGCGGGTCCTTCGGCTTGGCGGGAGTTTTGTCCTGAAGCGTGATTTCGTCGTCAGCGACGGTCAATTCGGCGTCGTCTCGAAAATCGACGGAAGGACGAACGGACGTCGATTGCCACGCGAAACCGGTTGTGGAAAACAGCATGCCCACAACCGTCACCATGAATGTCAGCAGCAGTCGAAGGGGTAACATCGAACTTTCCCTGTTCGTTGAGCCGCTAGCTGGAGTAACCAACTTCACTCTCGCCTCTATCGGCGATTGACTGGGTCCAAGTTGCATGCGATGAGGAAAGAGGCTGTGTCGAATATAGACAACTCGCAGAATGCCATGGTCGCAACAGTTGGGCAAGTTGAGTTGCAGACTCAAACGGCTTTCGTAGGGTTCACCGTCATTCTCGCAGCGAATTCGGCAACTTTTGCCGGTGTGGAGGACAACTGCCTCACCGGCATAGCTAAGAAATGTCGCGGCGAAATTGGGTTTCTGATTGCCTAAGTGCTTGATGACTGCTTTCAGAGTGGGATATTTTGTGGTCCCGAAGTAACGAGACAGCGAGGTACGTCGGATGGCGCAATTGGTTGCTTGCGGCCCGGAGCCGATGCAGCGGTGGCGACGCCACATTCAGCCGGGTGAGATCATCCGGATTGGGCGTGCGCCTCGCAGCGGATGGGAGGTCCCTTGGGACGCCCTGATCTCTCGCGAGCATGCAGAGGTGCAGATGGTCGACGGACAATTGCGTGTCCGCCGATTAGATTCGGCGCGCAATCCGATCTACTTTCAAGAGGCCGATCAGACAGAGGTGTGGGTAAAGACCGGGGAGCAATTTCGGATAGGCCATACCGTCTTTCAGTTGGTCTCTGCTGATCTGGAAAATGACTCGAAGACACCGGTATCGGAACGGTCATTTCATTCAGACGAGCTTAGCAAAGTCGCGTTTCAGAATGCCGACCAGCGGTTACAAGTGTTGACTAAGTTGCCAAAGGCCATTGCGCAGACTAACACGGATGAAGAGCTCGCGAGCCGCGTGGCCCGCTTAATCTTGGAGGCGATCCCGGCCGCAAAAGCCGCTGCCGTCGTGGCCTTCGACGACTTCAGTGCCGACGCGCAGCCGAAGATGATGCGCTGGGACAATCGCGATGACGGGGTGGGACGGTTCAACCCCAGTCGAAGACTCATGCTCAAGGCATTACAGCTCGGCCAAGGCTTGTTGCATATTTGGGCCGACAGCGAGGAGTCAAACCCAGCGTTCACCATCAGCGGATCGTTGGACTGGGCGTTCTGTATGCCATTTCGGGGTGAAGCCAGCCGCGGCTGGTGCTTGTATGTCTCCGGACAGAAGGACAGCATTTCGGGGAGTTTTTCCGGTGAGGATCAGCTCAAAGGCGACCTGCGATTCACGGAGCTCATCAGCGAGTTCATCGGTTCGATTCGCCATGTTCGGTTGTTGTCGAAACAACAGGCAGTACTCAGCCAGTTTTTTTCGCCGACCGTGCTGGAGACGCTGCGACAGACCGATTTCCAGCAGCTGTTGGAACCGCAAGAGAGCGACATCACGGTTCTTTTTTGCGATGTGCATGGTTTCTCGAAGAAGTCAGAGCAGGCTCAACACGGACTGCGTGAGTTGCTCGATCGGGTCAGCGATGCGTTGGGGGTCATGACCTGCGGGATCATTAAATACGACGGAGTCATCGCTGATTTTCAAGGAGACGCGGCACTCGGATTTTGGGGCTGGCCCGCTCCGCGTGAGGACGACCGGCTATCAGCATGCCGAGCCGCTTTGCACATTCAGCAAGAATTTCAGCACGCGTTCCATGACTCGCGACACTCGCTGGCGGGATTTCAAGTGGGGATCGGAGTCGCTCACGGCCGCGCCATCGCTGGAAAAATCGGAACAAAGGAACAGATTAAAGTCGGCGCATTTGGCCCGACGGTAAACCTTGGCGCGAGACTCGAAGGGCTGACAAAAATGCTTGGCGCTTCCATCTTGCTTGACGAGTCCACCGCCGATTTTGTCCGCGGACAATTGCCGGCTTCCGAGGGACGCTTGCGGCGGATCGGCCGATTTCGGCCTGCCGGGATGAGTACCGAATTGATGCTGAGCCAATTGCTGCCATCAGAGGAAGTGGACTCGTTGCTCACCGATGATGCGATCAAGATCTACGAGTCCGCCTGGGATTTGTTCGCCGCAGGATCTTGGCGTGAAGCACTCGACATGCTCAAACTTTTGCCTGAACAGGACCGGGTCAAGGACTATTTGATGCAGTTCATCGCGCAGCACATCAGCAAGCCACCCCCAAATTGGAATGGGGTAATTGTGATGCAAACCAAATGAAGCAGCCCGGGCGTCCCTGAGTAATCGATTATGAAAGTTCACATCGTCCCGTCGTCCGTCGGTGATTCGAATCGTCATCAGATTCTGGCGACGTACGTCATCAACGACAGCGTGGCGATCGACGCCGGGGTATTGGGGTTGTTGTCGCCGTTGGATGCGCAACGCCGCGTGCGTCACGTTTTTCTGTCGCATTCGCATCTTGACCATGTGGCGACGCTGCCGATTTTCATCGACAACGTCTACATGTATGGTCCCGACTGTCCGTCGGTCTGGGGCAATCCGCAAGTATTGGAGACGCTGCAACGCGATATTTTCAATGACCGGCTCTGGCCCGACATGATCCGGCTGTCCGGCGAGGAATCTCCATTTCTGCAGCTCAACACACTTTCGGCGGAGCAGCCAGTCGAAGTCGAGGGACTGCGAATCACGCCGATTGAATTGAAACACGTCGTGCCCGCGTTCGGATTTCTCGTGGAAGAAATTGCGACCAGCGTGGCCGTGATGTTCGTCTCGGATACCGGTCCATCGGAACGTGTCTGGGAAATCGCCAATCAAATATCTGGCCTGAGGGGGATCTTCTTGGAAGCCAGTTTTCCGAACTCGATGCGATGGCTGGCTGATAAGGCCGCGCACCTCACACCGCAACTTTTTCGTGAGGAATTGACCAAGCTCAAACGGTCCATTCCGGTGCATGTCATCCACATCAAGTTGGCGTTCGAGAATCCAACCCTTAACGAACTGCGGGACTTGCAACTCTCCAACGTCCAGATCGCCGAACCTGGCACGACGTTAGAATTCAACTGAGCAGATCGAACCGACGACCACGTCATCAACGTGGGGTCGCCGCCAACGAGCTCCGATCCGACTTACCGAGTGATTCATCGGAACATCGGCAAATCGAAAATTGCCATTTCGCGGCCGTATCTCCAGCGATCCACAGCGTTCGTGGCGAGAACTCGTCCACTCGCAGATCGACAACGGTGAACGCGGTCCCTCGGACCTGCAGCACGTGTTCGCTGGAACCGTCGCAACAAATTTTGGGTTGCAGGCCTGCGGAACCGAGGTGATGCAACACGCTTTGCAAATCCGGTGCAGCGAGTTCTTCGTCGTCTGCGAGTGACAATTGCCAGGCGCGGAACAAATCCTCGAATCGTCGGCCCGTTGCCTGCTCGAGGTTCCTCCGGCCACGATTTTTCGATTGCGCCAATTGCCGGACGAGCTTCGGATCGCTGGCTCCAATGCACCAGCGAGCAAAAAGATAAGTGGCTCCACGGCAGCCGGGATTGCGCCACAGACCGGCTCGGTAATAATCCGAAACGACCAATGGATACTGCGAAGGATCGTCAAGGAATGCCGCGATTCGATGATCCAGATTGCTCCAGCTTGGTTCGGCAAGGTGTGCGAGGGCTTCGCTGAGCCAATCCTCTTCGTCGCGAAACGTGCCAATTCTGCTGGACACACGCTGACTGATGCAGGCTGCATGAGCAACCTCGTGCGAAAGCAAATCGCGCAACGCCGAATCGTTCGGCAAAGACGAATTCAGAAACAGCATGTCGCAACGATTACCCAACGGCGGTAACGCGCACTGTTGAAAATCACTGCTGCGCACCATGCCGCCAACCGATGTGCGTCCGCCCTGCAACCGCGATAGCCAGGGGGTCAATACGATCGCCAAGCAGCCGTCGCCGTCCACGTCGCACAACGGGCCGAACTGTGATTCCACACGTGGTATGACATCGTCATCCAGCTGGCGCACCAGTGCGTCGATCCGCGATTGCGTAACCTCGCCAGAAGTAAGCTGCTGGTCGACGAAGACTCGCACGCGAGTCCCACAAGCCACATTGACGGCTGTGATTCGCGCGTACTGCTTCGGATCATCGAGATCGCCATCCGTGACGTGCAAATAAAACTCTCGTGGCGAAACGAGCGGCTGAGACGAACCGATGACAGGTGCCAGACAACGGCTGGTCACGGCGCGCGGTTCGGGCCACCGATTGACAATCTGAGCGAGTGGTTCCGCCTTCAGCACTTTTCGGTCGCCGTCACGCGGACAGGATCGCAACGCCGTCAAGTGAACGCTCACGCTGTGGGTTTGAGTTCCTTCGCTCAGGCATCCCAGAACGAGCCGGTAACGATGCCCAGGTTGAAGATCGCAGGTCGTGGATGGTCCATGGCCGTCGAGTTGATACCAGGTTTGCGTTTGCCAGTCCGACACCTGTACCAGTTCCAGAGTTCGTGCTGGCCGAGCGGACTGCACCGCCAGCCAACTGCTTGCGGACAGCAGTATTGTCAGTGCGGCCGTCAAAATCCGACATCGATCGTGCCGCATGATCCGCTCCTTCGGAATACGAAGCACGGACTCCCATGTCCGTTTGATCGGCCGGCGACGTCCGATCTGCTCTCACGGAGTTCATCGGGCTGGCAAGGTCGGAAGAATCAGGCGAATCGTGAGAGTTCGTGGCAGCGAGTCGTCGCGGTTGAGCACGCCGAAACTTTCATGCCTGCGAAACCGGTTGCTCGGGGCTTGCGAGCCGCAAGCTAGCAACTCGAGGCAAATTGGGCTTGGAGGAGAATCTCGGCAAAAAAAGGTTCTATTCTGTCCGAATCACTGAGTAAGATGCGGTCGCCTTCCGCGCTGGAGATCGTCCGTTCGGACGTCGCCGCAGTTCATCGCAATCAGGAGTGGCTCATGTCTCGTTCATCGCAACTCTTCGCTCGTGTCGTGTTGGGATCTTGTTTGAGTGTGCTGCCATTGAATGCCACCTGGGCGGTCGAACGCCCGGTCGCCGTCAAATCGAGCGGCGAGGTGTTGAGGTACACCGAACCGTCGGGCGAGACATTCGTCGCGATCGGTCTACGAGCCAAAGACCTTCCCGAAGCGCAGACCGTCCGTCACCACGTCGTGTTGATGGACACCTCGGCCAGCCAGTTCGGCGAGCATCGCACGCAAGCCTTGGGTGTGTTGCAAGCGTTCCTCCGCGATCTGCCCGGCGACGACCGCGTGAGCCTGTTCGCGATTGACGTGCAAGCGACACGATTGACGGCCGACTTCGTCGCCCCGAACAGTGATGCCATTCGCGATGCGGTTTCCGCACTGAAGCAACGAGCTCCGTTGGGAGCGACCAACCTGCAAGTCGCCCTGGATGCCATCAATGACGTGTTGCCGAAATCAACCAGCTCCACGGTTCTGTACATCGGCGACGGAATGAGCACCGCCAACTTGCTGCCTCATGATTCGTTACGTCGGTCTTTGGAGAATCTGCGATCTCGACAAGTGCCGGTCTCGAGCTATGCCGTGGGACGGCGTCGCGATTTGAAACTGCTGGGAATGCTGGCTCAGCATACTGGTGGTGTCGTGATGATTGATGATGGGGGGGACGCGACATCGGCTGCCAGCGACGCTGGTAAGGTCGGCCAACAACTTGCGAAAGCGGCTACCTCATCCGTTTTCTATCCTGAGCAGTTGGACATCACAGGTTCGGAATTGAAACTCGCGTCCGCGCAGGCTCTGCCATTGCGTGCGGATCGAGAGACATTCGTGTTGGCTCAAGGCCAACTGTCCGACGAGACGTCACTGACGGCTGCAGGACAATTCGCTGGTCAACCGGTGCGGATGCAGTGGTCTGTCGATTCATTGCGAAGTGAGACGGCAGCGCCCTTTGTCGCCGCGGCATTTCGCCAAGCGGGAAAAGACAGTGGCTTGGTGCCGTATGCTGGCCGTGAATTGCTGACGGCGGCCTGGAACGAATTCGATCAGCGGATTGAGTTGCTCACTGCCGAGGGAGTCGCCGCTCAAGGCCGTCGGCAGCAGCGTGAGGTCGAACGAATTGGACACACGATTCAGGAACTTGATCCTGCAAATGCACAGGCCAAGTTGCTGTTGGAACCCCAGCCGACGCTCAAGGTCAAGCCGGTGAGCCGTCAGGTAGCACAAGCGGAAGAGAAGCCCGCCGAAGGCAGCCTGCTCAATCGCGACGAATTTCAACCGAATCCGTCGGATGGACGCAGCCTGATTCAGGACGAGGTCGATCGCCAGCAGGTCATCGGTGAAAAGCTGCGACTCGAGGTTTCGCGAGCGATCCAAGAAGCGCGTCGAAAGGAAGCCACTGAACCAGACAACGCTGTCACAATCTTGAAGCGAGCCTACGGTCAGGTGAAATCCACGATTGATGCACCCATCGATTTGCGTCAACAGTTGGGCAAACAGTTGCAGGGCGTGATCGCAGACGTACGCGCTCAAAAGGAAGTCGCCGATCAAAAGCAAATTCATCTGCAAGAGCGGATCGCGGTTGTGGAATCCGAAAAGCGATTGCAAGAAAAGCTCGGATTGGAAGACGAGAAACTCGAAAGCCTGATCGATCGCGTCCGGGCTTTGATGCATGACGGCGAACGAGGCAATGACGCAGCTTACGTCGAGGCGGAAGCGGCGGCGGAAGCGGCTCAGCAGATGAAACCGAACAACGGTGTGTCAGCTGCCGCACGGTTTAATACCGAGGCCTCGTTCCAGCTCAACATGGCGTTCCGCCTGCGAAACCTGCGAGCCGAGAAGTTCCTCAAGACCTTGGAACAGGTCGAATTGTCGCACGTCCCATTCCCGGACGAACCGCCGGTCTTGTATCCACGTCCGGAGGTGTGGAAGGCTCTGACTGAACGCCGCAAGCAATACGCTTCGGTGGATCTTCACAAGTCGAGCAAAGCCGAAGAAAACATCTCGGCTCAATTGGACAAGCAGACCGAAATCGACTTCCAGGACCAGCCGTTGACCGACGTGATCACGTTCCTGGCGGACTTTCACAACATCCCGATCATCCTCGACAAAGAAGCTTTGCAAGAAGAAGGCATCGCGACAGACACACCAGTCACACAAACGTTGACTGGCGTGAAGCTGCGCAGCGCACTGAAAATCATCCTGCAGCCATTGCAATTGTCCTACATCATCGAAGACGAAGTGATGAAGATTACTACGCTCGCCAAGGAGAAGGAACGACTGCAAACGCGCGTGTATCCCGTCGGTGACTTGGTCGTGATCTTGACTCCCGGCGGCGGCATGGGCGGCGGAATGGGCGGCGGAATGGGCGGCGGCGGAATGGGCGGGATGGGCGGCGGAATGGGCGGAATGGGCGGCGGCGGGTTCGGTGGTGGTGGTCAACAGGGTGGTGGCGGCGGTTTCTTCAATATCCCGGTCAACCTGCCGCCGCGACAGGCCAATGTTCAGGCACCC
>Ga0194131_10000967_pt1 | contig 49701 bp, 54 predicted proteins | sample TA2KigO120mmetaG_FD_148631 | JGI IMG/M metagenome (GOLD analysis project Ga0194131, IMG submission 148631) | Freshwater microbial communities from Lake Tanganyika, Tanzania - TA2015053 Kigoma Offshore 120m | ecosystem: Environmental > Aquatic > Freshwater > Lake | place: Tanzania: Lake...
GTCGGCCTCCGAGGATCGGGTTTCGGGTTCAACTCGGAACGCGGAACTCGAAACTCGAAACTGAACCTGGAGGTTCCATGACCTACGTCGCCGGCATCGACATGGGAGCGAAATCGACCAAAGCCGTTATCCTCGACGGTGACCGAAAGATGCGCGGCCAGGCGTTCATCCGCACGCGACCTGACTTTGTTGCCATCGCCAAGGAAGTCCTGCAGGCGGCGCTGCAAGATGCCGAGCTGAAGGAAGCCGATTTGAGCTATATCGCCACCACCGGATTTGGCCGCTACAACGTGCCCTTCCGCGATGTTCAGATCACCGACATCACCTGCGTCGGCACCGGCGCAGTATTTTTATTTCCTAAGACCCGCTCGGTGCTCGACATCGGCGCCCAGAGCACGCGGGCGATCCGCGTCTCCGAGACCGGCAAGGTCAAAGAGTTCCGCACCAACGACAAATGCGCCGCCGGCGCCGGCGGCTTCATCGAGCGCGCCGCCAAATATCTCGAGACCGGCATCGAAACCGTCGGCGAATTGTCGCTCCAGTCGACCAAGCCGCAAACCATCAGCAGCGTCTGCGCCGTGCTCGCCGAATCGGAGATCATCAACCACGTCTCTTCCGGCGAGAGCGTCGAGAAGATTCTCCGCGGCGTGCACAACTCGCTCGCCAGCCGCGCCCTGGCCCTTCTCAAACGCGCCGGCATGGAGGACGAAGTCACTTTCGTGGGCGGCGTGGCGCGCCAGAAAGGCATGGTCAAAGCGCTCGAAGAGACGCTCAAGCGCAAGATCAACGTCAGCGACCAGCCGCAGATGATCGGCGCCCTGGGCGCGGCCCTGCTGGCGCTGCGCCGCTTGGAAAAACTCCGCGCGGAACAATCGAATGTCACTCCGGAAGCGAGGGTCGCATGATGAATCTTCAAGACCGAATTGCCTTGGTGGCCGGCGGCGGCGGCGGCATCGGCCGCGCCGTGGCGTTGGCGCTGGCGAGCGCCGGTGCGAAAATCGCCGTCGCAGACATCGTCCAAGCCAATGCCGAGAAAGTCAAATGTGAAGTGCAGGGCTTGGGGATCCGAGCGATGGCTTGCCCGGTCGATCTTACCAAGAAAGCCGACGTCGATCGCATGGTTGATGAGGTCATCAGCCGCTATGGCCAGATCGATATTCTAGTCAACTGCCAGGGCTGGGATCGGCTGGAGCCCTTCGTCGAGAGCAATGAAGAGACTTGGGACAAACTCTTGGCGATCAACTTCAAATCGGTGCTCTACACTGCCCGCGCCGTGCTGCCGCGCATGATCGCGCAAAACTTCGGCAAGATCGTCAACATCAGCTCCGACGCCGGCCGCGTCGGCTCGAGCTGGGAAGCGGTTTACGCCGGCGCCAAAGGCGCGGTCATCGCGTTTTCTAAAACCATCGCGCGCGAAGTGGCGCGCCACAAGATCAATGTAAACGTCGTCTGTCCGGGCCTGACGGAAACACCGCTGCTCCAAGCCGTGCGCGGTCAGTCGGAGCAAACCGCCAAAATCATCGACGCGGTGACCAAAGCGACGCCGTTTCGACGACCGGCCCAACCGGAAGAGATCGCCGAAGCGGTGCTTTTTCTAACCTCGCCGTCGGCGACTTTTATTACCGGTCAGACGCTCAGCGTCAGCGGCGGGTTGACGATGCTATGAGATTGCTAGTTCAAAGCCCACAGCCCCCGGATCCTGTTCCCCTTCTTAATCTTGAATAGGAAATCTGGAATCTGGAATTGAGGGACCCTATGCGCAACGCTATCGACTTCATGTACTACGTCGCCACTCCAGCATTCATTGCGCGCTGGAATGAAGCGAAAAAAGGTGAGCTGATTTGCCGTATGGAGAAAGCCATCGGCGGACTGCCGCACTACGATAGCTTTGAAACCATGCTCGCCAAGATGGACGAAGCCGAGGTTGAGAAAGTCTTCATCACCCAAACCAAAATGTGGTCCTACCGCAACAAGTGGATGTACATGGACACCCAGCTTGAAGAGGTAGCCCAGTACACCCAGCGCTACCCCGATCGTTTCGTCGGACTGGCCGGCTACAATCCGTTTCGCATCAAAGAATCGCTCGCCGAGATCGAGCGCGCGGTCAAAGAATACAAGTTCAAAGGCGTCTATGTGCATATCTACGGCTTCGACATCCCGATTCACGACGCCAAAATGTACCCGCTCTACGCCAAATGCGACGAACTGAAAGTCCCCGTGTCGCTGCAAGTCGGCCATGTGCTCGAGGCGATGCCGAGCGAGCATGCCCGGCCGATCTATCTCGATCGCATCTCTAGCGATTTTCCCGATCTCAAACTGGTCGGCGCCCACACCGGTTGGCCCTGGGTCGAGGAGCTGATTTCGGTTTGCTACAAATGGGACAATGTTTACTTCGGCGTTGATGCCTGGATGCCCAAATACATGAAGCCGGAAATCCTCCACTATATTAATAGCCGCATGGGCGCCGATCGCTGCCTGTGGGGCACCAACGGTCTGCCGTGGAAGGAAAGCTTGGATCAGTGGGACGAAATGGGCTTGAAGGAAAACGTCAAGCGCAAATTGTTGCGCGACAACGCGGTGGAGCTTTTTGGCTTGCACTAACGAAACATAAGGAGAGCGCCATGATGTGCCGATTTTTAGCTGCCGATTTCGAGCTCGATCTGAAGTGTCCGGTGGATCGAGAAACTCATCACGTTCGCTTCCAAGCCTACCCCCAGCTGCGCGGCCACGCTCTCGATGTCGTCGCCTGCGACGCGGCAACGAACATCGATCAGTTATGCTGCAGCAAGAACTGCCGAGCGCTGCTCGAAAGCGGCGAATACTGGCAGCGGACTTATCCGGAATCGGTGCAATACGCCGAGAATCGGTAGCTCTGGAGCGGGTGCAGCGATGTATCAAACTCTCAAATATCGCGAAGACGGCGCGGTGGCGACGATCCAGCTCAACCGGCCGGAGAAGAAAAACTCACTGAACGGCGCCATGCGTGAAGAGCTAAGCCATCTTCTCGACGAGCTGGCGAGCAAAGCGGTGATTCGCGCTGTGATTGTCACCGGCGGCGACGAGGTCTTTTGCGCCGGCGCCGACATCGGCGAGATGGGCGGGCCGGCCAACGCCGAAGCCTCCTATCATCATGCGCGGGAGTTTCAGATCCTTTTCGATAAAGTCGAATCGCTGCCACAGCCGGTGATTGCCGCGGTGTCCGGCTACGCGCTCGGCGGCGGCTGCGAGTTGGCGCTCGCCGCCGACTTTCGCTTGGCCTCAGAGAGCGCCAAATTGGGCTTGCCGGAAATTAAAATTGGCGCCTTTCCAGGCGGCGGCGGCACCCAGCGGCTGGCGCGCTTGGTCGGCATCGCCAAAGCCAAAGAGATGATCCTACTAGGCGATCCCATCGGCGCCCAAGAAGCACTTGCCGCCGGCTTGGTGATGCAAGTCGCCGCGAAAGAAAAATACTCTGACGAGGCACAAGCGCTAGCGCGCAAACTTGCTGAGCTGCCGCGCCTGGCGCTGCAAGCGTCGAAGATGCTGATCAACCGCAGCCAGAATATTGACTTGGCCACCGGACTGGAGTTCGAGGCACGCACCTTCGGCGCCATCGCGCACACCCATGACTTAGCCGAGGGGACTCGGGCTTTTCTAGAGAAGCGCAAAGCCAATTTTACCGGCACTTGAAAGCTTCGGCGGAGCAGCTATCGTCGACACAAATATCCATTGGAGGACGGCAGAAGCATGGCATACACCAGTTTCGTTTTTGAAAACAATGACGGCGTGGCGACGATCCGATTGAACGACCCTGACCATTTGAATGCTCTGACTTTTCAGGTTTACGGCGATCTAGAAAAAATCTTTGCGGAATTGGCTCATGATAGCTCGGTAAAAGTCGTTGTCCTCACCGGCACCGGCAAAGGTTTCTGTTCCGGCGGCCGGGTCGACGATATCATCGGACCGCTGCTCAAGATGAAAGGCGACGAGCTTTACAAGTTCACCCGCATGACCTGCAACGTGGTCAAGAATATGCGCAACTTGAGGAAACCGATCATCGCCGCCGTCAACGGCATCGCCGCCGGCGCCGGGGCCATGCTGATGCTCGCATCCGATCTGCGGCTTTTTTCCGACAAGGCGCGCGCCGCCTTCTTATTCGTCAAGGTCGGGCTGTCCGGCGCCGACATGGGCGCGCTCTATTTGCTGCCGCGCATCGTCGGCTTGGGAAAAGCGACGGAACTGGTTTATTTCGGCGACACGATCGACGCCCAAGAAGCGCACCGCGTCGGTTTAGCCAATCGCGTGGTGCCCGGTGAAACGCTTATGGAAGAAGCCTATAAGTGGGCAGCGCGTTTGAAGGACGGCCCTCTGTATGCGCTCGGCGTCACCAAAGAACTGCTCGAATACGAGGCCAACGTCAATTTGGAAACCGCATTGGAGATGGAAGCGGCGGCCCAAGCGCGCTGCATGGAGACCCCGGATTTCATCGAAGGCTACAACGCGTTTATCGAAAAGCGGCCGCTGCGGTTTAACCGTTCGTGATTTCGGTTATCTCGCGCAGAGGCGCGGAGGACGCAAAGTCGGACTGAAACATATTCACCACGAAGACGATTCTCGTGCCCCGGAGGCGATCATGAACAAAGACATCGACGTGAGAAATTTAGAAAAGCGCGATCTGCCGGCGATCGTCGACATGGAAGAACGACAGACCGGCGTCGCCCGGCCCCATTACTGGGAAAAGCGCATCGAAATGTCCGAGGCGATTCGCCCGCACTGGACTTCTCTGGTCGCCGAGATCGATAACCGCGTCGTCGGCTTTCTACTGGGCCGCACCGGCGAACTCGAATTTGGTCTTCCCGGCACCGTGGCTTGGATCGAAATGATCGGCGTCGACCCGGTCTTTCGCCGCCGCGGCGTCGCCCAGGAGCTAGTCGAAAAATTTACCGAATCCGCCGAGGATCACGGCATTCGCACGGTCTTCACCCTGATTACGGCCAATCAGGGCGAAATGCAGCATTTCTTCAGCCGCCTCGGCTTTGTCCGCGGCAAGATGCTGCACTATCAAAAGGAAATCGACGCCGACTAGTAGCCCTTTTCCAAGCACCAGTTGGCGATCTCGATGCGGCGCGCGAACCAGACTTTGGTAAAGCCTTTGGCGTAGCGAATGAACTCGTCGATGATCTTGGTGCGAAACGGCACGCCGGAAACGAACGGGTGTAAATTGAAAGCAAAGAACTTTGGCGCGCCCTGCTCACCTTCCCAATAGAGATAGTCGAACTGGTCTTTCATTATCTGGAAAAGATCGCGCGGCGTGCGTCCGGCGCCATAGGTCGAATAGTCGTTGCAGCCGGGCACGTTGTACGGCACGACGACAACCTTGCGGCCGTTGGACTCGACCGTGTACGGATTATCTGAGTTCAACGGATCGGCCCACCAGACGAAGCCCGCCTCCGCCACCAACTCCAACGTATTCGGCGTCGAGGCGTGGCCCGGCGACAGATATCCGGTTGGCTTTTGTCCCAGAACTTTTTCGAAAGCAGCCACGGTCTTCTGAATCGACTCGCGCTCCTGTTCGCGCGTGTACATGAACGAATACTCATGCTCGTAGCTTTCTGAAGAAAACTCATGCCCCTGCGACTTGAACTTTTTACACTCGTCGGCGAACTGCTCGACTTTCAAGCCGTTCATCAAGAAGGTCACTTTCAAATTATGGCGCGCGAACATGTCCATGATGCGCCAGATACCGATGCGGTCGCCCTACTCTCGTTCGGTCACCGCCGCCATGTTTTTCTTGAACACCGCGTTGGCCGGTGGAATCGTGTGCGTGCCGTGGCGCTGCAGCGACTCGCGGGTGGCGAAATTCTCCGGCCAGACTTCCCAAGGAATGATAAACGTCACGCAGATCTTCGCCCTATCGGGCCATTCAATGATTCTCGGTCTTGGCATAGACGACTCCTCCCGGTCTTCGGTCTCGGATTATCCCCGCAAAAACGCAAAGCACGCAAAGCAAGAAACAGTAAAACCATCGTCGCCCGTATCCCGCCCGTGCTCATAAAAACCACCCAACGCCAATTTCGCGCTCCCGCTGTCCATTGCCGTTACTCTGCTCTAGGTTCCTCCTTAGCGACAACTGGTTTTAACTAGGAACAAAGAGCAAGGTCAGTGTCAGACGGTCATAGATCATTACGTCAAGAACAGCCCTACATGACGCGATGATGTCCCGTCGGATTCCTACAGATAAGAGTTTCATTGCCAACATTTACGAGTTTATAATTTTAGGGCCGCGGCTTTTTACGATTCGGATGGCCGCAAGTATTCTTTTCCCCCTGCTAGCGGGAGTTCTTGCTGCCTTTCTATCGAAGAATCTCTAAAGACCGCTTTTCCCGGGAACTCGTCGGAGACCTTGAGGCCCACCACTTTAATCAATCACCGGAGTTTGAAAATGTCGTTCCAGATTTTTAGATAACGGGGAAATTCTTGTAATCGGCCAGCGTGATCGCATAATTCTTCTCAGGCCGTACTTTGTCGGTCGGCTCCACCTTGGGATGAGCCGGGATGCGGCCGCCCAGAGCCATGGCCTTTGTCCTTCTTCACTGATGACCCAGCGATACCAGAGCCAGGCAGCTTTGGGATGGGGCGCATTCTTCGCCATCGCCACCGCGACGATGCTGCCAATTCCCTCGGTGAGCATAAAATTCACCGGCGCGCCCTTTTTCATTCTGGATAGTGGTGCGCGTAACAAGTCACACAGAGGGTGCCCTGGCCCGCGACCAGAAACTCTGCCAGCTCCGAGTGACCCTTGTGAAACTTTATGTTGTTGGCGGCGATTTGTTTAACAACGCAATCGCTTTCTCCTCGTTGCCGAATTTGTGTTTTAGCGCGACCAGCAACTCGACATCTCTGGGTTCGGCGATGAGCCGGTCTTTCCATCTGGGGTGGGTAAAATTCTCCAGCTGAGTCGGCTCTTCTTCTTTCTTGACCAATTTGGTGTTCCACGCCGGGACGATGAACTGCCACGGTGATTCCAATGATAGAGTACGGGTAGCTCGCGTGTATCCATCAGCAACCCCTCCTGTGCCAACGGCCCAAGGGGTAAAACCAACTATTTTTTCTTCGCTGCCGCCGATTTACGGATGATGCTCGCGCAGGTAGCCGCGTCTTTCTCTGACGCAAAACCAAAGACCGCGGAAAAGCGCCGGCCCACAACCTGCGCCACAACAAAATCCATGCTGATGCCCGCATCGGCGATGGCTTGCGAAGTTGCGTAGCCTATGCCTGCTCGATTGTCGCCCTCAACCAGCAAAGCGGGTATCGGCGCAGCACCGAAGCCAGCTTCCCTCGCCGCCGCGATCGATTTCTTACCCGTGACGGGATACAGCTCGATGGCGGCCTTTCCTTTATTGCCAGGGGATCGGTAAGCCATAACCACCTGTATATTAGTTCCCGCATGGGCCAACGGCGCCAGCGCGTTGGCGAGAATCCCGGGCTGGTCGTCCGCCACTTCTTTACGCCACAGAACAATCTTCCTAACGGTCACAGCCATAACCATTCCTCCTTTTAGTTTTGGATGAGTTTGTACTTTGCGGCAGTAAGCAACGTCAAGAAGACTGCTGAACGAAGCCCCTCACGAACGGCCGTTGTGAATCATTTCCAGATGCCAGCCGTACCGTTCACTCACATAGGTGCCGCCCGTGTCGGCGCTGAAGTCTGGCCGGGTTCTGGTTCATTTGTGGTCTACACATGTCACACCTTGCTATTTGTTGATCTTGGCAAACTCCTCGACGAACGACTTGGCTTTGAAAGCATCATTGATCTTCGGCTTGTCGCCTTTGTAGATGATGTTCAGCCACCCGCAGACCTGCGCTACTCGCGTATGAAATGATGTCGAAGATGTCGGAACGTTTGGCCGGATCGCCTCCGGTTAGAACAAAAATCGGATAAGGCGCGCCGAAACTCTTGATGTCGTAAACCAGTTTTTCCACATGGCGAAACGCCAACTCCCGCGCATCGCGCTGCGGCAGCGCATCGGCACGGCAGTGCAGGCACGCCAAGTCGCAAGCCCGAGTGGTCTCCCAAATCACGGTGAACGGGCGCTCCTCGAAATCCATTGAATCGTCAAAGGAGCATGATGCATGCCACGGATTTTGCGCCCTGAGCGCGCTTGCAGCCAGGGGAATTTCCCCAACTTAGGAAAACTACGCGCCCCGATTACTGCTTGTCGGAAATGAAGAAACCAGCTCAACGGGTGTCGGCTCGGGGTTTAAATTCCATCAAAGCTAAGATCGCAAACGCGCGCGTGACACAAGCGAAGAACCCGATATAGAGAGGCACCACCGCAACGAGAAAAAGAACATAGTCGTCTGAGCTATCCAGTCCCGGCAAGAAAGCAACTCGCAGCCGGTACTCAAAGTGATTTAGCAAGAAAAATAGCATCAAGCAGATCATACCCAGAAAAAAGAAAAGACCGGCGCGCCGCGCGGGTGTCGAGTCTGATCGCTTGCGCTGAACAAACGTGTAGAAGAGCGTGAACAAGCCAACCAGCGACGCGATCGGAATCGCTATCGGCGCCGTCGATTGGCCATAGGAATCGCTTGGCAGCGGAATCACTCGGAATAGTGTATCGGCGAGCGGAAAGAGCACCGTCACGCCGCCGAGCGCGCCCCACAGCGAACTCATGTAGCGGAGAAAATCACGGAGATCGTCGCTGGCCATGAATTCTGGATGACCTGTATTTTGTGCTCTTTTCGCCGTATCAGGATTATCTAAGAGCCGCTAGCCTGAACCCGATAGGCAGGCTCCAGGCCGAATGCCTCCCGTCTGTATCGCCGCCTCACGGTAGATCCACAAGATAACCTGACACGGTAAAATAGAAATTCGCCGAGCCCGTGGTTCTACTTCGCTCAACTCCCGCGAGACCGAAACCGATAGCGCCCCCGAGCGAGTAGAGGCGAATCGGCTGGCTGGCGCGATAGCGATCATCACCCCAGTCTCCCTGTGATGTCAGAACCAGAGAATGCAAAATCTCACCCAGCTTGAGATAGGCAACCACTCTTTGTCCGTCGGGTATCAACGCATCGACGGTCACATGTTCGATGACGACGCGCTGATTGGCGTTACCAACCCGCGGCAATACAGCTTCCCCGGCACCTTCCCCACGTCCGAGTGAAAAACGCACGTCAACTTGAAAAGGCTGGAACGCTGGGTTTTGAATCTCTCCTACCGGTATCGGTATCTTTGGCGTGTTGACGACTGTAACGTTCGGTTGGTTGACAACTTGCACATCGACCGGAGCAACGGGGATCTCAGCGGCATTGAGTTTGACCTCATACGGAAGAGTCAATGTCACGATGCTGGACACAGCGACAAAGAGCGCTTTGCAAATAAGCTTCATGGCGGCCTCCTCGGAAGTTATTGTTACATTGTTTACTCTGACCTACGCCTCACCTCCTTTTCTGGACGGAAACCTAGGGCTTCGTTTTTGGTGCGAAGCAAAAATAACGCCAGAGCCTTAGTCAATCTGCCGCGGCCAATGGCTACGGGTGAGCCTCCGGAAGTGAATCCGTTGATCGCTCTCGGCCAGCCACGTCGCGTCACGAACAAGCCGGCAAAAAATCGTGAATTTGTGTAACCGGAGACTTGAAGCACTTCGATTACCAAATCCCGCCGCGCACGAGCATCACCCCCAAAATCGTCACCGCCAGGGCGAGAATTAAATTGAGCCGCCCTAGGCGCACCGCCTCGCGCCGCAGCCGGGCAATTTCCGCTGCAGTGCGATCGGCTTCCCAAGCTGCGGTCGCGCGCGGACCGATGTGAAAATCATGAAAAGCACTCATCGCGAAGATCAGTGCCACGAAAGCCAGTTTGATCGCGAGCGTCGTGCCAAACGAGCTGCGCCAAAACTCAAGCGATTGAAAATCGCTCCAGGTCAAGCCGCGAAGAAAAAGATTCGCCGTGCCGGTCATCAGGAATATTCCAAAACAAAGCCAACTCACCCAGCGAAATCTGATCGCCGTCCAGCGGATCAACCGGAGCGCAACTGCGGAGAACTCGGGCCGGCGGATGGCTGGGATGAGAGCAATGACCATAAAGATCGTGCCGCCGAGCCAGACCACCGCAGCCATGATATGGAGCCAAACCGACAGGAGATAAAGCGCATGCATCGTCGGGTTTAATCCTTTGGCAATTCACATACCGCCACGTTCAACAAGCAATTGCGAAGGCACGCGATATAGTTTTCGCATTTGCGCTAATCTGACGCTCGCTTCTTCTCGAAATTCGGAAACCTTTGGCATGCAACGGTACTCTCCCTCCGCGAAAGCCACTGACTTCATTTTCTGGCCTTCGTTTTGCTCGAATTCCTTCGCAAATATTTTGTCCACACGAGGAGGCTCTCGATGAATCATTTCTCTATGAGTGTGTCCTTAGCGGTCGCGTTGGGCATCGGCGCATATCTCAGCAGTAGTGCCGACCAACCCAATAAGGCTCTCGCGGCATCGCCTGCTGGCGCCATTTCCGGCCGCGTCGTCTTCACTGGCGATGCACCGGCAGCAAAAAAAATCAAAGTTACCAAAGACGGCGAGAAATGCGGCGCTGAAGTCACCAGCGAAGAGCTCGTTGTCGGTCCGGATAAAGGCGTCGAGTTCGCCGTGGTTAGCGTTGCCGGTTTCAAAGGCACACCGCCCAAGCCGACAAATCCATCGACCATCGATCAAAAAGGCTGCGTCTTTCGCCCGCATGTGGCTATCGTCGGCGTCGGCGCGCCGCTCGATATTTTGAACAACGACGGTATTTTGCACAATTTTCACACCCACGGCACGAAAAACACACCGATGAACCGGGCGCAGCCGGCGTTCCGAAAAAAGATGACCGAGACCTTCGCCCAAGCTGAGACCGTCAAAGTGAGCTGCGACGCCCACCCGTGGATGTCAGCCTGGGTGGTGGTCACCGACCATCCCTACATCGATGCCACCGACAATGGCGGCAACTTCAAAATCGCCGACGTGCCGCCGGGCAATCATACAGTTGAAGTTTGGCATGAAACCCTAGGCAAGATGACCAAGACTGTGACGGTCAAGGCGGGAGAAGAAGCGAAGGTAACTTTTGAATTGAGCAAGAAGTAGCGACTCTACTTGAGTGCCGCATTTCGACGCCGAGCGTGCAGAAACCCTGCGCGGCTCGGCGTTTTTTGTTGGTCTGCATCACGAACAAATCACTCGCGAAACCTGGAAACCGGCAGGCCGATTTTCTTATTTTTAACAAATTTCCGTTCGCCAGCAGACGTTTGCACCGAGAAAACCCAGTTCCAACCTGGCACAACGATTGCGGCTCCAAGGGAGTCAACGGACTGAAATCATCCACTGACTCTAAGAATGAAACTGGGCAAGGAAAGTCGCTATGCGATCGACGGACTGCTGGTGTTAGCCAAGAAGCGATCGGGAACCATCATGCAACTGCAAGATATCGCCGATGCAGCCGGCGCACTAGCCAACTTCCTGGCCAAGACTTTTCAGAAACTCAACCGGGCTAACATCGTAACCTCCTCCCGCGGCGCCGTGCGCGGCTACGCCCTGGCCCGACAACCTAACGCGCTCAAAGTGAAAGATATTTTCGTCGCCGTCGAAGGCACGGATATCTTCGACCGTTGTTTGTTTTGGAGCGACCGCTGCGCCGATGAGTCGCCCTGCCCCATGCACTTCAGGTGCAAACCGGCGCGGCGAACCATCGCAGGATTGATGCAGCGAATGACTTTAGCCGACTTGGCGGCCGACAACCGGCGCCGATGACAGATCACTGTCGATCTGAGGAAGAGAGTTCACAATGAAGTTGTTTCTTTCGTTGGCCCTTGCGGTCGTACTCATCATCGGCGGCCTCACGCTGGTCAAATCTGCGGATGTGAAGTCTCCGCCGGTGACACCGCAGCTGCTCGCCCAGGGTAAACAGATCTACGCCCAGCAATGCGCCGCCTGTCACGGCGACACGGGCCGCGGGGATGGCGAGGCGGCCTACCTGCTCTACCCCAAGCCGCGCGACTTAGTTGCCGCCAAGTATCGCCTGGTTTCTACGTGGGACCGCGTGCCCACCGATCAGGACCTATTCGACACGATCACGCGCGGCATGCCGGGGTCCTCCATGCCCTCTTGGGCACATTTCACCATGGAGCAGCGTTGGGCGCTGGTTCACTATATCAAGACGCTGGCCGCCAAACCTCTTGTGGTTCGACCGGCTAAAGCTCCCAACGCCGAGGGGAGCGGCGGCGAAGGGATTATCCAACCACCGCCAGCTCCGCCCTACGACGCGGCGGGGCGGGCGCGCGCGCTGGAAATGTACAAAGAGGCTTGCGCGTCCTGCCACGGCGCCAATGGCCGAGGCGATGGCACCGAGAAGCAAATAGACGAAGAAGGCTATCCAACCAGACCGCGTGATTTGACTGCCGGAATTTTCAAAGGCAGCCACGATCCGGTCTCGCTCTATCGCCATATCATAGCCGGCATTCCGGGCAGCCCGATGCCGATGAGCGATTGGGCCTGGGGCAATGATGCGTGGCACCTGGTCCACTACGTGCGCTCGCTCTCCAGTGAAACGCAGCGCGAACGCGTCGAGATGAAAAAGTTCACCATCAACGCGGTTCGCGTACAAGCGCTTCCCGATCATCCCGAGTCCGGCATCTGGCGCAGCGCGCCGCCGGTCAATTTGCACTTGATGCCGCTGTGGTGGCGCAGTGAGCGGCCCGAAGAAGTCACGGTGCGGGCGATTCACGATGGCAAGGAAGTGGCGATTCTAATGGTTTGGCAGGACGATACCGACGACACCACGGCGCTAAAACCGCAAGAGTTTCGCGACGCCGCCGCAATCCAGTTTTCGCTGACCGCCAATCCACCCTTCTTCGCCATGGGCGAGAAAACCGAGGCGGTCAACATCTGGATGTGGAAATCGGAGCGGCAAGCGGATTTAGATGTGGCATTTCAGGAGATCGAAAAGGCCTACCCGAACGTCGGCATCGACTCTTATCCGAACCTGATGCGCTCCGCCGTGGAGCAGCCGTTTCGCCACGCGCTGACTCTGCAATCCGATCCGACCTACGTCACCGGCTGGGGCGCGGGCAATATCGTTTCCGATCCGCAGCGAAAAACTCCGGCGGAAGATCTCACCTCGCGCGGCTTCGGCACGCTGCAAGCGCGACCTAAGATCGATCAAAAAGTCGACGCCCGCGGCATTTACGGTTCGGGCTCCTACCGTGTGATGTTTCGCCGCTCGCTGGGACGCACCGGACAAGGCGCCGTCAATTTGGTACCCGGAGCGACCGTGCCGGTCGGCTTCGCCGTCTGGAACGGCAGCGCCGGCGATCGGGATGGGAAGAAGTCGGTGACGATTTGGCAAGACTTAAGAATCAGGCCGTGAGGACTCAGGAGTAAGGAGTGAGGGGGGTTTCGGAATCGGATAGCGGTGAATGAAGGGGTAATCTTTATGAGCAATAGGATTGTACGAGACGAAGTGACAAGAAGCTCCGTTGGCCGATCTCCTGACTCCTCACTCCTGACTCCTTGCTCTCCCGGCGGCGTATCCCGCCGCGACTTCTTGAAGTTCCTCGGCATTGGCACCGGCAGCGCCGCCCTAGCGACGGGCTTGCCGTTGAATCTCCTAGCCGCCGCCAACCCCAACGACAATCCGCTCGCCGGCGCGGTCGATCGCAACTGGGAAAAAATCTATCGCGATCAATATAAGTACGACCGCATGTTCGATTGGGTTTGCTCGCCTAACGATACTCATGCCTGCCGGGTGCGCGCCTATGTGCGCAACGGCATCGTCACACGCCTGGGCAGCACCTACGATTATCAAAAGTACGCTGACCTCTACGGTAATAAAGCGACAGCAAATTGGAATCCGCGCCAGTGCGCCAAAGGCTACACGTTTCACCGCGTCATCTACGGTCCTTATCGTTTGCGCCATCCGATCGTGCGCAAAGGGTGGAAGGCTTGGGCCGACGCCGGCTTCCCGGAGCTCACTCCGGAAAACAAGAAGCGCTACATGTTCGATAGCCGCGGCCAAGACGAATTCGTGCAGATCTCTTGGCCCGACGCCTTCGACTCCATCGCCAAAGCGTTGGTCGCCATCGCCGCACGCTACAGCGGTGAAGCAGGCAAGAAACTCTTGCTCGCTCAAGGCTACCAGCCCGAGATGGTCGAAGAGATGGGCGGCGCCGGCACGCGCACGGTGAAAATGCGCGGTGGCATGGGACTCTTGGGCGTCATCGGCAAGTACGGTATGTATCGGCTGAATAATTCTCTCGCGCTGCTCGATGCCAAAGTGCGCGGCGTCGGACCCGACAAAGCGCGCGCCGGGCGCAACTGGTCGAATTATACTTGGCACGGTGATCAAGCGCCGGGCCATCCCTGGGTGCACGGCTTGCAAACTTCCGAGTGCGACTTCAACGATCTGCGCTTCTCCAAGCTGATTATCATGGACGGGAAAAATCTCGTCGAGAATAAGCTCACCGACTCGCACTGGTTCATCGAATGTATGGAGCGCGGCGCCAAGATCGTCGTCATCGCGCCCGAGTACGGCCCGCCGTCGACCAAGGCCGATTATTGGATTCCGATCCGGCCGCAGACCGACGCCGCGCTCTGGCTCGGCATCACCAAGATCATGATTGAGAAGAAGTGGTACGACGAGAACTTCGTCAAGCGCTTCACCGATTTCCCGCTGCTGGTGCGGACCGATAATCTGCGCCGGCTGCGCGCCCACGAAGTATTTCCTAATTACAAATCGGCACTGTCCGCTGACGGGCCATCAATAAGGGTACAGGGGCTGACGGCGCAGCAGCATCAGCAGCTCGGCGATTTTGTCATCTGGGACAGCAAGAAGAATGCGCCGGCAGCGATCACCCGCGACGACGTCGGCGAAACTCTCGCAAAGAAAGGCTTGGATCCACGGCTGGAGGGAACTTTCAAGGTCAAACTCGCCGACGGCAAAGAGATCGAAGTCGCTACTCTCTGGACGCTCTACCAGACCCATTTAAAAGACTACGACCTCGACAGCGTCGCCGACATCACCCACGCGCCCAAGGCGATGATTCAACAGTTGGCAGAGGACATCGCGACCATGAAGCCGGTGGCGATCCATCAAGGCGAGGGGATCAATCACTGGTTCCACGCCACCGAGATGAATCGCGCCGCCTACCTGCCGCTGATGCTTACCGGCAACGTCGGCAAGCCGGGCGCCGGCGGCCACACCTGGGCCGGCAACTACAAAGCCGCGCTGTTTCAAGGCTCGGCTTGGGCTGGCCCAGGCTTTAAAGGCTGGGTGGCGGAGGATCCGTTCAAGATCAATTTGAATCCCAACGCCAACGGCAAAGATATTGCGGCCACCGCCTACACTAAAGACGAAGAGCCGGCCTACTGGAACCACGGCGATCTCGCTTTGGTTGTCGACACGCCGAAATTTGGCCGCAAGAATTTTACCGGCAAGAGCCACATGCCGACGCCGACCAAGGCGATGATCTTTACCAACGTCAACTTGATCAACAACGCCAAGTGGGCCTACGGCATGATCAAGAACGTCGACCCCAACGTCGAGATGATCGTCTCGGTCGATATTCAGATGACCGCGTCGATTGAATACTCGGACATCGCCCTGCCGGCAAACTCGTGGTTGGAATCCGAAGGCTTGGAAATCACCGCGAGCTGCTCCAACCCGTTCCTGCAAATCTGGAAAGGCGGCATCCCGCCGGTGTTCGATACCAAAGACGACGCCGACGTGCTCGCCGGCATCGCCAATGCGCTCGCCAAAGTCACCGGCGACAAGCGTTTCAGCGACTACTTCGCCTTCGCCGCACCCGATAAACGGAACGTCTACATCCAGCGTTTGCTCGACGGCTGCACGACAACCTCCGGATACAAACTAAATGACATCATGGCCGGTAAGTATGGTCCTCCGGGCGGCTGCCTGCTCAATTTCAGAACTTATCCGCGCATCCCGTTCTACGAACAGGTGCACGACAGCGAGCCCTTCTACACCGACACCGGCCGCATGCATGCCTACGCCGACGTTCCCGAAGCGATCGAGTACGGCGAGAACTTCGTCGTTCACCGCGAAGGTCCGGAAGCGACGCCCTATTTGCCCAACGTGATCGTCAGCTCGAATCCATTGATCAGGCCAGAAGACTACGGCATACCAGCCAACGCCGAGCACTGGGACCAGCGCACCATCCGCAACATCAAAATGCCCTGGAGTAAGGTCAAGGAAACGAAAAATTTCCTCTGGGAGAAGGGCTTTCAGTTTTTCTGCCTGACTCCCAAGACGCGCCATCGCGTCCACAGCGGCTGGTCCAACGTCGACTGGCATATGCTGATGGACTCCAACTTTGGCGATCCCTATCGCATCGACAAGCGCGCCCCCTGCGTCGGCGAGCATCAGTTGCATATGAATCCACAGGCGGCGCGCGATCTCGGCATCAATGACGGCGACTATGTCTATGTCGACGCCAACCCCGCCGACAGGCCCTATTTGGGCGCCAAACCGGACGACCCATTCTACCGCGTCTCGCGCTGCATGCTGCGCGTCACCTACAACCGCGCCTACCCGTACAACATCGTGATGATGAAGCATGCGCCTTTCATCGCCACGGAGAAGAGCGTCAAAGCCCACGAGACTAGGCCTGATGGCCGCGCGTTGTCGGAGAACACCGGCTATCAGGCCAACCTGCGCTACGGCTCGCAGCAGTCGGTGACGCGCAACTGGCATATGCCGATGCACCAGACCGATACCTTGTTCCACAAGGCCAAGGTGTCGATGAGCTTTATCTTCGGCGGCGAAGCCGACAACCACGCCGTCAACACCGTCCCGAAAGAGACGCTGGTGCGCGTGACCAAAGCCGAAGATGGCGGCCTGGGTGGCAAAGGCATCTGGAAGCCGGCGACCACCGGCCATTCGCCGGATAATGAGAATGAGATGATGAAGCGGTATTTGGCGGGCGATCTAACCAAGGTGAAGCCATGAAAACCCGTTCAACGGTTCAAATGCTCAAGGTTCAACGTTGAACTCCGGTTGCGAGACCTTGAACTGTTGAACCTTTGAACTTTGAACCCGAGCGACGAAGGAGCGAGTGATGCCCTTTAAAGATCCCGATCCCAGTGATCCCAACATGCTGGTCGGCGTGATGCTGCCGGCGGACGCCGAAGCAACCCGCGACATGGCCTACGTCTTCGCCGAAGAGTTCGCCCGCATGGGCTACACGCGCGAGCAATTGCTTTGGCTTTTCAAAAATCCTTTCTACGGCGGCGCCCACGGAGCCTATCGCTCGCTTGGTGAACAAGAAACACTTTCAATCATCGATGAATGTCTGAACGTATGGGGTAACATCAAAGTCTCTATTTTGGATTCCGCATTGCCCGCTGACCCGGAGCTCGACGATCCGAGTTCAGAATCCAAAATCGAAAATCCAAAATCTAAAATGGAAAAGGCGTGAAGGTAGGTATGCCCAAGGTTCACAACTGGCAGATCGGCCGCGAAATGAACTATCCCTACCCGCAGGCATTTCCGCGCCGGCAGTTTGCGTTTGTCTTCAACATCAACCGCTGCATCGCTTGCCAGAGCTGCACGATGGCCTGCAAGTCGACTTGGACCTTCAGCAAAGGCCAGGAACATATGTGGTGGGCCAATGTCGAGACCAAGCCCTACGGCGGCTACCCGCAGTTTTGGGATGCGAAAATTCTCAGCCTCATGGAACAAGCCAATCCCGGCAACCAACAATGGTCGGGTCGACCTTCCAACGATAAGAAAAAGCCCTACGGCCAATTCGACGGCAAGACCATTTACGAAGCGCAGAACATGTTGACGCCGGACAGCGCGCGCGTGTTGGGCTACTTGCCCACCGATGAGGAATGGAACCTGCCGAATATTTTCGAGGATAATCCGGTCGGCAAGCGCGGTGTTAAAAACGAGCTCGACAAAGAAGGCACGGCGCTGCCCGAGCACAAGACATGGTTTTTCTACCTGGCGCGCATCTGCAATCATTGCAGCTACCCGGCGTGCCTGGCCGCCTGCCCGCGCAAAGCGATCTACAAACGGCCGGAAGACGGCATCGTCTTGATCGACCAGAAAGAATGCCGCGGCTATCGCAAATGCGTCGAGGCTTGCCCGTACAAAAAAACCATGTACCGCGGCAACACACGGGTGTCGGAAAAATGCGTCGCCTGCTACCCGCGCGTCGAAGGCAAAGACCCCGAGAGCGGCGGCCAACCGATGGAGACCCGCTGTATGGCGGCCTGCATCGGCCAGATTCGCATGCAGGGCTTGGTAAAAATGAACAACGACGGCACCTGGGCCGAGGACCGCTACAATCCGCTCTACTACATGGTCCACGTCGCCAGAGTCGCCCTGCCCCTCTACCCGCAGTTCGGCACCGAGCCGAATGGCTACTACATCCCGCCGCGCTGGGTGCCGCGCGATTACTTGAAGCAAATGTTCGGCCCCGGCGTCGACGAGGCGATCGAGCGCTACTCGTATCCAGATCGCGAGCTACTCGCGGTCCTGCAACTGTTTCGCCGCTCGAACCGGATCATCTTCCGCTACGAGATCAAAGAAGGACCGAAGGTTTATGAGGCGACACTGCGCGGGCGCAAAGTGACCATGTACAACGACACCGTGATCGCCTATGGCCAGGACGGCAAAGAAATTTTTAGAACGCAAGTCGAAGAGCCGGTCCACGTGCGGCCCAATAAGCATGCGAACTCGATTTAAGCAGCAACAGGCGTGAGGCAACAAGCAACCGTGAAGCCAAAGAGAATCTGTATGAATGAAAACATAGAGAGAACCGAGATGGCAGGTGCCCCAGGCTCATCTCCATCTCAAACCGAGATCGATTGCGCCTATTGCCGTGCGGCGATCTACAGCGCACTGGCGCTCGGCTTTCAAGAGCCTACCGACGAAACTCTGTCCCGACTGATGACACTGGACAGCCGTGCCTCTTTGGCCCATGCCGCGTCGCTACTCTACGGCGACGGCGCTGCGGAAATTACCGCGGCCATCGAGGCGCTGCCTCGTTGGCAGAGAAGCAACGCCGAAGACCTGGCAGCACGGCATCGGCTCCTGTTTGGCCATACGGCGCGTGGGGTTATTTCACCGTACGAGACCGAATACGGCAACGAAGCGTTGTTTCAACAACCGCAGGAGTTGGGCGATCTGATGGGTTTCTATCGCGCCTTCGGCTTGACGCCCGGACAAGGCGTGCATGAACGGCCCGATCATGTCAGCTGCGAGTGCGAGTTCTTGATGTTTCTCGCTCTCAAAGAAGCCTATGGGCTGGAACAAGACGAGGGCGACATGTTGAGCGAAACCCGCAAGGCAGAAAGACTTTTCCTGCGCGATCATCTGGGCCGTTTTCTGCCGGCTTTCGCCGCCAGCCTCGATCGAGAAGATCCTGCTGGTTTCTTCGGCGCGCTGGCTCAGCTAGCGGGCCGCTTCATCGCCGCAGAGTGCGCGCGCCTGGACGTCACCCTGGGTCCGGGGAACTTGGGACTTCGCCCCGCGGAGGACAACAATGTGCCCATGGCCTGCGGTAACGCCGGTGATTGCGCCGCCTTGGCCGGCGCCTGCGCCTCGGAGCAAGCAGAGGTCGAATGAGCGCCGCGCTGCCCATCCACTACGAGCCCAAGCTTGTCGAAGAAGCGGTCTTCCAAGCCGGGTACACCTCTGCGCCTGCGCAACTCAACATCGCGCGCGATCGCCTCTATGAAATCGCCGATGGTGAACAACGCGAACGCGCTTTTCAAGCCCTTTACCGAACCTGGTTTGCCAAGCTGGGATTGAGCCTGACCATCGAAAAGGCGCTGCAAGAGCAACCGCTCATCGCCGAATCCGTCGGCGCTTGCTTCGTGGTTTACGCCGCCCATGCCAAGCAGGAAGGCGCGGAGCTTTACGTGAAGGACGAGCGGCGCACCTTACGCCTCGCGCTGCGTCCGGCAGCACTGCGCAATGCTGACGCGCTGCAATCGTTTTTGCGCAAGGAACTATTTCATATCGCCGACATGCTCGATCCAGCATTCGGCTACGAGCCCACCCTGCCGAAAAGTCCCGACGGGCCGACCTACGATAATTTTATCACCCATCGCTATCGCGCGCTGTGGAACATCACGATCACCGGGCGTATCGCGCGCCGCGGCTGGCTAGCTCCGACCGCGCGAGAGGAGGCTCTGAACGAATTCATCGCGGCCTTTCCCATGCTCCAGGAAAATGGCGAAAAACTTTTCAGCCGCTTCTACGACAGCGACCACCCGCGCCATGCGGAGCTGACCCCGTTGGCTTTCGATCCGGCCGCCACAGTGGATGGTTCGCGCCCCCATTCCGCTCAAGCGACCCATTGCCCGCTCTGCAAATTTCCCACTTACGCCTTCGAACCGGCACCGCAAAATCTCGGCGCCGACACCCAAGCCGAGATTACCGCGGACTTCCCCGATTGGTCGCCGGAAAAAGGGCTTTGCAACCAATGCGCCGATCTCTACCGCGGCCGCCGGATGTCGCTTGCCGCGTTGAAAATGCTGCCAGGCTGGCATTCGCCGACAGTTTGACCAAAACTGAGATGTTCTTTCTTGCGGCCATTTTTACCCGAGCATAAACCATGCGGAATTTCGACGCACTCCTCGCCCAATCCTCATCCACCCACGGCCACAGCTGTGCCGGGCAAGTTTTAGGCGTGCGGATGGCAATGGTGGGGTGCCGCGAAATCGGCATCGACGAGCCGCGCGGCTGCGAAAAGTTGATCGTCTACGTCGAAATGGACCGCTGCGCCACCGCGTGGGCGGTAAGCGGATGGTCGCCGGTAATCATGATGGTTTTGACGCCGGCCCGCAGGCTGAGATCGATCGCGGTTTTCGCTTCCGGACGGGGCGGATCGATCATCCCCACCAAGCCGAGAAAGATCATGTCGCGCTCACACGCCTCGTCATCCAAAGTCACGCCGGGTCTGTAAGCCACCGCCAAGACTCGCAACGCTTCATTCGCCATGGCGCGCGCGCTGATGACGACGCTGCACGACACGCCGCAAGGCATGGCGGCGTACGCCAAAGGCGCGCGGCTGACCGCGCCACAAGCCGAGGCCAACGATCAATAGCACTACGACGATAGCCGCCCGCGCCAGCGCGTGGCCGACGCGATCGAGATTCTGCTGCAGCGGCGTCTTGCCGCTCTCAACCGTCTGCCGGAGCCGCGCGATCTTGCCAAACTCCGTCTGCATGCCGGTGGCAACCACCACCGCGCGGCGCCGCCCATAGGTCGCCGCGGTGCCGGCAAAGGCCATATTCCTGCGATCGCCCACCGCGACATCGACGGCGCCAAGTGCCGCCATATGCTTTTCCACCGGCAGCGATTCACCGGTGGGCGACGCTTCTTCGATTTTCAAGTTAAACGCTTCCAGGAGCCGCGTATCGGCCGGAATGCCGTCGCCGGTGTGCAAGAGAACGATATCTCCCGGCACGAGCTGGCGCGCCGCAAGGCTGCGCTCCTCGCCGTCGCGCACCACGGTCGCGGCCGGCGCCGCCATGCGACGGAGCGCCTCCATGGCCCGCTCGGCGCGGTACTCCTGGACGAAGCCCAACAGCACGGCAAACAGCACGATGATCGCGATGGCGATCGCTTCGACGGTGTGGCCGAGAAAGAGCGACAGGATGACCGCCACCAGCAGAATCACAATTAGAACATTCTTGAATTGCGCCATCAGCAGATGCAGCGGCGCAACCCGCGCCACCGCTTGCAGCTCGTTGGGACCTTGCTCGGCCAAGCGGCGCTGCGCCTCCGCTTCAGTCAAGCCGCCAGCGGCATCGCTGCAGAATTGGGTCAGCACTGCGCTGGGCTCCAATTGGTGCCAAGGCGTCCCATTGATCGGCGCGGCAGGCATGTTGTGCATTTGGGTCTGAGCTCCTGGCCTGGAAGCGGGCAAAGGCTAAGCCAGCAATGTCACAAGCGAAGGGCGCGCGTATTATCACAAATGAGATGCACGGCGATTTTTTTCGCACGACCGAGACGCCTGTGCATCGGCTGGTGCGATGGAGGGTCCGGTGGCGCTGCGTCATCTGCTAACGGTTACAATGGCTGAGACAGCCCCCACCGGGCGGCTAGTCGCTTTTGCGGCTTTTCGCGGTGGAGGTACTTGGCGCGCATACTCCAGCGGCGGGGAGTAGCGCCATTTCGAGCGATAGCTGTTCAGCCGGCGGGTTCTTTTGCATGCGATTGGCCTCGAGCTGGCCTGGCATCGGCGCTGGACTTTCTTCGCTCACTTGCAAGGCGGGAATTGCAAACTCACGGTTGTTCAGCACGAGCTTGCCGGTGACCGGCAAGCGCTTGCGCATCGACGTAACCGTATGGCAGCCGTGGCCGGCCAGCTGGGCGACCTGCAGCACCCGCTCCGTCGGTGTGCCGCTCTTGATGCGAATCGTAAACTCGAAGCTCTTGGTTGCGCTGGCGAAGTCGCCCAGGCGGCGCTGCACGCTCATGTCGTAGGCCATGCACAAATCCAGCTCGGCGTCGTCGATGGCGACGCCATGGCGCGCGGCAAACCACGCCATCTTGCTGAACATGCAAAACCCGATGGAAGCGACGATGAATTGGAGCGCCGACGGACCGCGGCCGGTTTCGCTCTGGTACGGCTCGTGATTGCAGGAGACTGTCAGGTCGGAGACCGACTCGATGCGGGAGAGTTGGTCGTTTAAGCGAATGACGGCGCGCTGGACTAAGATATAGTCCGCGTCGTCGCCCGCTGATTCTCGTTTTTCCTCGTAAGCTACGCGAAATTTTCCGAGATCGATGCTTCCCGGAACCGTGGCCATGCGTCACTTCGCGCCGTTGAGCGCCTCGTAGATTTTCTCCGCAGTGATCGGCAGGCTGGTGATGCGCACGCCGCAGGCGTCCGCCACCGCGTTGGCGATCGCCGCCGCGGTCGGCACGTTGGCGGTCTCGCCGATCGGCATGCTGGCGTAGGGCCCAGCGCCCTTTTCACGCTCGAAGACCGAGCTGCGAAACGTCGGCACGTCTTTGATGGTGGGAATCTTGTACTCGCCGAAGTTAGCGGTCGCGACTTTGCCGTCGTTGATGGTGACTTGCTCCATCAGCGCATAGCCGATGCCGGTCATCGCCGCGCCTTCGATCTGCCCCTGGTGCATGAGCGGGTTTAACACCGTGCCGCCGTTGTGCGTCGAGGTGAATTTTCTCAGCTGCACTTGGCCGGTGGCCGGATCGACTTCCACCTCGGCGATCTGCACGCACATCGACGCTTCGTGGACCTTCTTGTTGTTGTCGTAGGTCGCTTCGACGCGAATCGGCCCGCCGTTAGCTTTGACCAAGTCAGCATAGGACAAGCGCCGCTCCATGCGTGGATGGAGCACCGCACCCTTGGCAAGCTGCATCTGCGCCGCATCGCCGCCCATCTGGCTCGCCGCAGCCTGCTTCACCGCTTCGGTGAGCTTGAGCGCGGCTTGATAGCCGGCGTTGCCGTAGACACGCGTGGCGCGGCTGCCGCCGACGCCGGTGTCTTTGACGCCGTCTTGAGTATTCAATTGTTGAAAACGAATTTGGCTGAGCGGAACCTTCAGCTCTTCGGCGACGATCTCGCTCAGCACGGTGTAAGTGCCCGCGCCCTGATCGGCCATAGCGGAGGAGATTGTCACCAAGCCCTTGTCGTCGAGCGTCAGCGCCACCGTGCCGATGCCGCCGTTGGCCATCCATTGGACAAAGGCCACGCCGCGGCCGATGTTTTTCCCTTTGGGCCGGTTGTAGCCGGAGTCTTCCAGCGCCTGTTTGAGCGTCTCTTCGGTTTTGATGTAGCCGACCTCTTCGCCGATGGGGTCGATGTCGCCGTCATGCATCAAATTTTTCTGGCGGAACTTGAGCGGGTCGATGCCGAGCTTTTTCGCCACCATGTCGAGATGGCTTTCGTTGGCGAAAAACCCTTGCGGATCGCCCGGCGAGCGCATGTGGCCGCAGGGAACCTTGTTGGTGTAGACCATGTGCTCTTCGATCAAGCAGTGTGAAATCTTGTAGGGACCGGCCGAACCGTGCGGGCCGGCGAGAAACGCGTTCGGTTTGAAGGCGCCATAGGCACCACTGTCGAAGACAAAATCCATGTGATGGGCGACGATAGTACCGTCTTTTTTCACACCGGTTTTGACTTTGATGATCGAGGCGTGGCGCGGGTTGCCGGCGATAAACTCTTCTTCGTAGTCCATCACCAACTTGACCGGCCTGCCGGCCGCCTTGGAGAGCAAGTAAACCACCGCGACGTCCATAAAGTCGCCCTTGCCGCCGAAATCGCCGCCGATGAAAACCGGATTGACGACCAATTTTTCATGGGGCAATTGCAACGCGTTGCCGACCTGCTCGCGAATCGCGAAGGGCACTTTGCTGCAGCACCAGATCTGCGCTGAGCCGTCGGTCTTGGTGTCGACGATGCAGGAATGCGGTTCGATGTAAGCGTGGTGCACCACTGGCGTGGTGAAGGTGTTCTCAAAAACCATGTCAGCTTGAGCAAAGCCAGTGGCGATGTCGCCCTTCTTCCAGGTGTAGTAGACGAACTCGTTGGTCGGGCCGTCGAGCGGCTTGGGCAAACCCTTGTAGCTAGCAACGTCAGGGTGGATTCTCTTCGAGCCGGGCCTGAGGGCTTCGACGGGATCGAGTAGCGGCTCGCTCTCTTGGTACTCGATCTCGATCAGGTTCAGCGCCTCTTCGGCTATATCCTCGGTCTCCGCCGCGACGGCAGCGATTTTTTCGCCGGCAAAGCGAACTTCGTCGTCGGCGATGATCGGCATGTCGTAGAGGCGCCGGCCGATTTTCAAACCGCGGCAATCGGCGCCGGTGAGCACGGCGTGCACGCCCTTCAAAGCGCGCGCCTTGCTGATGTCGATGTTTTTGATTTTGCCCGACGGCACCTGGCTGCGCAGCAATTTGCCCCACAGCATGCCGGGCAGCGTCACGTCGACGGTGTATTTCGCCTGACCGCTGACCTTCAACTCACCTTCGATTCTCGGCGTGGGGTTACCGATGAACTGTTTGCCTGCTGCTGCCATTGCGCGACCTCCTGACTCCGAAGAAAAAATCTATTTGGATGGGTGGATTCCGCTTCGCCCCCTCGAGCGCGAAGCGGAATCGAAGCTGGCTCCCCGGGACGGGCTCGAACCGCCGACCCGGTGATTAACAGTCACCTGCTCTACCAACTGAGCTACCGGGGAAGTAAACGATTTATTTATTTAGCATACGACATTTAGAAATTCTAGGCACTGAGCACGTAAACAGCCCGCAATCAATCACACCAACCGCAGCGCTTTCAGCTCCTCCGCCATGCGCTGGTGGTGCGTCGCCGGCCAAAAGATGCGCCGGCACTTGGGGCACCAAGAAAACTCCGCCTGAGTGGCAAACACATAGGGCGGCACGATCGTTTCGACCGTTGTTTTATCCCTTGGCTGCAGCACCGCGTTGCAAGTCAAGCAGCGCGAGAACAGTTTGCCGGCACAGTTTAGCCCGCACTGACGCATCACCTGCTGGAGCTGCTCACGATGATGGTCGCTGGCGATGAAAATAAACGGCGGCGGCTGTTTCTGTTTGAGCTTGCGGTCACGCGTTAGAATCAACCGGCTCTCGCGCCGCGCCGCGCGGATGAGCCCGTAGCCCGACAGGTGCTTGCCATAGATCACATCTTGGCCAAGCACCCGCAGCCACTTGGCCAAGCGCCCAAGCATGCGGTCGGCGGCAAATTTGATTTCTTGCGCCATCTTTATTATTCGCTTGAGTTTCAACCAAAGGCCTAACATATACTCGTAGCCAACTCACGCTAAAGAGCGGCTGCGAAAATAAGTTTCCGAACTTGGCGTCCTTTGCGCCTTTGCGCGAGATATTCCCAGTCTGCTGTTGCAGGAGGCTCCCATGAACTTAGTTCACACAATCTACGAACCCGACGGCCCCGGGCCGCACCCGACAATTCTCACCCTGCACGGCCGCGGCGCCAACGCCTTCGACCTGCTCGGCTTGGCGCCCTACCTTTGCGGCGGCAAGTTCATGATGATTTGCCCCCAGGGGCCGCTCGAAACACCCATCGGTCCGAACCAGGTTGGCTACGCCTGGTACCCGCTCAGCATGGGCGGCCCGGTCGACGTGACGGCAATGCTCGCGTCGCAAAAGGCCTTGAGAGAATTCACCGAGGAGTGTCCGAAACGCTACCCCGTCGACCCCAAGCGCTTCGCCGTTTTGGGCTTCAGCCAAGGCGGCGTGATGGCGTACGGGCTAGCCCTAGCAAATCCCAGCCGCTTCACCGCGTTGGCCGCGCTCAGCTCTTGGCTGGCCAAAGAATTGGTCGCCGAGCAAGGTGTCGGCACAGGTGTCGAAACGCTGCCGACTTTGGTGCAGCACGGCACCCATGACCCGACGATTCAAGTCGACCGCGCGCGCGAGTCCGTCGAAGCGCTGCGCCAATATCGCCTGCCGCTCACGTATAAAGAATACGACATGGGCCACGAGATTTCCGCGCGCAGCCTAAACGACCTCTCCGCCTGGCTAGACGAAAAGGTCGCCAGAAACACTTAGGGGCGACCGATTGGTCGCCCCTAATCTGAAATCTGGAATTTGTAGTCTGGAATTCTTCGCGCCAGCGAAGATTAGCGCATGTAGCTCAAGTCCTTCGACATCGCTTCGAGGCGGCGGATGCGCTCTTCCATCGCCGGGTGGGTGCCAAACAGCGACGCGAAGCTGCTGCCGCTAAGCGGGCTGACGATGAACATATGAGCGGTGGCGTTCTGGGTGCCCTGACTCACCTGCAGCGGAATATTCTGCGCCCCCATGTGCAGCTTGCGCAGCGCGTTGGCCAGCGCCATCGGGTCGCCGGCGATCTTCGCGCCGGTGGCATCCGCCATGTATTCGCGCGAGCGCGACACCGCCATTTGGATCAACATCGCCGCAATCGGCGCCACTATCATCATAAAGATCAAGCCGAACATGCCACCGCCGCCGCCTTCTTCACGGTCGCGGTTGCCGCCAAACATGGCGGCAACCTGGCCCATCTGGGCGAGATAGCTGATCGCGCCGGCCAGCGTCGCAGCGATGCTGCTGATCAAGATATCGCGGTTTTTCACGTGGGCGAGCTCGTGGCCGATCACGCCGCCGAGCTCTTGGCGATTCAAGATGCGGCGAATCCCTTGGGTCACTGCCACCGCGGCATGCTCCGGATTGCGCCCGGTGGCGAAAGCGTTCGGCGTGTCTTCCGGGATAACATAAACCTTCGGCATCGGCAGGCCGCCCTTGGTGGCCAGCTCGCGCACCATGTTGTAGAGCTCGGGGTCCTCGTTGGGTCCGACTTCTTGGCCGCCGTACATCTTGAGCACGATCTTGTCGCTAAACCAGTAGCTGAAGAAGTTCATGGCGCCGGCCAAGATCAGCGCCATCACTGCGCCGTTGGGGCCGCCGACCATCTGGCCGATCCACACCACCAACGCGGTTAGCACTGCGAGGAGAATCGTGGTTCGAAAACCATTCATACTCTGCCCTCCTTTAAGTGTGCAGGTATCCTACGAAATAACTAGACCATGTCAAGTAAGAAGTCATTGTCGCGAATTTGCGTATGGTGCGATGACATTTCAAGGGGGTCGTTTCCAACTTGCGCGAATTTGCCTATGATTCGCCCATCTTCATTAAAATAGGAGCCACTCATGAGAGTCGGCGTGGTGTTTCCGCAAACTGAAATCGGCAGCGATCCGGCTGTCATCAAAGACTATGCGCAAGCGGCGGAGGAGTTGGGCTATCTGCATATTTTAGTCTACGATCACGTTGTCGGCGCCAACAGCGCCAGCCGGCCCAACTGGCGCGCGCCCTACACTCACTTAGACAGTTTTCACGAACCCTTGGTTCTGTTCGGTTATCTGGCTGGGGTGACCAAGAAGATCGAATTCACCACCGGGATTATTATTTTGCCGCAGCGCCAGACCGTCCTGGTCGCCAAGCAAGCCGCAGCGCTCGACGTGCTAAGCCGCGGCCGGCTGCGCTTGGGTATTGGCATCGGCTGGAACGCGGTCGAATACGAAGCGCTGGGCGAAAACTTCAACAACCGCGGCAAGCGCTCCGAAGAGCAGATCGAGCTCATGCGCAAGCTCTGGACCGAAGACGCCGTGACGTTTACCGGCAAATGGCACAAGATCACCGACGCCGGCATAAACCCTTTGCCGGTGCAGCGACCGATCCCGATCTGGTTCGGCGCGACCGATGATCGCGCGCTGCGCCGCTTGGCTAAACATGGCGACGGTTGGTTTCCGTTGATGGCACCCGACGACAAATGCCAAGCCGCGATTGAGAAGGTCCGCGGCTACGCCCGCGCGGCGGGGCGGGATCCGGCGCAGATCGGCATCGAAGGAAGAATCAATTTCGGCCAGGGCTCTGTGGAAAGTTGGCTCAAAGAGCTGGAAGCCTGGAAGAAACTCGGCGCCACCCACGTGAGCGTCAACACGATGAAGTCGGGACTAGCAAACCCCACAGCTCATATTGAAGCGATCCGCCGCTTCAAGAAAGCGATTGCGGCGATTTTGTAGGGGCGACCGGCTGGTCGTCCGGCTTCGGTCCTATTTTAGTGTTTGCGCCTGCGGCCGGCGCGCCAGAAACATCAAGAACATCGACAGCAAACTGACAATCGCGAAGATCGTAAACGCCACGGCATAGCTCTTGGTGAGATCGTAGCACAGCCCGGCAATGATCGGGCCGAGAAATGTCCCGCAAGTAGTGATCGATCGGCTGACGCCCTGAATGGTTGCGAAGGCTTTGGTGCCAAAATAATCGGCGCGAATCGGTTCCTGCAGCGACGCCAGGCCGCCGTAGGCGAGCGAGTAGACGATCATCATCGTCGTAAACGCCAGCGAACCCGCGGCCCAGCCCATCACGCATACCGACACACTCAACGCCAGCAGCAGCCCCATCACAAGCTTGCGCTTGTCGACCATGTCGCCCAACCACCCCATGCCGATGCGCGCCGGAGCGCCGATCAAGGCCGACACGCCGAGGAGGCGGCTTGCCGCTTCGGTGCTCCAACCGCGGTCGACCAGTAAAATAACGAAGTGCACCGAAACGCCTTCGGTGACCATGTGGCGCAGCGCCATGGAGACTGACAGGAACCAAAATGCTTTCAGCCGCAGCACTTCTTTTAAACTAAATTGCGGATCGACGGTCGCCTGCGCGCCGCTACCCGTGTGACCCGCAACAAGCGACTCCGTTTTGCGTTCTTCGCCGTCGGCGATGCGATTGATCAGGTAAGCGATCGGCAAGCTCATGGCAAAAAGGATCAAACCCGACAGCAGCGCCGCCGTGCGCCAGCCCCAAGCGACGATGATCGCGCCGACCAGCGGCACGATGGCACCGGACAAGCCCGGTCCCATGCGAAAGATGCCGAAGGCGAAGCTGCGCCGTTCACGAAAAGTTTTGGCGATCAGCAAACTGATCGGCATGTGATAGCCCAGGCTCGAACCGAGCACGATGCCGAGCACGATCGAAACGTAAAGCATCGGCAGCGAGTTGACGAAGCTGAGCGACAAAAAGCCTAAGGTGCAAATGACGATACCGATGTACATGATGCGCTTGGGCCCGACGCGGTCGACGAAGTAGCCTTCGATGGGGCCGAGAATGCCGGCTTCGATGCGCGCCAGGGAAAACGCCCCGGAGATCGCCGTGCGGCTCCAGCCGAACTCACGCTCGAAGGACGGAAAAAATGCGCTCATGCCGAAGTAGCTGAAACCGGTATTGACCGCGTGGGTAATGCAGCCAAGGATGACCAGCCACCATTTTCGTTCCATGTGGTAAACCAACTCCCAGCAGGCAACCGCGAAATTCCCGCCAGACTAGCGGAAATCGGCGACCAAGGAAACGCGACTTGGCGTTTTGCCGTCTGTTCATGCTATCCAGTAGTTGCATGTCGCTTTCTTCTGAATCTCCCGCGAGTGCTGCGGCGGCGCTACGCGAGCGCGCCAACGCTCTGCATCAGCAGATACTCACCGTCGACAGTCACATCGATTTCGCGCCGGCCGACCTCACCGGCGAACGCAACTATTCGGAGCGGCTGGAAACCCAATTCAACTTGCCGCTGATGATCGAAGGCGGCCTGGCGGCGGCGTTCTTCATCGTCTACGTCGGCCAGACCCGCGAGGCGCAGCATCCCGAGGCGCTTCAGACAACCGGCTACGAGCGCGCCTACAAGCACGCGGTTGAAAAGTTCGACGCCGTCAAACGCTTTACTACTGAGATCGCCGGCGACAAGATTGCCCTCGCGCTGACCGCCAGCGATGTGCGCCGCATAACGGACATGGGCAAGAAAGTCGCGTTGATCGGCGTCGAAAACGGTTATCCGCTCGGCGCGGACATCGCCCGGGTCGAAGAGTTTTACCAGCGCGGCGCGCGCTATCTGTCACTGACCCACAATGGCCACAATCAGCTGGGCGACTCGCACACCGGCGAGAAAGAAGGCTGGAAATGGCACGGCGTCTCGCCGCTCGGCAAACAAGTCATCGCCGCATTGAATCGCTGCGGCATCATGGTCGACGTCTCGCACGCCTCGAAAGAAGCGATGCTGCAAACCGCCGCCCTGTCAAAGGCGCCGATCATCGCGTCCCACTCGAGCTGCCGTGCGTTGTGCGATTCGAGCCGCAACTTGGACGACGAACAATTATTAGCGCTCAAGCACACCGGCGGCGTCATTCAAATCGTCGCCTACGATCTCTTTCTGAAAAAGCTGACGCCCGATTCACCACAGAGAAGCTCGGCCCTGGCCGCAGCGCGCCAGGAGTTTGGCCTGCCCGAACCCAACCACTTCGCCAGCCGCGCCCGCTACCACGCGCTGCTGAAAAGTCTTTCCGAACATCAGCGCGCTATCTACGAAGAAAAACTTGCCGCCATCGCTGAAGCCTTCCCCGGCGACCCAGCCACCAGCATCGACGATTTGCTGGACCACGTCGACCACGCGGTGAAACTGCTCGGTATTGACCACGTCGGCATCGCGTCTGACTTCGACGGCGGCGGTGGCGTCGCCGGTTGGAACGACGCCGGCGAAACTCGCAACGTGACTTTGGAATTAATCCGCCGCGGCTACAGCGCTGCACAGATCGCCAAACTCTGGGGCGGCAATATCCTGCGAGTGATGGAAGCAGCGCAGACGGTGGCAACGATTTCGCCAACCACACAGTGGCGGCACTGAGCCGGTAGAAACGGTAGCGACTTATTAGCGCCCGTTCACAAAAGAAAATGAAACCGTATCTATGGTAGGTTGGCGAGATGAAACCGTTTGTGCGCTATACGGCCCTGTTTCTAGCCCTTATCTTTCTCGCCGGCGCGGGACTCGCATGGGCAGAGTTGATGCACGAGGCCGATCTCTTCACTAACCCTAAAGTAAAACCAGCAACGGGGTTTCTCGTCACCGGACTAATATTTCTAGGTCTGGCATTGCGAGGCTGGCGCAGGGGAAGCTAACTGCCACTCTCCGATTATCTCCCCGCTTCCAACTCTTTCCAAACCTGCCGGGCAAAAGAGAAGTCGCGCACGTCGTCCACGGTTTTCTTCTTTTCGTTGCCCAGTCGTTCGATAAAACTCTCCATCTCGGCGTCGCTCATGATGCCGTCACGCAGGATCGATTTCAGCTCGACGTCGTAGGAGCGCGCGGCGATCTCGGGTGTCTGTTTCACCCACTGCAGCAGAACTTTGATCGTCTCCGCCTTGTTTTCTTCGATGAAGCGATTGGCGCGCAGCAGGGCGCGCACACCGCGTCGGACGAATTGGGGGTTTTCTTTGATCAATTTCTCCGAAGTAATCATGCCGGAGGCCGGCATGCCGATCTCCGGCGGGCCGGCGAAGACTTTGCCGCCGGCTTTCTGCGCCATCAGATCGTGCGGCGGCGACAGCACGGTCACCTCCACCGCGCCGGTAGTGACCGATTGTAAGCGCACCGAGGTGTCGCCCAATGCGACCGGCTGGAGCTGCGCGGGATTGAGACCCTTGGATCGCAGCAACTCTTCGGCGACGAGATGATCCGCGCCTCGAATGCTTGAAACGCCGAGCTTCTTGCCGCGCAGCTCTTGCACGTCTTTGATGCTCGGATGGGCGATCAAATAGTAGACGCCCTTCTTAAATGCGACAACGACGATCTTCAATGGAAATCCGGAAAGAATACCGCGCACGGTGCTAACGAACGTGCCCGTAAAAGCAACGTCGCCGTTCAGCAGGGCCATCGTCCCAAGCCGCGGATTGGCTTGAATAATCTCGACGTCCATCCCCTCGTCACGAAAAAAACCCTTGCTCGCAGCGACGTAGTACGACACGCTGGTGTTGCTGCGGCTGGAGATCGAAATGCTCACTTTCTGAGTCTGGCCGAGCGCCGAATCGACAAAGAAGACCGCCGCGGTGATACCCATCGCGACCGCCAGAGAAAGCGCGCAAATCCCGAACCGCGCGTCTTCGGTTTTCAATTTCCCATTTTTCATTTTCAATTTCCCAGTTCTTTCAGCGCCGCCCGGGCAAAGGAAAAATCACGAATCTCGTCGAGCGGCCGCTTCTTGTCCGCCAGTCTTTCCATCTGCGCTTCGATCTCGGCGTCGGTCATGGTGCCGTCCTTCGACAGCGCTTTGAACTCGACATCGTAGGAACGCGCGGCATATTCGATCTTCTGCGCCACGTACTGGGTCATGATGCGCAAGGTTTCATCGCGATTGGCCTCGATAAAGCGATTGGCTTTCAACAACGCGCGAATAGTTTTTCGCAGCGCCAACGGATTCTCTTTAATAAATTTGTCGGCGACGAAGAGCCCGGAGGACGGCACACCGATCTCCGGTGGGCCGGAGATCGCTTTCAAGCCCTGGTTCTGCAAAAGAATGTCGTAGGGCGGCGGCACGGACACCGCTTGCACGATGCCGGTCACGACCGCTTGCAGACGCAGCGACGGATCGCCCACGGCGATCGCCTGCACCGAGTTGGGATCGACGCCTTTCATGCGCAAGAGCTCGCGGCCAATGATATGATCCCCGCCATTGACCGCGGTGACGCCGAGTTTTTTGCCCTTTAGATCCTGCGGCTCTTTGATGATCTCCGGGCGCACCATCAAATAGTACAGTCCTTTTTTTAGCAAGATAAAGACCGTCTTCATCGGGAAACCCTGCACGACGCCGCGAAAGGTGCTGACAAATGAGGTCGTAAACGTCACGTCGCCGTTCAGCACCGCCAATGCGCCCAGCCGTGGATTGACCTGAATGAATTCGACCTCCAGTCCCTCTTCTTTGAAAAGTCCGCGCGCCTGGGCGACATAGTAGGTGGTGTTGGTATTGCTGCGGCTCGACAGCGAAATGCGGATTTTTTGCAGCGGCGCCTGCGCCTGAGCGAAGGGCGCGAAGCTCGCAACCATCGCTACGATCATACCGAGCCCAACGAAATAGCTCCGAACTCTCATGCCTTGCTCCTTGTCCAGCGGCTGCCGATCGGCTGTTTCTCAAACTTTCTCCCTATGTAGGCTAGCCAAAGTCTCTTTACAAGCCGCTCCGATCTAGCTTAGAGTTCCGCGATGAAGCGTTGTCGTTCTTACTGTTGGTGCAATGTGCTTTCTTCGCGGCCAGTGCCTTGGCCAATCCTCTTCGACAACAGCGTCGTCAATAGCTTGGAGAAAAGCGGATTTCTCAAGGAGATCTGGGGCAATGAAAACTATCGGCGTTAGAAGTTCTGCGCAGCAAATCCTCCTTGCGGCCCTCTGGGTCGCATGGTCTTGGTCGGCGGCATTCGCGACTCACTACTTGCCCAAGCCCGGCGAGAAAACCCTGTCGATGAAAATATCGACCTGCGCCATCTCGGGCGGCTTCGTCCATCTTTACACCGCGCTGGACAATGGCCTCTTCGATAAATACGGCATGAAGTTCGAAAACATTTTCATCCGCGGCAGCGCGCAAAACATGACGGCGCTCGCCACCGACGAAGTGCAGTTCACCTACTGCGCTGCGGATGGAACCATTCCCGGCCTCGCCACCGGCGTCGATGTCAAACTGGTCGCCGCGCCGCTGATCAAACTGCCCTACGTTTTGATCACCCGCAAGGAGATCAAACGGGTCGAAGACTTGAAGGGCAAGGCGCTCGGCATTGCCCGCGCCGGCGACTTAAGCGACCGGCTCTCCCGCGCGGTAGTGAAAAAATTCGGCATGGCGCCCGACAGCGTGATGATTCGCCCCATCGGCGGCAGCCAGGGGGAACGCTATCAGGCGATGGCGGCCAATGTCGTCCAGGGGGTGATCATCACGCCGCCGATGGACGTGCGCGCCAAGAACGAAGGCTACAACGTGCTCTACCGTTTGATCGAGCTCGACTTGCCGTTTCTCTACAGCAGCCTGCACACCAGCCATAAGATGCTGCGCGAGCGTCCCGAGATTGTCCAGCGCATGGTCGCTGCCTTCGCCGAGATCGTTCATTTCGTCGACAAGAATCCCGACAAAGCCAAGGCGTCCATCGCCAAAGCGATGCGCGTCAAAGACGAAGAGGCGCTGCAATCTTCCTACAACGTGTATGCCCGTGAAATCCTCGACCGCACCATGGTCGTGCCCGGCCGCACCGTCGCCGAAGCCGTCGACCTCGCCCGCGAAGGCGGCACCACGGTGCGGCGCAAACCGGAAGAGATCTACGACAACACGTTTGTCAACAACTTGGAGAAGAGCGGGTTTTTGAAAGAGATTTGGGGGAGTGAGAACTATCGGCGGTAGTTCAACGTCCCTGCGCCTTGCGCAAAAAGCTCATGTCCTCCAAATCGTCCGGCGTAAACGTCTTAGCGACTTTCAAAGTCTCGCGGTAAATCTCGATTTCTTTTTCTACTGCGGCGCGCGGTTTCGTGCCGTCTTTGCTGTAGCCCAGCATCTGTGAGGTGAATGCTTTCTCCGCCAGTGGCATGTCGAGCTTGTGATAGGCCGCAACATACTCGACGACTTCTTTGCGGTTGGCCGGGTTGACGATGTAGTTCATCGTGCGGTGCAGCGCCGCGATCATGCCCTGCACTTTCTGTGGGGTTTTCTTCATAGTCTCCACCGAACTGACAAGCCCGATAAAGCTCAACGGCGCGTAGGCGCGCGCGTCGGCCAATTTCGTGTAACCCTTTGCCTCCAACTCTTCGACATAGGGCGGCGGTAAAATACTCGCCGCGACTTTTTTGCTGGTGAGCGCTTTGATCATGCTATCGACAAGCTGCAGCCCGAGCATCGTCACCTTGCCGCCGTCCAGCCCGTGGGCACGCAGAATTGCGCTGGTCGACATGCCAGTGGCATCGGTCAATGCATTAACGCCGATGGACTTGCCGGCCAGATCTTGCACCGACTTGATCTCGGGCTGGCCCATCAGCACGTGCACGGGGTCCTGCTGCACGTAGAACACCCGACGCAGCGCGATGCCGCGCATGATCGCCGAGGTCGCCGCGCCGGTGGTCGACGAAAAATCCAACTCGCCGGCGATCAACGCCGCAATCGCGGTCGGCGGCGCCATGATGACCAGTTGCGGTTCGATCTGTTCGGCGGCGAAGAAACCTTTATCCTTGCCGAAGTAGTAGGGCATGATCGACAGACTCTGTGACGGCACATGGATCGTGACCCGAGTCGGTGCCGAAGCGGCAAGGGCCACCGAACCCAGCGGCCAAGCGATAACAATGGCAAGAATAACTGCAACAATGAACATGGTTTCTCCAATCGCAGCGGGCACGAGCAATCGCGCGCCCATGTTTACTTGTGAAATCGATTGGCTGCTTTTGCGGCGACCTCTTTCACGGCCGGCAGCGGACAAAAACCCTGCGACTCGACCGCGAACACGGGATTGAACTTGCTGCGGAAGTTTTCCAAGCCGATGATCGCCGCCAATTCAACCAGCTCTTCCTCTGAATAATGTTTCTTCAAGCGACTAAAAAACTTATCGGTCACGCGCTTGTTCGTGTAGGTCATGCGCTCGCACAGTTCCAGCGCTAGTTTCTCGCGAACCGAGAACACCGAGCTCTTCCTGTAATCGCCCAGTGCCGCCTCGACTTTTTCCGGCGACGCCCCATGTTGCATCCCACTGGATGCATTGATGTCGAGTCAATATGGACAACCGTTGATGCTCGCCGCCTTCATGCACAACAAATGGCGCAGGTCGGCAGGAATCAACCCTGAAGCGAGTATGCCGGCTTGCAGCGCCTGCACCCCTTGCTGAATAGTCGGACGGACGCCGTAGACCCACGCCGTGTTGAGCACCGAGCCGTACTGTTTTTCCTGCGCCTCGAACGTCTTGCGAACTGCTTCAGATGCCGACTCTTTCGAAACGCCCTTAATACGCAGCATAGTAAGTCCTCCTCCGTAGGGGACGGTCGCGACCGTCCCCCTGCAATTTAAGCAGCTTTGCCGCGGTGCCGCCGAGCATGTCCTCTTTGATGGAACTCGCTAGCGGCAAACCTCGTATGTGCTTGACGTACTCGTTCATCCCGCCGGCGTTCTTTCCTTGCACCGGATCGCTGGCATTGAAATTCTGCGGGTAGTCCGTCGCGAAGACAAGCCGCTCGGGCTTGATGACTTCGAGAGCGCAGCGCAGCGCGATCGGACTGCCTTCGAAGCCCGCCATGTCAAAATAGAGCAAATCGAAATAGTCATCGAAGTGCTTGGGCAGCTTAAAGCGATAGGAGGAGCGCGAGATGCGCTCTTTGTAACCGGCCAGGCCGCCGCCAAAATGGGCGAAGACAAACTGCAAATCGGGATAGCGCTCCAACACCCCGCCGGCGATCAGCCGAGTCACCGCCACGCCCAAATCGAACTCGCGTGTAAGAATGACCGGTAGCATGTAGTCGAGCATGAGCGAATAGCCCTTGGGGCCGAGGGCGGGATGAACAAAGATCGGCACCTTGAGCTTGTTCACCAAATCGTAAAACGGCGCGAACTCCTTCGCGTCGAGCGAAAGGCCTTCGCTTTGCGATGAGATCGTCACACCCTTCAACCCAAGCCCCACGGCGCGCTCCACTTCCGCCAACGCCTCGGCACCGCCGAGGGGCGGCACATGCGCCAAACCGACGATGCGCTCGGGAAAATCCTTTTGCGCCCGCGCCGTGCAGTCGTTTAACAACCGGCAGTTCTCCAGCGTCGTATCCCAGCCAAGGATCGAAGTCATGACCGAAATATCGATACCGCCGCGATCCATGTCCGCGATCTGCGCTTGCAGATCGAACAACTGCGAGTGAATCGACGCGTCGCCCTGCCTCACCGCAACTTTGTTGTCGGTCTTCATGCCGAGCTTTTGCCCCAGCTCGACGGGGATGTAGTGATGTTCGAAATCGATAACCATTTTGTCCGTGTCTATCTTCGCACGAAAGCCTTGCGTGATCCGCTCGGATTCTTGTCACCACGAAGGACACGAAGGCAAGAAAGATTCTTTGTCCGAACTTCGTGCTCTTCGTGTCGTTCGCGGTGAGCCTTTTCACCGCGGATGCTTCGCCGTGCCCGCCCAGCCGGTCTCTGAAATATCGATGATCACACCGTCCGGCGCGCTGTACTTCACCTCAGCATTCACATGCCGCGGCAACTCCCGCCCCAAACCCAGGGCGTCGTTGATGTCGTTGCGGATCGGCGCCCCAGCAGCGTTCAGTTTCTCATGCGCCGATGCAATGCTGTCAACTTCGAAGCCAATATGGTGCAGCCCCGTGTACTCTTTGCCCTGCGACACGCCGGCGGTCTGATCGTTTTTGAATTTGAGCACGGCAAAGTTGATATCACCGTCGGTCAAATGAAAGCCAACGGCACCCGGGCTGTTGATCTTGGCGATCTCACGCAGGCCGAAAACCTCGATGTAAAACTTGGCCGTCGCCTCCGGGTCCAGAGTCGCAATCGCGATATGCTTGATCTTAGCCATAACTCCTCCGTAAACGAGCCTTAACGCAAGATTGACAAAAGCGCCAGTCGCCCTCACTCCCTCGATACGCGCTTCGCGCTACTCGGGATAGTCGGATGTAGAGCCGGTTTCCCCGAGTAAGCCCGAAGGGCTGTATCGAGGGGGCAATCTTGCACACATTGCACCGCGCCGTTAAAGTAAAATTTCAATGTTAGCCAAGCGAATCATTCCCTGCCTCGACGTCAAAGCTGGACGGGTTGTTAAAGGTGTGAAGTTCTTAGAGCTGCGCGACGCCGGCGACCCGGTCGAAATTGCGCGTATCTACGACCGTGAGGGCGCCGACGAACTGACCTTTCTCGACATCACCGCGTCGCACGAGCAGCGCGGCATTATTCTCGACGTGGTCGCGCGCACCGCCGATCAAGTCTTCATGCCGCTCACCGTCGGCGGCGGCATTAACAAACTAGACGACATCCGCGCCCTGCTCACGGCCGGCGCCGACAAAGTGTCGATCAATACCGGCGCGGTAAATCGTCCGGAGTTTGTCCGCGAAGCAGCGGAAAAATTTGGCAGCCAATGCATCGTCGTCGCCATCGACGCCAAACGGGTCGGCGACCACTGGGAAGTCTTCACCCACGGCGGCAGAAATCCGACTGGGATCGATGCGGTCGAATGGGCCGCGCGCATGGAGAGCTACGGCGCCGGCGAGATTCTCTTAACCAGCATGGACCGCGACGGCACCAAGATTGGCTACGACCTGCCGCTGACGCGAGCGATTTCGGACCGCGTCGGCATCCCGGTCATCGCCTCCGGCGGCGTCGGCAACCTAGAGCATATCTACCAAGGCTTCACCGAAGGCCACGCCAGCGCAGCCCTGGCTGCTTCGATCTTTCACTATCAAGAATATTCCATCGGGGAGTGCAAGAAGTATCTAAAAGACCGCGGCATCCCGGTGCGGATTTAATAAATTCATTTAACCACAAGGAGCACAAAGGGCAAAAAGGGCGCGACACATCGCGTCCCACATTCGTAATTCTTTTTCGCGTTCTTTGCGGTTAAATTCTCCGGGTTCCGAGTCCAGGCGCGCAGCGCCTTTCGTGCCACTTGTGATCTTCTGTGGCCAAATCTCTTGCCCCGATTCGGTTGCGGCTCTGCCGCACAAGGCCCTTACTTTCCAAACAGCGCGCGTTTGCGCGGTGGGTCGTAGAACGGCAGCGGCACGACGGTGACGGGCGCGGTTTTGCGCGTGTACTCGATCAGCACTTCCATGGTCAACTTGGAACCGGGCCGGGTGCAGTCTTGGCGCACGGTGGCGAGCGCGATGTATTTTTTTAGCGCTGGCGACCATGCGCCGGTGGTGGCATGGCCGACCTGCAAGCCGTTGCGATAGAGCGGCACCACGCTGCGCCACGCCGCGGCGGGGAACTGCGGCGGCAAGCCGACTTCTTGAAACAGGCTTTCATAAGCGGGCAGGTCAATTTCCAAACCAACAATCTGCCGCGGCGAGCCCTGCGCCTTTTCTTCGAGCAGCGCCTTTCTGCCGACGAAATGTTCTTTGTTCAAGTCCACCGTCCAACCAAGACCGATCTCGTAGGGGGAATACTGCTGCCCAGGACTCATCGCTCGATCGGTGCCGATGTAGTCGACCTCTAAGAGAATAAATCCCGCTTCCAAGCGCGCGACATCGAGGGCCATCAAGCCAGTTGGCTTGATGCCGAACTGTTTGCCGGCGTCCAGTAGAATGTCCCACGTCTGCGGCGCCGATGCAGCGCCGAGCCAGATTTCATAACCCAAATCGCCCGTGTAGCCCGTGCGCGAGACAATGACGTCGACATCTTGGATTTTTCCTTGGGTCAAGCGAAAGAAGCGGAGCCTGCCGATGTCGACGTTAAGGACACGCTGAAGAATCTTGTAAGCGTTGGGCCCCTGGAGCGCCAGCGCGGCAAACTGCTCTGAGACCTCCTTGATGTCGATATCCATGCCCTTAGCGTTGAGCGACAGCCAGCGCACGCTTGGCTCGGCGAGATTAAAGCGGCAGTGATTTTCCCCGAGGCGAAACACAGTGCCGTCTTGAATCACTTTGCCTTCGTTGTCGCAGATGCAGCCGTAGAGCGCCTGGCCGACGGCGCACTTGGCCGCGTCGCGGGTGATCACGCGATTGACCAAACGCAATGCGTCCTCGCCAGTGACGTCGTATTTGTACAACGGCGAAATATCGATCAGCCCTGCGGTGTTGCGGATCGCATGATACTCGTAGTCGTGCATCACATCGTAGGAGCTGGCGACTAAATAGCCGGACCAGGTGCGCCAGTTGTGGCTGGCGCACAGCGGCTCGGTGCGAGAGTGAAAGGGTGTGCCGATGGGCATTTTTTATTTTGGATTTTCGATTTTAGATTTTAGATTGTCGGAAATGTTCGCTTCACATTGACTTCGCAAACGAAATTACCAAATATGACCTTTTAAGCAAATCATGTCGACTTCCCAATACGATGCCATCATCATCGGCGGCGGCCATAACGGCCTCACCACCGCTGCCTACCTCGCCAAGGCCGGCAAAAAAGTCGTCGTGCTCGAACGGCGTCACGTGCTCGGCGGCGCCGCGGTGACCGAAGAAATCTACCCGGGCTTCAAATATTCCGTCTGCTCCTACGTAGTGAGCCTCTTGCGCCCGGAAGTTATTCGCGAGCTGGAGCTGCCGCGCTACGATCTGGAAATCATCCCCCTCGACAGCACGCTCACGCCGATGCCCAATGGCGACCATCTCTTTCGCTGCGGCGATCACGCGCTGACGCGGCGCGAGCTGGCGCGCCATTCGCCCACCGACGCTGAGGCGTATGAAGAATACGGCCCACTGATGGTGCAGATGGCGATGGCAGTGAAACCGCTACTCGGCACGATTCCGCCGGAGCCGACGACTCTCAAGCCGCAGGGTCTTTTTGGCCTGGCCAACGTCGGCAAACACTTCAAAGGCCTCGGCGACAAACTGCTTTTTGATTTGACCAAGCTCATGACCATGAGCTCCGCCGATTTTCTCGACGAGTGGTTCGAGACCGATGTTTTGAAAGCGACCATGTCGGCAAGCGGCATCATTGGCACGTTCATGGGGCCGCGCTCGCCGGGCACGGCCTACGTGCTCTTGCATCACTATATGGGTGAGCTGGACGGCGCCTTTCGGTCGTGGGGCTTTGCGCGCGGCGGCACCGGCGCGATCAGCAACGCAATTGCCGATGCGGCGCGCCACTTCGGCGCCGAGATTCGCACGCAAAGCCCGGTCGCCAACGTCCTGATCAAAAATGGCCGCGCCTGCGGCGTCGTGCTGCCGAATGGCGACGAGCTGCAAGCCAAAACAGTCGTCTCGAGCGTCGATCCCAAGCGGACTTTTCTCAAGATGATCGACTCGCAGCACCTCGACAGAGAGTTCCTGCGCCAAGTCGAGAACTATAAAATTCGCGGCTCGTCGGCCAAAGTGAATCTCTCGCTCGACACCCTGCCCGATTTCACCTGCTGGCCCGGCGATGGGCCGCATTTGGACGGCGCCATCTCCATCAGTCCGAGCTTGGATTACATCGAGCGCGCCTACGACGACGCTAAATATGGCGACTACTCGCGCCATCCTTATATGGACATCATTTTACCGTCGCGGCTCGACCCTGGCATGGCGCCGCCGGGGAAACACGTCATGTCGATCTTCGTGCAATACGCGCCCTATGACTTGAAGAATGGCACCTGGCCTGAAAAACGCGAAGCCTTCGGCGATACTGTGATCGATACTTTGAGTGAGTACGCGCCCAATTTGAAGAATATTATTTTGCATCGTCAAGTCGTCACGCCGTGGGATTTGGAAAATGAGTTTGGCCTTACCGAAGGCAATATTTTTCAGGGCGAACTTACACTGGATCAACTATTTTTTCTCCGTCCGGTCGCCGGCTGGGCGAAATACCGCACGCCAATCAAGAATCTCTACATGTGCGGCTCGTGTACCCATCCCGGCGGCGGTGTCATGGCGGCGTCGGGACGCTTGGCCGCGCTAGAACTCTTAAAGGATTGGAAGCGACTTTAGTGCACAGATTACGATTTCTGGCGGTGTCCTCTGTTCTTCCCCCCTTTGAAAAAGGGGGGCAAGGGGGGATTTTCTCACCGCATGCACAGATACAAATCCCCCTCAATCTTCCTTTTTCAAAGGGGGAGGTCGCAGATTGCGGAGCTCGTCTTTAGATGGCCTCCCGACGTTACGACGCAATCGTCATCGGTGCGGGCCATAACGGGCTCATCACCGCAGCCTATCTCGCCAAAGCCGGCAAAAAAGTTCTCGTGCTTGAGCGCCGCAGTATCGTCGGTGGCATCGCCGTCACCGAAGAAATTTTTCCGGGTTTCAAGTTTTCGCCGATCGCGCACGTTGCCAACGGTTTTGCCGGCGAAGTCATCGCCGATCTCGACCTGCGCCGCCACGGTCTCGACATCCTGGCGCTCGATCCATTGCTGCTGGCGCCCACGGTCGACGGGCAGCCGCTCGTTATCCCACGCAACCCAAGCCAAGCGACCGCACAGATCGCGCGCCATTCGCAGAGTGACGCGCAAAAATACAGCGCGTTTTGTGCGCTCTTGAAAAACCTCGCTGGTTTTCTGCGCACGATCTACGATCTTTCCTGGCCGGATAAGACTACGGCAGACGAGAAACTGAACCCTTTCGAGCTGATCAAAGCCGGTCTCAAGTTTCGCGGCTTGGGCGAGAAACAGATGTATGAGTTTCTGCGCATCCTGCCGATGAGCAGCGCCGACTTACTAAACGAATGGTTCGAGAGCGATCTGCTCAAAGCGAGCCTCGCCGCCAGCGGCATGCTCGGTAGCTTCGTCGGCCCGCGCCAGCAGGGCAGTTGCTTTAACTTGCTGCAGCACCAATTGGGCGAATCCAACGGCGCCCTGCGCACGGCGGGTTTCGTCCGCGGCGGCATCGGCAATCTCACCCGGGCAGTCACGCGCGCGGCGCAGCAAGCCGGCGCAGAGATTCGCACAGGCAGCGAGGTTGTGAGAGTCACTACCAAACACGGCGCGGCGACGGGCGTGGTGCTTAGCAACGGCGACGAAATCGGCGCGCAGACAGTGATCTCGGGTGTCGGCGTCAAACGAACTTTTCAGAAACTGGTGGAACCGACATATTTGGACCCGCATTTTTTGCTCGCCGTCAAAAACATCCGCGCCCGCGGCACAGTCGCCAAGATTAACTTCGCCCTCGACGCGCTGCCGAAGTTCAAAGGCAGCGAGCCTTCCCAGCTCGCCGGCGTCATCCACATTGGCCCGACGCTAGATTATTTAGAGCGCGCCGCCGATGACGCCAAGTACGGCCGTTTTTCCAAACAGCCATTTTTGGAAATCACGATTCCGTCGCTCAGCGATCCATCGTTGGCACCTGCCGGCAAACACGTCATGTCGGTATGGATGCAGAGCGCGCCCTATCATTTGAAAGACGGCAACTGGGCCGAGCAGCGCAACGGCCTGGGTGACACGGTTGTTGGCCTCATCGAGCAATATGCCTCCGGATTTGACGAGACGATCCTCCACGGCCAGGTTCTAACCCCCTTGGACTTGGAGCAAACCTACGGCCTCGACGAAGGCCATCCCTATCACGCCGAGCTCGCCCTCGATCAACTCTTCTTCATGCGCCCCGTGCCCGGTTGGTCGCGCTATCGCACGCCAATCGAAAATCTCTATCTCTGCGGCTCAGGCACGCATCCCGGCGGCTTGAACGGCCTGTCGGGCAAGTACGCAGCGCGCGAGATTCTGAAGCGGCATTCCTAGAATCACAACCAGTGCCGTCTCACCAAGACAAATGGCAACCCTGCAAGCAACTCAGTCATATTGCTTGTACGAGAGCCCTAAACTTGTAAAATAGTCAGTATGCGTACCAAGGTCACAAAACGCGGACAAGTCTCGGTTCCTTCGGAAGTTAGAAAGAGGCTCCGCATCGACGCCAACACAACTCTCGAATGGGTCATTGAAGGCAACACGGCCAGAATCGTGCCGGTGCCTGGCGATCCCATCAGCGCCTTTCGCGGATCCGGCCCTAAGGGTTCGGTCCAACGGCTGCTCAAGGAACGCGCCCGGGATCGGCGCCGAGAAGATGGCCGTTAAGAATCTATTCGTTTTGGATACTTCTGCGCTGCTCGCTTTACGGGACAACGAGCCGGGCGCGAGTCGCGTCGACAGGCTTTTGCGTCAAGCTACACGGAAGCAATATCGGCTGCTGGCTTCTTTCATGACCCGGATGGAAGTCCTTTACATTATTTGGCGCGAAGAGGGTGAGCAGAGCGCGCGCGACGCGCTGCGACTGGTAGACTCCTTCGCCATGGATTGGGTTAGTTGCGATGCGGCCATACTTGATTGTGCCGCACGAGTTAAATCGGCCGGCGGCCTATCGCTCGCAGACAGCTGGATTGCAGCCACCGCAATCGTCCATGAAGCGACCCTTGTCCATAAAGACCCTGAATTTCAAAAGGTTTCAGATCTCTCGCAAGAATTCCTGAGACCCTAACCCGAAGTTACTCCCCTAACCGACAAACTAATCTGCTTTCTGGGTCGCGCTCTGGCCAGGGAACCTACCCGGTAACCACGCTACGTGACGTGTCATGCTGCGCCAAGCGAAGCATCTGCGGGTTCGCTTAGCGCCGTGAGCAGATTCTTCGCCTTCGGCTCATCTATAGACAGCCGCGCAGCTCGCGCATTTGACTTCGATGATCTCTCTCTACTCACGAAACTTTGAATTCAGCGTTTTCCCGTGGTAGACGCATGGGTGCGACTGCTGAAGGAACCAGCGATGAAGGTCTTCTTGGGGCTTACGGAAAACTCCTCGCCAAATGACGCGCGAATGTTTGGCCTGTTTGGCGAGCGCCTGGTCGACCTACAAAGCGTCCAGGCGCGGCGCCTCTGCGAGTCTGGGATCGATGTAGAGGTTGCTGCCGATCAGGCCTCGTTCGACTTTCCATCGATGATCGGCGCGCTGCTGACTCAAGGTGACAGCTCCCGCCAGCGCCTCGACGATTTATCCGAATATATAAATCGCGTCGGCCTGAGAAACTTGTGTGGCCCTGCCAATGAAAAAGCAGTCTACGGCGTCAACGAGATAAAGATATTGCCGCCGCTGCAAAATCCTGAAAAAAGTTTCACCATCGGTTTTGCCGACAAGGCGCGCATCGAGGCGATGCCGCCGGCGGAAATACCCACCGGCTTTTACAAACTGCCGCAAACCTTTGTCACCAACGGCGCGCCGATCGTCCTGCCGAAGTTTTCCGAAGAGGTGGATGCTGACGCCTGCTTGGCGATCGTCATCGGCAAAGCCGGCAGACGCATCGCGCCGGAAAAGGCCTGGGACTACGTCGCCGGGGTCACCTTGGTGATCGACGTGACGGCGCGCGACGTCAACCGGCGCGAAGGGGCGACGACCAACAACTTGCTCGGTAAAAACTTTCCATCGAGCACGGCCATCGGCCCGGCGGTGCTGCTGACGCACTCGCGCAGAGAGATTGAAGCTTTGGAAGTTGATCTATCGCTGAATGGCGCCATCCAGCAGAAGTTCACCCTGCGCGACTGCGTTTTCAGCGTCGAGCAAATCATCGCCCGCTGGTCGATCTTGGGCATCAAGCCGGGCGACTGGCTCGGCGTCGGCGCCAGCATGGCCAAGCAAGGCGACCGGCTGCAAAATCCGGTGCTGCTGAAGCCGGGGGTCAAAATCCGCTGTTCGTCACCGCAGATCGGCGAACTGAATCATGAAGTGATCGCCGCGGGAGGTGCGCGTCGATGAAGCTCGTTACTTTTGAATACCAGAACCAAGAAAGAATTGGCGCCGTAGATGCGACTGGCCGCATCGTCGATTTGCAGCGGGCCTATGCGAGCCATCTCAGAGCCAGCAGCGACAATCCGCAGGCCGATCGACTTGCTGAGGTGACGCTCGGCAAAGACATGGTGGATTTTTTGAAACGCGGCGAGCCGGCGCTCGATGCCGCCCGTAAAGCCTTGGCGCAGGCAGGTAAAGCACCCGAGACCATCTACGAACGCGCGCAAGTAAGACTTAAATCTCCCGTGCCGCGCCCCGGCGCGCTCGTGTCGGCGGGCAAGAACTTTTCCGACCACGTGGCCGAAATGTCTTCCAAGAAAGGGCCGGTGGCGCCGGTCGCGTTTCTCAAACTTCCGGGCACGGTGATCGGCCCGCAGGACGATATTCCGCACCCGCCGGAAGTAAAAAACTTAGATTACGAAGTCGAGCTCGCCGTCATCATCGGCAAACCCTGCGTCGACGTCACGGCCGAAGACGCGCTCGATTACGTCGCCGGCTATGCGTCGTTCAACGACATCAGCGCCCGCGATGTGATCCGCGGCGAGAACAAGTATGGCATTCACCTGATGGGCAAAAGCTTCCCCGGCTTCGCGCCCATGGGCCCTTATTTAGTAACGGCCGATGAAATTCCCGAGCCGCAAAAGCTCAAGCTTTGGCTCCGCGTCAACGGCGAAACCCGCCAGGACTCGAACCTGGGTTACATGATTTTCAAAATCCGCGACATGATCGCCTACTGGTCGCAGATGGGTTTGAACCCTGGCGATGTGCTGACGACCGGCACACCGAAAGGCGTTGCCGCCGGACGCAAGCCCGACCAAGTGCCATGGTGGTTAAAACCCGGCGACGTGGTCGAGGCGGAAGTCGAAGGGCTCGGCTGTCTGCGCAACCGCATCGTAGCGGAGATTTCATGAGATCGGGCCGATCGTCGGCGGCTTTGCGTCTAGTCTGCGTGCCGGCTTCGCGGGCTTGCTCGATCATCTCTTCGTCGTCGACAACCGCTTCGCCGAAGACTTAGCTAAGAGCGGCTTCTTAAACGAACTATGGGGCAAAGAGCTGTCCAGATAAAAAGGAGCGATCATGAGCGCAGTGTTGCAACCAACCGGTCTGGTGCACGGCCACACCGAAGTCCGCTTTCTCGACGAGACGATTCCCGTGCTCACCAAAGTCGTCGCGCTGGACCTGATCGAGCGGCGCGAACATGAAGCGGTGTTAAGACATCCGAACACCGGCTGGAAACTGATCGTCCATGAAGGCGGCGCTGAAGTTAAAGACAAACCGGAGCGCAATCATTACGGCGTGCGGGTGTCGAACAATGAAGAAGTCGATCACGCGTACCAGTATCTACTGGCACACAAGGAAGAGTTGGGCTTGAAGAAGGTCGTCAAGCGCAAAGAGCGCTCGGGTTCCTATTCGATGTTTTTCGTCGAGCCCGGCGGCAACTACTGGGAGATCGAGTCTTACGAGAACCGCCACAAAGCCGGTCTGCCATTTGAGGTTGCCTACCCGTGGAAAAACAAATTGACCGAGGAGCGGTTACCCGGTTGCGGCTACATTCCGCAAGCTATGACCCATGGCACTATGGAGTGCACGGACCTTCAAGTGTCAAAGAAGTTTTACCAGCAAGGCTTGGGTCTCAACCTTGTCACTCACGTTCCGACCATCGAACCGCACGATATAAAACACCCGACCACGCCATGGTATGTCGTCAGCTTGGAAGTACCTGAGAAAAATAAACACTACCTGACGCCGCTGCAGCGCTATACCGTCGCGGTCGGGTCGTCAGCCGCGCTGAGCGAAGCCCATCGCGAGTTCAGCGAGCGCAAAGCCGAGTTTGGCCTCACCAGCGTGGAGGCAATTAGCGAGACCGGCAGAGGCCAGTCGTTTCTTATTTGCGACCGCGACCGCAACTGGTGGGAAGTAACATGGCTGGGAGACTAAGAATAATCTGACGGATCCAACGGATCTGTCGGATCCGACTGATCACAATAACAAAGGAGGCTCTTCCATGAACGTTAACCATCTCGACAACAAAAAAACCGGCTTGCTTTTCTTCGACATGCTGAACGTTTACTTCCCGGCGGATAAACGGCCTGCGCTCAAGCCGATCCTCGACAACGCCGTGCGTCTGATGAACGCGGCGCGTGGCGCGAAGATTCCGATTTTCTATGCCATGGCCAACCACCGCACCGACGGCGATATCCGCTACCTGTCGATCACCGACACCGACATGCGCCTAAAGCCCTGGCCTAACGACGAGTGCAACCCGACGGTGCATGGCGCCACCGAAGGTTCCTGGGAACAGAAAGTGATCGACGAGATCAAGCCGCAGCCGGAAGATTTCATGATTCCCAAGTTCCGCTGGAGCACTTTTCACCAGACCTATTTCGATCTCGCGCTGCGCAACAAAGGCGTTGATACAATCATTATTTCCGGGGGCGCCGTCGACGTCGGCGTCGCCTCGACTGTCTATTCCGCCCGCGATCACGATTATAACCTGATCATCGTCCGCGACGCCTGCAGCAATTCCCATGACGACTCGATGAAGGCGTTTATGGACACGGTTTTCCCAAGAATGGCACGAGTGCGAAGGACCGAGCAGGTGGTCGGAATGATTGCAGCAGGCAATAGGCGGTAGGCAGCAGAGGCAACAGTTCGGAGATCATGAGAATTGGCGATTCGATCGTCTAAGGGACATGGCGAATTCTCTAAGACACCGTCGGCAGCTACCTAGTATGGTAGTTGGGCTGTTTTTACTTTTAGGGATTCCCGGCCTTGCCAGTGCCCAAAGCCTAGCACCAAGTGAGAAGCAAAAGATCGAAGCCTTGATCAATCGGGTAAAATCTCTCAAAGACGCCAAGTTTGTCCGCAATGGGTCCGGCTACAGCTCCGACAATGCCGCCAGATTCTTAAAAGGTAAGTGGGACGCCAACGCGGCCGACGTCAAAAGCGCCAAAGACTTTATCGACAAAGTCGCAAGCTTCTCCGGTACTTCCGGCAAGCCCTATCTGATCCGTTTCAAAGACGGCAAAGAGGTCAAAAGCCAAGAGTACTTGCTCGCCGAGCTAAAGCGCATCGAGTCTGCCGGACCGTAGGGTGCGCCGCGCGACCATGCGAAAGCGGGGCGCACGGCGCACCCGGCATTTTCTTTGCGCCGAGACCAGCAAAATCTTTCTTTCTGTTGAAGTGTTTGTCCCCGATGGCGTCTAACCGGACAGCCATAGTCGTTCGCCGTGGCACATGGATGTGCCCCGGCGAATGGCTGTGGAACTCAAGAAGCTGGTTCTTGGGGGCTGGCTCGCGGCCTTTGTAAGCGCTTGCGCCGTCACAAACGAGGCCCCCGTTAGTTATCCACGGAAGGAAGTTGCCGCCGTCGGCGGCGATCTGCGTCAAGTGGTGCGCGTCGTCGACGGCGACACGCTCGTGCTCGCCCCCAACGAAAAAGTCCGTCTGATCGGGGTCGACACCCCGGAAACCGTCCACCCCAACAAGGCCGTCCAGTGCTTCGGCAAAGACGCCAAAGCCTTTGCCCGCGCTCTTTTGGAAAACCAGACCGTGCGCTTAGTGTTCGACGAGCGCTACACAAAACAAAACCACAAAGACAAATTTGGCCGGACGTTGGGCTACGTTTATTTGGCCGACGGCCGCATGCTAAACGCCGAGCTGATCCGTCAAGGCTATGCCCACGCCTACACCCGCTTCCCGTTTCACTATCTCGCGGAATTCCGCGATCTGGAACGCGAAGCACGGCAAAGCGGCGCCGGCCTCTGGTCCTTCTGCCCGCTGTCGTGATTGAATCGGGCAGGAGGTCTAAAGCCGAATGCCCGTCATCCTCAAAACCGTTCTCCTGCTCAGCGCGTCCGGCTTCTGCCTTTTCGGCGCGGTGTATTTCGTTTCAGATCCTAACGCTGTCACGACTCCATAACTCCGCTCTAAGCCCACGCGGGTTTCAGAAACTGTAGGGTTTTCAGGAAGTTTTGGGGTATTGGGATTCGCCCATTGGGCGAGTTTTTTCTTGACTTGTATCTGGTTAGTGTTTTATATTT
>Ga0194131_10000972_pt1 | contig 49604 bp, 49 predicted proteins | sample TA2KigO120mmetaG_FD_148631 | JGI IMG/M metagenome (GOLD analysis project Ga0194131, IMG submission 148631) | Freshwater microbial communities from Lake Tanganyika, Tanzania - TA2015053 Kigoma Offshore 120m | ecosystem: Environmental > Aquatic > Freshwater > Lake | place: Tanzania: Lake...
GGCCGTCAGCAGCCCGGTCGCCACCGCGGCGGCGGGCGCGATCCAGGTCAGCTCCAGGTCGCCGACGGGGAAGTCGATCGCGCGCATCAGCGAGATCAGGCCCAGCGCCAGCACCACCCCCAGGCCCAGGCCCAGCACCGCGCCGAGGACGCCGAGCAGCAGCGCCTCGAGCAGCACCGAGCGCACCACCATCGGGCGGGTGGCCCCGAGGGTGCGCTGCATGCCGATCTCGCGCATCCGCTGCAGCACCGTCATGTTGAAGCTGTTGAAGATCAGGAAGCCGCCGACGAACAGCGCCATCCCGGCGAAGAAGTAGAGGATCACGTTGAAGGCCTGGAGCTGGCGCTGCACGTCCTCGCCCTTTGCCGCGGGGGTGGCGACCTCCACCCCCTCCCCGAACTCGCGCTCGAGGCGGTCGCGAACCGCCTGCACGCCCCCCTCGTCGTCGCCGGTGACCACCACCTCGACCTCCTCGAAGGAGTCGGGCTTGTCGAACGCCCGGCGCGCCGTCCTCAGCGGCATCGAGGCGAACCCCTCGCCGCCGAAGTCGAGCCCGCTCGAGAAGCGCAGCAGGCCGACAACCTCGAGCCCCGTGACGCCGGCCGGGGCGGCGAGGCGGACGCGATCGCCGACCTCGATCCCGTTGGCCTCCGCCCAGCTCTGCTCGAGCTCGATCTCGCGGCCGCCCTCGATCTCGCGGCCGGCGGTGGTCGTCCAGTCGGTGAAGTCCGTCGCCCCCGGGTCGTCGCCGGAGACGTTAAGGGTCGAGCCGCGACCGTCGGCAACGCGCCCGTCATCGCCGATCAGCGAGGTGACGGCGCGAATGCTGCCGCTGGCGTCCTCGACGCCCTCGGTCCGGCGCACGCGGCCCAGGGCCGAGGCCGGCAGCGAGCCGGTCCCCTCGCTGCCCGAGACGACCAGGTCGGTCTTGCCGTAGAAGGAGTCGTAGAGGTCGGTGAAGGTGCGCTGGATCGTCGCCGCCAGCAGCAGCACGCCGCAGATCATGCCCACGCCCAGCACGATCCCCGCGACCGTCAGGAACACTCGCAGCCGCCTGGCGCGCAGCTGGCGGAAGCTGAGCCCCCAGTAGCTGCGCAGCGTGGATCGCGCCCTCACGGGAGCGGCAGTTCCTCGCGCAGTCGCCGCAGCCAGTCGAGCAGACCGCGCGCGAGGCCGTCGCTCTCGATCCTGCCGTCGCGCATGAACACCACCCGGCCGGCGACGGCCGCGGCGTCGAGGTCGTGGGTGACCATCACGATCGTGTGGCCCTCGGTGCGGTTGAGCTCGGCCAGCAGCTCCAGCACCTGGGCCTCCGAGCGCGAGTCGAGGTTGCCGGTGGGCTCGTCGGCGAGCACCAGCTCGGGCTCCATCAGCAGCGCCCGCGCGATCGAGACGCGCTGCTGCTCGCCGCCCGAGAGCTCGGCCGGAAGGTGGGACGCGCGCCCGCCGAGCCCGACCCTTTCGAGCAGCTCGCGGGCCCGCGCCGCGATCGCATCGTCTCGCCGGCCGGCGATCAGCGCCGGCAGCAGCACGTTCTCCTCGGCCGTCAGCGACGGCAGCAGGTTGAAGAACTGGAAGACGAAGCCGATCCCCTCGCGCCTCAGCAGGGTCAGCTCGCGGTCGTCGAGCCCTTCGAAGCGGCGACCGGCGAGCGCGATCGAGCCCGAGGTCGGCGTCTCGAGCGCGCCCAGAAGGTGCAGCAGCGTGCTCTTTCCCGATCCCGAGGGACCCATGATCGCGACCATCTCGCCCCGTCCGATCTGGAGGTCGATGCCGTCGATGGCACGTACCGCGGTCTCGCTCGATCCGTACACCTTGCTCAGCCCGCGGATCTCGATCGCGGGAGCGCCGTCGCCGGGGACCGGGCTCATCCCGGCCTGCCCATCCGCTTCTTCAGCTCTCCGATCGCGTCGATCGGCCCCGGATCGACGCCGCGGCGCGAGGCCAGCTCCAGCGAGAAGAGGTCGCCGAGCATGACCAGCTCCAGCACGCGCGCCGTGCGCGTCTCGCCCTCGGCCTCGAACACCGCGACCGAGGCGGCATGGGGCTCGATCAGCTCCGCGGTGAGCTCGATCCGGCGGCGCTCGCGCGGGTGCTGGTCGGCGTCTTCCAGCAGCAGCGCCGCGAGGGGGCGGCCTCCCTGGGGGCCGTCGCCGTCGCCGGGCGCCCCCCCGGCCAGCGTCCAGCCCGGCAGCTCGTTGTGGCCGGCCTCGGGAAGCGCGGAGAAGAAGGCCGGCGACTTGGCGTTCTCGTTCACCTGGGTCTTCCAGCGGTAGGCGACGGCCGCGGTCAGGTCGGCGCCGTAGATGACCGGTGTTGCCGCGCCGACGGCGTCGGCCAGCTCGACGGCGCGGGCGGCGAGCGCCTCGGCCCGCTCCGCGAGATGGTCGGCGGCGGCGTCGATCTCGGTGTGGATCCGGGGCGCCGCCAGCGACAGCACGGCCAGCTCGGCGGCGACGCAGAACATGTAGCCCACTGCGGCGCGCGGCTGCGGGAGCAGGCCGGGGAGCCCAACCACAGGGACGCCGTCCTCCCTCGCGGCCTCGGCCAGCCGGCCGCCGGTGGTGGCGACGATGCGGTGGGCCCCGAGCGCCTCGGCGGCCGCGTAGCAGGCAAGGGTCTCCTCGGTCTCGCCCGAGCAGCTGGAGCAGAGCACCGCCGATCCGGCCGGGGCCCAGGAGGGCAGCTCGTAGCCCCGCACGGTCAGGAACGGCCTGGTGACGCGATCGCCGAGCGCGGCCGCCGCGAGGTCGCCGCCGATCGCCGAGCCCCCCATGCCGCAGACGAACGCCGCCGGAGCCTCGGTCGGCTGCAGACGGGCGGTCTCGATCCGCCAGAGCGCGTCACGCAGGTGCTCGGGCAGCGCCAGCACCGCCTCGCGGATGCCCTGGGGGTCGCCCGCGCTCACGCCAGCGCTCCCTCGACCAGCTCGCCGCGGCCGGCGACCGAGCCGGCCTCGAGCACGGCGCCCTCGGCGACGACGACCTCGTCGGCCAGGATCGAGCCGTTCAGCCTCGCCCCGACGCCCACCCGGCAGCCCGACAGCAGCACGCTGCCGCTGACGGACGCCCGCTCCCCGACCTCGGTCCCGGGGCCGAGCACCGCCCGGGGGCCGACGCGGGCGCCCGCCGACACCCGCGCGCCCGTTGCCAGCAGCGCGGGGGCGCTGAGGATCGCCTCGCCGTCGACCTCGGCGCCGTCGGCGACGAGCAGGCCCTCGGCGTCGAGGCGCTCGCCGGTGACCGTGCGCAGCTTGCGCTCGAGGATGTCCCAGTTCGCCTGCAGGTAGCGCTCCGGGGTCCCGATGTCGATCCAGTAGCCCTCGAGCCTGCGGCCGTAGAGGCCGTTGCCCACCAGATCCGGGAACAGCTCGCGCTCGATCGAGACGGCGCGCCCGGGCGGGATCCGATCCAGCACAGAGCGCTCCAGCAGGTAGGCGCCGGCGTTGATCTCGTCCGTGTCGATCTGCTCCGGCGAGGGCTTCTCCAGGAACTCGCTGATGGCGCCGTCCTCGGAGCGGTGCACGAGCCCGTAGGCGCTCGGGTCCTCGACCGGGTAGAGCGCGATCGTCGCGCTCGCCCCCGTGCGCTCGTGCTGTCGGGCCAAGGCGCCGAGGTCGAGGTCGCAGAGCACGTCGCCGTTGAGCACGAAGAAGCGGTCCCCCAGCGCGTCTGACGCGTAGCGGATCGCGCCGGCGGTTCCGCGGGCGTCCGGCTCCTCGACGAAGCAGACGCGCATCTCCGTCGCCCCCTCGAGCGCCGCGCGGACGCCCTCGGCCAGGTGCCCGCAGGAGACGACGACGTCATCCACCCCGTGCGAGGCCAGCCAGTCGACGACGTAGGCGATGTGCGGCCGGCCGGCGAGCGGCACGACGGGCTTCGGCAGCGTCTCGGTCAGCGGCCGCAGCCGCGTTCCCTCGCCCCCCGCCAGGATCAGCGCCTGCATCAGTCCCCAGCCCCCGGCTCGGCCATCCGCGGGGCGGCGCCGGCGCCCTGCGGGCTCGAGCGGCCGATGCCCTCGTAGGTCAGTCCCGCGGCCCGGACGGCGTCGGCATCGAGGAAGTTGCGCCCGTCGATCAGCAGCGGGTTCGCCATCCGGGCGGCGGCCTCGCCCCAGTCCATCTCGGCGAACTCGGGCCACTCGGTGACGAGCACAGCAACGTCGACCCCCTCGAGCGCCTCGAGGGGCGAGGCGGCCACCTCGACCGCGGGCAGCAGCTCGCGCGCGCGCTCGGCGGCGATCGGGTCATAGGCGACGACGCTCGCGCCCTCCCCCTGCAGCCGCGTCGCCAGCACCAGGCTCGAGGCCTCGCGCATGTCGTCGGTGTCAGGCTTGAAGGCGAGGCCGAGCAGCGCGACCCGCCTGCCCGCGAGCGAGCCCAGGTGCCTGGTCAGCTTCGAGAGCACCCGCCGCTTCTGCAGCTCGTTCACCTCGATCACGGCGCTCAGCAGCTGGAAGTGGTAGCCGGAGTTGCCCGCGAGGATCTTCAGCGCCTGGGTGTCCTTCGGGAAACAGTTGTGGGCGACGAGGCCACCCGTCGTGACGAAGGTGTGCGCTCCCGGGACCTCCAGCGAGTAGACGTCGCCCTGGTACTTCCGTCGGCGCGTCTCGGCCACCCGCACCCACGCGGACCCGGCCTCGTCGCGACGGTACCCAGTGGGTGCGATTCGCTTGGCCTGGGCGCCGATCGAACGGCGGATCTCGGAGTGATCCCGCTCGGGAACGAGGAAGAGCGCCCTCTCCACCTGCTCGGCCCCGGAGATCGTCAGCCAGTGAGTATCCACCGTTGACTTCGTCGTGCGGCCGATGCGTTGACGGGCCACGATCCCGAGATCACCCAGCAGCCTCATGATCCCGTCGGCGAGCTCCGCGCTCACGGTCCCGTATTCGAGGACCACGCTGGGTCCACCCCCGACGTAGCTCCAGGACCCATCCCCGAACCAGAGTCCCGCCAATAGGGCTCTCTTCTCCTGTTCACCCTGCTGCCAGGCGACATCGGGGATTCGCTGCTCGTAACAGTTCGCGCCCATTCCGAGACCGTCGAGCCACCAGCGTGCGAGCAGCTTCGATGAGACGGAGACGGCCATCGTGGTGCTCATTTGCCTGATCGTGGCCTTGACCCCGATGCTTTCCCAGAAAGATGCGACCTCGCGGACCAGGTCCGTCTCATCCTCCGGGTGGAAGGACCACTGGAGCCGGTGCCGGCGGTGCTCCCCATCGATGCTGCAGTGGCCTTCGGCGATGTAGAGCCCCGCGACCAACCAGAACCGCGCATCCAGGTCGAGCTCGAACGGAACGTATGTTCCGGAGCACGCGGTCGCCGCCACTGCGCCCTCCAAGCCCAGGCCCAGGCCCACAGCCTCGCGCAGGCGCAGGGCACCGGATCGCCTGATGTCTGAGTACCGATTCGCATGCGATCGGACTCCATGGGTCAGGACCTCACGCCTGAGTTCCGGCGGAGCGCGATCGATCGCCTGGCGATCGGTCTCGCCGACGCGGACGATGACGTCCTCTCCCTGCAGATCATTGGCCGCCATACCGGAGAGCACCACGGACTGAGCTGCGAGGGGCTCCCCGTAACGGGGCGCGCCCTGGGCCAGCGGCAGCCAGTCGGACTCACCAACCTCCTCTGCGGGCTTGACCGAAAGGTTCCCCAAGTCTTGGTCCGCAACCACGAACGGGTGGTCCGGTGTGGATGAGATCCGCCGTCCCATCTTCGTCCGCAGCTCGATCAGCTCGCCTCCCCACCGTCGGCGGGTCGCGTAGCGGACCGGCAAGAACTCCGGATCCGCCCCCTGCCGCCAAGCGAGCACCTCCAGCTCCTCAGGCTCGAGGATCTCAGCATCGCCGTGGTCGAGGTCCTGTTCCTCGGCGATCAGCTCGAACAGCTCCTCAAGTGTCCAGAGCCAGACCGAGCCCCGGCGGCGAACCAGGACGGTCTCGTACCCAGGCAGGCAGCTACCGCCGAAACCAAGCCCCGCGTTCAGGAACCTCGGGCCGATGCGGTCGTCCATCCCCATGCCGCGGGCGACCTCGGTCACGTCGGCGCCGACCTCTTCGCAGACGTTCGCGATCTCGTTGATGAAGCTGATCTTGGTCGCGAGGAAGGCGTTGGAGGCGAGCTTGATCATCTCGGCGCTGGAGACGTCGGTGCGAATCAGCGGGGCTCCGAGCGGCTCGTAGGCCGCGGCGACGGCGTCGGCGGCCCAGGCGTGATCGGGGTCGGCGCCGATCACGACCCGATCGGGCTCCATGAAGTCCTTGACGGCCGTGCCCTCGCGCAGGAACTCCGGGCAGGAGACGTAGGCGATGCCGGGGGACTCGCGCTTGATCGCGTGGCCGGTGCCGACGGGGACGGTGCTCTTCATCACCAGGGCGCGGCCCTCGCCGGCGCCGATCTCGGCCACGGCCCCGTTGACCGCGGCCAGGTCGGCGTCCCCAGAGCGGGTCGGCGGCGTCTGCACGCAGACGAAAAGCAGACGCGCCGCGTCGAGCTCACCGATCTCGGTCGTGAACCTGAGCCGGCCGGAGTTGCGCGCGATCATCTCGGCCAGGCCCGGCTCGTGGAACGGCAGCTCGCCGCCCCGCAGGGCCTCGATCTTGGCCGCGTCGACGTCGCGGGCGACCACGGCGTGGCCGAGCTCGGCGAAGCAGGCGGCGGTGACCAGCCCGACCCAGCCGACCCCGGCGACCCCGATGGGCTCTCGTTCGCTCACGCGGATAGCTTCTCAGCCGTGGCGCTCGGACGCGCCGGGCTCAGTCGCGCTCGCCGAGCCTGGGCAGCTCGGTCATGCCCTTGGCGATGTCGATCATCTCGCGGTCCGAGAGCGACTGGATCAGGGTGTTGGAGAGCCAGAACGAGCCCTCGTCGTCCTGCCAGGCGACTATCCGCAGGCGGTCGCCGTCGTAGTAGAGCTTGTAGGTGCGGTCTCCGATCTCGCGCTCCTCGTGGGCGGCGTCGAGGATCGGCGGGTCGCTCCAGCGGGTCCCCATGAAGCCGTAGTACTCGCCCAGCGCCGGCCGCGAGAAGACCCACTTGTAGGCGGCGCGCTCTCCGTTCGGGGGGCTGCCGTCGCCGGTGCCGTTGATCTTGTAGACGCGCGGCTTCTGCGCGTACTCGGTGCCGGCCTCGAGGATCGTCGGGTAGTAGATCGGGATCTTCACCTTGCGGGCGCGGATGCCCTTGGCGAGCTGCTTGCCGAAGGTCGACTCGACCAGCTCGGCGGGCTCGCCGCCGCCGCCGCGCTGCTGCCTCTTCTTGCGGCCCGCGGCGGGCGTCTCGCCGGTGTCGTCGGGCGCCTCCTCGTCGGTGACCCGCCTCGGGTCCTCTGGGGCGCCGGTGTCGCCGCGCGCCCCGGGGGTATCCTCGATGCTGAGGAACTGCTTCACCGCCTTGTTGATCTCGGTCGAGGTGGTGGTCACGAACGACGGCCCCAGGGTCCCCTCGAAGTGGACCTCCTTGACCGGGGCGTCGCGCGCCTCGATGAACAGCTTCAGCACCTCGAGCATCGTGTCGGCGTCGTCGATGTCCGAGGTCGTGTGCGCGGTGAAGATCTGGATCAGCTTCTTGCGCTGGGCGAAGACGACCTCGGGCGGGACCTTGTGGCGCGCCTCGCGCAGGAAGTCCTGCTGGCGGGCGGCCCGGACGACGTCGTTGTCGAGATGGCGGAAGCGGGCGTAGTCGAGCGCGTCGAACCCGCACAGCGCCTGGTAGCCCGGCTGGATGTCGATCTCCTCGTACTGCTCCACCGTCTCCTCGTTGGAGTGGTAGTAGCGGCGGTCGACGTCGATGTAGACGCAGTCGATCGCGTTGACGGCGCGGGCGAAGCCCTCGAAGTCGACGTTGACGATGTGGTTGACCTCGAGGCCGCCTGGCCCGGCCGCGGAGCCCTCGGTCAGGCCCTGGATCGTCTTCAGGGTCAGCTCGGGCCCGCCGTAGGCGTAGGCGGCGTTGAGCTTGTCGGTGCCGTAGCCGGGGATCTCGACCTTGAGGTCGCGAGGCAGAGAGAACAGCGCGATCGCGTTGCGGTCGGGGTCGATCCGCAGCAGCATCGTCGTGTCGGAGAGGCCGCGGAACTCGCTGCCCTTGAACTCCGGGCGCTTGTCGGAGCCCAGGATCATGATCGTCTGGGCCTCGCCGCCGTCGACCTTCGAGAGCCGGTCCTCGATGTTCACGAACTCCTTGTCGAGCTTGAGGTCGTCGGCGATGCCCCCGATGTAGAGGATCAGGCTGGCGGCTGTGGCGGTCCCGACCGAGAGCACGATCACGAACACCGCCGTCAGGAACCGGGCCCAAAGCGGGAAGCGAACATGCCGGCCCACGGCCTTGAAGCCCGAGGTCACCTTCTGGCCCCCGACGGCATCGAAGCCCGAGGTGATCGCCGAGCGCGCCGACTGCACGAAGGTCTTGTCCACGTCCCGCTCGTCCATCTGGCCCTGACGCTCCGCCGCCTCGATCCCCTCCCACTCCTGGGTCTCGGCGTTGATGATCGCCGTCAGCTCCTGCTCGGCCGCGGCCAGCTCGTCCTCGGGGAGATCCTCCCCGGTGAGCTCCTCGTTCGCGAGCTCTTCGCCGCCGGGCGCGGCCTCGGAAGCGAGGGGCTCGCCCTGCGCGATCGTCTCCTCGTCGCCGCTGTCGCCGTGCTGGGGCTGCTCCACGGTCTCGCCCCCGGGCGGCGGGTGCTCAGCGGTGTCCTCGCCCAGGTCGGTGAGGAAGTCCTCGCCGAGCTCGTACTCCTGGGTATCGCCCGCGCGCGGCTTCTTGGCGGCGGGCTTGCCCGCGGGCTTCCGGGCCTGCTTGCGGGCACGCGGCTTGCGCTTGGCAGCCGTCTTCTTCTTCTTCGGGGGTCGCTCCGCCATCAGCCCGTCCCTACGCCGGCACCATGCCGGGGAAGTCCCTCACGAATCCGGCCAGGGCCTGCCTGTAGCCGCTCAGCGAGGAGACCGAGACCCACTCCTCGGGGCCGTGGTGGCCGTCGCCCACCGGCCCGAACTCGACCGCGGGGACGCCCGCCGCGAGAAAGGAGACGGCGTCGGAGGCGCCGTCGCGGCCGACGCTCATCACCCGGTCGGGGTGATGGGGCGAGGTCGCGTGGCAGAGCCCCTGCACGAACGGCGAGCTGGGCTCGACCACGGCGGGCGGGCGGCGGAAGCTGGCGAGCACGCGGGTGTCGGGCAGGCCCTTGACCTGCTCGAGGATCTGCTCCGGGTCCTGTTCTGGCAGAAAGCGGATGTCGACGTCCATGACGCAGCTGTCGGGCACCTTGTTGAACGCGTCCCCTCCCGAGATGCGACCGAGGTTGATCGAGGGGCGATCGAACAGGGCGGAACTCTGACGCGCAAACGGTAGCGACTCGACTCCGCGGAACACCTCGACCGCTTTGACCACGGCGTTGTCGCCCAGCCACGGGGTGGCGCCGTGCGCGGAGCGCCCCGTAACCTCGAGCCGCAGCGCCAGCACCCCCTTCGCCTGGACCCCGACCTGGAGGTTGGTGGGCTCCCCGGTGATCGCGAAGTCGCCGATGAAGCCGTGGCCGACCAGGGCGTCGGAGCCGCGGTCCTTCTCCTCCTCGGACTCCTCGTCGGAGACGATGCCGAGGCGCACGCGCACGTCGGACTGATCGCGGAGGTCGTGCAGGACGAGCAGCATCACGGCCAGGGCGCCCTTCATGTCATAGGTGCCGCGCCCGTAGAGCCGGTCGCCCTCGCGGCGGGACTCGAACATCGCGTCCTCGGCCGGGACGACGTCGATATGGCCGTGCAGGACCAGGGTCGGGGCGTCGGCGGGGCCGACCTCGGCCATCGTCACCGGCAGCCCCTTGGACTCGATCTGCTCGGCGTGGATGTCGCGGGACTCGAGCCAGCCGCCGACGAACTCGGAGGCGCGGCGCAGTCCCTCGGGCAAGGATGTGTCGAACGCGACCAGGCGCTCGGTAAGGGCGATCTCGTCCATCGGGCAATCGTAGGGATGAGCCTGAAGCGAAGATGAACGGGGCGATCCCGCGCCGTAGCAGAGCCCGATCAGGCGCGCGATCCGAACAGCTCGCGCTCGACCCGCTCAGCGCTCGCGCCCTCGAGGAAGAGGCGCGCCCAGACCTCGCCGCTCCAGAGCCAGATCGGGGGCACCCCCGAGCCCGGCGCCCGGATCTCGGCCCATTCGGGCGCGGGGATCCCGAGCGCGTCTCGCAGGGCTCCGTCCGCGAGCGCGTTCGGATTCCCCGCGCGCCGGACCATCCCCGCCAGGTCGTAGTGCATGCTCAGCTGCTTCGGCCGGCGGGCGATCGCGGCGGGCAGGTGAGCGGCGGCGACCTCGCGCACGATCGGCTTCGGGCGGCGCCCGACCCGAAGGTTCAGGATCGGCCGCGTCAGCTCGGGGTCCAGGAACGGGATCCTGGTCTCGATCGATGCGCCCATCGCGTTCTTGTCCATCCGGTTCAGCAGGTGGCCGAAGTTGGAGTGGTAGAGGCCGGCCAGCAGCTCCGCCTCCAGCCGCGCCCGCCGCGGGTCCAGGTGCCCGCAGGCCGCCTCGGCTCGCGCGACCAGCTCCCTCATTCTCGCGTCGGCCAGCGGCTCCCGCGGGATCGCCCCGGGCGCGACGTAGCGGAGGCGGCGCGACCGGAGCACCCTTGTCAGCGCCGCCCTGCGGTGGCGCCGGAACGCCCCGGCGGCTCGCAGCGCGGCCGAGCGGCGTCCCGCGCGGAGATCGCGGCCCGTAACCGCAGGCGCTTCGCGGCGGCCGTCGCCCACGCCCGCGCCGCCTCGCCCTTCTACCGTGAGTCTGCGCGGGACTGCCGGACGGCGTGGCGGACCCCGGGCTGCTGCCGGCGACCGACAAGGGCGCGCCGAACGTTCGCGTCGCGCTCGCCGAGGAGGGCCCCCAGCCGACCGCCGGGGGCAAGCACCGCAAGCTGATCCCGCTGCCGCCCCGAACCTGAGAGGGGCCGGGTCTAGTCGCCGGCGCCGGCGACCTTGAGGAAGGCCTCGGCGCGGTCGCGGTCGCGCTCGGCCAGGGCGTAGGCGCCCGTGCCCTCCTCGGCCTCTTCCAGGCGCGCCTCGGCGTCGGCGACGCGCTCGCGCAGCGAGGCCTCGTCGAGCTGGTCCGGCGCCATCGCCTCGCCGACCAGCACCGTGGCCTGGTTGGCGAACACCTGCAGCCAGCCCTCGGCCTGGGCCCAGCGCTGGATCTCGCCGCCGGGCATGTGCAGTCGCAGCTCGGTCGGGCGCAGCCGCGCAAGCACCGGAACGTGGTTGGCGAGCACGCCGATCTCGCCGACCGCGGTGCGGGTCGAGAGCTGCTCGACGTCCCCGGCGAAGACCTCTCCCTCGGGGGTCAGGACCCTCGCGCGCAGGGTGTTGCCGCCGGCCATCGCTCCCTAGGCCCCGGCCTTCGCCGCCTCGGCGGCCTCGGCGTCTTCGGTGGCCTTGGCCTCCTGCTCGGCGCCCTCGGCTGCCGCCGACTCGGCGGGGTCCTCGGCGCTCATGCTCTTGGCCGACTCGAGCACCTGCTCGATCGAGCCCTGCATGTAGAAGGCGCGCTCGGGGATGTCGTCGTGCTCGCCCTCGACGATCTCCTTGAAGGAGCGGACCGTCTCCGCCACGGGCAGGTACTCGCCCGAGCGGCCGGTGAACTGCTCGGCGACGAAGAACGGCTGCGAGAGGAAGCGCTGGATCTTGCGCGCGCGCGAGACCGTCTGCTTGTCCTCATCGGAGAGCTCGTCGATTCCGAGGATGGCGATGATGTCCTGCAGCTCCTTGTAGCGCTGCAGCGTCTCCTGGACCGCCGTCGCCGTGTTGTAGTGCTCCTCGCCCAGCACGTCGGGCTTGAGGATGGTCGAGGTCGAGTCGAGCGCGTCGACGGCCGGGTAGATCCCCTGCTCGACCAGGGCGCGCGAGAGCGTCGTGGTCGCGTTCAGGTGCGCGAACACCGACGCGGGCGCCGGGTCCGTGAGGTCGTCCGCGGGCACGTAGACCGCCTGAATCGAGGTGACCGAGCCCTCGCGCGTCGAGGTGATGCGCTCCTGGAGCTGGCCCATCTCGGTCTCCAGGGTCGGCTGATAGCCGACCGCGGAGGGCATCCGGCCCAGCAGCGCCGAGACCTCCGAGCCCGCCTGCACGAAGCGGAAGATGTTGTCGATGAACAGCAGCACGTCCTGGCCGCCCTGCTGGCGGAAGTACTCCGCCATCGTCAGCCCGGAGAGCGCGACGCGCAGGCGGGCCCCCGGGGGCTCGTTCATCTGGCCGAAGACCAGCATCGTCTTGTCGATGACGCCGGACTCCTTCATCTCGAGCCAGAGGTCGTTGCCCTCGCGCGAGCGCTCGCCGACGCCGCAGAAGGCCGACAGGCCCTCGTGCTCCTCGGCGATGTTCCGGATCAGCTCCTGGATCAGGACGGTCTTGCCGACGCCGGCGCCGCCGAAGAGGCCGACCTTGCCGCCCTTCGCGTAGGGCGCCAGCAGGTCCACGACCTTGATCCCCGTCTCCAGGATCTCCTGGGAGGGGGCGAGGTCCTCGACCTCGGGCGCGGGCCGGTGGATCGGCCACTGGTCGTCGCCCTTGACCGGCTCGCCCTCGTCGATCACCTCGCCCAGCAGGTTGAAGATGCGGCCCAGCGTGTCCTTGCCGACAGGCACCGTGATCGGGCTGCCTGTGTCGATCACCTCGTGGCCGCGCTGCAGGCCGTCGGTCGCGTCCATCGCGATCGCGCGCACGCGGTCGTCGCCCAGGTGCTGCTGGACCTCGCAGATCAAAGTCTGCTCGGTGCGGCTCTCCTCGGCCGGGAGCTCGATCCGCAGCGCCGAGTAGATCTCGGGCAGCTGCTCGGGGAAGGCGACGTCGACGACGACGCCGGTCACCTGCTCGACGGTCCCGACGTTGCTGCCGTTGCTGCTCGAGCCCCCCGCGGGGTCAGCCGAGGACGGGCTCGTGACGTTGTCGTTCTGGTCTGCCATTGGTCTCCTTCTCTGCCTCTAAGTTGGTTGTGGCCCTAGCTCAGGGCCTCTGCCCCGCCGACGACCTCGAGGATCTCCTGGGTGATCTCGGCCTGGCGCACCCGGTTCATCTCCAGGGTCAGGTCGCCGATCACCTCCTTTGCGTTGTCGGCCGCGTTCCGCATCGCGGTCATGCGCGAGCCGTGCTCGGATGCGGTTGACTCCAGCAGCGCCCGGAAGACGGTCAGCTGCGCGTACTCGGGGACGAGGTCAGCCAGCAGCTCCTCGGGCTCGGGCTCGTATACCCACAGCGCCTTGCGGTGGGCCTCGGCCAGCTCCTCGTCGACCTCCTCCTCGGCCAGCTGAAGCTCTGCGACACCCTCTCCGAAGACCTCGGCCTGCTGGATCGGCAGCAGCGTCTGCCGCCGCACGTACTGGGTCAGCGGCGAGACGTAGCGGTTGTAGACCAGGTCGACCCGGCTCAGCTCCTCATCGACGTAGGAGGCGATCAGCTCCTCGGCGATGTCGCGGGCGTCGGCGAAGGCGGGGCGGTCGGTGAAGCCGACGTACTCGCCTCGCAGCTCCTCGCCGCGAAAGCGCATCGAGGACGCGCCACGGCGCCCGACGACCGAGAACTCGACCCTGCGGCCCGCGACCCGCTCGATCCGCTGCTGCTCGATCCCGGCGCGGATGATCTGCGAGTTGAAGCCGCCGGCGAGACCGCGGTCCCCCGTCACCAGCAGGATCCCCACCTTGCTCCCGCCGTCGTGCTCCTGGAGCACCGGCAGGTTGCGCGCCTCGACCCCGGCCGCCTCGGCGACCTGGCGGGTCATCTTGCGCAGCGCCTGGGCGTAGGGGCGCAGGTCGGCGATGCGTTGCTCGGCGCGGCGCAGGCGCGCGGCGGCGACCATCTCCATCGCGCGCGTGATCTTCTGAACGTTCTTGACGCTCGAGATCCGGTTCTTGACGTCCTTGCGGGTGGCCATGGCTTCTCCAGGCTCCTACCGGCGGGCGACCGGTCGGGTCATGCGGTCGCCACCTCGGCCTCACCGGCCGTCCGCCCCGGGGCTGCGCGCTCCTCCTCGCTCTTGATCCGGTCGGACTCGCCCTGCTCGAGCTCGTTGCCCTCGGCGTCGAAGTCCGGCCCGAAGTCATCGACCATCTCGCCGATGGCCCTGCCCAGCTCCTGCTCGTCCGCTTCCTCGAGCAGGCCCGAGTCGTTGATGCGGGCCAGCAGGCCCGAGTGCTCGGCGCGCAGGCGCTCGATCAGGCTCTGCAGGAACTCCGCCACGCGCTCGGTCTTGAGCCGGTCCAGGTAGCCCTCGTTGCCGGCGAGGATCGAGGCGACCTGCTCGGCCACGCTCATCGGCTGGCGCTCGTTCTGGTTCAGCGCCGCGACCATGCGCTCCCCGCGTGCGAGCTGCCTCTGGGTGTCGGCGTCGAGCTCGGAGCCGAACTGGGCGAACGCTTCGAGCTCGCGGTACTGGGAGAGGTCGAGGCGCAGCTTGCCGGCGACCTTCTTCATCGCCTTCGTCTGCGCGTTACCGCCGACCCGGCTGACCGAGGTGCCGACGTTGATCGCCGGGCGCACGCCCGAGAAGAACAGGTCGGACTCCAGGAAGATCTGGCCGTCGGTGATCGAGATCACGTTGGTCGGGATGTAGGCCGAGATGTCGCCGGCCTGCGTCTCGATGATCGGCAGCGCCGTCAGCGAGCCGGCTCCCTGGTCCTCGGAGAGCTTCACGGCCCGCTCCAGCAGCCGCGAGTGCAGGTAGAAGACGTCGCCCGGATAGGCCTCGCGGCCCGGGGGGCGGCGCAGCAGCAGCGACATCTCGCGGTAGGCCGCCGCGTGCTTGGAGAGGTCGTCGTAGATGCAGAGGGCGTGCTTGCCCTGGTAGAGGAAGTGCTCGCCCATCGCGCAGCCCGCGTACGGGGCCATGTACTTGATCGGCGCGGCCTCGTCGGCGGCGGCGGCGACGATGATCGTGTTCTGCATCGCGCCGGCCTCCTCCAGGGTCTCCATCACCTGCACGACCGTGGACATGCGCTGCCCGATGGCGACGTAGATGCAGACGATGTCGGAGTCCTTGTTGTTGATGATCGTGTCGATCGCGATCGCCGTCTTGCCGGTCTGGCGGTCGCCGATGATCAGCTCGCGCTGCCCGCGGCCGATCGGGATCATCGAGTCCACGGCCTTGAGCCCGGTCTGCATCGGTTCCTCGACCGGCTGGCGGTGGACGACGCCCGGCGCCTTGAACTCGGCGGGACGGGTCTCGGTGGTGTTGAGGTCTCCCTTGTCGTCCAGGGGCTGGCCCAGGGGGTTGACCAGGCGGCCCAGCAGCTGCTCGCCGACGGGGATCTCGAGCAGCTTGCCGGTGCGCTTGACCGTGTCGCCCTCGACTACCTTGTCCCAGTCGCCGAAGAGCACGGCGCCGACGTTGTCGGACTCGAGGTTCAGCGCCAGGCCGACCACGTCGTGGGGCAGCTCGAGCATCTCGAGCGCCATGCAGTTGTCGATCCCGTGCACGCGGGCGATGCCGTCGCCGATCTCGAGCACGGTGCCGACCTCGGAGAGGTCCGCGGAGCCCGCGTCCATGCCCTCGATCCGCTGGCGCAGGATGTTGCCTATCTCGTCCGGCTTGATTTCCATCTAAGTCATTCCTCCAATGAAATTTGGCTTCGCCGTAACAGTGTTCGCGTTTCGCTTCGCTACACGCTCACGACGCTCTTTCGAAGTTTCTCCAGCCGGTTGCGGACGCTTGCGTCCAGAACCTTGTTCCCGACCCGCAGCACCAGGCCGCCGAGGACGTCCGGGTCCACGTTGCTCTGCAGGTCCACCGTCTGCCCGGTCTGGCTCTCGATCTCCGAGCCGATCCGCTGCACGAGCTCCGGGTCGAGCTCGACGGCGCTCGTCACCGTCACCTCCAGCCGCCTGTTCTCCTTGGCCCAGAGCTGGTCGAACTTGGCCCGGATGCGGAAGATCGCCGGCACCCGGTGCTTCTCGCAGAGCAGCTCGAGGAAGTTGAGCAGCTCCGGATCGGCCCCGTCCACGGCCTTTCGCAGCCCCTCCTTCTTCTCGGCGGAGGAGAAGTATGGGCTGAAGAAGAACAGCTGCAGCTCGCGATCGCCGTCGACGGCGTCGGTGAACTGGTCGAGCTGCTCCTTGATCACGTCGAGCTTGCCCGCCTTCCTGGCGGACTCGAACAGGGCCTCGGCGTATACGCGCGCGATCTCGTCCACTAGAGAACCACGTCCTCGGTGGACGGCTTCGCCATCCACCCGCACGTCCTCCGCTTCGCGTCCGGGCGTGCGGGGTTACGACGCAATTCCGGCGGCAACCTTGTCATCGCTCCTCAGGGCTCAGCGAGGCGAAGTCGACCTCGGCGAGGGCGTCGTCCACGAGCTTCTTGTGGTCGGCGTCGTCGAGCGACTTGCGCGCCACCTTCTCGGTGGTCAGCACCGTCAGGTCGGCGACCTCCTTGCGGATCCGCTCCAGCGAGCGCCGGGTCTCGGCCTCGATGTCGCGCCGCGCGGCCGCGAGCAGCTCCTCGCGCTTCTCGCGCCCCTCCTCGGCCGCCTGGGTCTTCGCGGTGTCGGCGGCCTTGCGGGCCCGGCTGACGATGTCATCGGCCTGCTTGCGCGCCTCGGAGAGCCGCGCGCGGTACTCCGCGGTCAGCTCCTCGGATTCCCTCTTGGCCCGCTCGGCTGACTCGATCGAATCGGCGATCAGCTTCGCGCGCTTGTCCAGCGCCTCCTGGATGCGGGGGAAGGCGACCTTGCTCAGCACCCACATCGTGAACCCGAAGACGAGCAGGGTCCAGATCATCAGGCCGAGGCCCGGGCTGACCAGGAAGCTGCCGCCCTCCTCCTCCCCGCCCTCGGTTGCCGCGAGGACGAGCGTCTGGCTTATGTCGGAAACGAACTCCATCGCCGGCCTAGAGGAAGAAGGCGATCAGACCGAAGATGAAGGTGTAGAAGGCCACGGCCTCGGTCAGGGCGAAGCCGAGCCAGCGAATGCTCTGCAGCTCGTCCTTCATCTCAGGCTGGCGGGCGACGGACTCGATCTCCTTACCGAAGATGAAACCGACGCCGATGCCGGCGCCGATCGAGCCCAACCCGGCGCCGATGCCGAGGGCGATCGCCTTGCCGGCGTCGGTGACGCCGGTGTCAGTGACCGTTTCGGTCGACTGAGCGATCAGGGGCAGAACGTCCATTTACAGCTCCTTTCCAGAGAAACTCAGTGGCTTTCGGCGACGGCGTCGCCGATGTAGATCGCGGAGAGGGTGGCGAAGATGAAGGCCTGGAGCGTTGCGACCAGGCCCACCTCGAAGACGTAGAATACGAAGGCCATCGGGAAGGTGAGCACTCCCAGCGCGGCCAGGCCCAGCAGCACGGCGAGGCCGCCGCCCATGAACAGCAGCAGCAGGTGGCCGGCGAGGATGTTGGCGAACAGCCGCACCGAGAGCGAGATCACCCGCACGAGTTGCGAGATGCACTCGATCACGAAGACGAAGGCCTTGAAGGCGAAGTTCATGTCCTCGATCCCGCTCGGCAGCCAGCCCTTCAGGTAGGGGAAGAGGCCCTTGGCGCGGACGCCCTCGAAGTGGTAGCTGAACCAGACGACCAGGGTCAGCACCAGCGGGATCGAGATGTTGGCCGTGGCCGCGTAGAGCGCGAAGGCCGGGACCTCGACCCCGAGGATGTCCACGGGGTGGGCGGTGTTGGTCGGCAGCGGCAGGTAGCCGATCATGTTCGAGAACCAGATCCAGAAGAACAGCGTCGCCAGGAACGGGAACCACTTCAGCGACATCTTGCGGTCGAGGTTGTTGCCGGTGATGTTGTTCCTGGTCAGGTCATAGGCGAGCTCGACCGCGGTCTGGGTGCGGTTGGGCTTGGAGTGCATGCGGCGCGAGATCCAGACCATCGTGCCGACGGTCAGCGCCGAGGCGAGCAACAGGTACAGCACCGCCTTGTTGATCGACATGTCGAGAGGGCCGATCTGGATCGGGATCCAGGGCTCGAGCTTGAACTCGTTCTGCGGCTGGAAGGAATCCTTCTTGCCGTCGCTGCCGAAGATCAGCCCGACCGCGAAGACGACGGCCATGAAGAATGCGAAGCCCAGCAGCACCTTCCACTTCGTGGACATCTAGAGGCGCTCCCCGGGCGGGGTCATCGCGCGGGCCAGCAGGCGGCCTGCGAGGTGCACGGTGAACAGGATCGCGGCCAACACCGCGGCGGCGAGGCCGGTCTCGCGCTCGTCCAGCAGGCCGACGATCAGCACCGCCAGCGCCACCGTCCAGACGCGGCCGAGGGCGGTCGCCGCCGTCCAGCCCATCGCGTCGCGGCGGTTGCCGGCGGCGAGCTCGCGGCGCACGTGGCGCTCGGTCCAGGCCTCGACCAGCAGCGACACCGCCCAGATCACGGCGACCACTGCGTAGGCCAGCATCGGCAGCCCGGCGGCCAGGAAGACCGGCAGCGCCGCGACGAGCAGCACGACGTCGAAGTAGCGGACGGCGAAGGCCAGGCGGGATCCGCCCATGCCCCTAGCTCCCCCTAGAGCGAGCGTGGTCAACGGGCATTCCCGGCGGGGACGGTGTTGAGTTCAGATAGGCGCAAGTTGCGTCAGGAAAGTCAAAAAAGCCTCCGCGCAACGACGGCGGAGGGGCGCCCATGCTAGCCGACGGGCGCAGGCGGCGGCCTCAGCATCAGCCGCCGCTCAGTCCTTGGGCTCGACCGGCTCACGCTCCTGCTTCGGCTCGACCGGCTCCATCTCGCCGGTCTCGGGATCGACGGCGGACATCTCCCCGGTCTCGCGGTTGACGGCCGCGTAGGTCCCGGTCTCGAGCTCGCGCTTGACGCCGTCGTCGACCTCAGCCTCAACCGGGGGCGGCGCCTCCGGCGCCCGCGGGCCCAGCCGCTGCCACAAGCGCAGATGGCGCAGCTTCAGGATCTCGAGCACGTAGATCACGTAGATGCTCGCCGCCAGGGCCGCGATCACCAGCAGGCCCATCACCACCGTCCAGACCGGGTCGAAGTTGCCGCGATCGTCGCTGTAGGGGATGAACCTCAGCGCCAGGGCCATTCCCGCCGCAATCAGCGTCCAGCCATACAGATAGGCCAGCGTGCGGCGCTGGGAGAAGCCGATGTTGGCCATCCGGTGGTGAAAGTGCCAGCGGTCGGCGCGGTAGATCGGTTGGCCGTGCTTGAGACGCTTGGCGATCACGAAGCTCGTGTCGAGGATCGGGACCGCGAGCACGATCAACGGCAGCGCAAGCGCCAGGACGGCATTCGTTTTCAGCGAGCCCTGGATCGCGATCGTCGCCAGCAGGTAGCCGAGCAGGTTGGAGCCGGTGTCGCCCATGAAGCTCGACGCCGGCGGGAACCCGTGCCGCAGGAAACCCAGCGACGCGCCCGCCGTGATCCCGGCCAGGACACCTGCCTCGTAGCGCTCCAAAGACAGGGCCACGGCCGCCAGGGAGACGGCGGAGATCAGGCAAACCCCGGCGGCGAGACCGTCCACGCCATCGCTGAAGTTGATGACGTTGACGATCGCGACGATCCCGATCACGGTGAAGATGTCGCCGACGCTGAGCGAGATCCCGAACGGGAGCCCTAGGTCCCCGGGCTCCACACGCCCAACGAAGGGCAGGGTGAAGTCCTGGACGCCTATCCCTGCGCTGACCGGGATCACGGCCGCGATCGTCTGGCCGGCGAGCTTCAGGGCTGGGTTCAGGTCGAGGGTGTCGTCGAGCACCCCGATCATGGCGATCACCAGGGCCCCGGCGAGTATCGCCCGGGTCTGCTCAGTCCAGGGCAGGAAGATGACCCCCGCGGCAAGCACGGCGACCAGCACCGCGATCCCGCCGAGCCTCGGGGTCGGCGCCTCGTGCAGCCCGCGCTCGCTGGGGTAGTCGATCGCGTTCAGTCGCCGGGCGAGCCGCTCGGTCGAGGGCACCAACATCCAGGCGACAGCGCCTGCGAACAGGAAGGCGAGGATCGCCTGGCCGGTGTCCGGAGCGTAGTCGCTGAAGAGCATCCGTGGCCTCAGGCCGCGGCCGGCTCGCGCGCGTAGCGGTCGAACCAGATCGTGAAGCTCAACAGCCCCCAGAGCTGTCGGCTGAGGTCGTCCCGCCCCTGGACGTGTGCGTCGATCAGTCGCTGAACCGCCGCCGCATCGAGGTAGCCCTGTCGCTCGATCGTTTCGGTCGAAAGGACATCGCGCGCGAACGGCTGAAGCTCTCCGCGCAGCCAGGACGCCAGCGGGATCGAGAAGCCCTGCTTCTTGCCGTGCACGATCTCGCGCGGCAGCAGCGGGGCAACTGCTCGCCGCAAGAGCCGCTTCTTCGAGAAGCCGAGCACCCGGTGCCGGGGCGCGAGCGACAGCGCCATCTCGGCGACCACGTTGTCCAGGAAGGGCACGCGCGCCTCCAGGGAGTTCGCCATGCTGGCGCGGTCGGTCTTGACCAGCAGGTCGTCGACCAGGTAGATGCCCAAGTCGACGTCCTGGAGCCTGGCCAGGGGGTCGGCGCCCTCCGTCTCCCCATAGCGCTGCTCGTAGAAGGCGACCGGGTCGAACTCCGCCCGGCGGGCGGGGTTGACGAGCTCGGCACGCGCCTCGGCGGAGAAGATCTCCTTCCAGCCGTGGTGCCGGGCCAGCGGCGGTAGCCCGGCCGCCCGCACGAACCGCTTCGCCTTGTACTCGAAGCTGACCTTGCCGGAGGAGCTCGGCAGCCGCTCCACAAGGGGGCGCGCGAGCGTCGCGGCCGGTCCGGCATAGGGAGCGAGCCGATCGGCGACGTAGGTGTAGTAACCCCCGAACAGCTCGTCGCCGCCCTCCCCCGAGAGGGCCACCTTGACCTGGCTCGCCGCCAGCCTCGAGACGAGGAAGGTCGGGATCGCGCTCGAGTCGGCGAACGGCTCGTCGAAGGCGCCGACCAGCTCGGGCAGCAGCTCGGCTGCGTCCGGCTCCAGCACCAGTTCGTGGTGGTCCGTTCCGTAGCGGCTCGCCACCAGCCTGGCACGCGATAGCTCGTTGAAGCTCTCCTCCCTGAAGCCGATGGAGAACGTCCTCACAGGCTCGCCGCTCTCCATCGCGGCGAGCGCGGCCAGCGCCGAGGAGTCGACGCCGCCGGAGAGCAGCACGCCGACAGGCACGTCCGCGATCAGGTGCGCCCGAACGCTGTCGCGCAGCGTCTCCAGCAGTTCGGCTGCAAGCTCCCTCCCCGATCCCGAGCGCTGTGCGTCGGCGGGCACCGGCGCGGGCCTGGCAAAGCGCTCCAGGCGCGGGCTGCCCCCCTCCCAGATGAGAGCGTGGCCCGGCGGCAGCTTGCGCGCGGCGGTGAACGCCGTGTATGGCCCGGGGATCGAGTTGAAGGCGAGGAACGCCTGCAGCGCCGTCAGGTCGATCTCACGGGAGAAACCGGGCTGCCTCAGCAGCGCCTTCAGCTCGGACGCGAAGGACAGCGTGCCGTTCACCTCGGCGTAGTAGAGGGGCTTGATGCCGAAGGGATCGCGGGCGAGCACGAGGCGGCCGCGTCGCGCGTCCCAGAGGGCGATCGCGAACATGCCGCGCAGCTCACGCAGGCAGTCCAGCCCCCGCTGCTCGTAGAGGTGCGCGAGCACCTCGGTGTCGGAGCGGGTGCTGAACCGATGGCCGGCCTCAAGCAGTTGCCCGCGAAGCTCGCGATAGTTGTAGATCTCGCCGTTCTGGACGACGTGCACGGTCTCGTCCTCGTTGCTGAGCGGCTGGTCTCCGCCCTCGATGTCGATGATCGAGAGCCGCCTCGCAGCAAGCCCGACGGGCCCGTCGAGCAGATAGCCCTCGCTGTCGGGCCCGCGGTGAACGAGGGCGTCGTTCATCGCGGACAGCTGCCCACGGTCCGGGGTGCCGTCGCCGTCCAGCACGACCAGTCCGCAGATTCCGCACACGGCGCGAGTGTAGGCCGCGGCCCCGATCGCAGCCGAGCCTACGGCTCGGCGCGCCGGCCGCTCCCGCTGATCCCGCGCCCGACCCTGCCGAGGACCCGAACGACCGTAGCCAGCAACACTCGGAAGTAGAGCAAAACCGAGCGGTCGGCGATGTACTCGAGGTCGTGGGCGAGCTTGAAGGCCCAATCCTCCTCGCGCGTGATTCGGGTCTGCGCGAAGCCGGTGACCCCCGGGCGCACCACCAGGCGCTGCCAGTACTGGGGGATGCGCTCGCACAGCTCCTCGAAGAACGAGGGCCGGATCGGCCGCGGGCCGACGATGCTCATCTCCCCGCGGACCACGTTCGCGAGCTGCGGCACCTCGTCAAGGTGGAGCGCGCGGATCGCGGCCCCGAAACGGACCGTCTCGTGCTTGGTGCGCTCGGTCAGCTCGTCACCGTAGTAGGGCCCCAGCCGCTGTTCCGCGTCCACCGAGAGCGTGCGGAACTTGTACATGGTGAAGACACGGCCGAAGCGCCCCACGCGCACTCCCCGGTAGAGGACCGGACGCCCGGCTCCGATCAGGAGCAGCGCGCTGACGAGCATGATAAAGGGCGAGAGCAACAGCAGCGAGCCCCCGGCGATCAGCAGGTCGAGCGCACGCAGCACGCCGTCCGCACGCCGGCGCTCGTAGGCATGCGACATCGCCTGGAAGCGCTCAACCAGAGACTGCTCCCCGGGGCCTGCGGCGCCACCCGGGGCCGGGGCATCGACCTCGTCCTGGGTCTGGGCGGGGATGTCAGTGGACCGCACTGGGCTCTCAATCGAGTGTTCCGAGCACCATCTCCACGAGGATCTGGGGGTCCCGCCGCATCGACTCGCGCTCCCCGCTCCGCTTCGCGACTTCGACGGCGCGAGCGTCGGTCAGGGGTCGGAGCCGACCATCCCGGATGAGAGCCTCGTCGACGCCGCCGAGCCTACCACCGTAGGTCGTGTAGACCTTCGTCCCCAGAGCGACCGCTTCGCGGTTCATCGTGCCACCGGCCGAGATGACCAGGTCGGAGAGGGCGATCAGGCTCTGGGCGTCGACGGCGTGGTCGGGCACCAGCACCGAGGGAAGGTCGAGGCCGTTGACCAGCTCGCGCTGGGCGGAGGTCCGCGGCAAGACCACGGCGTGCACGTCGGGATCGTTGCCGAGCCTGTCGAGCACCTGCGGGAACAGCGGGTTCGACTTGCGGTGGTACAGGGAGACGTCGGGGGGCGGCCTCAGCACCACCACGACGCGCGAGAAGTCCACTCCGAGCGCGGCGGGTACACCGGGATCGGGCTCGAAGTCCGACAGGTAGTACTCCTCCTTCAGGCCCGGGTACTGCCGCAGCTTGTCCGGTCCGACCCCAAAGCGGCGCAGGCGGGAGGGCGGGACCGAGTCGGGAAAGATCACCCGGGTCGCCAGCCGACAGCCGATGTGGTGCTGGGTGGTGGCGTACTCGTAGTCGTGCATGTTCGCCTCCGGGATGCGGAGGCCCCGCGCCGCCAGGGCAAGGTCGTTGGAGCCGTGCGCCAGCGCCAGGTCGAATCCCTTGCCGCGCCCGAAGCGGCCCATCTTCGAGGAGCGCTCCACCAGCCGAGCCAGCTTCGCCGCGCGCGAGGCGCCACCGTGCCGTCCCAGTCTCGTGTACTCGATCCCGTGCAAGTCGAGCAACTCCAGCGTCTGGGTGTACTCGCGCGCGGTCACCATCACCTCATGGCCGGCGGCTTGCAGCCGCTCGATGATCGGCCGCAGCACCAGCACATGTGCCGGGCCACTCATATCCACCCAGATCTTCACCCGCCGCAGGGTACGCGGCGGGCAGATCCCTGCCCCTGCTTCATCCCTTCTCGCACTTCTCGTTGGGCGCAGACGTTGTGGGGAGGCGGTCGGGCCGTGCTGCGGACCGCGCCCGCGGCGGGGCCGTGCCAGCCGGCACTCAGACGGCGGCGGCCGAGAGCTGCGGGTAGAGCGGGTACCTCTCCATCAGGGCCTTGGAGCGATCCAGGAGCGCACCCTTCTGCGAGTCGAAGTCCTCGGCCAGCGCACCGGCGATCACCTCGGCGATCTCGCGCATGTCGTCCTCGACCAGGCCGCGGGTGGTCAGCGCGGGGGTGCCGATGCGAAGCCCCGAGGGGTCCATCGGCGGCCGCTCGTCGAAGGGGATCGTGTTGCGGTTGACGGTGATCCCGACCGCCTCCAGGCGCAGCTCGGCCTCCTTGCCGAAGACGCCGGTGGGGGTCAGGTCGGTCAGCACCAGATGCACGTCGGTGCCGCCGGTGAGCACCTCGATCCCGGCCGCCATCAGACCCTCGCCGAGGGCCCGCGCGTTGGCGATCGTCTGGCGCTGGCGCGCCCTGAAGGGCTCGCTGGCCGCGATTCCCAGCGCCACGGCCTTGGCCGCGATGATGTGCATCAGCGGGCCGCCCTGCTGGCCCGGGAACACCGCGCGGTTGATGTCGGCGGCCAGCTCCTCGCGGCAGAGAATGATGCCGCTGCGGGGCCCGCAGAGCGTCTTGTGCACGGTGGTGGTGACGACGTCGGCGTGCTCGACCGGGTTCGGGTGCTCGCCGGCGGCGACCAGGCCCGCGAAGTGGGCCATGTCCACCATCAGCCGCGCATCGACGGAATCGGCGATCTCGCGGAAGGCGGCGAAGTCGAGCTGGCGCGGATACGCCGACCAGCCGGCGACGATCAGCTTCGGCTTGTGCTCCTCGGCGAGCTTCGCCACCTCCTCCATGTCGACCCGGTAGTCCTCGCGGGCGACGTGGTAGGGCACGACCTCATAGAGCTTTCCCGAGACGTTCAGCTTCATGCCGTGGCTGAGGTGGCCGCCGTGGTCGAGCGCCAGGCCCATGATCATGTCGCCCGGCTCCAGCAGCGCCATGTAGGCGGCGTTATTGGCCTGGGCGCCGGCGTGGGGCTGGACGTTGGCGTGCTCGGCGCCGAACAGCGCCTTGGCGCGGTCGATCGCGAGCTGCTCGGCGACGTCGACCTCCTCGCAGCCGCCGTAGTAGCGCTTGCCGGGATACCCCTCCGCGTACTTGTTGGTCAGCACCGAGCCGGCCGCCTGCAGCACCGCCTGGGGCACGAAGTTCTCGGAGGCGATCATCTCCAGCGTCCCCTGCTGGCGGACGAGCTCGCGGTCGAGGACCCTGGCGATGTCGGGATCGACCTCGGCCAGGGACGCCGTTTGGAAGTCGTCGGGTAGCTCGCTCAATTTCAGGTCCTCCGCAGGTTGCCGGTCGATCAGGGTGACACGTTAGGGGCGGCGGCGCCGCGTGCCCAGCCCGCGCCCGCGGCTTGCAAATTTACTGACCATAAGGTAAGTATTGCGCCGGAACGCGGACCACGGCGGCGAGAGGAGCGGCGTGAGCGAGAACGGTGGCAACGGAGCGACGGAGCTGCAGACCGAGGACGAGGCGCTGGCGGTGCTGATGGACGCCGACATCGACAAGGTGATGAGCGGCCTCGACCGCATCATCGAGGCGGCCCCCTCCTACGAGAAGCTGTTCATGCGCTGGCAGCGGCAGCAGTGGTCGACCGAGGACTTCGACTTCAGCGAGGACGCCCGCCAATGGGCCGACCCCGACCTGATCACCGAGGACGAGCGCAGGTTCCTGCTGTTCGGCTTCTCCCAGTTCTTCCTCGGCGAGGAGCGGGTCACGATCGAGTTGCTGCCGTTCGCGATCGGCGCCCCCTCCCACGAGGCCCAGGTCTTCCTGACGACGCAGATCTCCGACGAGGCCAAGCACATGGTCTTCTTCGACCGCTTCTACCGCGAGGTGCTCGGGATCAAGGCCTCGTCGATCGGGGACATGCTCGGCAAGCAGCGCAACAACGTCAACGAGCAGTGGGAGGAGCTGTTCGACGGGATCCTGCACGAGTGCGCCGAGAACCTGCGCAAGGACCCGAGCGACTTCGCCTCGCTCGTCCGCGGCATCACCGTCTACATGATCGTGATCGAGGGAACGCTGGCCCTGACCGGGGCCCGCTTCATCATCCGCAACCTCAAGGAGCGGAACTGGTTCCCCGGCTTCACGGCCGGCTTCACCGCCGTCAACCGCGACGAGTCGCGCCACGTCGGCTTCGGCGTCAAGTTCCTGGCCGACGCGATCAAGGACGACCCGGCCAACGCCCGAATCGTTGAGCGGACCCTGCAGGAGACGCTGCCCGTCGCGAGCCTCGTGTTCGTGCCGCCGTGGGTCGACGATCCCTACGACTTCGAGACGCCCTTCTACCACTCGAGCGAGATCTTCGAGTACTCGCTGAAGGCGCTGTCGAAGAAGCTCGCCGCGATGGGCCTGGACCCGGCGATGCTGACGGCGGCCAGCGAGGCGTGAGCCCCGCCGCCTCCGCCGCCCCCGCGAGACGAGGGCGGCCCTCGACCGGCGCCAAGGAGCGCATCCTCGCCGCGGCGATCGAGACGATGAAGGACGAGGGCTACGCGGGCCTCACCGTCGCCGAGGTCGCCGCCCGCGCATGCGAGTCGAAGGCGCTGCTCGTCTACCACTACCGATCCAAGGCCGGCCTGGTCGAGGCCGTCGGCGGCGAGCTCGGCGAGATGGTGACCGAGCGGGTCCTGGCCGAGATCGGCGGGGCTCGGACGGTCGAGCAGGTGACCCGGGGGATCGCGATCAGCATCGAGGGCATCGCCGACGAGGACCCGCGCGTCCCCCGCCTCTACTTCGACCTCGCCGCGGTCTCGGTGGTGGACCCGGAGGTGCGGGAGACGCTCGCGCGGGTCAACGACCGCTGGCGGCAGGTGGTCACCGAGCTGCTGATCGAGGCCGAGGACGGCCCCGCGCCGGAGCGGGCACCGGCGATCACGGTCCTGATCCGGGCCGGGGTGCAGGGGCTGGCGCTGGAGCGGATCGAAACCGGTCCGGCCCCCGAGCTCCAGGCGGCGAGGGAGCTGTTCGTGCGCTCCGTGGGCATCGCCGTCGCCGAGGGCTAGGAACTACAGCTAGCTCGCCGCCATTCACCTCCGGCACCCGCCCGGGGCGGCCCCGGTCATAGGCTTGCCGCGATGAGCGAGGCGGACCTGCAGACCCTCCGGGCGGCCTTCGAGGCCTTCAACTACCGGGGGACCGAGGCCTTCATCCCCTGCGTCCACCCCGAGGCCGTGTTCACGACCCCTCCCGAGCTCTCCTCCGAGCCCGACACCTACCGCGGCCACGACGGCGTCCGGCGCTACTTCGACTCGCTCTAGGAGGCGATGGACCGGATCCGGTTCGTTCCCGACGATCTCGAGCCCGTCGGCGGCGTCATCGTAGGCGGCTTCGTGCTCCACGCTCGCGGCAAGACCACCGGGATCGAAACCGAGCAGCGGGCCTTCGGCGTCATCGTGATGCGCGACGGCAAGCTCTTCTCGGTCGCCGTCTACCCGACGCTGGAGTCGGCGCGCGCCGCCGCCGAGTCTGTGGACTAGTCGAGCTCGAGCCGGGCGGCGACCTCGGCGGCCGACAGCGCCCCCTCGCGCAGCAGCTCCCAGTCCCCGCCGGCCTCGAGCGCGGTGACGTCGATCACGGTCGAGGGCTCACCCCCCAGCTCGCCGCCGTCGATCGCGATGTCCGCGGCCTCGATCACCGCGGGGTCGATCCGCTCGAAGCTCGCGGGGGCGGCGGCGGCGCTCGGGTTCGCGCTCGTCTGGAACAGGGGCAGCGCCACACCCAGCAGGGGCCCCTCGATCAGCCTCACGCCAAGCCGGCCGGGGTCTTCGCCGCAGGCGAGCGGGTAGCGCCCCTCGGGGTTTGCGATCACGAGCGTCACCGGCCCGGGCAGCAGCGCGCCCATCGCCGCGCGCGCGCCCGGCCCGATCCCGGAGATCAGCTCGCGCATCGCCAGCGGGTTGAAGTAGAGGACGGCCGAGGGCTTGCCGTCGTCGCGCCCCTTGATCGCGTGGATGCGGGCGATCGCCGCGGCGTTCAGCGGGTCGCAGCCGAGGCCGTAGAGGGTGTCGGCCGGGAAGACGGCGACGCCGCCGTCCGCGATCGTCTGCTCCAGCGCCTCGCGCGCCGCGGCTGCGCCGTCGCTCTCGATCGAGACGACCTCGGTCACGAGCGGTGGCCCACCACGGCCCGGGGGATCCCGGCCAGGTCGGGGCGCGCCTCGACCCGGTCGAACCCGGCCTGCTCGAGCAGGGCCGCAACCTCGCGGTCCTGGCCCGCCCCCACCTCGAGCGCGGCCGCTCGCGCCAGCGAGGGGTCGGCGGCGATGCGGGCGAGCAGCGAGCGAATCGCCTCGAGCCCGGTCGGGCCCGGGACGAGCGCCTTGCGGGGCTCGTGCTCGCGGATCTCGGGTTGCAGGCCCTCCCAGTCGGACTCGCTCACGTAGGGGAGGTTGGCGAGCAGCAGGTCGAAGCTCCCGCGCGCCGGAAGCGCGCCCGCCGCGAACTCGACGCGATCGTCGAGCCCCAGCCGCACGGCGTTGGCGCGGGCCACCTCGAGGGCGTCCGTTGAGGTATCGGTGGCGGTCACCTCGGCGGCGGGAAGCTCGTCGGCGACCGCCAGCGCCACCGCTCCCGAGCCGGTGCCGACGTCGAGCACGGTGGCCGGCGCCAGCTGCAGCGCGACCTCGACCAGCAGCTCGGTCTCGGGCCGCGGCACGAGCACCCTGGGGTCGACCTCCATCTCGATGCCCCGAAAGCCCTTGCGCCCGACGATGTAGGCGACGGGCTCGCGGCGGACGCGGCGGCGGACCATCTGCGCGAACCGCCGCGAGGCGCCCGAGGGCAGGGGCTCGTCGGGGTCGGTCGCGAACCGCTCACGCGGCCAGCCCGTCGCCTGCGAGAGCAGCAACTCGGCGTCGAGCCGCGCTGACTCGACCCCGGCGGCGCCGAGCGCGTCGACCGCGCCGCCGAGCGCGTCGCGCACCGGCGCGCCCTCGTTCTCGCGGCCCTCCCGCCCGGCCTGCATCGGCTCAGCTCGCATCGGCGGTCTGGGCCTCGAGCAGCCGGCGCTTCTCCTCGGCCGCAAGCGCCTCGGTGAACTCGCCCAGCTCGCCGCCCAGCACGCGCTCGATCCCGCCCGCGGTCAGCTTCACGCGGTGGTCGGTGATCCGGTCCTGGGGGAAGTTGTAGGTGCGGATCTTCTCGGAGCGCTCGCCGCTGCCCACCTGGGCGCGCCGATCCGAGGCGATCTGCTCCTGCTGCTCGGCGAGCTGGTGCTCATAGAGGCGCGCCCGAAGGACCCGCATCGCCTTCTCCTTGTTCTGGCGCTGGGACTTCTCGTCCTGCATCGAGACGACGATCCCGCTCGGCTTGTGCGTGATGCGGACGGCCGAGTCCGTCGTGTTGACCGACTGACCCCCCGGTCCCGTGGACCGGTAGGTGTCGATCTCCAGGTCGCCCGGATCGATCTGCACGTCGACCTCCTCCGCCTCGGGCAGCACCGCGACGGTCGCGGTCGAGGTGTGGATGCGCCCCTGCGACTCGGTCTTGGGGACCCGCTGCACCCGGTGGGTTCCGCCCTCGTACTTGAACACCGAGTAGGCGCCGTCGCCCTTGACCGCGAAGGTGCTCTCCTTGAAACCGCCTTGGTCGGCGGGCGAGGAGGAGAGGACCTCGGTCGCATAGCCCAGCGACTCCGCGTAGCGGGTCAACATCTTGTGCAGGTCGCCGGCGAACAGCGCGGCCTCGTCCCCCCCGGTCCCGGCCCTGATCTCGATGATCACGTTCTTGTCGTCGTTCGGGTCGCGCTCGACCATCGCCAGCCTGATCTGCTCGGCCAGCTCCTCCAGCCGCGCCGGCGCTTCGGCGACCACCGCCTTCAGCTCCGCGTCGTCGCCTTCGGTGGCCAGCAGCTCCCTGGCCCCCTCCAGGTCGTCCCCGAGCGTCCGGTACTCGCGCGCCAGCGCGTGCGCGTCCCCGAGCTGGCGGTACTCGCGCCCCACCTCGGCGTAGCGCTCCCGGTCGGAGATCACCTCGGGGTCGGACATCGCCGCCTCGAGCTCCGCATACCGCCTCTCGATCTGCCCAACCAACTCGTCGATCATGGGCGTAAGTGTGACGGGGGCGGCGCGGGACGCGCCCGCCGGGACGAACTGCGGCTGGGGAAGGCGGGGCGAACCGGGCCGCGTGGGGAGAGAATCAGGGCGTCCTGACTTTTCCACGGTATGCGGGGCAAAGGCAGGACGGCCGGCGGAGTGGACGCCAGGATCGCGTCGCTTGCCGGGCGCTCGCACGGGGTGGCGACCCGGCGGGAGCTGCTTGCCGCGGGGATCAGCGGCGGGCAGGTGGACCGCGGGCTCGCAGCCGGGAGGCTGATCGCCGTTCACCGCGGCGTCTACCGGGTCGGGCACGCGGCGCCGAGCCGGGAGGCCACCTACCTGGCGGCGGTCAGGGCTTGCGGCGAGGGCGCCCTGCTGGCTGGGCGCCCGGCCGCTCACCTGTGGATGCTGATCCGGGGATCCCCGCCCCCGCCCGAGGTTCGGGCGCCGACGGAGCGCCGGGTGGCGGGCGTCCTGGCGCGACGCGAGCGGCGTGGGGCCTTGCCGAGGGACGCGACCACGAGGCTCGGGATACCTGTGACGACGGTGCCCCGAACGATCGTGGACCTGGCGGCTTCCCTGCCGGAGTCGGCGCTTGCGAGGGCGTTCCATGAGGCCGGCGTCCAGCACTCGACCACCCCGACCCACGTTGAGGCCGTGCTCGCGCGCAGACCCAGCAGCCCGGGCGCCGCCGCCCTCCGCCGCGTCATCCACGGCGATGTCCCCGTGGCCCTGAGCGCGCTCGAGGCGCGGTTCCTGGGCCGGCTTCGCGAGGCGGGCCTGCCGCTGCCCGAGACGAACGTCGTCGCCGGCGGCCGGCGGGTCGATTGCCGCTGGCCCGAGCGCCGTCTCGCCGTCGAGCTGGACGGCTACCGCTACCACCGCTCCCGCCATGCCTGGGAGCAGGACCGGCAGCGCGAAAGGGAGGCTCGATCGCGAGGGGACGAGTTCCGCCGCTACACCCACGCCGACGTCGTCGAGCACCCCCACTGGATGCTCACCGACCTGCGGCGCCTGCTGCAGGACAGGCAATGAAGACAACCCGCGCCCAAAGCCCCCCGTGCGCGACGCGGGGGCAGGGGTGCAAGTGCCCGCCGACCTACGTCGCGTAGGCGCCACGCGCGGGCGGCGGTGGCGCGGGAGGGTGCGTATGCAGCCGCCCTCCGGTTTGCGGACGACCGCGACCGCTCCTCGGCGAATCAGCACCCGACGCGCCGCCGCCGCCCGCGCCGTGCCGCGATCCCATCAGGCGGGGCCACTGGCGGCCGCCGGCATCAGTCGCGAACGCCAAGGCGTTCGCTCCACAGCCTGCGGCCTTGTGGCCCCTAGGCGACGATCTCGATCGGCTGCTGCTTGCGCGTCTCGTTGACGTCCTCGTTGGCGAGGACCTCTTCGAGCGAGCGGATCGCGACGGCGAGCTGGTCCAGGTCGGGCTCGCGGGTGGTCAGGTTCTGCAGCATCAGGCCGGGCCACATCAGAGCGCGGACCCAGCGCTTGCGGCGGTTCTTGCCGGCCCACTTGATCACCTCGTAGGAGAGCCCCGCGATCAGGGGGATGCCGAGGATGCGCGAGGCGAGCAGCCAGTACCACTCGGGCAGGCCGATCGGGGCGAAGACGAAGATCGCCAGCACCATCACGATCAGCAGGAAGCTGGTGCCGCAGCGCGGGTGCAGGCGCGAGTAGCGCTTGGCGTTCTCGGGCTTCAGCTCGTCGCCGGCCTCGAAGCAGGAGATCGTCTTGTGCTCGGCGCCGTGGTACTCGAAGACTCGGCGCAGGTCGGGCAGGCGGCTGATCGCGACGATGTAGCCGATGAAGATCAGCGTCCGCAGGATCCCCTCGACCAGCCAGAACAGCAGCGCCGAGCCGAGCCAGTCCTTGATCAGGCTGGTGGTGCCGACCGGGATCACGAAGAAGAGGCCTACCGCTAGAGCCATCGAGAGGGCGATGGTGAGGCCCCACATCCAGCCGCCGATCTCCTCTGGCTCGCCGTCCTCGTCGTCCTCGAGCTGGGCGTTGGCGCTGATCGCGAGCGCCTTGAAGCCGATCTTCAGCGACTCGCCCAGGGCGACGACGCCCCGGATCACCGGCCAGCGCAGCACGCGGTGGCGCTTGGCCCAGGAGACGATCGGCTCCGAGGTGACCTCGACCTCGCCCTCGGGGTTGCGGACGGCGACGGCCCAGGTCGAGACGCCGCGCATCATCACACCCTCCAGCACCGCCTGGCCGCCGAGCGGCAGGTCGGTGGTGGCGACGGGCTTGCCGTCGGGCATGCGCTCGGCCATCGCGTCGGGACCGCCGGAGACCTCGCCCCCCGCGACCCCTCGCTTGCCGTTCTGCGCCGCCGCAGGCGACGATCCGTTGCCGTCGCCGGCGACCTCGCCGTTCGGCCCGCTCATGGGCGGACTAGTCCTTCTGGCTCTTGGCGGCGCGGCGGCGGAAGCGCTCCACGCGGCCGCCCGTGTCCACGAGCTTCTGCTTGCCCGTGTAGAAGGGGTGGCACTCCGAGCAGAGCTCGACGTGAAGCTCGGCCTTGGTCGAGCGGGTGTAGAAGGAGTTCCCGCACGAGCAGTGGACGTGGGAGAGGACGTACTCGGGATGTATCGCGCTCTTCATCGTCGCTGGAGTCTAGCCATCCCCAGTTGACATACAGCTTGTATGGACGAGGTGCATCTTCCCCAGGGGACGATCGACTGCCGCGACACGGGGTCGGGCGAGCCGCTCGTCTTCGTCCGCGGGCTGCTGGTCAACAACCGCCTCTGGGAGCCGGTCGCCGCTCGCCTCCAGCGCGATTTCCGCTGCATAGCGCCGGACCTGCCGCTGGGCTGCCACAAGCGGCCGATGAACGCCGACGCCGACCTCTCCCCCAACGGCATCGCCCGCCTGATGGTGGACCTGCTCGACGCGCTCGGGCTCGAGCGCGCCACGATCGTCGGCAACGACTCCGGCGGAGCCGTCAGCCAACTGCTCGCGACCGCGCACCCCGAGCGGGTCGGCCGCCTGATCCTCACCAACTGCGGCCTCAAACGGGACTTCCCGCCGAAGCTGTTCGCCTACTTCCACGTCGTCGCGCGGGTCCCGGGCGCGCTCAACCTGCTCGCCCAGAGCATGCGCCTGAAGCCGCTGCGCCGAGCCCCAATCGCCTGAGGCATGCTGAGCCGGAGCCGCCTCGACGACGAGCTCTTGGACGACTGGCTGCAATCCATCACGGCCGGCGCCGAGATCCGCCGCGGTACTTCAGCTGCAGCTTCAGCGCGGGCTTCGCACCGCAGGACCTGCCCGCGCAGGCGGTCAGCTTCGCGAGCAGGCCGTCCAGCGCGGCCTGAGCCCCGGCGAAGGCCGGCTGGTCGTGGCGGCTCTGCAGCTGGTGGGGTCGGCTCGCAGGTCACAGAGCTCGCGCTCAGCCCCGGTCTCGGGGTAGACGCGGCGGTCGGTTCGAACGGCGCCGCAGCGGGTGTCGACCTCGTTCGCGTCCGCGTTGTTGAAGCCCTCGATCAGGATCCCGCGCCCGGGCCGCAGCAGCTTGTCCTTGGCCAGCGGCACCAGGGTGCGACCGTCCATCGCCCGGCCCGGCTTCGCGTTCGCGAAGTCGAGGATGGTCGGCGCCAGATCCGCGTTGACGGCGAGCTGCGAGCGGCGCTTGCCCTCCGGGATCCCGGGGCCGCGGATGATCAGCGGGACCCCGCTCGACTCCTCGTAGTGGCCAACCCTGCCGTTGCGGACCCGGTGCCCGCCGTGAAAGAAGCCGTTGTCGGCGGTGAAGATGAAGACGGTCCGCCCGAGCTCGCCCTTCGCCTTCAGGGCCGAGACCATGCGACCGACCATCTCGTCCACCGCCAGCAGGCTCTCCAGCCGGGCGCGGTAACGCGCGTCGAACGCGGCCAGCTGGTTGGCGTTGATCGGGTTCAGGTAGACGTCCGTCTGGTAGGTCGCGGGGTCCTCGACGTCGGGGGGTCCCGTAGCGGACGATCGAGCCGTTCTCGTTCAGCGTTCAGCCGTACAGCGTGTAGCCGTACATCGTGTAGGTGCCGCCGATGTAGGCGTCGGGATCGTCCAGCGCCCCGTACCACTCGCTCCAGCCGGCGGGGACGTGGGTGTCGGCGGTGGCGCTGCCGCATCCGTTGAGGTACTTGCCGATATGGGCCGTGTGGTAGCCGGCGCGCTGCAGCCAGACCGGGAGCGTGTTGCCCTCGGTCGGCAGCAGAGTCGCGCAGCCGCCGCTCGGGCTCTGTTTGGTGCGGACTCCGTGGTTGTCCGGGTACTGCCCCGTCAGCATCGTCGCCCGCGAGGGACAGCAGAGGGGGAAGCTCGCGAAGTTGTTGGGGAAGCTGACCCCGGCGCGGGCGAGCCGCTTCTCGACGATAGGCATCGACCGCAGCGACTCGACCGTCTGGTCGTCGGTCATCACCATCACGATGTTCGGGCGCCTCTGCTTACTCGCGCCCTTCCGCTTCGCCTCGCCGCCCCCCGGGAAGACGGCCACCGCGGCGCAGCAAACCCCCGCCAGCGAGGCCGCTGCGAGCAGGCGAGCCCGGGGGGCCCCGGCCGGCCCGCCTGGCCACCGGGCGGTGGGTCCTCTTCGGCTTCGCCGCCTCGCGCTGAGCGTTGACCTACATGACATTGGGTAGCCGCGAAGTTGCGCGGCGCGGTCCCGATTGGCCTCAGCAGCCGCTCTGACCTGGTCCGCTCCGCGCTCAGCCGGGGCCGGTCGAGACCTGAGCCGGGCGCGCCTCGTCAGGCGGGCGGGCGACCCCGCCGCCCGTGGCGGCGACCGCCCGCAGCACGCTGCGCGCGCTACGTCTCCTGGTAGAGGGGCCCGTCGCCGCCCTCGGGCAGGGTCAGCCGCCCGCCCTTGGCGGTTATGGCGCCGCACTGGACGCAGTTGGAGGCGGTGACGTGGACGTCGACTACGTCGGCGCCCGACTCGAGCTGGTCCTCGGGGATCTCGTAGACCTGGGCCGGGCACATCGAGACCCAGGTCTGGGCGACCTCCTTGGGCGCCCGCTCCTGGATGCGCACGTGGTTGGGGGCGTCGTCGCGGGTCGCGTTGCCCGAGAGGAACACCGACGAGAGCTTGTCGAAGATGTAGGAGCCGTCCGGCTTCGGGTACTTCTCGGCCGCCTTGCCGATCTCCACCTCGACCTCGGCATCCGACTCGACCTTCTTGTGGCCGGGAGGGACAGCGCCGCCCGACAGCAGCCAGGCGTTGGCGATGCCCCCGAAGGCCACGAACCCCTTGTCGCCGTACTGGCGGACGTTCCGCGACCTGTAGAGGTCCTTCTCGATCTCGGACTTCTTGACCTTGCGCTCGTAGTCCTCGAAGTTGATCGAGTCCTGCTTCAGGGCATCGACGATCGCCTCCGCCGCGAACATGCCGGCGTGCATCGCGTAGTGGATGCCCTTCAGGTAGGGGACGTTGACCATCGAGACGTTGTCGCCGCACATCACCATGCCGGGCACCGAGAGGCGCTTGGGCATCGTCCAGTAGCCGCCCGAGGGGATCGTCTTCGCGCCCCAGCCGACCCGCTCGCCGTTGAAGAGGAGCTTGGCGATGAAGGGGTGCGTCTTGAGCTGCTGCAGCGCGTCGTGGCAGGAGAAGGTGGCGTCGGTGGTGTCGAGGCCGACCACCATCCCGATGCAGAGCCGCTCCTCGCCCATCGGGTATATGAAGCTGCCGCCGAACTCGTTGTACTTGGGCCGGGCGCGGAGCGGCCAGTTCATCGTGTGGATGACCCGGTCGAGCGGGTTCGGGACCTTCCAGATCTCCTTGACGCCGATCTCCCAGCGCTTCTCGTCGCCGGCGAGGTCGTAGTAGTCGATCGCGCAATTCGTCAGGTGGCTGACCGTCCCCTCGGCGAGGACGGTGGCCTTGGCCATCAGGTCGGATCCCGGCTCGAAGTTCGAGAGCTCCTCGCCGTCCCGCCCGCGGCCCTTGTCGCCGGAGCGGACCCCGCGCACGATCCGGTCCTCCACCAGCAGCTTGTCGGCCACCGTCTCGGTGAGGATGTAGGCGCCCGCCTCCTCGGCCCGCTCGGCCAGGAAGCGCGACAGCTTCGAGACCGAGGTGACGTAGTTGCCGTGGTTGCGGAAGTTGGGCGGCGGCGGCTTCAGCGGGATCGCGTGGTTCTTGGTCAGCAGGTAGACCGCGTCCTTCTCGACGCGCTGATAGACGGGCCAGTCGCCGGGGTCGAGGTCGGGGAACAGCTTCTCCATCGCCGACGGGACCATGTTCGCCCCCGACACGTTGTGGGCGCCGCAGGTCTTGCCCTTCTCGATCACCGCGACCGGGATCTCGCCGAGCTGCTCGGTCAGCTCGGGCTCGTCCTCCAGCAGCTGCATCAGGCGGTTGGCGCAGGCCAGGCCCGCCGGCCCGCCGCCGACGATGACGATGCCGGCCTCCAGGCGCTCCTCCGGAGCGTCGGTCGGGGGACCGACGTAGGCCCCCGGGTCGAACGGCGGCGGGTGCTCAGCGGGTGCAGGCATCAGTCGGCGCCTCCTCCGGCACTCATCTGCTTCACGCCGCCACGGCGGCGCGCACGCGTCCGGGGGCGCCTCATCAGCCGCCCTTCTTGGCCTTGATCGCCTCGGTCAGCTTGGGAACGATCTTGTGCAGGTCCCCGACCACGCCGAGGTCGCAGAACTCGAAGATCGGCGCGTTCTGGTCCTTGTTGATGGCGAGGATGCTCTCGGAGTTCTGCATGCCGACCTTGTGCTGGATCGCCCCGGAGATGCCGGCCGCCAGGTACAGCTTCGGCGCGACGGTCTTGCCCGTCTGGCCGATCTGGGCCGCGTAGGGGTACCAGCCGGCGTCGACCACGGCGCGGGTCGCCGCGACGGCGCCCCCCATCGAGTCGGCGAGCTCCTCGGCCAGCTTGAAGTTCTCGGCCTGTCCCAGGCCTCGACCTCCGCCGACCAGGATCTCGGCGTCCTCGATGTTGACGTCGGCGCCGCGCTGCTCTCCGCGCTTGACCATCTTCGCCCTGGTCGACCACTCCGACAGCTCCACCTCGACGTCCACGACCTCGGCGCTGCCGTCTCCCTCCTTCTCGTCGAAGGCGTTGAGGCGCCCGATGATGATCCCGGGCTCGGAGACGTAGCCGACGTCGGCGATCTGCGAGTCCTGCAGGATCGGGCGCTCGGCGACGAGCTTGCCGTCCTTGACGTTGACCGCGGTCACCTCCATCGTCACGCCGGCGTCCAGCCGGGCGGTCAGGCCGGCGCCGATCTCGAAGCCGAGCAGGCCGCCGCCGAACAGCGCGTAGGAGATCTCGTTCTCGCTCATCACCTTCGCCATCGCGTCCACGATCGGCTGGGCGAGGCCCTCCGGAACGCTCTTGGCGCGATAGACCTTGGTGACTCCGTACTTGCCCAGCGAGGCCACGGCGTCGTCGGCGACGTCGCCGACGACCAGGGCCGAGGCCTCGGTGCCGAGCTCGCCCGCCAGCCTCGCGGCCTCAGACAGCGCGCCGAGGGAGTTCTTGTTGAAGTTCCCCTCGTCGTCGTGGAGCGTGTAGACCAGGATCCCGGGCATCAGATGATCTCCTTCCGGTCAGCGTGCGACCGGGGATTCGCCCGGCCAAGCGATTCAAGGACGCAGGGCGAAGCCTTTGGTGGTGCCAAAGGCGAGCCCGAGGACGCAGAAGCGCGCAGCGCCGGGCGGATCAGCCGGGCGTGCGTTGATCGGGAGGAGGTCATCAGATCAGCTTCCTTTCGTCGAGCCAGGCGACGATCTTCTCGACCGTCTCGTTCGTGTCCTCGTCCTCGATGATCTCGCCGGCCTCCTTGGCGGGGGGCGGCTTCAGCTCGAGCACGGCGGTCCGCGAACCGCTCTCGCCGACGCGGTCGGGCTCGATCCCGACGTCGCCGGCCGCGTGGGTGTCCAGGGGCTTCTTCTTCGCGCCCATGATCGCCTTGAGGCTGGGGTAGCGCGGCTCGTTGATCGCGTCACCGACGCTGATCACGGCCGGCAGCTCGACCTCGACGGTGTCGTAGCCGTACTCGGCCTGACGCTCCAGGGTCGCCTTGCCGTCTGCGACGTCCATCTTGATCACCTGGGTCAGCGAGGGCATCTTCAGGTGGTCGGCGACGACGGCGCCGATCGTGTAGCACTCGCCGTCATCGGACTGCTGGCCCAGCAGGACCAGGTCGGGGCTCTCCTTCTCGAGCAGCTTCGCCAGGGCGTAGCCGGTCGCGGCGACGTCCGAGCCCTCGAGCGCGGCATCGGTCAGGTGGACCGAGCGGTCGGCGCCCAGGGCGACGGCCTTGTGCAACGCCCGCACGGCGCTGTCGGGGCCCATGGTCACGGCGACGATCTCCTCGACGGGAGCGCCGCCCTCCTTCACCTGCATCGCGGCCTCGATCGCGTGCGTGTCGAAGGGGTTCAGGTTCTTCTCGCCCGAGCGATCCAGGCGCTTGGTCTCCGGATCGATCCGCTTCTCGACAGCGGCGTCCGGGACCTCCTTGACGAGACAGCAGATCTTCAAGTTCGGTGCCTCCTTGGGGACGGGGTGGGCGCGCTCCTCGACTTCTGGGGAGCGGCGCCGCGGGATGTTAGCGGTGAGCACGGCTGGCTGACTGACCAGTCAATCAGGATACGCGACCCCGGCCGCGTCCCAGAGGCGATTTAATGGGCCGATGAGAACGGAAGGGTTGACGCGGCGCGCCCTCCTGGGGACCGCGACCGCGGGCGCCGTCGCCCTGGCGCTGCCGCAGCTGCGCTGCGGCGGGGGCGAGGACGAGCGCTCCGGAGGGCGCGGCGCCGGCAGTAGCGTGATCGTGGTGGGCGCCGGTCTGGCGGGACTGGTCGCGGCGGACCTGCTCGGCTCCGAGGGAGCCGAGGTGACCCTGATCGAGGCGCGCGAGCGGCTGGGCGGACGGGTGTTCACGGTCCGCTCGCCCTTCGCCGGCGGCCAGATCGCCGAGGGCGGCGGTGAGTACATCGACGCCGTCCACACCGTCATGCTCGAGCTGGTCGAGCGCTTCGAGCTGGAGCTCGACGACCTCAACGCGGTGGGAGCCGAGGGCGACGGGGTCGTGATCCGGCCCGGGCGGCGGCGGCTCTACGAGGAGGTCGCGGCGACGTCGGGTGTCGAGGCCGAGACCGAGCGCTTCTACGAGGCGATCTATGAGCTCGCCCGGCCGTTGGGGGGCGCGGGCGCCGGGCGGGCCGCGGCCGAGCTCGACGCGTCCTCGGCGGCGGACCTGCTGGACCGCCTGGGGATCTCAGGCGACGCGCGCTTCCTGCTCGAGCAGGACCTGGTCGGCGGCTACACCGTCGAGCCCGAGCGGCTCTCGCTGCTGTTTCTGGCATCCGCGGAGCGCCCCTACGAGGAGGTCCCCGATCGCGACATCGAGACCCTCAGGATCAACGGCGGCAACGACCAGCTGACAACGGCGCTGGCCGAGGACCTCGAGGGCGAGATCGTCACCGGATCACCGGTCGATTCGGTCACCCAGGGGAGCGGGGGCGTCACGGTGGAGGCCGCCGGGCGCAGCTACCGGGCGGACGCCTGCGTGCTGGCGCTGCCCCTCCCCGCCCTGCGGGAGATCGAGATCGGCTTCGCGGCGCCTCCCGCGGTCGAGCGGGCGGTGTTGCGCACCTCCTATGGAGCCGTTACCAAGACGCTGATGCAGTTCGCGACGCGAACCTGGAGCGAGGAGGGCCTGGCGGGCTACGGCCTCACCGACCTGCCCGTCGGCATCACCTGGGACGCGACCGACGCCCAGCCGGGCGAGCGCGGAATCCTGATCTCGTACGCGGCCGCGGCCGCCGGGCTCGAGGCGGCCTTCGCCCCGCTCGGGCCGGCGCGCGCCGCAGCGGTCAGCGGCGCCGAGGCGCTGTTCCCGGGGTCGGCCGCGGAACTCGGCGCGGTGGCGCGGGTGCCCTGGCCGGCCGAGCCCTTCACCGGCGGCTCCTACGTCGCGCCCGCACCGGGCGAGGCGCTGGGGCTGGCGGCGCTGCGCCGGCGGGTCGGCCGCGTCGTGCTCGCCGGCGAGCACACCGACGCCCTCTTCCCCGGCTACATGGAGGGAGCTGCCCGCAGCGGCCTGCGCGCGGCCGAGCAGCTGCTCGGGGCCTAGCGCACCGCCCCGCGGACGAAGTCCACGATCTCGTCCGTTGGCGCGCCGGGGGTGAAGACCTCGGCGATGCCGAGCTGCTTGAGCTCACCGATGTCGTCGGCGGGGATCGTCCCCCCCACCGTCACGATCACGTCCTCGGCCCCCTGTGCCTTCAGCAGCTCGACGACCTTGGGCACCAGCGTCATGTGGGCGCCGGAGAGGATCGAGAGGCCAACGGCGTCCGCATCCTCTTGGATCACGGTCTCGGCGATCTGCTCGGGCGTCTGGTGCAGTCCCGTGTAGATCACCTCCATGCCGGCGTCACGCAGGGCGCGGGCGATGATCTTGGCGCCGCGGTCGTGCCCGTCGAGGCCGGGCTTGGCGACGACTATCCGGATCTTCTTATCTGCCATGGAGGTGGGTTCGGCGAACTCGTTCGTCTGAGAACGGACTACGTGGCTAACGGTAGTCGAACAGGAAGTCTCCACGGTTGGCCGAAGCTACTTCGGAGAGCAAGATGTGTTCTGGAATCCGTTGATAGCCAGGAGGCAGCCTTGTACGACGTTCTCTACAGAGATCCGAGACACGCAGAGCGGCTGATAGCCGGCGGACTGGACCGCGAAGCGGCCTGCGCCCTGGCCCGCTCTGAGGCCGAGAAGCTTCACGTGGGCCGCATGTTCGCCGCGGGATCGGACCTCGAGCCGGTCGGCGACATGGTCCTGATCGTCGAGTCCACGCAGCGCGCCGCGTAGGGCGTTCAGCGCGCGCGCCGGCTTGACCCGGCCGAGCGGCCGGGATAAAGTTGGCGTGTACAGGGATCGACGAGGGAGAGACAGAATGAGGAACGGCAGAACGTTGATGCCCAGCCCGGCGATGGTCGTCGCGATCGCGGCGCTGGTGGCCGCGCTCGCCGGCAGCGCTTACGCCGGCCATAAGCTGGGGTTGGGCGCGCTCAACAAGAGCGCCAAGCAGCAGACGGTCGGAGTCGGCAAGCTGACCTATGCCAGCACTACGACGTCGGTGCCCGACAGCGCCGTGGACACCTTGAATATCACGGCCACCTGCCCGGCCGGGCTGAGGCCGATCGGGGGCGGGGTCAAGACCGACACCGACGACGACGACTTCTACGCCAACGACAGCCACCTGACGGTGACGGGCTGGGCGGCGGAGATGTTCAACAACACCGGCGTCGCGCGGACGGCGACGGTGACCGTCGCATGCGCCGCCTCGCAGAAGGTGACCGGGGCGCCACCGGCCAGCTAGCTGGAGTCGGTCATCGAGCCCCGCCGGCGGCCGGAAGCCGCCGTGCCGAGCTCTCAGGGCTCGCAGGCGAGCGGCTGGCTCGCTTGATCCGCGCCGCGCCGATCGATTGCGGGTGGTGGCAGGCGGCGAGATGGCCACCGCCATAGTCGGCGAGGGGCGGCTCCTCCTGCGAGCAGATCTCGGTGGCCACCGGACAGCGGGTGTGGAACCGGCATCCGGCCGGGGGGTCGCTGGGATTCGGCACGTCGCCCTTCAGCACGATTCGCTCGCGGGCGCGCCCCTCCTTGGGGTCGGGCACCGGCACGGCCGAATACAGCGACAGCGTGTAGGGATGGATCGGCCCCTCGAACAGCTCCGAGGCCGCCGCCAGCTCGACGATCTTGCCCAGGTACATGACCGCGATCCGATCGGAGACGTGGCGGACGACCGAGAGGTCGTGTGCGACGAACAGGTAGCTCAGCCCCAGCTCGTCCTGGATGCTGTCCAGCAGGTTGATGATCTGCGCCTGGATCGAGACGTCGAGCGCCGAGACCGGCTCGTCGAGCACGACCAGCTTGGGGCTCAGCGCCAGGGCGCGCGCGATGCCGATTCGCTGCCGCATCCCGCCCGAGAACTCGTGCGGGTAGCGGTCCATGTGGTCCCCGCTGAGGCCCACCAGCTCCAGGATCTCGCGGCTGCGCTCGTCGGCCTTCGAGGACGAGGCCCCGTGCAACCGCAGCGGTCCGCCGATGATCTCGCGTACGCGGCGCCGCGGGTTCAGGGACGAGAACGGGTCCTGGAAGACCATCTGCATCTCGCGCCGCACCGGCCGCAGCTTGCGCTGGCTGAGCTCGGTGATGTCCTGCCCCTGGAAGCGGACACTGCCGCCGCTCGGTTGCAGCAGCCTGGTGACCGTGCGCGCGAGGGTCGTCTTGCCGCAGCCGGACTCGCCGACCAACCCCAGCGTCTCGCCATCGCCGAGCTCGAAGCTGACGTCGTCGACGGCGTGGACGCGCCCCACCTCGCGGTCGATCAGCACCCCGCTCTTGATCGGGAAGTAGGTCTTCAGGTGCTCGACCTGGAGCAGCGGTCCCGGCTCGGAGCTCATGCCTGGGCCTCCGCCGCGGGCGCCAACCCGATCCCGCCCTCGACCTGGCGCAGCGAGCGCTTGGCCTCCAGGTCGAGCCAGCAGCGATCCAGGTGGCCCGCCGCCTTCGGGTCGCGCTGCTCAAGCGGCGGGACCTGCTCGCAGCGCCCGCGTGCGTGCGGGCAGCGGGGCCGGAAGTGGCAACCCTGCGGGGGCGCGATCAGGGAGGGCGGCGCGCCCGCGATCGAGGGGAGCGCACCGGCGCGGTCGCGGTCGAGCCGGGTGACCGAGCCGAGCAGGCCCCACGTGTAGGGATGACCGGGGTCGTAGAAGATCTGGTCGAGCGTGCCCTGCTCGACGATGCGGCCCGCGTACATCACGGCGACCCGGTCGGCGACCTCGGCGACCACGCCGAGGTCGTGGGTGATCAGGATCACCCCGGCGTTCTCCTCGCGGCGCAGCTCCATCACCCGCTCCAGGATCTGGGCCTGGATGGTGACGTCGAGCGCCGTGGTCGGCTCGTCCGCGATCAGCACCCTGGGCGAGCAGGAGAGGGCCATCGCGATCATCACCCGCTGGCGCATGCCCCCGGAGAACTCGTGCGGGTAGGCGTCCACGCGGCTCTCGGCGTGGGGGATTCCAACCCGGCCCAGCAGCTCGATCGAGCGCTCCCGCGCCGCCTCCGCCGAGACGTCCTCGTGGGCCCGGATCTGCTCGGCGATCTGCTCGCCGACGCGGTAGACCGGGTCGAGCGAGGTCATCGGGTTCTGGAAGATCATCGCGATCTCCGCCCCGCGGACCCCGAGCAGCTCGGACTCCGAGGCGCCGACGAGGTCCCGCTCGCCGAGCTTGACCCGACCCTCGATCTTGGTGTTGGCTCCGCGGGTGAGGCCCATCAGGCTCATCGCGGTGACCGACTTGCCGCACCCCGACTCCCCCACGATCGCCAGGATCTCGCCGGCGGCGAGCTCCAGCGAGAGGCCGTCCACGGCCTGCAGCACCCCTTCCTCCGTGCGGAAGGAGACGCGCAGGTCCTCGACCGAGAGCAGCGGAGCGCTCATGGCGCCCGCGCGTCCTCGAGCCGGATCCGCGGGTCCAGCGCCGCGTAGACGATGTCCACGACCGCGTTCAGCAGCACGATGAAGAAGGCGCCGAACAGCGTCACCGCCATGATCACCGGCTGGTCGAGCTGCTCGATCGACTCGGCCGCGTACTGGCCGACGCCCTGCAGGTTGAAGACGGCCTCGGTCAGGATCGCCCCGCCGCCGAGGATGAACCCGAAGTCGAGGCCCCAGAGGGTGATGATCGGGACCAGCGAGTTGCGCAGGACGTGCCTGTTCATCACCTGCTTCTCGGTCAGCCCCTTGGCGCGCGCGGTGCGCACGAAGTCCTCGTTCTCGGTCTCGAGGATGTCCGAGCGCAGTACTCGCGAGTAGAAGCCGACGAACAGGAACGAGAGCGCGATCCAGGGAAGCATCAGGTGCCAGAACCACCCGGTCGGGCTCTCGCCGAACTCGACGTAGCCGCCGTTGGGGAAGATCCCGAGCTCGAACCCCAGGTAGTGGTTCATCAGGGCGCCGAGCCAGAACACCGGCAGCGAGAGCCCCAGCACCGCGAGCAGGGTGATCGCCCTGTCGCTCCACTGTCCCGCGTGTCTGGCCCCGTACACCCCCAGGATCACGCCGAAGAGCAGCGACAGGACCGCCGCCCCGATCGCGAGCGCGAACGTCCTCGGGGCCCCTTTGATGATCTCGTCGACGACGTTGAGCTGGGTGAAGTAGGAGACCGTGTCGCCCGTGAACAGCTTCTTCATCATCGTCCCGTACTGGACGTAGATCGGGTCGTCGAAGCCCCACTCCTCGCGGATCGCCTCCACCTGCGGCTTGGTCGGCACCTTGCCGGCCATGCGCACCGCCGGATCGCCCGCGGGAATGACGTTGAAGATCAGGAAGGTCAGGACCGAGACCGCGAACAGGACCAGGACCGCGGAGATCAGACGCCGCACCGCGAAACGCAGCATCAGTGCTCCATCCTGACCCTGCCCTTGGGGTCGAAGGCGTCGCGGACGCCGTCGCCGAACACGTTCAGGGCCAGCACCGTGGCGACGAGGAAGACGCCCGGGGCGATCGTCAGCATCGGCGCCGTGATGATGCGCTCGACCCCGCTGTCGATCATCGTCCCCCAGGAGGGCTCGGGCGACTGCACGCCGGCGCCGAGGAAGCTCAGCGCCGCCTCGAGCAGGATCGCGTTGGCGATCAGCAAGGGGAAGAAGACGATCATCGTCGAGGCCAGGTTGGGCAGGATCTCCGCGAACATCACCCGCAGCGGCCCGGCGCCCTGGGAGCGCGCCGCCTCGACGAAGTCCTGCTCGCGCAGGATCAGCACCTGGCCTCGCACCGGCCTCGCCATGTAGGGCACGTAGACGATCGAGATCACGAAGATGGGGATCAGCAGCGAGCCCGGGCCCACCGAGACCGGCCCCAACTCGAATCCGCCGAGCGCCAGCGAGGTCCCCAGCGCCACGCCGAGCAGCACGACGGGGAAGGCCCAGAGCACGTCCATCATCCGCGAGATGACGCCGTCCACCCGGCCGCGCATGTAGCCGGCGACCAGCCCCAGCAGGATCGAGAGCATCAGCGTGATCAGCGCCGCCGAGACCCCGATCAGCAGCGAGTTGCGACCCCCATAGAGGATCCGGACCATGACGTCGCGCCCGTTGTCGTCTGCCCCAAGCAGGAACTCCCCGCGCCAGGTGGGCCCGATCGGAACACCGTCGAAGCCGACCACGTTGACCGTCTCGCCGTCCTGCTCGATCGTGTCGCTGAGGTGGTTCTCGTACGGGCCCGTGTGGGCGACGTGCTTGGCATACAGCGGCGCCGCGATACAGAAGAGGACCAGGGCGACGAAGACACCGCCGAAGACCAGCGTCGCCCGGTTGCGGCGCAGCCGCCGCCAGGCGAGCCGCCAGGGACCGGCGCCGGCCGGGGCCCCGAGCGTCGCCTGCTCGGGCGCCCCCGCCGGTGCCGCTGCCCCTTCAGCCGTCGCTACTCGCCCTCCTTCAGGCACCAGGACGAGTAGTCGTTCAGGTAGAGCGGATTGAACAGCGCGCAGCTGAAGTCCATCCGGTCCGAGAAGAACGTTGACTGCTTCTGGTGCCCGTAGGGAGCGATGTAGGAGTTGTCGGCGACGAGCACCTCGTCCAGGGCGGCCCAGCTGTCCTCGACCGAGGCCAGGTCCGTCTCCAGGGCGAGCGCGTTGATCTCGTCGTTGATCTTGAGATCGTCCACGTTGCTGAAGTTCTGGTTGTTGGTCGGCTGGATCGTGCCGCCGTCAACCAGGAAATAGAAGTTCAGCGGGTGCGGGAAATCCTGGAACCAGTTCGTGAAGCCCGTCTGGGCCCTCGTGTCCTCGTTCCCGATCGCCTGGAAGTAGACCCCCGCTCCGAGGATGCGGACGTCCACGTCGAAGCCGATCTTGTCGAGCTGATCGGCATATGCCTCGGTCACCTTCGGGGTCGGGTCATCGGTGTTGCCCCAGACGGTCACCTTGGCGCCCTCGGCACCGGCCTCCTTGAGCAGCTGCTGCGCTCGCTCCAGGTCGGGCGGCTGGTTGGGGTCCCCGAACGGGCAGTCCGGCCCGTCGAGCGACTCGTTGTGCCCCGGCATGCCGGGCGGCAGGAAGCCGCAGCCGGGCGCCAGCGTGCCGCCGTAGAGGCGGGCGAGGGCGGGCCGGTCGAGGCCGACGTTGACCGCCTCGCGCACCTTCGGGTCGTCGAACGGCTCCTCCCGCACGTTCAGGAAGAAGTAGTAGGTCGAGACCGTCGTGTGCTCCTCGAAGCGCTCGCCGTCGGGGGCGTCGGAGCCCTCGAACCGCTCCTTGATCTGGGGCAGCAAGTCGGCGGGCGGGTTGTCCTGCATGTAGTCGAGCTTGTTGTCGATCACGTCCTGGGCCTGCTGCTGGGCGTTGGGGATGATCTTGGTCGTGATCGTGTCGATGTTGCCCGCGGGAATCTCCGGGATCCCGAGCCCCTCGAAAGTCTTCGACTTCTCCATCACGAACTCGCGGTTCGGCTCCGAGCTGGTCAGCTCGTAGGGGCCGACGCCCGGGGGCGGGTCCTCGGTCAGGTTCCGGAATGGCGTGTCGCCCGGGACCAGGCCGGCGAAGTTCATCGCCAGCACGTTCGAGAACGACGCGTCCGGCTCGACCAGGGTGACCGTGATCTCACCCGTCTTGTCGTCCGCCTCGATCCCCGAGATGTCGGCTTCGGGGTCGCCGCCGGACAGGTACTTGTCGGCGCCCTCGATCGCCTCGTAGAAGAAGGAGCCGCCCGACTCGAGATTGAGCACGCGGGCGATCGTGTGCTCGAAGTCGCTTGCCTTGACGGGAGTGCCGTCCGAGTAGACGAGACCGTCACGAAGCTTCAGGGTGTAGGTGAGGCCGTCGCTCGAGATCTCGGGCAGGTCCTCGGCCAGCCCCGGGATCAGCTCGGAGCCCTCGGCCCCCTCGGCGCGCTTGTAGGTGATCAGCGGCGTGTAGACGAGCCACATCGGCTCCCAGCCGTTGACCGTGTAGGAGAGTGCGGGATCGAGGTAGTCCGGCTGCGATGACTGCGAGATGGTGATCGAGCCCCCCTCGGCGCTCGAATCGCCGCCGCCACCTCCGTCATCGTCGTCGCTGCAGGCGGCCAGCGTCAATGAGCCGACAGCCAGCACCAGGGTAACCAGCAAAAAGCGCGCCACGGACTTCACTCAGATCTCCTCTCCTAGTTCCCCTAGAGGCAATTCCTCAGCCCATCGCCTGAAACCTATACCGAGTGGAGGGAAAAAGTATGCCGCCCCTTGACAATTTGCTCCATCTCAGAAGACCGGCGTCTCCGTGTACCGCCCGAAGACATCCTGTAGGGCGGCCACCATCTCGCCCTCGGAGGCCCGGGCCCGCGCGCACTCGAGCAGCGGCGGCATCAGGTTTGCCTCGGTGGCTGCGGCGGCGCGGAGCTCCGAGAGCGTGCGCTCGACCTCGGCGCCGTCGCGCGCTGACCTGGTCCGGGCGAGGCGGCCCGCCTGCTTTGCCTCGAGCTCGCGGTCGACCTTAAGCGTCGGGATCTCGTCGTCGGACTCGTTCACGTAGTCGTTGACCCCGACCACGATCCGCTGCTTCGAGTCGACCTCCTGCTGGTAGGTGAAGGAGGCGTCGGCGATCTCGCGCTGGGGGAAGTTCTGCTCGATCGCCGAGACCATGCCCCCGAGCTCGTCGATGCGGTCGAAGTACTCGTAGGCGGAGCGCTCCATCTCGTCGGTCAGCGTCTCGATGAAGTAGGAGCCCCCGAGCGGGTCGATCGTGTTCGTCACCCCCGACTCGTGGGCGATCACCTGCTGGGTGCGCAGCGCGATCTGGACGGCCTCCTCGGTCGGCAGCGCCAGCGCCTCGTCATAGGAGTTCGTGTGCAGGGACTGGGTGCCGCCGAGCACGCCCGCGAGCGCCTCGATCGTGGTGCGGACGATGTTGACCAGCGGCTGCTGGGCGGTGAGGCTGACCCCGGCGGTCTGGGTGTGGAAGCGCATGCGCCAGGAGGCCTCGTTCTTCGCGCCGTATCTCTCGCGCATCTCGCGCGCCCAGATGCGCCGCGCGGCGCGGTACTTGGCGATCTCCTCGAAGAAGTCGATGTGGGCGTTCCAGAAGAAGGAGAGCCGCGGGGCGAAGTCGTCGACGTCGAGGCCGCGCTCGATCGCGGACTCGACGTAGGTGAAGCCGTCCTTGAGCGTGAAGGCCAGCTCCTGCTGGGCGGTCGAGCCCGCCTCGCGGATGTGGTAGCCCGAGATCGAGATCGGGTGCCAGCGCGGCATCTCCGCGGTGCACCACTCGATCATGTCCTCCACCAGCCGGAGGGCGGGTGTGATCGGGAAGCACCACTCCTTCTGGGCGATGTACTCCTTGAGGATGTCGGTCTGGATCGTGCCTCCCAGCCTCTCGGGGCCGATGCCCTTGCGCTCGGCGGCGACGACGTAGAACGCCAGCAGGATCGCCGCCGGCGCGTTGATGGTCATCGAGACCGTGACCTCGTCCAGCGGGATGCCACTGAAGAGGGTCTCCATGTCGTCGAGGGTGTCGAGGGCGACGCCCTCGACGCCGACCTCGCCGAGGCTGCGGGCGTGGTCTGAGTCGAAGCCCATCAGGGTCGGCATGTCGAAGGCCGTCGAGAGGCCCGTCTGGCCGTGGTCGAGCAGGTAGCGGAAGCGCTCGTTCGTCTCCTCGGCTGTCCCGAAGCCCGCGAACTGGCGCATCGTCCACAGCCGCCCCCTGTACATGGAGGGATAGACGCCGCGGGTGAAGGGGTAGGAGCCGGGCAGCCCGAGCTCGCGCTCGGGGTCTGACTCGGCTCTGTCCTCCTCGCTGTAGAGGGGGGCGACGGGGTGGCCGGAGATGGTCTCGAAGAGGGCGTCGCGCTCGGGGGTCTTTCCGTAGACCTCCTGCAGCCACTCGTGTGCGCGGCGCCTCGCCTCGGGCTCAACGGCCATGGGCGCGATTCTAGGCCGCCCCCCCGCGCCCCCGCGTAGATTGCGGCCCATGAAGCGCAGCCGTGGCCGGGGTTGGGTGCTGTTCAGCGCGATCGGGCTGCCGCTCTGGATCGGGGGCACCGTGCTGGCCGGCCTGCTCAGCGACGACCCGGCCGACGGCAGCGCCTCGCTCACGGCCTTCGCCCTCGGGGGGACCCTCTTCTTCGGGCTGATGTTCGCCGGCGCGCTCTGGCAGCAGCTGCGCTGGCGCGCCGACGATCCCGAGAGCCGCTTCTCCAAGCGCGTCGCGATCGGCTACAGCGTCGCCGGCGCCGTCGTCACCGCCCTCGGGCTGGCCGTGATCTGGCAGCAGCTGCTCGGGGGCGGCGACGCCAGGATCTTCCTCTACCCGCTGGTCGGGATCGTGGTCGTCTGGGCGCTGGTGGCGATCTGGCTGCTGCGCCGCTACGCCGCCTGACCTGCGGGTCTGCGGCCGCGCTTTTCTAGCGCCTCAGCCTGGAGGCGGATCTGGTGCCGCCCCCCTGGCGCCTGCGATGGGCGACCAGGGCGCCCCCGGCGGCGGCGAGCGCACCCCCCGCCGCCAGCGTCAGTTTCCGCCCGAGCCGCTCGAAGCGCAGCACGCGCCAGCCCTCGGCCTTGGCGACCCGGGCCAGGGGCTCGTCAGGGTTGACGACGACCGGGTTGCCGACGGCGCGCAGCATCGGCATGTCCGAGGCCGAGTCCGAGTAGGCGTAGGACTGCGCGAGGTCGATCTCGTGCCCGGCGGCGAAGCGCTGCATCGCCTCCACCTTGCCCTCGCCGTAGACGAAGGGCCCGTTGAGCCGGCCCGTGTAGCTGCCGTCGGGACCGACCTCG
>Ga0194131_10000978_pt1 | contig 49420 bp, 39 predicted proteins | sample TA2KigO120mmetaG_FD_148631 | JGI IMG/M metagenome (GOLD analysis project Ga0194131, IMG submission 148631) | Freshwater microbial communities from Lake Tanganyika, Tanzania - TA2015053 Kigoma Offshore 120m | ecosystem: Environmental > Aquatic > Freshwater > Lake | place: Tanzania: Lake...
CTCAAAACGGCCTCGGCGCTGTTTGAGCGCGCCGGTGAACGCTCCCTTTTCGTGCCCGAAGAGCTCGGCTTCCAGCAGCGTTTCCGGCAGGGCCGCGCAGCTGACCTTGATCAGGGCCTGATCCCGACGCGGACTGTGGCGGTGAAGTGCGTTGGCTACCAACTCCTTGCCGGTCCCGCTTTCCCCAATGATCAACACCGTCGAGTCCGTCGCAGAGATCAGCTTGATCTTCTCCAGCACCTCCCGCATCTCTTCGTTCTTGCCGAGAATCCCCTGGAAGCTGAACCGGCCCTCCAGCTCATCGCGCAACAGGAGGTTCTCCTGCCGCAGGGCCAGCACCTTCGTGGCGCGGTCGACGATCAGCAGCAGCTCATCCATCGAGAAGGGTTTGATGATGTAGTCGTAGGCGCCCCGCTTCATCGCTTCGACCGCGGTATCCACCGAACCATGCGCCGTGATGACGATGACCTCCGTGCGGGGCGACCGCTGCTTGCAGATCTGCAAGAGATCGAGCCCGTCGATCCCGGGGAGCCGCAGATCGGTCACGACGATGTCGAAGGTTTCCTTGCCGAGGATCTCGCGGCCTTCGTCCCCCGTCGAAGCGGCTTGGGCCCCGAAGCCGACGGCTTTAAGCGCGTCGAGCATCGAGAGCCGCATCAAGGGCTCGTCGTCGATGATCAAGACGGAAAACGGCTTCATGAAGTCCTTCCGACGGTCGCCCGATCACGCGAGAGCGGGAGGCAGACCGTGAAGGTGGTGCCCTTCCCCACCTCGCTCTCGACGAGGATCCGCCCTCCATGTCGCTCCACGATCCCCAGGCTGACGGAAAGTCCCAACCCCGTGCCCTCCCCCACGCCCTTGGTGGTGAAGAAGGGATCGAAGACGCGGGACAGGTGTTGAGGCGGGATGCCGCAACCTGTGTCCTGCACGTCGATCGTGCAGGTCTCTTCCTCGGCCCGCGTCCTGATCGTGATCTCCCCCCCTCCCTTGATCGCCTGGATCGCATTCAGGATCAGATTCATCAAGACCTGCTCCATCATATGCCGATCCGCCATCACGGCCGGCAGGTCCGGCTGGAGTCGCTTCTCCAGTCGAATCCGGCCCGCCGTCAGCGCGTGGTCCGTCAGGACCAGAACCCGCTCGATCACCCCGTTGATGTCGGTCAGAGACAGCTCCGGCTCGTGCTGCTGGGAGAATTCCAGTAGTTGCCGGACGATCTTCTGGACCCGCCGCAACCCGTCCTCCATGGATGCGAGGTATTCGTCCTGCCGCGCCTGCGAAAGGGTCCCCTTGCGAAGGTTGTAGAGGCAATTCAGGATGCCCCCCAGCGGGTTGTTGATCTCATGTGCCACCCCGGCGCCCAGCTTGCCGATCGACGCCAGCTTTTCCGAGTTCCGGATCTGCTGCTCTAGTTTCTTGGTTTCCGTGATGTCGCGCGCGATCCCCAAGACCCCCAGCACCCGGTCTTCCGCGTCGCGGAGAGGGGACACGCTGACCATCACCACCCTGGCCTCTCCTGTTCGGCAGACGACCTCGACCTCGTAGACCTGCTTGGTGCCGATATCGAGCGTGCTCTTCAGCCGCCGGCCCCGGTGCCGCTTCGACAGGAGCGAGAGGTACGGCCGGCCGATCAAGTCCTCCTTGCGGTACCCCCAGGCTGCCACCTTGCCGTTGACGTACGTAAAGCGCTGCTCGGTGTCCAGCGTATAGATCACGTCATTGGCGTTTTCCAACAGGCTTTCGAGGTAGGTCTTCGTTTCCTCGATTTCGCGCGTCCTGGCCCGGACCTTGGCTTCCAATTCCTCGCTGTATTCCTGCAATTGCTGCTCCATGCGCTTGCGTTCCCTGATGTCGCGGAGCTGGACCATCGCGGATACCGTGGACCCGTCTTCAATCCGGATAACATCCACCTCCACCGGCATGGCGCATCCGGATCGGTCGGTCACCTCGATCTCCTGGGTGGGGACCTGCCGCTCCCCCTCCATGATCTTCCCAATGAGGCCGCCGGCGCTCTCGCGATGCCGGGGCAGCACAAGGTCCAGGAAGGAGCAGCCCACCACGTCGGCCTCGGCGTAGCCCAGCGCCTGCTCCTCCCGCTCGTTCACCGCAACAATGCGTCCCGTCGGCGCGACCATGAAGACCGAATCGGCCGCCAGGTCAAAGAGTGCCTTGTAGCGCTTCTGGGACTGCGAGAGCTGTTGGGTTCGCTCCGCGACCTCCTGCTCCAGCTGGGTCGTGTAACGCTGTACCTTCTGCTCCAGAAGCTTGCGTTGGGTGATGTCCCGCACGAAAGCCCGGGAATAGACCAATCCTCCGCCCTCGGCATCGAACAGCGCCGTGGCATGAATTTCCACATCGATCGGTTGACCGTCCCTGGTCAGGAACACCGTCTCGATGGTGCCCCGCCCCTTCGCCATAAGCTGCTCCAGGTAGGCCAGGATTTCCGGCTCTTTCCCCTTTGGGACGATGTCCCAGAGGCGCATGTTCAGCATTTCCTGGAGGGAGTAGCCGAGCTTCTCGAGCTCGGTTTTGTTGACGTGGACGAACTGGCCGGCTTTGTTGAGCTGATGAATCATCTCGGGTGAGTTCTCGATCAGGTCCCGGTACTTTTCCTCCAGGCGGTGGATGTCGGCCATGCGCTGTTCGAGCTGACCGAAGGACCGCTTCAGGTTCGCGGCCATGCCGTTGAAAGCCTCCGCCAACTGCTCGATCTCGTCGCCCGTCTGCACGGCCACTTGGTGATCGAGGCTGCCGGCCCCGATACGCTGAACCCCTTCGTAGAGCACCTGGATCGGACGGGCAAGCCGCCTGGCCACCACCGTCCCGGTCCCCCAGAGCACGGCGAAGACAAGGACCCCATAGGCCGCCACCTTGCCCAGAAGTTGATTGAGCGGAGCATAGGTCTCCGCCGGGTCCTGCCGGACGAAGGTCACCCATCGCTTCCCCTCCAGGCTGTCCGGCGCAAGTTGATTCCCCAGACGGACCGGCGAAAATCCCACGATCGAGTTCCGGCCTCCGTGGGAATCCTCAGGCACCACAACCCACCCAGCCTGCGGGCGCGTGACTTCCTGCACCAGCGCAGGCGTGACCGTATGTTCCTCGGGAGCCAGCACGGGGCAGATCATGGGGGTCCCGTCGGAGCTCATCAGCATGGCGTGGCCGGTAGCGCCGATGGCAACGGCTGAGATGGACTGAAACAGCGTGTCCCGGCGCAACAGGATGGTGACCGCACCGATGACTCTGTCCTGGTCCTCGTCGAAGATCGGAACCGACACGTTCAGCACGCGGGTGCCAAAGGAAGGGTCGAAGTAGAGATCGCTCACGTATTGCTGCCCGCGCCCCTTGTTGAACACCGCCTGCCACCAGGACGCTTTCCCATAGAAGTACTCGACCTGGGGGATGGAGCTGACCACCAGGGCCCCACGGCTGTCCGTCACGAAGATGCCGACGTAATCGGAACGGCGGACGTCATGCCACCGGATCAGGTGGTTGGTGACGATGCGGTTGATGAAGAGCGGAAATTCATTGTGACGCCCCCGCTCGCGCCACCGCTGCTGCCAGTCCTTGATCATCGACTGGATACTGGCCTCATCCTTCCCTCCGTAGCTGCGATTCGCCTCCGTGACGGCGGTGCGCAGGAATGGCGTGGTGGCGAGTTGCTGGGCTTCGTTGATCCCGCGCGTGACCTGCATTTCCACCCGGCGGGCCGTTTCAACCGCAATTTCTTTGAAGTTAGCCCCGGTGGTATCACGCAGAGCCCTCCGTTCTTCAACATAGGTGAGGATCAGGGAAAAGGTCAGAGGCAGGAGGCCGACCATCACGATGGCCGCGATGATCTTGCGCTGGAGGCTGTGTGACCGACTCCAGAGTTTCATTTCGGTAACAACCAAAAACTCTCTATGTGCCTATTTTCATTTGGATTCCACGGAATGTCAAGAATCGGTAACGCACCAGACTGGTCGATCAGCCCCGCTTGAGCAGCCGGCCTGGTCCGCCCGGCCAGATCAACAACAGGGGGCTGGCGACGAAGATCGAGGAATAGGTTCCGAAGATGACTCCCCAGAGCAGCGCCAGGGAAAAATCGTGCAGGACTTCGCCGCCGGCCAGGGTCAAGGGGATAAGTACCAAGATCACCGTGAGGCTGGTCACGATGGTGCGGCTCAAGACCTGATTGATCCCATTGTTGATGACCGTCTCGATGTCGTCGCGGCGCCGAACGCGCAGGTTTTCCCTGATCCGGTCAAACACCACCACCGTATCCGTCAGCGAATAGCCGGCCAGGGTCAACAGCGCGGTCACGACGAGCAGCGTGATTTCCTTGTCGAGGACGTAAAAGGCCCCCAGCACAGCCAGCACGTCGTGGAACGTGGCGACCGCAGCGGCCACGCCGAACCGGAACTCGAAGCGGGCGGCGATGTACAGGATGATCCCGGCGAAGGAGACCAGAATCGCGATCAGCGCATCCTGCTGCAGCTTGTTGCCGATCGTCGGGCCGATCTCGGTGGAGGAGTTCACCACGAATCTATTGGTGGGAAACTCTTGGCTGAAGACCGCGACGACCCGATCGGCGACTTTTTCCTCGATGGTCGTCGCCGCCTTGACCCGGATCAGGATCTTGTTTTCTTCCACGAATTCCTGGAGCTCCGCGTTGGCCAGCCCGTGCGACTCCAGAGCCTTGCGCGCCTCGTCGATGCGGATCGGCTGGTCGAACTTCAACTGCACCGCCGTCCCGCCTGCAAAATCGATCCCGAGATTGGCGGCTCCACGCCCAATCTGAACCACGGCCAGCAGCCCCAACAGCGTCAGGACGCCAGAAAACACGAAGGCGATTTTGCGTTTTCCCATGAAATCGACATTGGTCTTCCCCAGAATTTCCAACATAGAATCCCTTTCGAAGCTCGCTGCCAGCCGTCAGCAATCAGCCATCAGCGTCTGATGCTGACTTCTGAGGCTGACCGCTGAGAGCTGAACGCTCTTCTCAGATGCTCAGTTGCTCGACTTTGCGCCGCTGGTTGATGATGTCGAACACCACCTTCGTGCCGACCAAGGCCGTGAACAAGTTGATGGCGATGCCGAGGCACAGGGTCACCGCAAAGCCCTTGATCGGACCCGTGCCGAACAGGAAGAGGACCAACCCGGTGATCAAGGTGGTCACGTGCGAGTCGATGATCGTCAGCAAGGCCTTGTCATAGCCCCCGTCCACGGCCAGCCGCACCGGCTTCCCCTGCCGCAGCTCTTCCCGGATGCGCTCGAAGATCAGGACGTTGGAATCCACGCCCATGCCGATCGTGAGGATGATGCCGGCGATGCCGGGGAGCGTCAGGGTGGCATTCAGGCCGGCCAGCGAGCCGATGAGGCAGATCAGGTTCAGCGCGAGAGCAAAGTCGGCGATCACCCCGGAGAGCCGGTAATAGATCATCATGAACAGGACGACCATGGCGCCGGCGAAGAGCGTGGACCGGATCCCCTTCTCGATCGAGTCCCGCCCGAGGGAGGGACCGACCGTCAGATCCTGAATGATCTTCAGCGGAGCCGGCAGCGCGCCGGCCCGCAACACGATCGCCAGATCGTTGGCCTCCTGCATGGTAAACGTCCCGCTGATCTGTGCCCGCCCGCCGGCGATGCGCTCTTGGATCACGGGGGCGGAATAGACGGTGTTGTCCAACACAATGGCCATGCGCTTCGTGACGTTTTCGGACGTGATCCGCTCGAACTCGCGGGCACCCTTGGCATCGAAGGTCACCGACACGTAGGGCTCGTTGAACTGCCCGATCGAAACCCGGGCGTCGCTCAACACGTCTCCGGCCAGCATCACGCGCTTCTTGACCAGATAGGGCGTGCGGAACTCGCGGCCCGTGTCCTTCTCCACGATCTTTTCGAAGAGAATCTGGTCTCCTTCCGGCAGTTGCGCATGGAACTGCCGGAGAACCTCCTCTTCTTTGCCCCTGGGGATTCGCTGCGGCAGCTCCAGCGCCAGCTTGCTGGACTCGTCCAGCATTTTGAATTCCAGCAGCGCTGTTTCCTTGATCAGGTCCTTGGCCCGCTTCGGCTCCGTGATGCCGGGCAACTGGACGACGACCTGCTTGAGTCCCTGACGCTGGATCAGCGGCTCGGCCACGCCGAACTGGTCGATCCGGTTTCGGATCGTTTCCAGGGCCTGGTTGATCGCGGAGTCCTTGATCCGCTTGATCTCCCCTTCGCGCAGTTCATAGACCAAACTGTTGGCCGTGCCGGCTTCCGTCAGCTCAAAGAAGGAAGGGAAATCTTCGAGCATCTTCTGGATCTGTTCTTTGAGACTTCCCTGTTGGAACGAGAGCGTGATCTGGGCCGAGCCGGTCCGTTTGATCGATTCGACCGGAATCTTTTTCTCGACCAAGAGATCCTGGATCGCGTTCACGGACCGATCCACCGCGATCTCGACGGCCCGCTCTTCCTCCACCTCCAGCACCAGATGGATCCCGCCTTGGAGATCGAGCCCCAAGGTGATCCCCTTGGCGGGGAGCACCCTCTTCGCCCAGTCGGGAAGCGTCTGGTGCAGCCGAGGGTGCGAAGGAAGAAAAAACGCGATGGAGAGAACCAGGACCAAACCAAGCAGCGTTAACCGACCCGCGACCTTCTTCATGCTGATCTCAACCTTTCCGCCATTGAACGCTCCCTACTCCTTCTCCTCATCGTCGGCCCGAAGCCGGGCGATGGACTCGCGTTGAATCTTGATCTTGGCGTTGTCGGCAATCTGGAGCGTGACCGTCTCCTTCCCAAGATTGGTGACGGTGCCCCAGATGCCGCCCGACGTCACGACCTTGTCTCCCTTCTTCAGGGCTTCCAGCATCGTCTTGAGCTTCTTCTGACGCTTCTGCTGGGGAAGGATCAACAGAAAATAGAAAATAATGAAAATCAGCACGAACGGCACCAGGGACAGCAACGTGCCGCTCCCGCCGCCTCCGCCTGGTCCTGTCTGGGCCCAGGCCACCGAAGCCATGACCATCACAATCGTCCTTTCCTCGGCATGGTCACCTCCACCTCCTCGCCTCCTCCAACCGTGACGTCTTCGCCCTCCCCGACCAGAGACTCTCCGATGATCGTTCCGGCCCGGCTTGCCCGCTGGGCATGAAACTCCCGTCGAAACGAGGCAAAGGTGCCTTCCTCAATCGCCCGCCGGATCTGCTGCATCAGGTTCGCGTAATAGAAGAGATTGTGCAGGGTGTTGAGCCGCAGCCCCAGCATTTCCTTGACATGAAACAAATGATGCAGGTAGGCCCTGGAATAGCGGGTACAGACCCAGCAGCGGCATGCCGGATCGATGGGCCTCTCGTCCCGCTTGTAGCATGCGTTTTTGATGAGCACCCGGCCGAAGGAGGTGAAGAGCCAGCCGGTCCGTCCGTGCCGGCTCGGCACGACACAGTCAAAGAGGTCGATGCCCCTGGCCACCCCCTCGACAAGATCCTCCGGCATGCCGACCCCCATCAAGTAACGGGGACGGGTTGACGGCAGCTCGGGCACCGTCGCATCAAGCATCCTGTGCATGACGTCCTTTTCTTCCCCCACGGAGAGCCCGCCCACTGCATACCCGTCAAACCCGATCGACACGAGCTCGCGCGCCGCTTGAACCCGCAGCTCCGTGTCGCGCCCCCCTTGTACGATACCGAACAGGGCTTGATCGCTCCGGCGGCGGGCAGCTTGGCACCGGCGGGCCCACCGGTTGGTCCGCATCACGGCGTCGAGGACCTTGCCGCGCGGCGAGGGCAGGGCCACGCACTCATCGAAGGCCATGATGATATCCGCCCCCAAGGCCTCCTGGATCTCCATGGCCCGCTCCGGCGTGATATGGTGCAGAGACCCATCCAGGTGAGACTGGAAGGTCACCCCTTCATCCGTCACCTTACAGAGCTTAGCCAAGCTGAAAATTTGAAACCCGCCGCTGTCGGTCAGGATGGCCCCAGGCCAGGAGGTGAACCGGTGGAGCCCTCCCTGCTCAGCCACCACCTCATGGCCAGGCCGCAGGTAAAGGTGGTAGGCGTTGTTCAGGATCAATCGGTACCCGAGCCGTTGCAGATCGTCTGGATCAAGCCCTTTGACGGTCCCGAGGGAGCCAACCGGCATGAAGGCCGGCGTCTCGATCGTCCCATGGGAAGTCCGGAGCACCCCCCGCCTTGCCAGGCTGTTCAAATCTGTCTTCTGGACGGAAAAGTCCACCATGTTGCTTGCTCGCCGGTGCTTCCTACATCCGATCGGGTGCCGTGATGCCCAGGATGGCCAGCCCGTTTCGGATCACTTGCTGGACCTCGCGCATCAGCGCCAGCCGCGCAGCCGTCAGGCCGGGCGTGATCGGCTCCCGCTGCTTCGCCGCCGACAGGACTTCTGCCTCCTTGACGAACCGCTCGGCACTGGTAAGCTCCGCTTCCGCCGCCGGGGGCATGATCCGGTGCTTGTAGTAAAAGGTATGGAGCAGACGAGCCAACTCCTGCAAGTAAAAGGTCAGTCGATGCGGCTCCAGGACGGCCGCACCGGCCTGGACGATGGAGGGGTAGGTCGAGAGGCAACGGATCAAACCAAGCTCGTCCGGGTCGCTCAGGAGTGCTAAATCTATCTCACTGGGCTTCGGCACCGCGATGCCCCGCTCTTCAGCGACCCGAAAGAGACTGGCAATCCTGGCATGCGCGTACTGGACATAGTAGACCGGATTCTCGGCCGACTGCTGCTTGGCCAGCTCCAGATCAAAATCCAGGTGCGAATCCGAGCGGCGCATCAGAAAAAAGAATTTCGCTGCGTCCGCCCCCACTTCGTCCAGCACTTCCCGCAGGGTAATGAACTCGCCGGCCCGCTTGGACATCTCCACTTTGCGGCCGCCCCGCAGAAGATTGACCATCTGGACCAGCACGACCCGCAGGCGCTCCTTGGGGTGGCCGTAGGCCTGGACTACCGCTTCCATCCTGGGAATGTAGCCGTGGTGGTCCGCGCCCCACACGTCGATGAGTAAGCCATAGCCGCGCAGCAGCTTGTCCCGATGGTAGGCGATGTCCGAGGCCAGGTAGGTGTAGTCCCCTTCCTGCTTGCGGACCACTCGGTCCTTCTCGTCGCCGAAGGAGGAAGAGCGGAACCACAGGGCCCCATCCTGCTCGAACAGAAGGTCCCGCTTCTTGAGATCCTCCAAGACCTGCTGGACGGCGCCCGACGCGAGCAGCGAGGCTTCGCTGAACCACGAGTTAAACTCGATGCCGAAGGCGCGCAGATCCTTCCTGATCAATGCCGACAACTCCTCAGAGGCCAACTCTCGGCACCGCTCTTCCGCCTGCTCGGCCGGGAGGGCCAGAAGCGACGCCCCGACTCGTTCCTGTATATGGGCCGCTATGGTTTCGATGTAGGAGCCCCGATAGCCGTCCTCCGGGAACAACGCAGCGCGCCCCTGCCGTTCCAGGTAGCGGGCATAGACGGACGCGCCCAGCAGCTTCATCTGGCGCCCCGCATCGTTCACGTAATATTCCTGCACGACGTCATAGCCGGCGGCAGACAGCAGGCGCGCGATCGCCTGTCCGACCGCTGCGCCCCGCCCGTGCCCGACGTGCAAAGGTCCCGTGGGGTTGGCGCTCACGTATTCCACCAGGACCCGAGTGCCCGTTCCGACATCAGCCCTGCCGTACGTCTCTCCCCGACCTTCGATCTCGGTCAAAACCTTGAGCCAGAGTTCCCGCTTGACGGTCATGTTCAAAAAGCCGGGGCGGGCGATCTCTACGCGATCGAAAATCGCCTCTCGCTGCGCGATGTTCTCCAGGATGATCTGGGCGACATCCTGAGGAAGGCGTTGCTCCAAAGGGGCCAGGGTCATGGCCACGGTCGAGGCCAGGTCGCCCCATTCAGGACGCTTGGGTTGGTCCAGCGTGAGGGCAGGGAACGAATCGATTTTCAACTGCCCTTTGCGCTTCGCCTGGTGCAAGGCACCCTGCAGAGCATCAATAACCTTATCTTGAACGATCGCGTGTGACACTCATTTCTCCACGGCTTCCATGTCGGCGGAAAAATTGCTAATTTTGCAATCTAGCATAACCTACTAAGCATGACAAGGAGCAGGGTTCCTCGCCGGCTGCCCGCGACACCACCCCTTGGACCGCTGGAGTCCTTGCCGGCAGACAAAAGCCAGGCGCTCCGCCGGAACCTGCAGACAGGGTTTGTCTCGACACTGCTGCACGGCGCGCCAACCCTGTTCACGGCAGGAGCAAGGAGCCCCGTTCAGCACCGTCACGTGAGGGCCGGTCGGAGCCCAACGGTTGCAGTCAGTCGGCCCGAAGAGGGCGATGGTCTGAACATGAAGTGTGGCGGCCAGGTGAGTCAGGCCCGAATCATGGCCGAAGAACAAGTCAGCCTGGGCCAACAGCCCTCCTGCAGAGAGCAGGTCGAGGCCATCAAAGATCGGCGGGCGCCCGGCGCAGAGACCCGCAACTTTCGCAAGCTGCTCGCTGTCGGCCGGTCCGCCGACAAGCATCGGAATGGCGCCCTGAGTCTGGAGCCTCCCTGCCAGACAGGCAGACAAGCCGGGTTCGCTGCACTTGTGCGGACTCCCACTGCCTGGATGAATGAACACCAGCGGCTGTCTTGGCTGCCTCAAGGCCCCGACTGCTTCCAGCCTCATCCTGGCCGTCGCAAGCACCTCGCCAGGAAGCCTGAGCTGCCTTGCCCGGGGACCGGCTGACACAGTTTCCCGTATTGTCTCCATAAATCGGTCTGCCTGATGGGTCGCACGGCAATCGGCCGAATGGGGGGATCTCACAATGACACGGCCCACACCCAGATCGCTCAACCTCCCGGCAAGCCACCCATCCGGATCGGCCATCCAGCCAACTGCAAGATCGCCGTGGCTGAGCCAGTCACGCAAGGACTCTCCAGCCGGCCCCTCCGCACGTGGTCGAGCAGTGCCGGCCAGCAGGCTTGCCAAGGCGTCGCCTTCCAGGGAAAACAGCCGATCAATTTCACCGCATGCCTGCAACAGCTCCCCAACCTCGCGGCCGGCAAGAAGACCGACCTCCCGCTGGGGCAACGAAGCCCGCAAGGCCCTGATCGCCGGCAAGGAGAGCAGGACATCCCCGAGGGAGCCCGGATGGATGATCGTGACCGTGCGAGTCATCGGGTCAGGCCCTGCCGCCCTGGCTGGTCCGTCGCTCGGCCAACAGCTTCCTGGCAAACTCGAGATCAGCCTGGGTGTTGATGTTCAAAAAAGACAGAAACTGAGGATCAATATCCACGAGCTCGCTCTCTGCCACCAGCCTGACCGACAGAGCCGGCTCCGCCGCAAGCTCCTGGACCTTGAGCCGGTTGGCCCTCGCCATCCGCTCCAGGTAAGGCAGGCAGGCTTTGGAATAAATGGCGTGCACGGGCTGAAGCCCACTTGCCAGCTTGGCCATCACCACGTCGGCCCCCTGACCCAATTGGATCATCCGCTCGATCACCGCCCGATCCACGAATGGCATGTCGCAGGCGCAGGCAAAAATCCGTGGATGCTTGGCCAATGACAACCCTGTGTAAAGCCCGCCCAGGGTGGCGCAGCCGGGAATCAAGTCGGTGACGACGGCGTGGCGCAGCGAGGCGAATTGAGGGTCCGGCTCGGCGACTACCACCAGAATGTCAGAAAACAGTGTTTCCATGGCAGACAGCGCCCGATCCAGGAGGGTCAGCCCTCCCAGTTCGAGGAACCGCTTATCCTGCCCCATCCGCCGGCTCTTACCGCCGGCCAGGAGGATGCCCGTTATCCGGCTCGTTTCGACGCCCATGGTCAGCTCTCAGGCTATACGCAGATAAAAAAAGGGGGTGGGACGACCCACCCCCTTTCCTTATCACGTCTGATCACGAAGGGCTACAGCGTCTTCCCCTTCTTCTTGTTTGCCCGCCTGGTCAGCACCCAACCTTCAAGGACCACCACACCGATCGCGATCAGGGTCGGATAGATGTAGGTTTCCTTCGGGATCGGCGGCTCCTGGATCGTATAATAGAAGGCGGACACGGCCATCTTGCGGCCGATGTCCCCATTGTGTCCGTCCCAGGCGAAGAACACCGTCGGGATGTATTTGCCCATCTCGAACTTGGTGTCTTCGTCGTAGTCCCCCTTCAGGGGCCGGCTGACCATCAACGTCCACCGACCGTCCTTCCATTCCTGCTTCAGGACCTTGAGCTTCTCGGTGAAATCATCCCGGTCCTCGAAATCCTGGTCCCACCCGGTCCCCGCATAGGCCTTGATGGTCCCGTTCGCATCCCACTTCACGATGTCGACTGGATACTTCTGATCGCCCCACAGGAACCGCGGCTTGATCGGGGCCGGAAGCTCCTGCCACTTCACCGGGAACTGGAAGGCGAAGGCGTCGTTGTAGACCGTGTACTGGTTCTGCTGAGCCGCGATCGAACCGGGTTCGCCGGTCTTGGACGCCTGCTCTTTGATCCCGTACTGGTCCAGGTTGACCTCGGTCGGCTCGAACGGCAGCTTCTCGGTCGCGACGCTCTTGGACCGGTCATCCCACTGGAACAGGAACACGATCTCCTTGTCGTTATAGAGCGACTTCACCCAGACATCGTCAATGCGGTTGACGAAGTTCCTCGGCTTATGCGTGATCTGCCCGCCGAACAGCACGATCCGGCGCTCGCGCTTTGTCCACATTTCATTTTCCGGATCATCGGAGATGTCGCCTTCCACCGGGCCGGACCGGATCACGAAGTTGACCTTGGGCTTGTCCGTCAGAGGATCAATGGGTAGCGGCTCTCCATTTACATCCCGCTCGCAGAGCGACTGCACGAAGTTGGCGATGTGCCACCGCTCCTCGATCGTGGTGTTATCCGCAAAGGACGGCATCGGCGTGCCGTTGACCCCTGTGGAGAAGGTCCGGAAAATGTTCTTCACCTCGTAGGGATCCTGGCGGCTCCCCCTGAAGTTCCAGCACTTATGCCAGTCGGCTGGCTGGATCGGGAATCCCCAGTCGTCTTTCAAGTTGAACGCGTTGCCGTCTCCCCGCCCATTCACCCCGTGGCACTCGATGCACTTCTTGTCCACGACCAGCTCGGATCCCTTCTTGATGCTCTCCTCGGTGGGCGGGATCGGCTTGATGCCGTCCAGTTGAAGCACGGTCTGGGTTTCGGTCTCCTTGTCGTCGAACTTCCGGTCCTTCACCAACTGGCTGGTCACGAAGGACAGGACTTGCAACCGCTGCTCTTCGGTCAGGATGCCTTCCCACGAGGGCATCGCGGAACCGGGCAGCCCGTGCGTGACGGTCTCAAACAGGTCGTTCTGGCCGGGGATCGGCTTCTTGGCATCAAACAGCGGTAGTTCTCCGCTGGCCGTGTGCCTGATCTTGAAGGTCCCCTGATTGAAATTCCTCGGCCTGGGCCAGAGCCGGTCTGCGGCAGGACCATCCCCTGCTCCATCCACCCCGTGGCACCAAACACATTTGGTGAAATAGACTCGCTTCCCTGCCTCGACCATCTCGGCAGAAGGCAGAGCCGCAAGATTCCCTTTCGTAAATCCCTCAGGGAGCCCGCCTCCCTCCTGGGCCTCGGCTGAGGTCCAGATGGTGGCGCTCCCCGACACCATCGTGATCGCCGCGACGGCGACCATCACGAACAACCATTGACTCTTCGACTGAAGGTCCTTCATGTTATTACCCCTTCACCGTAAGATTTGGGATTAATCCCAGGTCCTCGGATAATAGCCGGTGTGCCAGTATTCAAAGAGGATGACTTTCCAAATCTCATCCGTGGTCAAGTGCTGCTCCCAGGGAGGCATGACTGAGGCCCAGGGGAACGCTTCGTTGGGCAGTCCGATCCCCCCTTTCGCCACCCGCCAGAAGATAAACGTTTCCTGAAGCTGGGCGATGGTGCCCGGATCGGTGAAGTTCGCCGGGATCGGGTTGAAGGCAAAGGCGTGCAGGCCCCGGCCGTTCAAATTGTCCCCGTGGCAGAAATGGCAATTCTGGAAGAAGATCTCGCCGCCTTCCCGCACGTACTTGAGGTACCCCTCCGCCTTCTCGTCCCAGGGGTTGGCCTCCGGCTTCAGCAGTCGGCCCATGGCCTGTTCCACGATCTTCGAGTTGGTATATTCCTGATCGTATTTCCCTTCGGGGTTGACCCGGTAGGGGTTCTGGGAAGTCTGGAGCACGAAGGTCTTCCCATGCACCTTGGTGCTGGCCGGCGGGGCCGGATGGACGGTCCGCAACTCAACCGGCTCGTCCAGATTGGGCAGGAATGAGTTGTATGAGTACCCCCAGAGGATGATCGGCAACGCAATCAAGTATGTGGTGCGGAGCGCCTTGTGGAACGGAGTGCCGGCATCCAGCACATTCAAGATCGGCTGCTTGAACTTCTTCCAGTCCTCTTCGTTGCTCGACATCCACATGAAGACCGCGATCAGCGCCACGGTGCCGTACATAGCGCGGACGCTGAAGGGGATCGGCGGATACACCCTGAACTTGAGGTAGAGCAGGATGAAGGCCCAGAACAGGATCCCCTGCCAGAAGCGCGGGAGGCTGATCCCTCCCATGCTGAGCAAGCGACTCATCAGCGCGAAGACGAGCACGGAGATGCCCAGCTCAAACAGCATCTGCATCGGCATGTATCCTTCAACCAGCTTCAGCGACGTGGCTGGAAGGATGCCGACGGATAGGAGGGCAAGGACGAGAATGATCGCCCCTCCGAGCAATCCACCGATTAAAGTTTTCATCTTGCTGCTCTCCTTCTTACACTATTCCTACAAGCCGAGGCTCTTAGGAGATCTTGGGAGGCTCCTTGCCTTCTTTCACTTGAGACAGGTAATCCACGATTTTCTTCATCGCGCCGGCGCTCAGCTTCTGCCCGAACACCTTGGGCATCAAGTTATCAGGAAACCCTTTTACGACGTAGGTGCTCGGCGACACGACCGATTCCATGATGTATTCCGGCGTGCTCTTCGCGGCCCCCTTGTAAGCCGGGTCTTTGATCCGGTTCGGTGCGTTTGTCCCCTCTACAAGCTTGGGGCCCTGGGTGCCGGTTGCGCCGGGAATCCCCGGAATGGTATGGCAGACTACGCACTGCGCCTTGGCGAAGATCTGATCAACGGGTTCTGTCCCATCCGCCAGCAAGCTGCCAGCTCCCGCGGCAGGCTTATCCTCCTGCTGCTTGGGACGATCGGCCTCCGGAATGAACTTCTCATAGGCCTTGATGATCTCTTCGTAGGTCGGAGCGTCCCTCCCCTCACGAGCGTACATCCAGGTATCAACCGCCGCCAGCTCTCCCAGCGAGAGTGAAATCGGCGGCTTATGGATCGCGGGCATCGGGCTTTCCTTGTCATTCGTGCCCTTGACCCCGAATCCTGCGACCACAAAACAACTCGGACAGGCATGCGACTCTGAAATATACTCCTGCCCGCTTTCCCCCGTGCCGGCCCCGGGGAACGCTTCCTTCTGAACCGAGTCACGTTCTGCCGGCTTTCCCTTGTGGTACCGAGGATCATCAATGCGCTGCTTGGATCTGTCCGGGATGCCGAAGAGATTCGGAGCCCGCTCGCTCAAGAATCCCTCGTTAAATCCGTGGCAGAGCGGGCATTGTCCCTTTCCGATTGCCCCCTGCACTTTACTTTGCCCGATCCCTCCAAAGATAATTTTCTCTCCTTCATCCGCGAGCTGTTCCTTCGTCATGGCGTCGAACTGCAACTTGACCTCCGGCGGAGGAAATCCTCCCTCCACCTGGGGCAGCCAGTTGCCGTAGCCGGACAAGGCCGCAGCCACCAGAAACATGAACCCGCCGATTTTAAACAGGGCGCCGATGCTGGAGAAATAAATCCCCATCATGAAGGCCAGTGCAGTGATCATCGCCAGGGAGACCGGCAGGAGACGCGATTCGCCGAAGAAGTTGATTTTGTAATTGGCGATCGCCATGAACAACATGCCCGTGGCCAGGATGCCGATCAAGGTCTTGAACGCCGCAGACTTGTCCCGCTTCACGATAAAGAAATACGCAAGAAAACCGGTTAGAATCGCCAGCGGCCACATACCAAGCGCCAGAGCTTCCGTCAGTAACTCAACCACTTGTTAGACCCTCCCCAGAGTTACGCCCGGCTGACCCGGGCGTAACCCCCTCTAAAATCTATCCCTAAATGCCTGTTCTGGATTAGTGCCCCACCGCAGGTTCAGGCGCACGCCCCGGCACCGGCACCTTGGCCTCGACCGGAGCCTTCTTCGCACCCAGCGTGCCGAGCCAGAAGACGAACATGATGCTGATCCAGAAGAACAGCACGTTGAATGAAATCATGTTCGCGCCAAACCCCACCGTGTGCGTATAGGCCCAGGGCGAATTGTCCCGCATGATTTCGTTCACATGCCAGAACAGCCGCACCGAGGAGCGGATGTAGCCCATCAACCCCATCATCCAGGTGAAGGCCGTCGCGAGCATGATCAGCGCGTATTGCGACCGCACGGAGATCTTGCCCCACTCGATCGGCCCGAGCTGCTTCGCTCCCTTCATCATGACCGTGTTCAGAGCGGTCATGAAGAACAGGCAGGAGAGCGTCGTGGCCACCTGCGGCACGGATAAACCCACCCGCACGTTGGCCGGGATGTAGTAGCCGTAGATGGCCAGCCAGATGATGTTCACATAGGCAAAGAAGAAGAACACGCCCATGAAGATATTCCCGAACTTGGACCAGGACACAGCCGGCACCTTGTTCCCGCGCATATACCAAATGAAGGTCAGCACAGTCGTGGTGATAATGACGTTGATGCCGCCGTTCTTGGCCGACATCACGCCATAGTTCCCCAGCACCGGATGCTGCTGGCCACCCATCGCCTTCAGCTCGGCCGGCGTCATCACGATGGTATGTGGCGTGATAAAGATCAGGAACCCGACGACCAGAATGAACACGAAGTACTTGATCCACTTCTGGAACCGCTCGGCGCCCCGCATCCGCCCCAGCGCTTGCCAGAGGTAATAATTGCTGCTCAGGAACAGGATGCCGATCATGGTCGCCTGGATAATGAAGAGCCAGGCCAGCAGTCCTCCCATCAGCGTGATGCCCATCTGCTGCCGATAGGCATAGACCTCGCGCATGAGCCAGTAACCGGCGAACGGCAAGGGAATCAGGAACGCGACGCCGAGCGCCATCGCGATATAGCCCATCCAGTCGTAGTGGGCCCGCTCCTCATCATTTTTTGCCGACAGGAACCGGTAGGCGGCATAGGCAGCCACCACCCCGCCTCCGAAGGCCATGTTGCCCAGGATGCGATGCACGTTCAGCGGGTTCCAGAGCGCCGTATGAATGACGTGCCAGATATTGCCCAGGTAACGGCCCTGCTCATCCACCCCGGCCGGCGACATCATGAACCCGATCCAGGAATTAGCCAGGAACATCAGCAGCGTTCCGATCACGTTCAAGACCACCGACATGCTCAAATGGAGCCATTTCATCAGCCCCTCTTTCATCTTGTCCCAGGCATAATAGTAGATGTAGAGGGTGCCGCTCTCCGCCACGAACATCAAGGCATAGATGTGCATGACGGGACGGAAAATGCTGGAAAGGTACCCGAAGAAAGCCGGGTAGAGGGTCAAGAAGGTGAAGATGAGGATTCCGCCCAGGATGGCGGTCAACGAATAGGCCGTCAAACTGATCTTGATAAAGTCATAGGCGAGCTGGTCATACTTCTTGGCCATCGCCTTGTCTTTGGTCACAACCCCGATGAACTCGATGACCATGCAGAAAATTGGAACCGCCAGGACGAAACTGCCGTAGTAGAGGTGCTGCTGGTTGGCGAACCAGAGCAACACCCGGCTTTCAAAGTTGTACCGGGGGTAGAATTGGGCGTTGTCCGCCGTCTTGGGGGCCGGCGCTCCCGAAACGATGCCCTCCGTCTTGTAATACACGTCGCGCGCTTTCTCGATTTTGGCGGCACCTTCCTTTTGCGCCGCCTCGGCTGGAGGTGCGCCGGCTGCCGGTTCCCCTCCCCCGCTGGCAAGCGCGGGAATCGCAACAATGATTGGCAGAAGAAGAAGGCCAATCATTGCGCTCAACGCGATGACCGACAGCGTCTTCTTTCTGGTTACACTGCCCATGGCTCCCTCCTTAAAAAGACTGTGACGCGAGAGGTTTGAAGAACGGACTACAAACTGGATTGATCATAATACCGAATACCGAGCACGACCAGTCTCACACACGGGTTATTTCCGGAAGAGATACCAATAATCCAGCCCCTGCATGTCCATCAAATAATGGTCGACGATGTGGAAGTACGCCACCGCGATCACCACCGAGACACCTACCGCGAACGCCGTGTTGTTCAGGAGGCCCATCTTTTTCCCGACGACCAGCACGACCACACCGAGGCCGAGTAGAGCAAACCAAAAGAGCGGATTGGTCAGTATCATCGCTTAGCTCCCTAATAATTATCCCAGAGGTGGTAGGGGAACCTGTTCAGCATGGGCACTGAATACCGGCGAACCAATAAAAAAACCCGAGGCCCAAGGCACAAGTGATGTAAAAAATCATCTTGCCGATCTTGATCTTTAATTCACTATCCGGTTTTGCTGGCGCACCCATAGCTGCTTCTGTTCCCATATCCGTAGGCTCCTTAGGTTCCTGAATAATTGATGTGCAAAAAGTCGAGGCTCACTCGTCCGTGCTCATTCTTGACAGGCTCCTAACTCTATGTTAATGCTCTCTTCGTCGCTTGCATTGAAGAGGGCATACGATGAGTAAAAATTCAAGAGTGTTCGACATTATAGTTTTGGCTGGTATGGTTGTCAATATAATTTTGGCCGTGTTCCTGATCCTCTATTATTTTGATTTTCTATGACTTTTGGCTCTTTGAGGACACTCCCTTTCCTACATCGGCTGGTCCCGACACCGCGCAGCGGAAGCCAATCGTTTCATCACGAAAATCCGGTACCATCTTGCTTCTGCTCGTAATCCGCATGTCATTGCCGGTGGTGGTATAGCCGCCTCCCCGCAACACACGGAACACCCCGTGGTTGGGGCCTGTGGGGTCCCTGTCATCCGGATTGCGGTAGGCATCCTCCGCATACCAGTCCGCCACCCACTCCATGACGTTTCCAGCTCCATCAGCGACTCCGAAGGGACCGATGTCGCGCTTGAACGTCCCGACAGGGGCCGTCGCGTCATAGCCGTCCTTGGCAGACGCCAGGTTTGACGCAGAGAGGTCCTGGTCATTGCCCCAGGGCCAGAGCCGGCCGTCCACTCCGCGCATTGCCTTTTCCCATTCGGCCTCGGTCGGAAGACGTTTGCCCTTCCACTTACAGTAGTCGCCGGCGTCTTCCCAGGACACATAGGTCACCGGCTGGTTCACGCCCCGCATGCGGGACAGGTTCTTCGCATACCGAGATGGCGGAGCAGCCTTGCGGTGACCCGTCGCTGCCACGAAGGCCTGATACTGGTGGTTGGTTACTTCATAGCGGTCGATGGAAAAAGCATCCAGGTGGATGGGCCGCTCCGGCTTTTCATCATACCCGCCGACGTTCGTGCCGCGGATGAACGGCCCGCCCGGAATAGCGACCATCTCTTCAGCAATTGGCACCTCGTTCGTTGCAGCCGGCGGCGCGGTCGGCTCGGGAGATTGGGGAAGGGTGGGATCAACGGGCGGCAGACTGGTCCCTCGGAGAATCCCCATCACAGGCAAGCTCGCCATGAAGAGCACGACAAGCAAGAGGGCGATTTTGAATTTGGTTTCCAGCATGGCTCAGGACCTCAGGCCACGCGTACGGGCAATAGGAGGTATTTCCACAGCCAACGAGGCGATCAGGACTTTCCCGTCCGACCCTTGGGCTCCTCGTCCGCGTCCCTGGCGCAGCGAATCCCGATCGTCGTGTCGGTGCGCCACATCTTCGCTTGAAAGCGCTTTGAGAGCCGGGCATTGTGTTGGGTTTCCCGCCACGAGCCGCCGCGAATGACCTTGTGCTGGCCCTCCTCCGGCCCGGGAGGGTCTCGGTAGGGCGCCTTCTCGTAATAGCGCTCGTCGTACGTATCCGCCACCCATTCAGCCACGTTTCCGGTCATGTCGTATATCCCGTAAGGACTCCGCCCGGACTCGAACGAACCGGGCGGAGCCAGATACTTGAACCCGTCTTCATCCCCGTCCACGTTCGCATGGCCCATCCCGAACTCATCTCCCCAGGGATACCGGCGCTTGCCCTCGCCCCGGCCGGCCTTTTCCCATTCGGCCTCGGTCGGCAACCGCTTGCCGGCCCATTTGCAATAGGCGTCCGCATCCGCCCATGACATGCCCATAGCCGGCATCTCCGGTTTCAGAATCTTCGACTGATCATCCTCGAAGACCGGAATGAACGGTTTCCCTCGCTTGGTCATTTTGACATAGCGTTCGTATTCCGCCTGGGTAACCTCCTTCTTATCGATGTAGTAGGTGGCCAGATAGATCTGATGCTCCGGCGCTTCATCCGGATCCCCGTCCTTGCCTCCCATCATGAACGGCCCCTCGGGAATCTGCACCATCTCGCGCCCCTCTTCGCCCACGATGGTTTTGTATATCGAATAGTCCCGGGTGGCGACCGCCGCAGCGGGTTTGCTTTCGACCACAATGGAGGCCACCAGTTCCCGCTGTTTTTTCGCCTTGTAGGACTCATAGACAAGCATGACGATCATCAGAATGAAGGAGGCGAACACGAAAATGATGGCCCCGATCAAGACTCCTCTATTTTCCATAGTTCCCCAAGTTCCCCACTGAAAAACGCCCGGCTTTCTGGCCGGATCGCACCCATCCAGTGCCTACGGTTTCGGTTCGTCCGGCACCGAAGCCCGTTTGCGCTCGGCCCGCAGGTCCAAGAGCATGGAGAATTGGACCCCCAGAAACCCGCCCATCGCGGCCCCGGCCCCGGCGCCGATCGAGATCTTGTCCAGGCCGGCCAGGAACCAGGCCAGCGCGCCGCCCAGCAGCGTACCGATCAGGATGCTGATGAGGAACCGGCGCCCACCGAAGATTCCGACCACGGTGCCCAGCAGGACGCCGACTCCGACGGCAACCGGGAGCACCAGTCCCCCCATCAACAGGCCGAGCAGGGTCCCAACGGTTCCCATGACGGCTGCGCCCAGGAGCATGTCGACGATTGTACCAGCAGACATGGGAGATTTTTCTGTCGCGCTCGACATCATGGAGCTCTCGCTTTTTCTCCAGTTACGGGGCGGAGACGGCAATCGGCCCGAAGTCAATCTCGACGCCCGGCCCGCCGAGGAGGGAGATACCCCAGGCCTTCTCGGCCGGCTCATGCTTGTGAATCCGCTTGAAGTCCTCGTAGGCATTCACGCGCTCTTCCACCCACTCCCCGACCGGCTGCGGGCCGGTCCGCTGGACGATTTCGGAGGCGTCAAAGAACCCGCCCTCCTTCACGGTCCCTTTGGCCTTGGTCCCGCTCCACACATATTTGTTCGCCACCGGAATGACCATCAGATCCGTATCCAACGATACGAAAACGGCCGCGATGGGTTCCGCCTCAGCCGGGGCTGACTTCAGCCGCCACCGCCAGGTCAGGATCGGCAAGGCCTTAGGGTCCCACGCAATTCTCTTATAGACCCGCTGGTCTGCCTTGCGAGCTGCCAGGAACGTGCTGTCGCCTTCCGATTGGACTTGATACGCCTGCTGAGCGGATGCGCTGCGTTGCGCCTTCCAGTCCTGCGGAAACCCATCCACCGTCTTGGCCTTGAAATCTTCCAACACGACCGGGCCGGCCGGGGCCGTGACCGACGTGCCAGGAAGAACCAGCAGGACAAGGCTTGTGAAAACCGCATAGACCACGCGGGCCAGTGCCCGCCTCCAGTCGTCGGGACTCATGACGGCTGCACCTCACGAGAGGAGGAGAGCAGGGCTGAACGGTCCTCCGCTGCCAGCGACGACGATGGAACAGACCGACTGCCCCGGCTACTGATCCAGAAGAGCAATAGGGCGGTCGACCAAAAGACCGCCATGTTCACCGTCACCATCTTGGCGGCGAAGGTCAGGGAAGGAGTAGAAGCCCAGGGCGAGAGGTCCGGCATCACCTCATTGATGTGCCAGGAGAGGCGCCCTGAGGATCGGATGTAGCCCATCAGTCCCATCACCCAGGTGAAGGTCGCCGCCAACCCGAACAGCGCCACCATACCTCGAGCCGAGATCTTGCCCCATTGAACCGCCCCATGGACTTTGGCCCCCCGCAGCATGGCCCGATTGATGAGCACCCCGACAAGGAGCAGAGTAAAGGTGCTGACGGCTTGCGGAGATGACAAACCGACGCGAACGCTGGCCGGGAGGTAGAAGCCGTAGATGGCGAGCCAGATGATGTTCAGTATTCCTGCTCCGAACAGCACCGCCAGGATAAGATTGCCCGTGCGAGCCCAGGGCACGGTGATGGTCCGGTTGGCCCGCCGGTAGAACATGTAGCTGAGAGCCGTGAGGCAGATCATGACATTGATCGCGCCGTTCTTGGCGGACATGACTCCATAATTCCCGATCACCGGGTGTTGCGCCCCACCCATGGCCTTGACCTCGCTCGGCGCCATCGCGATCGTGTGGGGGGTCAGCCAGACGAAGAGGCAGGCCGTCAGTGCGATGACCAGACACTTGAGGTAGCCTTGGTACCGTTCGCCACCGCGGATCCGCCCCATGCTTTGCCAGAGGTAGTAGTTGATGCCCAGAAACAGCACCCCGACCAGGAGGGCCTGGACCACGAACAGCCAGGTGAGCAGGCCGCCCATCATCGTCACGCCCATGCTCTGCCGGAAGGCGTAGACCGACCGCATGAGCCAGTACCCGGCAAAGGGCATCGGCAAGAGCGCGCAGACAGTTACGAACAGGAAGATATACCCGACCCAGTCATAGTAGGCCCGTTCTTCGTCTGACTTGCTGGTCAAGAAACGATAGGCGGCGTAGGCAATCACCACCGCACCGCCGGACATCAGGTCCGCCAGGAACCGGTGAACGTTGAGCGGATTCCAGAGCGCCGAGTGGAGCAAGTGCCACACGTTGCCCAAGTATCGGCCCTGCGCATCCACCCCAGCCGGGGCCATCATGAAGGCCGCCCAGGCGTTGGCCAGCAGCAACAACACCGCGCCCAGGCCGTTCGCCGCCATGCCCAAGGAAGCGTGCAGCCACTTCAACGTCGGTGCCGCCATGCGATCCCAACTATAGTAATAGGCAATGAGAACGAGCGACTCGCCGAGAAAGACAAGCGCGTAGATCGGCATCATCGGCTTGAAAGTCCCGCCCATGTACCGCATGAAACCGGGATAGAGCGTGATGAACATGCCGAGCATCAGGCTGCCCACCACGGCGGTCAGAGAGAGGGCCAGGAGCGCCACCTTGAGCACATCCCTCGCCAGCCCGTCATACCTGGCCGCCGCCGCTGGCTCTCGCGTCATGAGCCCGATGAACTCGATGATCACGCAAAAGAGCGGCAGGGCCAGCACGAAGCCGCCGAAATAGGTATGTTGCTGGGTCACAAACCAGACCAGGACGCGATTATCGAGGGACCCGTAGCGTGGATAGACCGCCTCAACCGACGAAGGGGCCGGCGGACCCATCGGCACCCCGTCGGTCTTGTAGTAAATGTCCGTGGTGGTTGGCGCAGCCGACTGCGCCTGAATCTGTGCCGGGTTGATGGCGCAGAACACGCCGGCTATCACAAGCATGCTCATCGCGAGCAGGCAGAGCCAGGTGCCTGTCACCGTCCACCGCTTGAACCGCCGACCGTCCCTGCGCACCATCATGGACTTTCTCTACCCTCTTCGTCCTTGTAGACCGTCAGCGCCCAGTTTCTGAAGCTGTTGGCCGATTGCTGCAGGCTGAGGGTTGCCGGTCTTCGACAGGATTCCCATCACGAAGGGGCACCGCAATAATGAATCCGGCACCACCTGCTTCACCTGATCTTCCACATGCCGACGATATCCCAAGTAATAGCCATACATCGCCATCAGCCCGGCGACGACGCCGGCCATTCCCATCAGGTGGACAGGCGACAGGGTCTCCAAGCGGAACACATACGAGAGCAGCCCGTCAAGCGTGAGATAGTACGTGGCGGCAAAGGCGAGGCCGGGCCACCACCAGAACCGGAACAGCGCCGGCCAGCCGCCGGTGGTCATAACCGCCGACCAGGAGCCGCTCCGCTGATCGCCGGCCAGGTAAGCCAGCACCGTGAGACTGCCCGCCACCACGCTGACGACGGCCAGTTGGCTCAGGGGTGAGCGTCCGCCCGCGCCGATCCATGCCGCGCCTCCGGCCAGCAGCGCGCCGACCGTCATCGCAGGCAGCATCCAGCGAAGGACAGCCCCTGCGCGCTCCCGGAGCAGCGCGCGGAGCGCGGCCCCGTCAGGAAAGGTCAGGACCGGCTCACCCCGTCGTTGGAGACGTCGCACGTATCCGATCTCAAACGCATCGCGAGCCACCGACGTACAGGCAATGATCACCGCCATCATCGCCGGTCCTTCCGGATGCAGCCGGTAGTCATAGTGCGCAAGCTTCAACAGAGCCAGCACCATCAGCGAGAGTTGCACGCCATAGATAGACCCCACCCAACCGAGCACCCAGATGAGCCGACGCAGCCCGTCATCCTGCCACAGCGCCGCGGCCGGCGCATCACGCCCGACGCGATAGGCCCAGGCGGCCGTCACCAGGCAAATCACCCCGCTCATCGCCAGGAGCGTTCCGATCTCGTCCACCGGCATGACCGGCTTCACGATCCGGTAGAGGAAAAAGGCCACCAGACCGGGCAGCAACATCACGAGCCGCTTGCGTTGCCGCACCGCTCCCTCCGTGACCGCCAAGGTCAAAGAGGGCAGCACGCGAAGAGCCATCCGATGCAACATAATAACCCGTTAGGTGTGAGGCGTAAGGAGTAAGACGAGAAGAATCCGTCGGTTCCCTTCCGACACCCCCTCACACCTCACACCTTACTCCTCACGTTTCTGGGCCGCGAGTCCGAAGTACCGGGCTTTGACTTCTTCCATCAGCGCGACGGTCACGCGGGCCTGCCCCCGTTCCGCCGCCGTCCGCTCCAGCTCCAAGCGGGCCATGGCACGTACGGGAGCCGGAACGTTGTGCAGGCGACGTTCTGCCTCCTGGTCCCACACGACGGCTGCCCCCTGCCGCGCCTGGCCCAGCAGGGTAAGGGTGACGACCTTCTGACCCTGCGCCCTTGCATAGTCTTCAACCTCGACTTGGACCAACGCCGCCACGTAGGGAGGCATCCGTTCCAACAGGTGTTTGGCGTCATCCGTCCAGACCAGACGATCCACCAACGCGAGGGCTTCCTCCGGAGGTGCTTCGAATCCCACCAGCAGCCCGCAACCCAGACATTCGCTGCGCACGAGCCATGTGGTCGCGCGGCTGTCCACAACGGCTTCGTCCAGCCGCTCATCCACGCCTTGCGTATGCATCCATCGGCCGCAGCCACAAGTCAGCATAGCCATAAGCTATTAGCCATCAGCTCTCAGCTTTTAGGCGCTACCCGATTTTCCCAGGGAACAGAATATAAAGCATCGTGTACGTTGTGCTGCCTGTGACGAACAAAATGCAGTAGATGATCATCGTGAAGCGCCCCAGGGCCCGGTGCCGCCGCTCCCCATTGGGCCAGATCCGTTGGATCGCAATTTCGACGGCCAGCACGATGCCGACCAGCAAGAGCAGACCCAGATAGACCATGAGTTTTCGCGTGGAAAAGCCGGCGGTGGCCACCCGAGCAAAAAAGAGCAGCAGCACCACTGCGATGACGCCGCCGAAAATGGTCCCGATCCGAGCCCAGGACGTCTGCAGCAGCGCGTCCTTCAAAACCCGCTTCCCGTTCAGGAAGGCCTGTGCCCGGAACCCCAGCACGATCATGTAGATCGCCATGACCAGACCGATCACCACCAGGATGATATGGATCGTCAAGAGCGGGATGAAGACGTGATCATACAACTCTTGAGAACCCCCGAAGCCTGCTTTCCCCTCCACCGCCAGCACGCCCAGTTGCCGGAACAGGTAATAGCTCGTGAAGAAGGCCAGCATCGCCACCATCCCGCCCAGCATCAGCCAGTGGTGGCGGTCGGCAGCCCGGCGCCTGGCCTGTACCCAGCCGATTACAAAGAGGCCGGTGAAAAGGGTCGCCATGAGCTGGCTCAGATCAGCCCCGAGCGTGGCGTGCGTCCCGAAGAAGCCCGGCTGTTTCAGCCATTCGAGCATGTCGTCTTCGACTCCAGTTGTGAGTTATCAGTTTTTAGTTTTCAGTTTCTGAGCAATTCAACACTCAAAACTCACAACTCAAAATTTCCTGCCTTCCACCACCGCCGTCCGTTCCAGCTCTGTCACGGATTGGAAGCCGGCCGCCTCCATCCAGTTGGTCGCTTCGGCGACCTTGTAACAGCGGCCCTTCTCCGTATTGACCAGAATGTGGACCGCAAAGGCCGTCACCCAAGCGGGCCCGGTACCCGAGTCATCCAGAAACCGGTCCTTGATGATCAGGCGCCCGCCGGTCTTCAAATGGGCAAAGCACTTCTTCACGAGCGCTGCGTTGGCCTCGGGACCTTGATAGTGCAGGATGTCCGACATGAGCGCGACATCGTAGGGACCGCCCAGAGGGTCGGCGTTGAAATCACCCGCCTGCAGCCTGATCCTCCCCTCCAGCCCCGCGTCCTTGACCGCCCGTTCCGTCACATTCAGCGTCTGGGGCAGATCGAACACCACGGCGTGCAGTTGCGGATACGCCGCACAGAAGGCGATCGCGTTGGTGCCGGCCCCTCCGCCCAGATCGAGCAGGGTCTGGGCCCCGCCCAGGTCAAGCCGCTTGGCCAGGCCAGGCCCGCTCTGCTGCCCGATGCGATCCAACACGGAGAGGACATTAGCGCCAAGCTCCGGATCGGTTTCAAACAGGTGGCGACGCACCGGCGAACGGCCGGTCCTGATGGTTTCTTCCAGCTTGCCCCAGTTGTTCCATTCGGCGTCATGCAGGAGGAGTAAGTGTCCGACGTAGTGAGGGGAGGTCCGGACCAGGTGGTTCCGCGCCACGTCGGCGTTGGCATAGCGGTCCGCCTCTTTGGTCAGCACCTTCATCGCCACCAGGGCGTTCATCAGCAAACCAAGCGCCCGCTCGTCCGCGCCGATCTGTCGCGCAACCTCAATGGAAGTACGCTCCTTCTCGCCCAAAGCCGAGAACAGATCCAGCTTCACCGCCGTGAGGAGGATCTTGGTCTCCCAGTAGTAGCCGAGTTGAAAAATCTCGGCGAGCGATAATTCTCGTCGCATTGCACCACGGGCGCGCCAGCACCAGCGGCCCCTTCCACGCGCTGCATTTGAGGGGAGCAATCTTACCCAGTTCGCTCGCCGAAAGGCAAGAAGGCGAAGGGATCATGAACGTCAGAGCAGGAGCTTTCTCCGCTGAAGACACCTCCGGTGGCACCCAACTAAACCTTGCATGCTCGAATCCCGCAAACTCGGCCGAAACGGCCTCACACAGTGCAGGATTCGCTCTTGCATCTAGAGAGCAAGGGCGCATGCTGCGGCAAGTTGTGTTCCGCCCCCTCCGGTGATAGGCGGCAAAAGCTCCCGCTCTGACGTTCTGAGAAAGTGTGTAGGGTGGGTAGCGAACAAGATGCCGGGCGGTCCAGAGCGGACCTCGCCGGAGAAGTGGAGTGCCTCGGTTGACGAGGACAGGGCAAAGGGCGGTTTTGCTAATCCCTGATGCTCGCTCCGCAACCCAACCCTTGGTGGAAATGGGGAATGGAAAAACGATGGAGGAAATTGTGCAAAAACAACGGGGGCAATGACCGGCTGGTCACTGCCCCCGTTGCAGGCGACGAAGAAGTTGCCTGTATCCGTTACTTCTTGCTGACCTGGAACTTCGCCTCGGCCTTGCCGCCCTCCGGCACGTCCACCTCGGCTTCGACCTTCCCCGCGAACGGGTGCCAGGCCACGACCTTGTGCTTGCCGGCCGGGACGTTCTGGATCTCGAAGCTGCCGTCGTCCTTCGCCACCGCATAGTGGGGGTTGGAGACCGGCAGGAAGAAGGACTGCATGAACTCATGCTGGTCGCACTGGAGCCGCATCATGGAACCCTGCTTGTCCTTGCGCAGCACCGCCGGCTTGTCCAGCTTCGAGCCCTTCTCCGCCAGACCGATATTGAAGATGGTGGAGGAGCTGGCGCCCATCACCTCGAAGGAGTGGGGGTTGTGCAATACGCCCTTCACCGACTTGGGATCATCGGGATCGTTGTCATGGTTCTCCACGTGGAAGTTCTTCTGCTTGACCACCACACCCGTGTAGGGCTGAAATTCGCAGAACTCCGCCACCACTTCGGTTCCCTTGTAACCATCCGTGAAGGCCTTGTCCTCGACGTCGGTTACAGCCACGACCGCGGCCTTGAGACCACCATCCTTACCGACCTCAATGGTCTTGAGAATGCGCTTGTCCCCTTGGGAAAGTTCCTTCTTCGGAATCTTCGGACAGAACTTCGGGTTGGGGAACTTGGAGAAGAGAAATTCCTTCTCCTCCGCCTTGCCGGCGTAAGTCACCTTACCGGTGATCGTCCCGCCCGCGTACGAGGTGAGCGGCGCCGCTAAGAACGCTGCCACCACCAGAGCAAACATGGCGATGAATAGACTCTTCTTCATAAGACTGCCTCCTTGGTGATTTGAGACCATTTCAACCCTGACTTAATCCCTTGTACCTATTTCCCCGGCACGAATAAACCCTCGGAAATCCAACCGACACCCCCATCTCCTTCTACGAGGGGCGAAGGAGATAACCACCACGCTCAACCGTTGATCGGAGCGCTCACTGGCTTGTGTAACCTGTTTTTGGAGGGCCGTTCTGCGGTTACAGAGGCGTTTCGTATACAGCAATCCCCATTGGTTGTCAATGGTAAAACGGGCTCGCCAAAACTCCTTTGCTTTTTCAATTAGTTATCCGTGTCTTTGTGGAAAACAGTATCCGGCCAATGGCTCCCCCCGCCGTGGCACGGACCGCATCATCCTGGTCCCTCAAGGCTCTCTTTAAAATCGCAAGCGCCTCTTTGCCCCCAACTTGGCCCAGCGATCTGGCCGCTGCGATTCTCGGCCTCGGAAGAGGATCGCCAAGCAGAAGTTGAAGAGTTCCGACGACATCTTTTTCGCCGCCGTTTCCCATTGCCTTCGCTGCTGCCGCTCTGATGCCGGGGTCGGTCATCCCGGTGAGATCGCGGATCGCTCCGGCACAGTCGCTGTAGGGGGCGCCGAGACGAAGAAGGGCCGACAGAGTGGCGGCGCGTACCGCCGGATTAACATCAGCCAGCATTTTTTTCAAAGCAGGGATGGAGTCAGTGGATCCCCCCTCCCCCAGGCTGACAGCGGCGGAGGCCCGGACCGCGGGAATCGGATCGTTCAGCGCGTTGATGAGAGCGGGCGCCGCTTCGGGCAGCCCCCTATCGCCCAGGTCACCCAAAGCCGTGGCCGCCGCTCCTCTGGAGGACGGCTGCGTATCCGAAAGCGCGTGCAGGAGAATCGGAAGGGCCCTCCGGTCCCGAAGATCGCCCAGCATCCGGAGGGCCGCGCCTCGTTCCTCTGGATTCGGTGCACCAGCCGCCGCACTGATCCGATCCCAGGCTTCGGCACGACCCAGCATAACCAGCGCCCCTGATGCGGCCACCCGCACCGTCGGTTGCTCATCGGCAAGCAATTTTTCAACCAGCGGGATCGCGGACCGGTCGCCAGACCGGCCCAACCCCTTCAAAACGGCAGCCCGCACCATCGCTGCCTGATCCTCCGCAGCCTTGTGGAACCTGGCGGAACGCTGGCCGGCTTTGAGCCGCCCCAGCCCTTCCGCCGCCAGCGTCCGCACGAGACCAGATCCGTCGCTCAGCCCGTCTTCGAGATAGGGAATCGCCTCGTCTGAATTCAGTTCCTTCAGCGCTGTGTAGCCAGCTCCCCTTATTTGCTCCCGCATGTCTTTCAAAACCGGCGTGATAAATCCGACCGCTACCTCGCGCAGGAGTGGCTCATCATCCCTGCCCAGCCGCGCCTCCAGCCGTTCATAGTCCTTGAGCGCATCCGCTGGTCGCCCGAGCCTAACGAAGGTTTTGATCTTCAGCCGAAGCGGCTCCGGCGTCGCGGACTCTTCCTTTGCCAACTGATCGAGCAAGCCAAGCGCCTGGTCGTACTGACGTTGTTCGAATGCAGCCTGCGCGTCTCGGAATGTGTGTGGTTGCTTGGAGCTTGCCGCTGGCAGAGCTTCACTTGCGTCCAACAGAAGCAGCAGGGGTAGGATTGCAGAAACAAGGAGGGAACGACCATAAGGCCAAGAACGACTTCGCTTTACCACCAGACCGGGCAAGCCAGGCATCCTGTTACTGCTGACGTTCCACGAGCGGAACAATATCCACAGGCCGGCCCAGCGTGCCGGGTCCGAACCGAGGATTATCCATCACCTGGTGGGCGGTCCGGCGGCCGGTCGGAGCGGCCAGCGAGAAGTTCTCCGTCAGGGTCCCGTTCGGACCCACGATGACCGGCCGTTCCTCCATGACGCCGACCTGCGGATGCCAGGCGATCAGCTTATAAGCTCCCGGCGGCACGCCGGTGATGGTGAACCGCCCCAAGGAGTCGGTGAGGGCGTAGTACGGGTTGTCGATGGCCAGCGCCCAGCTTTCCATGTACGCATGAAATCCGCACTGCATGAAGAAGATCCGGCGTCCTTTGCTCAAGTAGATCGGCCCAAGCAGAGACTTGCTGGGCTCATGGTTGTGCGTGGCGTGCAGGTCGCCGCGCTTGTGCAAGAAGTTCATCGGCAGCGGCGAATTGAAGAGGACGCGCGCTCCAAGGTGGGACGAGGTTTCGTAAGCCTGGATGTCGTGCATGACCGGGTCCATGTTGACCACTTCGATCGCATGACCGTGGCGCACGACCGTCATGAACGGCAGAAACCGGCAATCGCGGGCCTCCACAAGCGGCACCGACACGTCGAACGCCTTGCCTGCCTCCACGCCCTCCAGCATCACCACTGCGTCTTTTAGCCCGCCGTTCCGATCGACCACGAAATCATACAGCAGCCGCCAGCCGCTCCCGTTCGAGATCCGACCGCAATATTCCGGGTCCGGAAAGGTCACCAGGTTGAACCCTTTCGGGAGCGGCACGGAGCCGGTCAACGTAACGGTGCCGGTGATAGAGCCGCCGTTCGCGACATCCACCACCTCGTAGGCCGAGGCCGACGCGGCAGTGAGCGCAAGAAAAAAGGCAACCGTCCCGACCACGTCTTTTACTTTCAACCTTTCACTTTTCATGTTTCACCCTTCGATGGACTCAGGGCCCGACTCGACTGAGCTCGTCGCAGGCCGAGCTTAGTCGAGTGGCGCCTCACGCGTCACGGCTTCTGTAATTCCAGGGTCGGCTGGACATTGAGCGGCTTTCCGAGAGCTTCCGGGCCGAAGTGTGGATTCTCGACCATCTCGTGGGCGCTTCGGCGTCCTTTGGGCGACTCAAACGTGAAGTTGGCCTGGACGGCCTGCTTCGCAGGCACCACAATCTTTTGCTCGAGCATCTTCCCGACCCCTGGATGCCAGGCGATCAACGTGTATTCTCCCGGCGGGATGTCGGGGATTGAAAAGGTTCCGTCCGCGCCGGTCACCGCATAGTAGGGATTGTCCACCGCCAGCCCCCAGCTCTCCATGTAGGCGTGGAACCCGCACTGCATGACGAAGATCCGACGACCTTTGGTCATGTGAATCATCTCTTTCATCGGCTCGCCGGGAATATGCTTGTGGTACTCGGCGGAGACGCCGGATTTGGGATGGTGCGGGTTCATGGGCAGGGGCGTGTTGAACAGCACGCGGGGGCCCAGATGCGACGTCTCATAAGCCTGGATGTCGTGCATGACCGGGTCCATGTTGACGACGACCACGTCATCCTGGTCCCGGACCACGGTCAAGAACGGCATGAACCGACAGTCCTTCGCCTCGACGGTCGGCGGAGTGAAGGGAAACGCTTTGCCACGCGCGATGTCCTTGATGAGCACGACCACGTCCTTCAAGCCGCCGTCGGAGCCGAATTTGAAATCCTCCAGCAGCCGCCAGCCGGTGCCCGTGGAGATCCGACCACAGTAGACAGGGTCGGGGAACGTGATCAGGTTAAACCCCTTCGGGATCGGCTTGCCCCCGGTCAAGGTCACCTTCCCGGTTACGGTGCCCCCGTCAGCCACCGTAACTTCGTCATAGGCCCACCCCGGCGCTGCACCCAGAACCACCAGACAGACTAGAACAGCGAACAACCTCATACCGGCCTCCGACTCGTTCATACGGTTCCACCCGACGAGCGCCCTATCCTACCTAAGATGCGGGAACAAAAAAAGGGGGAGCCAAGCCGGCTCCCCCTTCGCCCCTGTTCAACCCTTGTGGACCGTCGGTGTTACTTCGAGGCGACCGGGATCACCTGGACCGCTTCCGGTTGCCCCACCGCCGCCTTCTTGACGCCTTGGGCAGCCCCGGCCAGCGGCAGGAGCCGCTGATCACCGACCGGCAGCACGCGCAGATACCCCCACTGCCCTGACTGCGAGTAGGGTAACCGCTGGTTGCTATAGACATAATCACCAGCCAGCCGGTAAGGTCCGCCGGCTGAGGAAATGAACGCGTCGATGACCTCCGAGCCGGAGAACTCGACCACGCTGATCTGGTCGGCCCCCCGCATGTACGGCTCGATCGGCCACTCGTGTTTCTCGACGCTGAACATCCCGTTCTGCTCGTTGTTCGCGCCCAGGACGTGGATCCGGACCGGATCACCGGCATGGACCTCGATGATCGGTGTCACCGGATCCTCCGGTTTATCCGCCGTGCAGGGCTGGAACATCTTGCCTAACGAGCAGCCGGCTTCCTCCCGGTACTTATAGGGCTCGGACCGGTAGTTGATCCCGGTCAAGCCAGCCACGTTCTGCACGTACGGCATGAAGCTGGTGCCGATGATGTTGTCCTCATCCTGGAAGAACAACGCGACATCGCGGTAATTGGCCCGCGTCTCGTTCCCCGGAACGGTCCGGTCGATGATCACGTCGGCCGCCCAACTGTTCTTCTGGGAAATGTCGGCCCCTGTTTTCGGGTCCCGATACTTGGAGCCCTTGGGACCGATGACGACCGCACCGAACAGTCCGTTCCGCGGATTGGTCATCACGTTGCCCCAATCCCAGACGAGCGACGTAATCTCCCCGATGAATGGATCCGCGTAGTAGGTATAGGTCCGGCTCTCACCCGGCGCGATGGTCTGATCTCCGGCGTTGTTGCCCACGTTCGCTCCCAGTGAATCCTTCGGATCGAACGCAAGCGAGATCGCCGAGAAGGACGCGCGGCTGCTCTTCATCTTGTTTTTCAGATTCACCTTGATGCAGTCCCCGATGTTCGCGCGGATCGTCAGCGGCATCGGCTGGGCGCCTTCCGCCACTTTGGAGACCTCTTCCTCCAACATGTAGATCTTCGCGTCCGGATTGGTGACCTGAATCTTCCGCTCGAAGTCCACTTCGATGGTGTCCGGCGCCTTGGGGTTGAACTTCATGGACGGATAATCCACCGCCACCACGTTGAAGGTCTTGACCGGCGCGTCAGCCGAGCAGACCGGTTGCGGAGCCGGAATTTCGTTCCGGCGCGAATAGCCGGCCGGTAGCTTCTTCAGATCCGGCTGTTCCTTGTCGTGCACCCGCAGGAGGCCCCAGGCGCCTTCCGAGAACTTGGAGGACCGGCCGTTGAAGTGGATGTAGTCGCCGGCTTGAGATCGAGGCCCGCCAGCCTGTGGAACGACCAGATCGTAGCGCTCGGCAATCCCGATATGGATCGAGTTCTTGCGGTTCGCGTCGCCCGCGTACCGTTCGCTCAGGAACGTATGACCCGATACCGTCCAGGTCATGGTCTCGTTCATAAGGGTGTGCAGCAGACGAAACACCATCGTGTCCCCCACATAGGCCCGGAGCAGCGGCGTATAGGGGTCCCCGTGAATCGCGCTGTTGAAGATCTGGGAGGCCTCTGGATTGGTGGCCAGCCGTTGCGCGATCGGGCCGGCTCGGAAGTTCAAGCCGCTCCCGGTCGTGTGCGTGCCGCCGTTCAGGAACGGCATCGGCGTCATGTAAATCTTCTCGGGCATCATGAAGGACACGGTCTTGCCCGCTTCGAGCGCCACCTCCACCGGCTGTCCCGGCGGATTTCCGCTGGTCACGATGTTGACCGTATGCGGGACGGTGTCATGCACCTGCACCATCAGCTCCCGGAAGCTGCCGTTGACGCCGTACCCGACCGGTTCCACCGTGCGAATATCGGCGACCGGGCCGCTTCGGATTTCCTTCCCTGTCTTCGGATCGTGGTAGGTGGACCCGACCGGCTCGGCGATGAAGGTGCCGAACCCGCCGTGCGGCCAGGTGGTCGCGCCGAACGCATGGTCATGCCAGAACACGGTCCCCACGTCCGCATCCACCCAGAACCGCTGCCGCACGAACTCGACCGTGACGATGTCGCTCGCCGGATGGTCGTGCTTGAGCGGCCGCTGCAAGGTGATCGTGCCGCCGTTGATCGCCTTGATCCTGGCAACCTCGTTCCCCTTCACATTGTCGGCCCCCACCAGAATTTCGGTGTTCACATGGTACTGGGCCGCGTTCTTCACCGTGATGCTTGTCGCGCCCTTCTTGGCCGCCGCCGTGAGCGCCGTATTCATCGGCGCGGGCAGCCCCTTCTTGTTTTTCTTCTCCAGCATCGTGAACGGCCGCACCGACTGCTCGTAGGAGAAGCCGGTGATCACTCCGTCCGACGACTGGTTGTCGAACTGGAGAAAGTGCCAGTGGGTGTTGATCTTCGACGACTGGAAGTTCGTGTAGTCATCGTCTTCCCACTCGCTGGTCAGCGTCCAGTCCAGGCAGTCGTAGATGTTCCCCCGGACGACCAACGGATACTTCAGGTCGTCGTTCGCCCGGATCGCGGCCTCCTCCTCATGCAGCACATAGATCAACCCGTTCGGATCGACCACGGGAGGCTCCTTGCCCTGGGCCTTGGCGATCTTGATCGGCAGCTTGATGAAGTGGACGTTGTAGTTCTTGCGTCCGGCGTTCTCCGGGCAGAGGCTCCAGACCCCGTTTTCGCCGGGCTTCGCCTGCTCCGACGTCCGATCGCCGCTTTCATCCTGGTGGATCATCTCCAGCCAGGGGGCGCCCACGTGTCCCGGCGAGAACATCACCCGCTTGCCGAAGTGGGGCGTCAGATGCGGCCAGGCGACCTTTCCCGTGGCCGGCTCAAACATAATCGGGTGGCGCTTACCCGGATGCGTGGACTTGTACTTGGGATTGTCCGTCGTGCTTTCCTTTTCGCTCATCGCACGATTCCCGTCCCACACCCAATCCAGCACTGTGGCATCGTAGGACTGAATCTGGCCCTTCTCATCGTCCTTGTGGCCGGGCTTCCCCTGCGTCGGCAACTGCATCTCCACCCAATCCTTGATGTTGATCACGGCCGGGTTGGACTTCCAGTTGCTCTTGCCCTTCTCGACGATCTGGAAGGCCTTGCCGAACCAGTCCACCGTCTTGCCGACCAGCTTGTCGGAGGTCACCCCGACTTTGATGCGCCCCTTCCGGTCCGGCAGCTCGCGCAGGTCCGGCATCACGTCATTGCGGTACTCGCCCACCTGCATGGTGTTGTACACCCGCCAGTAGCCCCACATGCCCGCCACATAATGGTGCGCCACGTGGCAGTGGAACAGGAAATCGCCGGCCAACTGCTGGCAGAGGCCGGAGCCGCATTCGGTCTCCAGGTCCAGCGCCTCGGACGGCCCGATCACTTCCACGTCCACCCGGTCCGTCTTGTGCCGGATCACCGGATACTTCACCGGCCCGTTGGTCGCCGTGGCCCACAGATTCATGTCGTCGATGGCCCGCGGGCTGCGCGGCCAGCGGATCGTTCCGCCATGCGGATGGTGCGAGTGGAAGACTTCCGACCCGCCGTGAACCAGCCGGAACTTGGCCGGATCACCCATGTAGGAGCGAGGAATCGTCGGGGCCGCGTCGCCGAACGTGTAAGAACTGTAGCCCATCGACTCGTCTTCGAACCCGAAGTACTCGTGCTGGACGTGCATGTTGTTGATGCCGAACGGCTCGCTACGGTAGTTGATCGCGCGGCCGCCTGGCCTGTAGGCGTCGGTGAGCGGATCGCGCTGGGGCAGGAAGTCGCCCTTCTTGTTGACCGGCCGGAACGCCTCGTCGCCGACTTCATGGTAGATCAACACGAACTCGCGGAAGTCCGGACCGGTCCCATTCTTAATGATCGCCTGCCAGCCGCTCCGCTGGGGGGTGGGGTCGCCGGTGCCCAGCGGCTCCAGATACTCGGATCCCTTGGGCTCCACGACGAAGGTTCCAAACAACCCCATGACCGTCAGCTCGCGGTCATTGCTGAAAGAGTGGAACTGCCGGCCGCCTTCCTGCGTGTTCGGATGGATATACCATTCCAGATCCACGCTCTTGTCCTTCTCGACGATGGACTCCGAGTTGGTCGTAGTGGCCGGCTTGCCGGTCGCGCTGACCACCATGCTGGAGCCGTGGATGTGGAGGCTCACGTCCTCGCCGCCTTCCAGCTTGTTCTGCAGCTTGACCTTCAGGCAATCGCCCTGATTGGCGCGGATGACCAGTGGTTGAATCCACTGGGCCTGGACGCCGGGAAGCACTGCGCCGGGATCGTAGCCTTCCTTCTCGCGGGCGGCCTTGTTCTTGGCCTCTTCCTCCCGCACCTTCTCGAGGTTCTCCGTGAGCGCGTACATATAGCCGGGATAGTAGTCCAGCCACTGATTGAGCGTGATCTCGACGTTGATGGCCGACACATCGTAGGCCTTGACCGGAGCGCCGGCCGGGCACCGTCCCCCTTGCACGGCCGACACAGGCTCGACCCGCGGGTCGGATACGAGCAGCATATCCTGCCCGCCCGCTCCGTACTGGTGCATCATGGACATGTTGTTGTAAAGCCCACCCGTCTGTTGGGCCTGGGCATCCTGCCCCATCTGGAGCATGATGCGCTGGTGCTGCTGCTCCACCATCGCCGCCCGACCCGGACGTCCGGACATCGCGTCCTCGACGACGGTCTGCCCCTTGAGCTTCTCAGCCCAAGCCGGCGTCTGGTGCGACATGGCCGTCTGCTGGACGGTGGCGTGGCCCGCGTGGGGCGAAGATGGCTCAGCCGATACAGTCAGCGGGAGCCCAAACAGGACGCCCGCAGCCGCAAAACCGAGGATGATGGATGAAAGAGAAAACCTGTGGTAATACATTGGACCGGCCTCCTTAATGCAGTACACAAAATGACCCTGACAGTTGATGGCAAATGAAGCGTTACATGAATTTGGTGGGGGTTGGCGCAGCCTCCTGCTTACACTGGTGACTCGTGATCCTTAGGTAACACTCTCTGTCCGACGGGGGAAACAAAGATACTGAAGTTGGCCTTCCTCTGTCAACCCCTCTTCGCCTGCGACCGCGGGAAGGCCCATGGGACATTTTCCCGCTCGTCCAGCTTTGTGCGATATAATGGGGTGCCATGCTGTTGAAGCGGCTGCTGGTCGGGCTCCCCCTCAAAACAGCCCAAGCGGTGCACGAGCGACTGTCCAAGCGCCTCGCGCTGGCGGTCTTTTCTTCCGACGCCCTCTCCTCCGTTGCCTACGCCACCGAAGAAATCCTGCTGGTGCTGATCCTGGCCGGCGCCGCCGCCGTCTCCTGGTCGATCCCGATCAGCTTGATGATCGTCCTGCTCCTGACGATCCTGACTCTCTCCTATCAACAGATCATTTACGAGTATCCCCTGGGAGGCGGCGCCTACATCGTTGCGCGGTCGAACATCGGCGAGTTGTCCGGCTTGACCGCCGCCGCCTCGCTCATGATCGACTACGTTCTGACGGTTTCGGTGAGCGTGGCGGCCGGAATTGCGGCTTTGACCTCGGCGGTGCCGGGCCTCTTCGCCCACCGCCAGGCCCTCTGCCTGGCCGCCATTCTCCTTGTCCTCGTCGTCAACCTGCGAGGCGTCCGCGAGTCAGGCCGCATCTTCGCCGTCCCGACCTACTTCTTCATCAGCATGATCCTCGTGATGCTGGCAGCCGGATCGTTCCAGATCCTGACCGGGCAGCCGGGCCGGGATCTGGTCCCCAGCGGAAACAGGCCTGCGCCGGTGGTCGAGGGCCTGACCCTCTTCTTGCTGCTGCGCGCCTTCTCCTCCGGCTGTACCGCCCTCACCGGGGTCGAGGTGATCTCCAACGGCGTCTCGGCCTTCAAACCGCCGGAGCCCAGGAACGCGTCCCTCACCATGGCGGGAATGGCGGTCATCCTAGGCACTCTCTTTATCGGCATCAGCGCCCTGGCCTACCACTATGGGGTGCTGCCGAGGGAAGACGAGACAGTCGTGTCTCAGATCGCGCGGACGGCTTTCGGCGGGGGGCCGCTCTACTACCTGGTTCAGGTCGCGACCATGCTGATCTTGATCCTGGCGGCCAACAGCGCCTTTGCCGGGTTCCCCCGCCTGGCGTCGATCCTGGCGCGGGACAGTTACATGCCCCACCAGATGGCCATGATGGGCGACCGGCTGGTTTTCTCGAACGGGGTCATGATCTTGGGAGCTTTCTCCTGTCTGCTCATCGTCCTCTTCGACGGAGACACGCACGCGCTGATCCCCCTCTATGCGGTCGGCGTGTTTCTCTCCTTTACTCTCTCGCAAGCCGGCATGGTCCGGCGCTGGCTGGCCAAAAAGGGGCCTCACTGGCGCAAGAAACTCATCGTCAACGGCGTAGGGGCCGTGACCACCGGCCTTGCAACCCTGATCATCGCCACGACCAAGTTCGTCCACGGGGCCTGGATCGTCATCGTCTTGATCCCCCTCATTATCATGTGGTTCCGCGCCATCCACGCCCATTATGTGGCCGTGGCCGAGCAGATAGCCTTGGAGCGGGACCATCGCCCTCCCCCCCCCAGGCGGAATACGGTTGTCATCCCCATCAGCGGGGTCAACCGCGCCGTGGTCCGGGCGGTGGACTATGCGCGGACCCACTCGTCGGACATCCGCGCGGTCCTGGTGAACGTGGAGAAAGAGGAGACCGCTCTCACCGAGATCAAGTGGGCGCAATGGGGCTGCGGCGTGCACCTGGTGGTCTTGCCGTCCCCCTACCGGTCCGTGCTCGGCTCGTTGCTGGACTATATTGAAGAGCTGCTCAAGAAGGACCCGGACGGGTGGGTCACGGTGGTCATCCCGGAAATCCTGCCGGCTCGCTGGTGGCAGAACATCTTGCACAACCAGCGGGCTCTCATGCTCAAAGCGGCTCTCCTGTTCAAGGAACGGGTCATTCTCACCGATGTTCCGTTTCACCTGGAACGGTGACGATGACGGGTCTCAAGTTACAAGTAACAAGTAGCAAGTTTGCTCGGCCCTTGCGCCTTGTTACTTTGACCTTGTTACTTTGCCTGCCCAGCGGACAGGCATCGGCGTTCAAAATTCTCGCACCAGCCGACCAGGCGACGTTGAAGTCCGGTGAAGCAGTCACTGTGAAGGTGGACTTGGGCCGGGACACCGGCGTGGTGACGGTCCGTTATTACTGGTACGCCGATCAGGCCGAAACCCTGGTCGAGCAGGATGAGGGCAAGGCGGGAGCCACCGCGGGCAAGGACAAGATCGCCGACGAACGCTACTGGCAAAAGGACAGCGCCACCGGAGGCGCCATCGTCGCCACCCCGTTCCTGACCTCGACGGCACAGAGCGAGCCGCCGTTCGGCGGAGCGATCCGCGTGCCCAAGGAGGCGATCGGCAGGATGCGGCTGTTGGCGGTGGGGGAGATCTCCAGGGGCCGGTTGGGCACCAGAACCGTCTTTGACGAGGTCGAGGTGCAGGTCGAGCCGAAAGCGGATCTCACGGCGATCGAGTTCGAAACGGAGAAACCGCTTCGCCTCGGCCGGACCGGCCAGCAGGCAACCTACGGCCAGGTGGACACGATGGGCAAGGTCTTCGATCTCCCCGTGGTGGGAGTCTTTGCAGACGGCGTGACGAGACCGCTCACCTCACCGTCAACCGGAACGACGTTCAAGTCGTCCAATGAAAACGTCATTAAAGTGCACTCCGCGTATGGCCTCCTGCAGTTGGTGGGCAACGGCAAGACGACCCTCACCGTGGCCAACCGTGGCAAGAAGGAGACGCTGGACGTCAGCGTGGACGTGGGAGAGGAACCGAACCAGTCGCCGATCGCGGACGCCGGCCCGTCACGGACCGTCAAGGCGGGAACCAAAGTCGAACTGAGCGGGCTGAAAAGCCGGGACCCGGAGGGAGAGGCCCTCTATTACGCCTGGAGCCAAGTGCGCGGGAGCAAGGTCCCTTTGCTCGACGTGAACATGCCCAAGGCGTCGTTTCTCGCCCCGCCTGTGTCCGAAAAGCGGCTCTTCCGGTTCAAGCTGCGCGTCACGGATAAGCAGGGCGCCGACGGCTTGCCCGCGTTTGTGGACGTCATGGTAGAGCCGTGAGAGGCCGTGACAGGTGGTGATGGGTGATTGGACCAAGGAATCCGTATACGGCTCCAACTTGACTGCCTACCGTTCATTCCGTACAGTGTGCACATGGAACAGATGAAGATCATCGGAAAGCGATCAACCCTCAAGACGCCCGGTCTCCAGCATCTGGAAGCCTTTCTCGATCTGCTCGACCATGTTCGTTCCGTCCAGATCGAGCGCCCACACGGGCTTTTCCGCTTCCGCACATTCGAGGAGGCCCAACACTGGTGGGAACAGACCAGACACCCTCTCCGACACGCCCCCCGACCCTTGAAGACCTCAAGCGGGTCGGAGCGGCACTGAACGCCGCCCGCGCCAAGTACCTGGTCATCGGCGGTTTCGCCGTCAACTATTACGGCTTCACGCGCGCGACCGAAGACCTCGACCTGCTGATTGCTCGGGAATCCGAGAATATCGAGCGCATCAAGCAGGCGCTTTGCGTGCTGCCGGACCAAGCGGCCAAAGATCTCAGCTCTGCGGATTTTACTCACTATGCCGTCATTCGGATCGTCGACGAAATCACGGTGGACCTGCTGACCAAGGCCGGCGACGTCGTCTACGAAAACGCGGAGACCGTCCCAGTCCAGCTCGACGAGGTCACGCTTCCGTTCGCGTCGCTTCGCACGCTGATCGCCACGAAACCCGGCGCGCGCGAACGCGATCAGCTCGACCGGGCCTATCTCCTCAGGCTCCAGACCGAGCAAACTGAGCCCCGTGAAGAGTCTTAATACTTTCCTCTCGCAATTTGCCCTGTCAGGCTCTTTTCAATATACTGAGAGCCATTCTGAACCCTACAGGTTGTTAAGGAGACGACAACCAATGGCTAATGTCATGGTGTCCCTGTCAGATGAGGAAATGCGGCGTTTAGAGGAGCTGAGCAAACGCGAAGGCCTCACCGTGGAGCAGGTGGCGCGGCTCGGCGTTCACGACTTCATCAGCCAGCCGGACGAGGTCTTTCGCGCTGCTGCCAAGCGGGTCATGGAGAAGAACGCCGAGTTGTATCGTCGCCTCGCGTGACTCGCCACCTCACTCTTGCCGAACTACCCACCAGCAAGAACGTTGAAGTATGGACTCTTCTGAGCCCTGACAAGAATTGTTCGGTTGGGATTTATTTCGACTTTGTCAGAGAGCCTGCGGGAGACCATAAAATCTTCAAATTCGTTCGGTGGGGAAACGTTCTCCTTCGCATCCACGCTAGGGTAGAACCAGAACAAGACGCCACTCTGGGGTATTTCTGCGCATAACCTTCCGATGCCCCGCACTTCGCATTCCGCGCTCAGCGTTCTGCGTTCTTCGTTGCCTTATCGAAAGCTCCGCACCGCGTCGTCGACCGTCTCGTACATCGGGAAGATGGCCGAGTAGCCGGCAATCTCAAAGATCTCACGGATCTGGTCCTTCAGTGAGGTCAGCGCTACCTACCGCCTACCGGTACTTGCCATCCCACAGCACGTCCAGGAACTCTCGGTACGGGACGACGGTTATCCCTGAGACCTCTCGTGCCCGCGGCTCCAGACTCACGCACAGATAACGCTTGAGCTTTCGTTCTTCTGCGAGCGCCCGCAACGACTTGAGGTCTTGCGACCCCACGTTACCCTTGGCTTTCACCTCAACCGCCGTGTGGTCGCCCAGGATGAAATCCACCTCGAAGCCGGACGTGGATCGCCAATAGGCCAGCGATTCTCCGGAAACATAGTCACTATAGCTCCTGAGTTCATGCATGAGATAGGTCTCCAACGCTTCGCCGAACTCCGGCGTGCCAGAACGAAACTCCCGCCCCTGAAGCGTTGCCACGACCCCGACGTCGAAGAAATAGTACTTTGAAGAGGCCAGAGGCTTCCGTTTCTTCGACTTCCGCCAGGCCGGCAGCTCATGCAATACCAAGGTGTCTTTCAAGATCTCGAAGTATTCATATACAGTCGTGCGGGGAACCTGCGCGTCATTGGCGACCTTGGTGAAGTTGACGATCGTTCCATTGCACAGCGCCGAGACTTTGAGGAATCGGCTGAACGCGGGCACATTACGGGTCGCGCCCTCGGCCACGATTTCCTGTTGGAGATAGGCGCCTGCATACGCCTCAAGGTCCGCGAGGGGATCGTCCGAGAAGTAGATGGATGGCAGCAGCCCCCTTGTGATGGCGCGCTGAAGATCGAAGCGGTCGCCCAACTCTCGATAGGTCAGGGGATGTAAATATTTCGTCCGCGCTCGCCCCCCCAGCAGGTTGACGCCGCCCCCGCGCAGCTTCCGGGCGCTCGAACCGGTGAGGAGGAATCGAATTCCGCGCTGTTCGATAAGGCGATGCACTTCGTTCAGGAGGTCGGGCAGTCGTTGAACCTCGTCAATGACGACGATTTGTTCTTTCGTAGTGATCTCCTCTGCAAGGCGTCCAGGCCTGTGGCTCAACGTCAGATAGACCGACGTGTCCAGCAAATCGTACACACGCACGCCCTTCAGATTGTGCGCAATCAGGAAGCTCTTGCCAGTCAAGCGTGGGCCGAGGAGAAAGTGGGACTTTTTCTCCAACAGTCCGCGAAGATCGAGAGTGCGGTCAATAACAGGAGAGGCATCCACCATGGAGGCGGATGATATCACGCGACGACTCTGTCGTCAAATGCCATGACAAATGACGACTCTGTCGTCATTTACCGACTGAGGGGATCATCATACCTGGCGGCCCGGAAACGTCACCGGGTAAGTGAATGGGCTGAGGAGGCGTTCATTATTGCCTTACTGGAAGCTCTTGAGCGCGTCCGTTTCGACGTCAAAAATGGGGAAGATGGCCGAGAAGCCGGCGATCTCGAAGACTTCGCGGATTTGATCTTTCAAGGACAACAGCACGATCTTCCCGTTGACGGCCTTCAAACGCTTGGCCGCCATCAGGAGCACCCGCAGGCCGGCGCTGCTGATGTAATCCAATTGGAGCAAGTTAAGAGCGAGCTTCGTTTCGCCGCCGTCGATCAGACCCAGGAGCTTCTCCTCCAGCCGGGCGGCCGTGCTGGCATCCAGCCGTCCCGTGAGCGCCAGCACCATGACCGCGCCTTTCTTCTGTTCCGCAATCTCCATGACTACCCTCCGGCCTGTTGGAATGTCTCCAGGCCTCGCGCTACAACGATTCGTGGCCCGTTCACGCCGAGACCAGTTTCGTCAGAATCAGTCGGTTCTTCCCTTCCTGCCGGCGGTATTCGACGCCGTCCATCATCGTGGTGAGCAAATGAATGCCGAGCCCGCCGATCGGCCGTTCATCCAGCGGTTGACTGAGGTCCGGCTTCGGGGCTTCCAAGGGATTGAACGGCCTGCCGTCATCCTCGATTTCCGCCCGCAACTGTCCGTTTCGGAACGACAACCACAGCACGATGTGATGCTCGGCCGCGTCCGCGTACCCGTAGGAAATGATGTTCGTCACCAGTTCCTCCAACGCCAGATTGACGGCATAGACCACCTGTTGCGGCAACCCATGCCGTTCGGCAAACTGTTCGATCGCCTCGCCCAATCGGGACAGTTCCGAGAGCCGGTTCCGCAACACGAGGCGGAGCGCGCCCTTCGCCGATGCCTGGTTGTCCATCCCCTGCAGGTAGCGAACCGCCAGCAGCGTGATGTCGTCGGCCTGCGGCTCGCCCACCGCATAGGCCCGCACCTCCGCCACCGTGTCCCGGATGATCTCGAGCGTGGTGCCGTCCTGGATTCTCAGAAGCAGTTGCTTTAAGCGCGCATCGCTAAACAGGCTTCCTTGAGTATCCATGGCCTCGGTCACCCCATCCGTATAGAGGAACAGTCCCTCCCCCGGACGCAGACGAATCCGCTTGATCTGATACGGACTGTCCTGGATGACTCCGAGCGCCATGCCTCCCGGATTATCCAGCAGGGCCACGCTCCCCCGAGGCGACAGGAGATAGGGGAGGTTATGCCCGGCGTTGCTGTACTCCAGTTCGCCGGTGCGCGTATTGAGAATCGCATAGAACACGGTCACAAACATCGCGGAGTCGTTGTCGGGACACAGCAAGTTGTTGACCTGCCGCAGACATTCTCCCGGATCGACCCCTTGCATGGCCGTGGCCTTCAGCATCGTGCGACTCACGGCCATGAAAATGGCCGCCGGGACTCCCTTGCCTGACACGTCCGCGATGACCAGGCCCAGCCGCTCCTCGTCGATGAGGAAGAAATCATAAAAGTCCCCGCCCATCTCCTTCGCGGGGATCGACTCGGCATAGAGCTCGAAATCGTCCCGATCCGGAAAGGCCGGGAACGCCCGCGGAAGGATGGATTTCTGAATCTCGCTCGCGATCCGGAGCTCGCTGCCGATCCGCTCCTTCTCCTCCATCGTCCGGCGGAGCTCTTCCGTGCGCTCGACGACCCGCTTTTCCAGGAGCTGGTTGGCATCCAAGAGCTCCCGCTGCTGGGATCCGATGACCGCTTTCATCTGATCAAAGACCTCCGCGATGTGGACCACTTCATCTCCGAAGCGTTGCGCGGCCGGATGGCCGGGCGCATACGGCCACTGGCCGACGAAGGTTTCCATTTTCTCTTCCAGGCTGGCCAGAGGTTGCGTGACCGTCCGCCTGGTGCTGAAAGCGACAATCACCAGGACCAGCACGCTCATGCCCGCCCCGCCGGCTAGGGTCAGCGCCAATTCCTGCCGGCTTTCCTGCATGTACTGATCCACCGGCATGATGATCTCCAACTCCCCCATGAGATCGTTCAACTGGAAATCGCGTTTCGGGCTCTGGGGATGGCCATTGTGGCAGTTGACACAGGACTGGGCTGACGCCACGTCCGCCATGAGCACCCGCATGACCGTCCGGCCTTCGATCGTGTCGGTGCGGGCGAAGTGGCCCTTGGGATTCTTCATCAGGTAGTCAAAGGCCTCTCGCTGGAAGTCGTCTTTGAGGCGCTTGTCCTTGTTGATGGCCCAGGGACTGATGAGATTGGCCTGGTACCCGTTCTTGTGGGAGGCGGTGATCGCCGACACCTCCCGCACAAAGGTGGCCGGCAAGGGAAAGCGTCCATGGACCTTCTCATAGTCCGGCCCCATGGTCCCGCCCAGCTCGATCAGGCGGGGGACCACGACCTTCGCATAGTAGCCGCGGTCGGCCATGATCTGCGTATGGAGGCTCCGCGCGCGCTGCGTCAGCTTTTCCTGAAGATTGGCCTTGTTGCGCTGGTGTTCGACGGCGGCTGCCACCAACGAGATGGCGGCAATAAGGGGCACCGTCAGAACGATCAGCTTGGTTCCAACCCGCCAAGATCGAAAAGCCTGAAAGCCGGTCTTAAGCATAGCGGCTGGTTCCCCCTGCTTCACCCGCTTATCCTGTCAGATTCGATCTCTGCGATGGGACCAAGCCAGCAGGCGCCCCGGACGAACCGGCTTTCCTGGGCTCCGGCCTGATCGTTGTTCTCGTGAGAGAGCTGAAGGATCTTGTCGAGGGTGCCCTCTTCGAAAAGCCCGGCCACGGTCGCGGCCAAGTCAAGCTCGCCCCGCGTCAGCGGACGGGGGGAAAAGGCCGCAGCGTGAAAGTTGCCGGCCGGCCAGGATCGCTTGCCCAAGGGAGACAGAAAGGAGGCCAAGGCCGAGCGCTCTGCCCGCGCCGCCACGCCGACCGCCAGTGTCACGCATGGGGTCACGGCCCGGGCGCTGCCCCCTCCTGGTGGAAGGGATGCGGCAACAGAGCCGTCGAGGAGAGGCGAGCGCTCCAAGGATCGTCCCACCAGGCTGGCCGCTTCGGCCACCAGAACCATGCCGGCCGCATCAGCTTTGACAATCTCCAAACAGGCCGACACCAGCTCGCTCAACGGTACAGGACCGGCCGACGGCACGGTTTCAAACCTGACCAGATGGGCGAATAGGCCTTCACAGGACAGGCAGGTCAGGATTTGCGCGTCAGGCAGAAAGGATCCGCCCTGGAGCTGATAGTCCGGCACGCCCCTCCCGTCCGTCGGCTGATACACGACAGCCCCGGCTACAGCCATCAGGTGCCCGAAGCGTTCCCGGCAGTCCTGAACATCATGGCCCAACGCACCCAGCCCCACCGCCATGGTCCCGCTCGGAAACTGCAGGGTCCGGCACTGGTCTTCGCTGAACACCCCCCCCGTGGAAGCCTTCCGCAGGCCCGACCAGGCGGCAGGCCAGGGTCGCGAAAGGCGTGTCGACGATTTCGAACTTCACCGTTCCGCGATCGAGCAGCCTGACCCGGCTCTGCTCCCTGGCCGACTCAGCCGGTTGCGAATCTTGCGCAGCCGCCGACATGCTCTTGAGACCCAGCAGTTCCTCGAACCCGGCCAGGGCGAGGACCATCTTGACCGGCGCAGAGGCGTCCGAGACCAGGAACGTCCCCTGACTCCCCTTCAACTGTTTGTAGTACTTGAGCAGGACCCGGATGCCGGCGGAACTCAGATACTCCACCTCCCCCAGGTCCAAGCGGACCTGGCGCGCACCGCCGCTGATGACTTCGCCCAGCGCGCGGGACAAGTGGTCGGCCCAATAGGCATCAAGCCTCCCACTGACTGCCACTTCCTGCCAGTCACCGACCTGTCGCTTGGTTACTTCCATAGTTGATGTCTCCCAACCAATCGGGGCAGCAGCTTATACCGCACCGTCCGTGATGTAAAGTGAGGGCGGGGCGGGGATCGCCGCGTCACCCCTTCCCCGCGTCCCCGCTTCGCTTTCCGATTCATGCTTCACGGGCTTTCCAGCGCTTACTCCAGGGCCTTGCCGTAGAGGGCCCGGGCGCGGGCGAGCGTTCGGATATGCCGTCGCAGCGCCGGCCCATAGCGGGAGCGCAGGACCGTCTGGCGAAAGGGCACGACGCGGCGACGGACCTTTCCGATTTCACTCTGTAATATCCGAACCAATGCGGCACCGCAGGGGCTCAGCCAGCCAAGCCGGTCCGACGCATGGGCGAGGTCTCGGAGAGAGTAACCGACCGACTCTACTTCCTCCAGACACCGGAACCGCGCGCGCAGAACGTCGTCTCGTGCGCTCATCGCCGAGTCTCCGTGTCCCCGCGTCCCCGACGCGGCGACGCAGCGAGCGGGCGACGCGGCGGCCCACGAGGCCAGCCGTTCGAAGAGGATCGCCCCCATCGTGAACGTGAAGGTCGCATGCAGGATGCCGTGCAAAGGCCTCAGACTGCGCCGCCAAGGAGAATAAAAGACTTCCTGGTTCCGATCCCCCCGTTTCATGTCGTATTTTCGGAGCAGGAGATTCAAATGATGATGACTGTTCTCATGGATCAGATCGTCGATCAGGTCGAACTCGTCCCGCTCGAAGGTATTGATGAAGGAAAGGCCCGGCCTGTTCCGGTAGCTGAAGCTCACAACGCCCCTGGCCTTCAAGGGGACGACTCGACTCGTCAGGAGCGCGACCATCTCTGCCCCCTCCGGCCAGGCCTGCTTGATGACGCCCAGGGCTCGTTGAAAGCGCGCGACAAGAGTCGGCGACGCCTGGGTCACGCGTGAGGGCGTGAGGTCGCTTCGGTACAGCAAGGCCGATCCCAGCGTCACGTGACCAAATTCAAGCGGACAAGGCGGGATCAAGCGCCAGTGCCAGGGCGGCTGCTGTTCATGGGACCAGAGAGGGATCTGCTCCCGACCGACCGTAATCCGGATGCTGTCACGCCCGATCAACAGGCGCGCAACGGAGCCCCCCGCGGCTATTTTTTTTCTGAGCCGAGCGGGCGGGTCCAGATAGGCCCCTTCCAGCCCCACGTAGACCCGCCCCGGCAATTCGGCCCGCTCAAAGTTCGCGCTCAGATCACAGGGGACCATCCAACTAGGCCGGGCAGACCGCTTCATGCCCCTGTTCGTTTCGACCAGCCAAAGACAGGGGAGACCCGGCACGAGGAACAGAGACTCCTGCATAACCTGCCGGGCCAGACGAGCGCAGAGGCGCGAGAGCCGCCGTCCCAACCCCGCTGGTTCCGGCTTGCCGCGGGGAAAGATCTCGTCCTGGTAGCTATTTTCGTAGAATTTCTCCTGACACTCCGCCAGGAGGTCCGCGGCAAAGTCACGCGGATGGCGCTCGACCAGGAACTGTTCGCGCAAGTCGATGAAGTAGAGCAGGTCGTTCAGCTCCTCAATCCACCCGACCACCTTCCAGTTGGAATAGTCGTCGGGTTTGAGCGAGTCGCCCAGGAACCGAAAAAAGTCCAGCGGCAACCGGAAGGCGGTCACCGACCGCCGATAATGGGCCTCCAGATCGTCGCAGAGGTCGTACAGGAGCGTCCGCATGGAGGCACGGAACTCGCCCATCAGTGAGGACAGAACAGCGGAATCAACAAGCTTGAGGTGAGGTACCATGGGGTCTATGCAGGGGGCAGGCCAAGATCATGCATGGGCAGAGTGCCCGGACAAGAATTGCTTGTCAGCTTTCAACTTTATCCGCCTGTCTGCTTCCCTTGTCAGCTTGCTCACTTGACACTTGTCAGCATCCAGACATTGGTGATCTTTTTCAACATCCTGTTATAGGGTCTGCTCCTTGGTCTCCGTCATCATCTTTCCCGCAGACTCCAGCAGATCCCGGCCTACGATGATCGGCGCCTTAAAATGGACCGCCAGCGCGATCGCATCGGAGGAGCGGCTGTCGAACACCTTGGAGGTATTCGGCATGGCCACCGTCAGGGCTCCGTAATAGGTCCCGTCTTTCAGCGTCACCACTGTCTGTGTGACCTTTCCGCCGAATCCCTCCAGGATCGACCGCATGAGGTCGTGGGAAAGGGGCCGGCGCAACTTCTGGCCGGCTAGGACGCTTGCAATCGACCCGGCCACGGTCGGATCCACAAAAATCGGGATCGCGCGGTTCTCCGCCTTCAGCAGGACCACGGGCCCGTGGTCGGAGAGACGGACATCCACATCCTTGATGACGATCTGATCGGGGCCCTGGCCGGCGCGGCTTTCAGTCTGGGCCTGCGACGGCGCATCCGAGAGAGTGACACAGAACCCGGCGATCAGGATCAGCGGGCACAACCGTCCGAGCTGTTCCATGGCGC
>Ga0194131_10000979_pt1 | contig 49396 bp, 45 predicted proteins | sample TA2KigO120mmetaG_FD_148631 | JGI IMG/M metagenome (GOLD analysis project Ga0194131, IMG submission 148631) | Freshwater microbial communities from Lake Tanganyika, Tanzania - TA2015053 Kigoma Offshore 120m | ecosystem: Environmental > Aquatic > Freshwater > Lake | place: Tanzania: Lake...
GCTCGCGGCGGCCGTCCGCGCGCGCAACGAGGCGCTCGGGGCGCGCATCCGGGCCGGCGAGTACGACGCGGAGCCCGCGGCGCTCCTGGCGCACGTCCGTGCGACGGTTCGCGACAAGCTTCTCGTCACGAACCGGGCCTACCTCGAAGCCGACGGCGACCTGGGGTAGTGCAGCCGGGTGCGGCGTACGGGCCAGCCCGACCGGGAGTCCGGCGCGAGTACGTGGAACGCGCGTTGCTGAGCTGCTAGCCTCCCGCCACGTTTCGACACAAGGAGCGATCAAGATGGCAAACGTTCAGGACGTCAGCGACGCAACCTTCGACGCCGAGGTGTTGCAGGCCAGCACACCGGTTCTCATCGACTTCTGGGCGCCGTGGTGCGGTCCCTGCCGCGCGATCGCACCGGTGGTCGAGGAGCTCGCCAGCGAGTACGCCGGCAAGCTCAAGGTCGTGAAGATGAACGTCGACGACAACCAGCAGACCCCGAGCCGCTATGGCGTGCGCGGTATCCCCAACCTGATCGTGTTCAAGGGGGGCAAGGTCCACGAGCAGATCGTGGGTGCCGTGCCGAAGAGCCGCCTTGCGCAGGCCGTTCAGAGCGCCGTGGGGTGAAGAGCCGGGCGGAGGGGACCTCGGGGTCCCCTCTGTGGCTCCCCCCGGGGCAGGACACCGGGCCGACGCTCAGTCCGCGTCGTCGGCCGGCCCGCTCTTCGTGTCCGCCGGCCCTTCGAGGCCCATCGGCAGGAAGTGGAAGAGCAGGATCAGCAGGCAGATGACGCCGGTCGCCATCAGCGCCTCGACCACCTCGCCGACACCGCAGGCGAGGCCGATCACGACCGAGGCGAGGGCGAACGTGATGTCGAGGCCGTCGGACACCTTCAGGCGGTAGAAGCGGATCACCGAGAACGCGCCCCACACGCCCAGAGCGCGCGTGACGCTGTGTCCGATCAGCGAGATGACGGTCGACACCAGCGCGCCGAGCAGAACGAGCGAGAGCGCGAAGTCGCGGTCGTAGGCCTTCTTGCCGCGGTAGGTGATGCGGTAGAGGAGCGCGAAGAGGTACGAGCAGAACGTCGCGGTCAGCATCGAGACCAGGACGATCTTCGGATCGACCTCGACGTGCTTCGCAAGATCCTGGAACAGGGTTTCCATCGGTCATTCTCCCTGCGCCGCACCGGCGCCGCGCGGGCCGTCCCCTCGACGGGATCAGGCGTCAGAGGTTGGGAATGCGATCCTTCGAGAAGCGTCGCATGTTGACGTTGATCACCAGCCCGAGCCCCGCCATCAGGGTGACCAGCGACGATCCGCCGTAGCTGAAGAACGGCAGCGTGATGCCGACGACGGGCAGCATGCCGGTCGTCATGCCCAGGTTGATCACCGCCTGCCAGAGGACGTTCGACAGCACGCCGAACGCGAGCAGCGCGCCGAAGCGCTCCTTCGCCCGTCCGACGACGACCAGCCCGCGCATCATGAGCGCGAGGTAGAGCGAGATCAGGATCGTCGCCCCGACGAAGCCCCACTCCTCGGAGAACACCGAGAAGATGAAGTCGGTGTGCTGCTCGGGCAGGAAGTGCAGCTGGTTCTGGGTGCCGTGCAGGAAGCCCTTGCCGTAGAGCCCGCCCGACCCGATGGCGATCTTCGACTGGATGACGTGGTAGCCGGCGCCGAGCGGATCGAGCTCGGGGCTCAGAAAGGTCTCGATGCGCTTGAGCTGGTAAGGCTTGAGGTGCGACATCAGGTACGGCATCGCGGGCAGCACCGAGAGCGCGACGCCGCCGATGATCGCCCACGTCCGCGGGCTCGGACCCGCGAGCACGACCATGCTCGCCACCACGAAGCAGAACACGCCCGCGGTGCCGAGGTCGGGCTGGGCGAGGATCAGGGCGACCGGCGGCAGGGACAGCAGCGCCGGGACGGCGAGGTCGCGCAGGCGAAGCCCTTCCGGGCGCATCGAGCGGTGGAAGTAGCGCGCCAGCACGATGATGAGCGCGAGCTTCATCATCTCCGACGGCTGCAGCGAGAAGAACCCGAAGTCGAGCCAGCGCTTGGAGCCGTTGGTCGTCGAGCCGATCACCGGGACCGCGAGCAGCAGCGCGAGCCCGGCGGCGTAGGCGACGTACGCATAGCGCTCGAGCTTTCGGTAGTCGAAGGCGACCATGATCAGGGCGCCCAGCACGCCGAGCGTGGCCCACATCGCCTGGCGGGCCGCGAAGATGGCGCCGCGCGACGATGCCGGATCGTAGTCCGCGCTGTACACCGAGACCGTGCCGATGCCCACGATGGCGAGCATCAGCAGCATCAGGACGAAGTCGAAGTGGTAGACGAGACGGCGGTCGAACATCAGCCGCATGTCAGGCTCCGCGCTCGGGCGTCCCGGCGGACGCGACCTGGTAGGACCGTCCGCGCGTGAGCGCGAAGTAGAAGTCCGCGACGTCGTGGGCGACCGGCGCTGCGACCGCGCCGCCGCCGCCGCCGGCGTGCTCGATGAGCACCGCGATGGCGATCTCGGGTGCGTCGACCGGCGCGAAGGCGACGAACCAGGCGTGGTCGCGCAGATGGCGGGCCAGGTTGTGCGTCTTGGTCTGCTTGCCCATCTTGAAGACCTGCGACGTTCCGGTCTTCCCGCCGACGTCGATGTTCGGCAGCTTCGCCTTCTTGCCCGTGCCCCTCGGCGCGTTGACCACGTCGCGCAGCGCCTCGCGGAGCTGCAGCAGGGTCGACTTGCGGAGCCCCGCCGTGCCGACGACCTCGGGCAGGATCTCCTCGACGACGTCCCCCGCCGCGTTCTCGATGCGGCGGACGAAGTGCGGCCGGTAGCGTGTGCCGCCGTTGGCGACGGTCGCGATGACGCTCGCCATCTGCAGCGGCGTCGCCAGCACGTATCCCTGGCCGATCGCGACCGACAGCGTCTCGCCCTGGAACCACGGCTCGCCGAAGCGCGCCCGCTTCCACCCGGTGGACGGGATGAGCCCCGGCTTCTCGTGGTCGAGCGCGATGCCCGTGGGCTCGCCGAGGCCGAAGCGGTGCGAGTAGTCGGCGATGGCGTCGACGCCGAGCTTGACGCCGACCTGGTAGAAGTACACGTCGCAGGACTCGACGAGCGCACGGTGCAGGTCCACGCTGCCGTGGCCGCCCCTCTTCCAGCAGCGAAACGTGCGGTTCGCGAACCGGTAGCTGCCGCCGCAGAAGATGCGCGTGAACGGCGTGACCTGGCCCTCCTCGAGCGCCGCTGCGGCGGTGACGATCTTGAAGGTCGAACCCGGCGGGTACTGCCCGTGGATCGCGCGGTTGTTGAGCGGCTTCAGCCGGTCGCCGGTCAGCTGGCGCCACTCGTCGCGGCGGATGCCGCGCGCGAACACGTTCGGATCGAAGGTGGGCTTGCTCACCATGGCGAGAATCTCGCCGGTGTCGGGCTTCATGACGACGACCGAGCCCTCGTGCTCTGCCATGCGCTGCTCGGTGAACAGCTGCAGGCGGCGGTCGACGCTCAGGATCATGTTGTTGCCCTGGGTCTGCGGAACGCGCGACAGCACGCGCAGCTTGCGTCCCAGGGCGTCGACCTCGATCTGCTGTCCTCCCGGAACGCCGCGCAGCCGCCTCTCCCACGACTTCTCGGCGCCCGCCTTGCCGATCAGATCGCCCATGCGGTAGCCGGGATTCTGTCCAAGCTCCGACTCCGAGATCTCGCCGACGTAGCCGAACAGGTGCGAGCCGACGGGTCCGTACGGGTAGGTTCGCAGCGGCCCGGCGTCGAGGCTCACGCCGGGGAGCTCGAGCTGGTGGGTCTCGAGAGCGACCACGGCGTCGTAGTCGACGTCGCGCCGGATGACGAGGCTCTCGTAGGGCGGGCGGCCGCGCGCGGCCTGGACGAGCTGCTTGACGTTCAGGTCGGGGACGCGCAGGAAGCGCGCCACGCGCTGGATCGTGGCGGCCAGGTCCTCCGTGTCCTCGGGGACGACGACCACGTCGAACGAGGGGCGGTTGTCGACCAGCGGGTCGCCGTTGCGGTCGTAGATCAGGCCGCGTGTCGCGGCGAGACGCTGCAGGCGGATGCGGTTGTTCTCCGACAGCGAGCGCCAGGTTTCGCCCTGTCCGACCTGCAGGCGGTAGAGCCGCAGCCCGATGCCGGCGAACAGGCCCGCCACGCCGACGCCGCAGATCAGCAGGCGGCGGCGGAGCTCGTTCGTCCCCTCGCGGCTATTCAGCTGCATGCTGCCTCGCCGATCGCGGCAGATAGCTGTCGAGCGCCGCGAACACCGCGGGTGCGCAGACCAGCGCCAGCAGCGCCTCGAGGGTCAGCGTTCGCAGGACGAACCACCAGTTCACGGCGCGCGTCGACCCGACCGCGAAGTAGAGCACCACCGTGACGATCTTCACCGCCGATCCGAGCGCCACGGCGGCGATGTTCGACATGGGGTTCTCCATCCATAGGCGCTTCGAGACGAGGTATACCATCCCGAAGACGAGGGTCATGGTCACGCAGTGGAGACCGGGCACGGCTCCGGAGAACGTGTCGAGCAGGTAGCCCAGCAGGAACGCTCCGACGGCCCCGCCCGCCGAATGGTAGTGCAGCCCGAGGTACACGCAGAGCGTGACGATCAGGTCGGGGGCCGCCGGCAGGAAGGGCACCCGCTGTACCAGGGTGGTCTGCACCACCACGGCAAGCACGCCGGCCACGGCGAAGATCAGGACCGACCGCATCGCGCTCAGCCGCCCTGCTGCTCCGCGGTGGTCGGCACTTCGGGCGACGCCTCCGGAGGCACCTCGTTCTCCGGGGCCTCGACCACCATGACCTCCTCGAGCTTGTTGAAGTCCACCGCGGGCTCGACCTCGGCCGTCTGGAACAGGCCGCCCTCCTCGCGCGACAGGCGGCTGATCGCCCCGACCACCACGCCGCGCGGGAAGATGCCGTCGAGCCCGGAGGTCGCGACGAGGTCACCGACGCGGATATCCTCGCGGTGCTTCACGTACTTCAGCTGGCACCCGCCGTGCAGGCTGCCCTCGACGATTCCGCGGGCACGGCTGCGCTGCACGAGCACGTCGACGCCGCTCGACGGATCGTCGAGCAGCAGCACGCGCGCCGCGTTCGGGCTGGTCGACACCACCCGGCCCACGACGCCCGCGGGCGAGACCACGGCCATGCCCTTCTGCACGCCGTCGCGCTCGCCCTTGTTCACCGTCGCGGTCCGGAACAGCCCGCTCGCGTCGATGCCGGTGATGCGCGCCGCGACCGACTGTCCGGGCATCCCCTCGCGGAGGTCGAGCAGTGCCTGCAGGCGTGCGTTCTGGCTCGCGACGGTCGCCACGCGCTCGGCCTGGCTCTCGAGCTCCCGCACCCGGCGGCGCAGCCACTCGCGCTCCTGGCGTACGCCGACGAGGTCGACGTACGTCTGCCAGGTGCCGATCATCGTGCTCGACACCGTGCTCAGCAGGTGGCTGATCGGCGTGATGATCTCGAGGAACACGACTCCCAGCGGGTCGATGCGCCGCGACGTGCGCGTGTTGGTCACCAGCAAGGCGAGCGACACCACCAGGAGCGTGCCCGTGGTGAACAGGACCGAGTAGCGGCGGAGGAGGTTCAGCACGGCGCTCTCCCCGCCCGAGCAGGCTCCAGACGACTCTCTCCCCGGCGGAGAGGTCTCGCACCGCGAACGCCGGTCCGCGCCACGCGGCGTCCGGGCCGCCGAGCCCGCGTCATGGCCTGGTTTCCGATGGCTGCCGCCGTAGACGCTCCGCTACTGGATCGTGACGTCCTTGAGAAGGCTCAGCTCGTCGAGGACCTTGCCGGCGCCCATCACCACCGCGGTCAGCGGATCGTCGGCGAGCATGATCGGGAGCCCGGTCTCCTCGCGCAGCAGCACGTCGAGGTTGCGCAGCAGCGCGCCGCCGCCGGCCAGCACGATGCCCTTGTCGACGATGTCCGAGGCGAGCTCGGGCGGGCAGCGCTCGAGTCCGATGCGGACCGCTTCCACGACCTGGTTGATCGGCTCGAGCAGCGAGTCGCGGATCTCCTCGTCGGAGATCTCGACCGTCTTCGGCACGCCGGCGACCAGGTCGCGGCCCTTGATCTCCATCGTCTGGATCTCGCTCGACGGGTAGGCCGAGCCGATGGTGATCTTGATCAGCTCCGCGGTGCGCTCGCCGACCAGCAGGTTGTACTTGCGCTTGATGTACTGGATGATCGCCTCGTCCATCTTGTCGCCGCCGACGCGGACCGACTTCGAGAAGACGACGCCCGACAGCGAGATGACGGCCACTTCGGTGGTGCCGCCGCCGATGTCGACGATCATGTTGCCGGTGGGCTCGGTGATCGGCAGCCCGGCGCCGATCGCCGCCGCCATGGGCTCCTCGACCAGGTAGACCTCGCGGGCGCCGGCCGACTCGGCCGATTCGCGCACGGCGCGCTTCTCGACCTCGGTGCAGCCGAACGGCACGCAGATGATGATGCGCGGGCGGATCAGCGACTTCCGGTTGTGGATCTTCTGGATGAAGTACCGGAGCATCGCCTCGGTGATCTCGAAGTCGGCGATGACGCCGTCCTTGAGCGGGCGGATCGCGATGATGTTGCCCGGCGTGCGGCCGAGCATCCGCTTGGCCTCCGCGCCGACGGCCAGCACGCGGCGGCCGTTGCGGCTCTCCTTCTGCATCGCCACGACCGAGGGCTCGTTGCAGACGATGCCCTCACCCTTGAGGTAGATCAGCGTGTTGGCGGTGCCGAGGTCAATCGCAAGATCGTTCGAGAACCACCCCAGCAGCGAATCGAAAATCATGGTCTTGCCGATGCCCCCCCGCCCCGAGAACCTACCGCTTCCGAGCAGTGGGGTCAGCGAAGCGCCCCGTCACTACCAGATGCCATTTGGGGGGGCAACGGAGAACGGCCGCCGGGCGTCGTGATTCGCCGTTCGCGCCCGCTTCCCGTGCCGGCCGGCCGGGGCCGATGGCGGGCGGCGGGCGGGCGTTGCCTTCGACAGGGCGGCGCACTACCGTGGCCGGATGCTGCACTTCCTGCGTCGACACTCGCAGTCGCGGGTGATCCAGGTCATCTTCTTCCTCATCATCGCGGTGTTCGTGCTGTGGGGCGTCGAGGCGGTGGTCAGCGGTGGCAGCCCGCTCACCACCATCGCGACCGTCGACGGCCAGCCGATCGAGCAGATCTCGATCCAGCGGGCCGAGATGAATCTCGCCCAGGCCTACCGGGACGCCTACAAGGGCCAGTTCACCCCGGAGATGCAGAAGGCCATGAACCTCCGGCAGCGCGCCCTCGACGGTCTCATCGACCGCGCGATCCTGGCGGGGCAGGCCGAGAAGCTCGGCTACCAGATCGACGACCAGGAGCTGCGCGACTCGATCGTCGACAACCCGGCGTTCCAGCTCGGCGGCCGCTTCAACAAGGATCAGTACCTGCGCGTGCTGCGCTCGGCGGGCCTGACCCCGGGGGACTTCGAGAGCGCCAAGCGCGAGGACCTCGCCGTCGGGCGCGTGCAGAACCTGATCGGCGACAACGTGACGGTGAGCGACGACGACGTGCGCGACGACATCGTCTCGCGCGAGGAGAAGCGGACGCTGGCATTCGTGAAGATCCCGGCGGCCGATCTGACCGCGCAGGTACAGGTCACCGACGCCGAACTCGAGAAGTTCTACGAGGACAACAAGGCGCGCTACGCCGAGCCCGAGAAGGTCAAGGTCGAGCTGCTCGGCTACCCCGTGGACAGGTTCCAGGATGGGGTCGAGGTGACGGAAGAGCGCATCACCGAGCACTACGAGACCAACCTCGAAGCCAGGTACACGCAGCCGCACGAGGTTCGCGCGCGTCACATCCTGGTCCGCGTACCGCGCGACGCCGACGAAGCCACGAAGGCGAAGGCCCGCGCGCGCATCGACGAGGCGAAGGGGAAGATCGACGCGGGCGGCGACTTCGCCGCGCTCGCGAAGGCGTACTCCGAAGACCCGGGCTCGAAGGAGAAGGGCGGCGACCTGGGCTTCTTCCCGCGCGGCCGCATGGTCGGCGCGTTCGACGAAGCGGCGTTCGCCCTGAAGCCGGGCGAGGTCAGCGACGTCGTCGAGTCGCCGTTCGGCTTCAACGTCATCAAGGTCGAGGAGGTCCGCGAGGAGCGCAAGAAGCCGCTCGAGGAGGTCCGCGAGGAGGTCGTGGTCACGCTGCGGAACGAGTCGGCGACCGAGAAAGCTCGCGCCGCCGCGGACGAGGACGCGACCGCGCTCGGCAACGGCGCCACGCTCGATCAGATCGCGGAGAAGCGCGGTCTCACCGTCGACCGGCCGGAGCCACTGGCGCGCAACGCGGCGTTCCCCAGCCTCGGCCGCTCGCTGCCGCTCACCAACGCTCTCTGGGAGCTCAAGCCGGGCGGCCTCACGGCACCGGTCGACGTCAACGGCACCATCGTCATCGGCAAGCTGATCGAGAACGTCGCCTCGGTGACGCCGCCGTTCGCGGAGGTGAAGGACCGCGTCGACGCCGCCTACCGTCTGCAGAAGGCGACCGATGCCGCCAAGGCCGAAGCGGAGAAGGTGCTCGCCGCCGCCCGCAGCGACGGCCTCGAAGCCGCCGGGACCGCGTCGAGCAGGAAGGTCGAGGTCTCGTCCGCGTTCGCGCGTACCGGACCGTTCATCCCCGGCATGGGCACCAACCCGGCGGTGAAGGACGCCGCGTTCGCGCTCGCGCAGGACAGGAAGCTGGGCGACAAGGTGTTCGTGATCGGCAGCGATGCTTTCGTCGTCGAGCTGCGGGAAGTCGTGCTGCCGAGCGACGCGGACGTCCAGGCGAAGATGATCGAGGCGAAGAAGCAGCTGCTCGACAAGCGCCGCGAAGACGCCTTCGCGCGCTACCTCGGCGAGCTGAAGAAGACGGCGCAGATCGAGGTGAACGCAGAGCGCCTCGAAGCGATTCCGGGCGCGTAGCTCGACGGGGGACCCGGCGCCGGCGCGGGGGATGATCGCCCCGGCGTCGTCCGGCGGCGGGTCGTGCCGGCTTTCCTCGCGGCGGGCATGATGCGATGTTTCCGGGATGGCGATCGCGTTCCGTAGAGACGGGGGGACGCGGGGCTCCGTGCTGCTGGTGCACGGCTTCACCGGGTCGCCGCACGAGATGGAGCCGCTGGCGGACCCGCTTGCGGCGGCGGGCTTCGGGGTGCTCGGGCTCCGGCTTCCCGGGCACGGCGCGTCCGGGGCCGGTGAGCCGAACGTGTGGAGCGCCTGGGAGCAGGCGGTGCTCGACGGCTTCGCCGAGCTCACCGCCATGCGGCCCGGCGCGCCGCGCGCGGTGGTCGGGCTGTCGATGGGCGCGCTGCTGGCGCTCGAGCTCGCGCGCCAGAGCGGCGACGAGGTGCGCTCCGTGGTCGCGCTGTCGCCTGCGGTGACGCTTCCGCCCGCGCTCCGCGCGGCACTGTGGCTCGCCGCGCGGACGTTCGGCGAGCGCGGGCGCAGCCGCATGCTGCGCAAGGGCCCGAGCGACATCGCCGACGCGGGCGTCCGGGCGGCGCACCCGAAGTCGCCGCCGTTTCCGGTCGCGGCCGTGCTGTCGTTCAATGAGCTGCGCCTCGCGGTGCGCGCGCGCGTCGGCGCGGTGGTGCAACCGCAGCTGATCGTGCACTCGGTGCGCGACCGGACGTGCCCCGTCACCGGCGCGCACTGGCTCGCGCGCAATACCGGGGCGCGCGACGTCGAGCTGTGCATCCTCGAGCGCAGCGGTCACGTGATCCCCGTGGACGTCGAGCGCGCGCACGCGAGCGAGCGCGTCGTCGCGTTTCTCGAGCGCACGCTCGCGCCGCGCGCGCTGCCCGATCCTCCGGTCGAGGCTGCGCAGGCCGCGGCGCACGAAGCGCTGTCCGAGAGCTGAACGCCGGCTGCGAGACTCGCCCCGGGAGCCGACCGGCTGCGAGACTCGCTCGGGCAGCCGCAGGTCCGGCGCGGGTCGCAGATCGCGGCGCGTCCTCTCGGAGGACGTGCAGCCATTCCCTCCCGGCTCGGTCCGGGGTCGTCGTCGCGCCCTGCGGGCGCGGCGCCTCGACCCGCGGCCCGGTCCGGGGATCGCCGCAGGAGCTGTCAGAACGCGTCGCCCGCGTCGTCGTGCTGCCGCGACGCGGCCGCGGCGGCGCGCCGCCGCCCGCCGAACAGCGCCGTCCAGAGCTCGAGCACCGTCGCGACGCCCTGCACGTCGAGGCCGTCCGGGGCGCGCACCTGACGCGCGGTCGCAGCGGGCACGACCGCGCGCGTGAAGCCGAGCTTGTGCGCCTCGCGGAGCCGGGTCTCCGCGTGCCGCACCGCGCGCACCTCGCCCGCGAGCCCGACCTCACCGAACAGCGTCAGGCCCTCCGGCAGCGGCGTGTCGCTGGCACTCGAGCCGATCGCGGCGATGATCGCGAGGTCTGCCGCGGGCTCTTGCACCCGGATGCCGCCCGCGACGCTCACGAAGAGGTCGTGCTCGAAGAGCTTCAACCCGGCGCGCTTGTCGACGATCGCGGTGAGCACGGCGACGCGGTTCGCGTCGAGGCCGAGCGTCGTGCGGCGCGGCATCGCGAGCGCCGAGCGGGTGCACAGCGCCTGCACCTCGACCAGCAGCGGCCGCGTGCCCTCGATCGTCGGCAGCACCGCCGATCCCGAAGCGCCCTTCGGCCGCTCCGCGAGCAGCACCGCCGACGGGTTCGCCACGTCCTCGAGCCCGCGCTCCCCCATCTCGAACACGCCGACCTCGTTGGTCGGCCCGAAGCGGTTCTTGACGGCGCGCAGCAGGCGCAGCCCGCCGCCCTGATCGCCCTCGAAGTGCAGCACGGTGTCGACCACGTGCTCGAGCACGCGCGGCCCGGCGATCGTGCCTTCCTTGGTCACGTGGCCGATCAGGAGCATCGGCTTGCCCGTCGACTTCGCCTGCGCCACCAGCGCCGCTGCGCACTCGCGCACCTGCCCGACGCTGCCCGCGGCGGAGGTCAGCTCGCGCGAGTGCATGGTCTGGATCGAGTCGATGAGCACGATGCCCGGGTCGGTCGCCGCGACGTGGCCGATGATCTCCTCGACGCACGTCTCGGGCAGGATCAGCACCGACTCGTTGCACGACAGGCGATCCGCGCGCAGCTTCACCTGCTCGGGCGACTCCTCGCCACTCACGTAGAGCGCCGTGAGCCCGCCCTTCGCGAGCTCGGCGAGGACCTGCAGGCCGATCGTCGACTTGCCGATGCCGGGGTCGCCGCCGAGCAGCGTGACCGAGCCCGGAACGATGCCGCCGCCGAGCACGCGGTCGAGCTCTTCGAGCCCCGTCCGGATGCGCGCGTGGCTCTCCGACGTGACGGCGCTGAGCGCGCGCGGCTTCGCCGCGCGCTGCGCAGCGATCGCGACCGACGTGCGCGCGCCGCCGAAGCCGCCGCCACCGCCCGTCGCCGGACGCGGCGCGACGCTCTCCTCGACGACCGTCTCCCACGCGCCGCACTCCTGGCAGCGGCCGAGCCACTTCGCGAACTGGGCGCCGCACTGCTGGCAGACGAAGACCGTGCGCGCGCGAGCCACGCGCCGCCCTTACCACATCGCACTCCGGCGCCAAGCCCGCGCCGCTGGCACCGCGTACATGATCCGGCTGCGAGGGGCGTCGCGGGGCGGCAAGATGCGTGGCGCGATCTCGATGACGGGACGCTCTCGAAGGCGGGACGCTAGGGATGCGGAGCGTAGCCCTCGTGCTGCGGCAGGTGGTCGGTGATGTCGAACCAGGCGGCCTTCGACGTCGCGAAGATGTGCGCGTCGGGCTTGAACGGCGGGTCGTCGTCGAAGCTGCCCGCCGCGAGCCACACCAGATCCGGCAGGAAGTCGACCGGGAACTGCAGGTTCGAGCCGCAGTCGGCGCAGAACGTCCGCTGCACCTGCTCGGACGAGCGGAAGCTCTTCACGTGCTCCTCACCGCGCGTGAAGCGGAAGCCGCTGCGCCGGAACTCGCCGTAGGTCGAGAACGGGGCGCCGTGCTGCTTCCGGCAGCGCGAGCAGTGGCGGTGGTGCAGCGCTTCGAGCGGACCGGTCGCCTCCCAGGCAACGGCGCCGCACAGGCAGCTTCCGTGCATCATCGGGCATCCTCCGTCGTCGTCGGCGCGATCGGCGCTCGGCTGCGATCCTGCCGCGGTGCACGGGCTCAACCAAGCCGCCCGGCTGCCTGTCGACCTCTTCGGGACGTCCGGTTGACAGGTGTGCGGTGCTCGCCTAGGCAGGCCCCCGATGATCGCCGGGCAGCACCTCGCCGACGAGCTCGACGAGCTGGCGGCGCAGAGCCTGGGCCGCGCCCGGCGTACGATCGGCGGCGCGCAGGGACCCACGGTGCGCGTCGACGGGCGCGACGTCCTCTGCCTGTGCTCGAACAACTACCTGGGCCTCGCCGGCGACCCGCGGCTGCGCGACGCGGCGGTGGCGGCGATCGCGGAAGCGGGCATCGGCGCGGGCGCGTCGCCGCTCGTCAGCGGCCACATGGACGCGCACGAGCGGCTCGAGAGCGCGATCGCCGCGTGGCAGGGCTGCGAGGCGGCCCTCGTGTTCGGCTCGGGCTACCACGCCAACATCGGGGTGCTCGCGGCGCTCGTGCGAGCGGGCGACGAGGTGTTCAGCGACGAGCTGAACCACGCGAGCCTGATCGACGGCTGCCGCCTCTCGCGCGCGCAGATCCGGGCCTATCGCCACCTCGACGCGAGCGACCTCGAGCGGCAGCTCGGCGCGTCGCGCGCGCGTCGACGTCTGATCGTCACCGACTCCGTGTTCAGCATGGACGGCGACCTGGCGCCGCTCGCCGAGATCGTCGCGCTCGCCGATCGGTACGACGCCTGGGTGATGATCGACGAGGCGCACGCGGTCGGCGTGTTCGGCGAGACGGGCGCGGGCCTCGCCGAGGCGACCGGCCTCGGCGGGCGCATCACCGTGCGCATGGGCACGCTCGGCAAGGCGCTGGGCAGCTACGGCGCGTTCGTCGCGGGCTCGCGCGCGCTGATCGAGCTCCTGGTGAACCGTGCGCGGGCGTACGTCTACAGCACCGCGCTGCCGCCGCCGGTCATCGCGGCGGCCGATGCGTCGGTCGCGATCGTACGCGGCGACGCAGAGCGCCGGCGGGCCCTCTGGGACAACGCACGCCGTCTGCACGGCGGACTCGAGCGTGCCGGCCTCGCGATGCGGCCGTTCACGAGCCCGATCGTGCCGCTGGTCGTGGGCGGTGCGGCCGAAGCGCTCGCGGTCGCGGAGCGCGCGCTGGAGCAGGGCGTGCTCGCCCCGGCGATCCGTCCGCCGACCGTGCCGCAGGGTACGGCGCGCCTGCGCCTGACGCCGATCGCCGCGCACACGGCGCCGCAGATCGACCACGCGGTCGGCGTCCTGTCGCGGGCGATCCGGGAGACGGGAGCATGAGCCACGACGCCGCGCACGCCGCCGACCTCGATCGACGCTATCTCTGGCACCCGTTCACGCAGATGCGCGACTGGCTCGCGGGCGAGCCGCTGGTGATCGTGTCCGCCGAGGGCAATCATCTGATCGACGCGCAGGGCCGCCGCTACCTCGACGGCGTGTCGTCGCTGTGGTGCAACGTGCACGGCCACCGTCACCCGATCCTCGACGCCGCGGTGCGTGCCCAGCTCGACCGCGTCGCGCACTCGACGATGCTCGGTCTCACGCACCCGGGCGCCGCCGAGCTCGCGGCGCGCCTGGTGCCGCTCGCGCCGGACGGCCTGACGCGCGTCTTCTACTCCGACGCGGGTGCGACCGCGGTCGAGATCGCGCTCAAGATCGCCTTCCAGGCGTGCCAGCTGCGCGGCGAGACGACGCGCACGCGCTTCGCGTCGCTGGTCGAGGCCTACCACGGCGACACCATCGGAGCGATCGCGGTCGGCTACAGCGAGACGTTCCACCGCTTCTACCGGCCGCTGCTGTTCGACGTCCTGCGCCTGACGCCGCCGCACGTGTTCCGCTGGCGCGACGGCATGACCGAGGATGCGGCGTGCGCGGCCGCGATCGACGAGGCGCGCGCGAAGCTGCACGCGCACGGTCACGAGCTCGCGGCGTTGATCGTCGAGCCGCTGGTGCAGGGCGCCGCCGGCATGTGGATGCACCCGCCGGAGTACCTCGCCGCGCTGGCGCGGCTCGCGCGCGAGGTCGGCACGCTGCTGATCTGCGACGAGGTCGCGACCGGCTTCGGGCGCACGGGAACCTTCTTCGCGTGCGAGCAGGCGGGCATCGCGCCCGACCTGCTGTGCGTCGGCAAGGGCATCACCGGCGGGTATCTGCCGCTCGCCGCCACCTTCGCGAGCGAGGCGCTGTTCGCGACGTTTCTCGCGCCGTACGAGGACTTCGTCGCCTTCTTCCACGGCCACACCTACACCGGGAACCCGCTCGCCTGCGCCGCCGGCCTCGCCTCGCTCGACGTCTTCGAGCAGGAGAAGACGATGACGCACGTGCAGGGCCTGGCACGCGTGCTCGGCGAGAAGCTCGCGCGCGAGATCGCGCCGCTCGCGCACGTCGGCGACGTGCGCCGCTGCGGCCTCATGACCGGCATCGAGCTGGTGCGCGACCGTGCGACGCGCGCGCCGTATTCGCCGGCCGCGAAGATCGGCCACCGCGTGTGCGACGCCGTGCGGAAGCACGGTGTCATCCTGCGCCCGCTCGGTTCCGTGATCGTGCTGATGCCGCCGTTGAGCCTGCGGATGGACGAGCTCGACCTGCTGGTGTCGGCGACCGCGCAGGCGATCCGTGAGGTGACGCAAGCGTGAGCGGTCGCGTGCTGCTCGTCACCGGCACCGACACCGGCGTCGGCAAGACGTGGGTGTCGTGCGGCGTGCTCCGCGGGGCGCGTGCCGCGGGCCTGCGTGTGGCGGCGCGCAAGCCCGCCGAGACCGGCTGCGATCCGGATGCGACAGGAAGGCTCGTCGGCGCGGACGCGGTCGCGCTTCACGCCGCGGCGGGCGCGGACGAGCCGGTCGACGCGGTGTGCCCGATCCGGTTGCCCGATCCGCTCGCGCCGTCGTTCGCGGCGCGGCGCGCCGGCGTGACGATCGACGTGGCCCGGGTCGTCGCGTCGTGCCGGCAGCGCGTGGCCGAGGTCGACCTGCTGCTGGTCGAAGGGGCGGGCGGGCTGCTGGTGCCGATCGCCGACCGATTCACCTTCGCGGATCTCGCGCGCGAGCTCGGCGCGCGGCTGCTGCTCGTCGTCGGCGCGCGGCTGGGCGCGATCAATCACGCGCTCCTGTCGCTGGAGGTCGCGACGTCGCGCGGCATTCCCGTCGCGGGCTTCGTCGTCAATCACTTCTCCTCGACCCGCGACCTCGCGACCGACACGCTCGCGGCGAGCCTGCGCGAGCTGACCCAAGTGCCGCTGCTCGCGGAGGTCGGGCACGACGCGGACCCGGCGCTCCTCCTTCCGGCCGCGGCGGTGCGGCGGCTCGCGAGCTGAGGGCGAGACCGGCATCGCTCGACGCCGCGGCGCTGTCACCCCGGCGCCTTCCCGGTGCTGTTCCGGTGCTGTCGCGTCGACCGGGGCGGCAAACGGCCGGTCAACACGTCCTTTCCGTACCAGCCGAACGCGGCGGCCAGGTCGGCAGGTCGAGCAGGCAGCGCCCGCGACGGTCCGCGGGCACGGCGACGTCGAGCAGCCTCAGGATCGTCGGCATCACGTCGCGCACCTGCACCGTCGTCGCGACTCGCGCGGCGGGCACGTCGGGTCCGTTCATCAGCAACAGGCCGTCGCGCGCGTGGTAGCCGCGGTGCGGGTACGCCGCCTTGCCGCGATTCGGCGACACGATCGCATCGCCGAAGTGCAGGTCGGCCTCGTAGCGCGCGTCGAGCTCGGCGACCACGTCGGGCAGGCGGGCGGCGTGCGGTCCGTCGAACAGCTCTTCGCGGAGGTGCACGCCGCGGCAGATCGGATCCCCGGTCACCGGATCGTGAAGCGCACGCAGGCGCTCGACGAGCGTCCGTCGCAGCGGCTCGAGCTCGGCGCGCGGCACGACACCTTGCGCCTCCCGTCCGGCCAGATTCACCTGGAAGCCTGCGAGCGGGTAGAACACGTCGACCGGCAGGACGGACGTGCGCGCGAGGTCGACGAACGGCCACTGGTGACCGAGCGCGCGCACGCGCCCGACGAGCGCTTCCGGCAGCCGGCTCTTGAGGCGCTGCGCGCGTGACGAGGCGATCAGCGCGCGGTACGCGCGCTCGATCCCGCCGAGCAGCACCGTGCCGCGCGCGATCGCCGGGCCCTTGCGCGCGAGCAGGCCCTCGCGCTCGAGCCACGTCGTCGGGCGAAACGTCCGCGGCGGCATGGGCCCGCTGCCGTGGTCGGAGAGAACGAGGACGGTGCTCTCCGGGTGAATCGTCTCGAGGAAGCGGCCCATCGCGGCGTCGGTGCGCTCCAGGTACTCGTCGATGAGCGCGCGCCAGCCGGGCAGCGACGGGTGCTCGCAGAACAGGTGGTTCGCGATGTCGGGCACCTTGAACACGACCAGAAAGAGGTCCCAGTCGCGTTCGAGGTACAGCGTGGTGCCCACCTCGACGACGCGCTCGAGGTCGAAGTCGAGGTAGCGACGGCAGCGCGCGACGTCGCGCGGATCGACCTCGTCGCAGCGGCAGAGGCTCATCGGCGCGACGCGCTCGACGAGCTCCGGCGGGAAGGTCGGCGGTCGCACCTCGTCCGCGACCGGTACGCTCGGGATGACGACGCCGTTCACCGGCCAGGGGAGGGAAGTCATCGGTACGCTGACCGCGGCCACCGAACGCCCGGCGGACGAGGCGATGGAGAGCAGCGTCTCCGCCGCGTAGGCGCGGGCGTCGACGCGCGCGGCGGACAGGCTCGGGAAGCGGCGTGCGTCGAACTCGCATGTGTCGACGACACCGTGCTGCGCGACGTCGAGCCCGGTGAGCAGCGTGACCCACGCGCCCGCCGCGACCGGCCACGTCGACTCGGTCCTGGCCGTGAGGCCGCTCGCGGCGAGGCGCGACCACACGGGCAGGCGCCCGCACGCCGCGAGCGGCTCGGTGTAGTGGGGGCCTCCGCCGTGGAGGCCGATGACGACGACGCGACGACGAGTCATGCAGCGCCTGCGGCGCGAGCCGCCCGGTAGAGCGCATCGTAGCGGGCCGCCGCGACGCCGACATCCCAGCGCGCGCTCGCGTCCCGTGCGCGCCGTGCGAGCGCCGCGCGGCGGATGCGGTCGCTGGCGAGGGCGCCGAGAGCGCGCGCCAGCGCCGCCGGGTCGCCCGCCGGCACCAGCACGCCGGTCTCGCCGTCCTGCACGGTCTCGAGAATCCCGTCCAGCGCGGACGCGACCACGGGCACGCCGGCCGCCTGCGCTTCGAGCAGGGCGAGGCCCTGCGGCTCCCAGAGCGACGGGAAGCAGAAGAGATCGCTCTGCTCGAGAAGTGCTCTGGTGTCCGTGACGATCCCGGCGAGATCCACGGCGTCGAGGACCCCGAGCGCGCGGGCGCGGGCGACGATCGCCGCGCGCAGTGGACCCTCGCCGGCGAGAACGAGTCGCGCCGCGGGATGCGTGCGGCGCAGGATCGCGAGCGCCTCGATCAGCACGAGGTGTCCCTTCTGCTCGTCCAGCCGGCCGACGGACAGGATCCGCGGCGCGACCTCGGTGCGCGGCTCGCGAAACCGAAAGCGGGTGACGTCGATGCCGCAGTGCACGACGGGCAGGTCTGCCGCGCGCCCCATCGACGCGAGGAAGCGCGCGACCGCACGGCTGCTCGCGACGCAGACCGAGAGCCGTCGCTCGCAGCGCCGCAGCAGCACCTCGCGCAGCGCGCCGATCGGGCGCACGTGGTGCCGCACGCCCACGACCGTCCGGCAGCCGGCGGCACGCGCCGCGGGGACGCCGAGCAGGATCGGGCTCGCGTCGTGCAGGTGCAGGACGTCCGGACGCATCGCACGCAGCAGCGCGACCAGCCGGCTCCACGCGACCGGGTCCCAGCGCACGCTGCGCTCGATCGTCGCGCAGGGCACGTCCGCCACGCGTGCAACGTCGCGCAGCGGGCCGCCGCCGTACATGGCGACGAGGTGCGCGTCGATGCCGGCACGCCGCTGCGCGATCGCCAGGTCGACCGCGAAGCGCTCGGCGCCGCCGATCTCGAGGGTCGCGACGACGTGCGTGACGCGCTGTACGGGGCGATCGGCCGTGGTGCTCATCCCCGTCGCGAGGGGGGGGTGAACCTCGCGCTCGAGCGGCGCCAGCGTGTCGCCGGTGTGGCGCGTGGCGAGCCCCGCGAGCCGGGGTGACAGATCGAGGACGCCATCGTGCGCACGCATGCCGTGGGGGACGCCATCGTGCGCACGCATGCCGTGGGGGACGCCATCGTGCGCACGCATGCCGTGGGGGACGCCATCGTGCGCACGCATGCCGTGGGGGACGCCCAGCTGCATCGCGATCCTTCCGCCTCCGGTTATTGCACGGTAACTGCCAATTCCGCTAGCGTGTACCACCGTCCCACGGAGGTGCCGCGATGTCGATGCCCGAGCTGAAGCTCGTCGGGGCCTACGGGTCCCCCTACAGCCGCAAGATGCGCGCGGTGCTGCGCTACCGGCACATCCCGTTCCAGTGGCTGCTGCGCGAGAACGGAGCCCGCGACCTGCCACCGGTGCCGGTCGCGCTGATCCCCGTGCTGGTCATCCCGGGCGAGAACGGCTCCGCGCCGAGCGCGATGGTCGACTCGACCTTCCAGATCAGGCGCCTCGAGCAGATGTACGCCGGGCGCAGCGTGATCCCGTCCGACCCGGCGATCGCGTTCCTCGACGAGCTGATCGAGGACTACGCCGACGAGTGGCTCACCAAGGCGATGTTCCACTACCGCTGGGCCTACGCCGAGGACGCGCGCAAGGCGTCGCGCGTGCTGCCGCTCGACATGCGCCTCGACCTCGACGCGGGCCAGCGCGAGTTCGCGGCGAAGTTCTTCGGCGAGCGGCAGATCGGGCGGCTCGCGGTGGTCGGCTCGAACGAGGTCACGAAGCCCGTGATCGAGTCGAGCTACCGCCGGCTGCTCGAGCTGCTGTCGAATCACGTCGAGCGGGTGCCCTACCTCCTCGGCCACCGCCCCGGCTGCGGCGACTTCGGCGTCTTCGGCCAGCTGAGCCAGCTGGCGCTCTTCGACCCGACCGCGGCGCGCGTCGCGGTCGACGTGGCGCCGCGCGCGATCTCGTGGACGAACCGCATGGACGACCCGTCGTGGGTCGAGCTCGACGACGAGGCGTCCGGCTGGGTCGTGCGCGGCGCGCTGCCCGACACGCTGCGCGCGATCCTCGCCGAGATCGGCCGCGTCTACGCCCCGTTCCTGCTCGCCAACGCAGCGGCGCTCGCGTCGGGGGCGGACGAGGTCGCGTGCACGATCGACGGAGCGCGCTGGGAGCAGAAGCCCTTCCCGTATCAAGCGAAGTGCCTGCGCTGGCTGCGCGAGTCGCGCGACCGGCTGTCGTCGGCGGATCGCGCGTGGGTGGACGGCGTGCTCGCCGGGACGGGCTGCGAGGCGCTGTTCGCGTAGCTCGGCGGGAAGCACGGCCCGATGGGCGCGCACGTGGCGGCGGCACGGCCCGCGGACGGCGCTTCCCGGCCGCCGCGGCGCCGCGCTAGTGTCGCCGGCGTGGAGCGCTTCGTTCTCACGCCGACGTGCGAGCTGGTGATCGCCGAGGGCGATCTCACGACGGCCGACGTCGACGCGATCGTCAACGCGGCCAACCAGCGCATGCTGGGCGGCGGCGGCGTCGACGGCGCGATCCACCGCGCCGCCGGTCCCGAGCTGCTCGCCGCGTGCGCGGCGGTGCCGGAGGTGCGGCCCGACGTGCGCTGTCCGACCGGCGAGGCGCGCATCACGCCCGGCTTCCGGCTGCCGGCGCGCTGGGTGATCCACACCGTGGGGCCGGTCTACGCCCGGCCGGAGGCGTCGGCGCCGCTGCTGCGCGCCGCGTATCGCTCGTCGCTGGAGCTGGCGAACGCGCACGGGCTCGCGAGCGTCGCGTTCCCGGCGGTCTCGTGCGGCGTGTACGGTTATCCCGCGGACGAGGCGGCCGGTATCTCGATCGAGACCTGCGCCGCGCACGCCGGCGCGCTCGCCGAGATCCGCTTCGTGCTGTTCGGTGCCGCGATGTTCGGTGCGTACCGCGACGCTGCGTCCGGCTACTTGCGGAAGTAGGGGTTCGCCGGCGCGTCGGCGGCAGCGACCACGGCGTCGATCGGCGGCGCGAGCCGCGCACCGGCCTCGAGCGCCGCGTACGTGGCGTCGCGGTTGTTGCGGAACACCGCTTCCTCGTCGCTCGCCTCCCACGACACCCACACCGCGGCGATCAGCAGCAGGTCGTCGGCGTCGCCGGGCGGCACGATGCCGGCGGCGACCGCGCGCGCGACCCCCGACGCCACGCCGGCCTGGCCCGCACCCCACGTCAGACGCTCGTGCAGCGCGCCACGCAGCTCGGCCTTGTTCACGAACAGCGTCATCGGCTTCACCGGCAGCCCGGGCTGCAGCACCGCGACGAACGGCAGGTGCCCCGGCCGCGGCGTCGCGAGCGCGACGGCCCACGCGGTCTCGACCGGACCGCCCTTGCGCCCGAGCACGGTGTTGACGTGCGCCGCGTCGGCGCCGCTGCCGGCGAATCCCTCTCCCACCTGTGTGACCTCGGCGAATCCCCTCACGACGGACCTCCGTGCGCGGCCGCGACGGGTGCCGCACGCCGACCGTCTACTGCGTTCGCCGCGCGGCCGCGACTCGACAGCGTGCCCGCGATGCGCGAAGGGAGCAGCCGCATGGGGTCTCGCCTGCGTCCGCTGCTGCTGTTCGTCCTGTGCGTCGCGGTGTACGCGAGCAACGGCAAGACGCTCAACATGGGCGACACCGTGCCCGCCCGCCTGATGCCGGTCGCGCTGCTGCTCGACGGCACGCCGATGCTCGACCGCTTCGCCAAGGCGCTGCACGCGGGCACGCCGCAGGCCTACTACGTGCGCTTCACGCCGTACGGCCTGGCGTCGTTCTACCCGATCGCGACCGGCGTTCTCGCGACGCCGATCGTGGCGCCCGCGGTGCTCTGGCTCCAGTGGACGGAGAAGCCCGATCCCGCGCGCTGGATCGCGGTGACGCGGACGCTGGAGAAGGCCGCGGCGACCGTGCTGACGGCGCTCGCCGTGGTGGTCTTCGACGCGCTCTGCCTGCCGCTCGGCGTTTCGCCGGGTCTCGCGCTCGCGGCGACGCTGACCTTCGCGTTCGGCAGCCAGGCGTACGGCACGTCGTCGCAGGCGCTGTGGCAGCACGGTCCGGGCTGCCTCGCGATCGTGTGCGCGCTGTGGTGTCTCGCGCGCGCGTCGCGGCGCGCGGCGACGGGCGAGCGGGTCGCGGGTGCGGTCGCCGCGTTCTCCGCGTCGTGCGCGCTCGCGGTCGCGATCCGGCCGAACAACCTGCTCATCGTGGCCCCCCCTCGCGCTGGTCGCGCTGCGGCGCCACCCGCGGCAGTGGGTGGCACTCGCCGCCCCGGCGCTCGTCGGTGCGGCCGCGCTGCTCGCGTGGAACGGGCTGGTGTTCGGCACGGTGAGCGGCGGCTACGGCGTCGCCGCACCGATGGCGTTCGACTTCGCGACCGCGCTTCCGGGGCTGCTGCTGAGCCCCGGGCGCGGGCTCTTCGTCTACTTCCCGGTGACCGTGCTGCTCGTGCTGCTGCTCGCGCTCGAGCCGCGTGCGTTCGCGAACGACCTCGCGGTGGCACTGATCGCCGGCATCGTCGTGGCGCTGCTCCTCACCGCCGCCTGGTCGAACTGGTGGGGCGGGTACAGCTACGGTCCGCGGCTGCTCTCCGAGACCCAGCCTCTGATCGTGCTGCTGGTCGCGATGGGCATCGGCACCACCGCGGCGCCGCGGCGACGGCGCGCGTTCACCGTCGCGGTGTGGGCCCTGCTGCCGTTGCAGGCGGCGATCCAGGCGGTCGGCACCTACGGACCGCGGGGCAGGCCACCGGCCGCGATCGTGTGGAACGCGTCGCCCGTGTCGGTCGACGCGGCGCCGGGGCGCAACTGGGACTTCGCGGACAACCCGATCGCGCGCGGCCTGCGCGGCTATCCGGACTGACGCCCATACCGGCTTCGCCGACACGAGGGCGGGAACCGGCAGAACGTTTCCGACCGACGCCCGCCCGGCTTCACCTCCCACGAGCGCTCGAACCGAGCAGGGCGGCTACCTCCGACGTCCGGGAAAGTTCTCGATCTCGACCGGCTCGATCGGGTCGGCGGGCGTGAAGCCGAGGATGCGACCGAAGAAGTCGAGCTCCGCCTCGAGCGCGCGCACGATGGTCTCGGCCTTCCGGAACCCGTGCTGCTCGCCGGGAAACGCCACGTAGGCGACCGGCAGCCGCTTCGCGCGCAGCGCCGCGACCATCGCCTGGGCCTGGTTCGGTGGCACCGCCTTGTCGTCGAGGCCCTGGAAGAAGATCACCGGGCGCGACAGGCGGTCCGCATGGTGCAGCGGCGAGCGCTCGCGGTACAGAGCCTCGCCCGCCGGCCAGGGTGCGACCAGCGATTCGGTGTAGCGCGACTCGAACTTGTGCGTGTCCGCGGCGAGTGCCGCGAGGTCCCCGATGCCGTAGTGGCTGGCGCCCGCGGCGAACACGTCGTGGAACACCAGCGCGCACAGCGTGGTGTAGCCGCCGGCGCTGCCGCCGCTGATCGTCAGCCGCTCGGTGTCGGCGAGGCCCTGCGCGGCGAGATGCCGCGCGCCGGCGACGCAGTCCGCGACGTCCACCACGCCCCACTGGCCGTTCAGCCGCTCGCGGTAGGCGCGCCCGTAGCCGGTGCTGCCGCCGTAGTTGACGTCGAGCACCGCGAAGCCGCGGCTCGTCCAGTACTGGATCGGCAGCTTCAGCGACCCGTCGGTGGCCGACGTCGGTCCGCCGTGCGAGCGCACGCGTAGCGGCGGAAGCTCGCCGGGCGGACCCTGGAATTCGCGGTTGCGCGGCGGGTAGTAGAAGCCGTACGCGGTGCCGCCGCTGCCGGTCGGAAATTCGATCGCCCGTGCGGTCGAGACGTAGCCGGGATCGAGCTCGAGGCTCGCCGAGCGGCGCAGGACGCGGTGCTCGCCGGACGCGTGGTCGAGCTCGACGAGCGCCGCCGGCTCGGTCGCCGAACCGCCGACGAACCATGCGCGCACGCCGCGCACGACGAGCGACGAGAAGCCGATGAACGGAACGTCGATCGGCGTCAGGGAGCCGTCGCGCGTGTCGAGGCGCGCGAGGCGCCACTCGCCGCGCTCGGCGTGGCAGCAGATGATCCGGTGCTCGTCCGCGAAGCCGTAGGTCGTCATGCCGAACGCCCACTGCGGCAGCCCGAACTCGGCCGCGCGCGGGCACAGTGCCTCGATCGCCGAACCGACACCCGCCGCGCGGTCGCAGCGGTAGAGGTTCCAGAAGCCCGTCCGGTCGGAGACGAAGTGCAGCACGCCGCCCGGCGACCACTCGGGCTGGAAGACCGACTCGCCGCTCCCGCCCGCGACGCATCGCGCGTCGCGCGGGGATCCCGCAGGGTCGAGATCCGCGACCCACAGCTCGGTCGCGTCCCACGGCATGTTCGGGTGCCGCCACGCGAGCCACGCGAGCTGCGTCCCGTCGGGGCTGAGACGCGGCGAGGCGTAGAAGTCGTGGCCCGAGACCAGCGTCGCGCCCTGCTCGCAGCCCGCGAGCGGGATCGAGACCAGGAAGTTCGCGGGCTCGGGCCTCGCCGCGACGTCCTCGCAAACGGCGATCAGGCGCCGGCGCCGCGCGTCGATCGCGAAGTCGGCGTGGCGGCGCGCCGACGGCGCCGTCAGCGCCACCGGCGCCGCACCGTCGAGCGCGCATGCCATCACGCGCTGCTCGCGGTCGTCGACGAAGTAGACGCTGTCGCGCGATGCGCTGAAGGCGCCGCCGCCGTACTCGTGCACGCGGCTACGCGCGCTCCACGGCCGGGGCAGCAGGTCGAGCGTCGTGCCGTCGGGGCGGCGCCGCACGAGCGCCGTGCGTCCACCCTCGCCCGGTCGCGACTCGCTCCACACCAGGTCGTCGCCGGCGACGGCGATCGCGCCGAGTCCGACCGCGTCGGCGACGATCCAGCGGGCGGTGATCGGCGAGCGCCACGACCCGTAAGGCGCGATCTGCTTCGGCATGATACCGACCCCTCTACCACGATGGCCGTCGCCCGCATCGAGTCGCTCGCGCACGGTCCGCACGGCGTCGCGCGGATCGACGGAAAGGTGCACTTCGTGCGGCAGGCCGCACCGGGCGACGAGGTCGAGGTGGAGGTCGACGAGGACCATCCGACGTTCGCCTACGCGCGCGTGGCCCGCGTGCTCGCCCCCGGCCCGGTGCGGCGCGAGGCGCCGTGTCCCTACCTGCCGCGCTGCGGCGGCTGCCCCTGGCAGCACGTCGCCTACGACGCGCAGGCTGCGGCGAAGGAAGCATCGGTCCGTGACCTCCTCTCGCGCATGGGAGGCATCGACCCGTCGGTGGTGCGACCGATCGTGCGTGCCGCGAGCGAGTACGGCTACCGGCGGCGCCTCAGCCTGCGCGTCGCCGACAGCGAGGTCGGCTTCCTCGCGGCGGCGTCGCACGACCTGGTTCCGGTGGAGCACTGCCTGCTCGGCCACGAGCGTCTCGAGGGTGCGATCCCGCTCGCGCGCGCGCTCGTCCGGGCGCTCGGTACGCGTGTGAACCGCGTCGAGATCGTCGCGACCGGCGACGACCACCGGGTGGCGGTCGTGGCGCAGGCGGATGGTGAGATGGCCGCAGCGGACGCCGAGGTCGGCGAGGCCCTGCTGCGACGAGAGCCACGCATCGCGGCTCTCGTCCTGCGCGGCAAGCGCTTCCGGCGCGTCTGGGGCGACGACCGCGTGCGCGTGCCGCTCGTCGACGGCGACGAGATGTGGCTGCGCGCCGGCGACTTCAGCCAGGTGAGCGACCACGGCAACGCGGAGCTGATCCGCCTCGTGCTCGAGCACGCGAGCGTGGCGAAGCACCACCGCGTCGCGGACCTCTACGCGGGCGCCGGCAACCTCAGCCTGCCGCTCGCGCGTCGCGCCGGTGCGGTGCTCGCCGTCGAGCGCACACCGACCAGCGTGGAGGCGGCGCGCGAGAACGTGCGCCGGCTGGGGATCGACAACGTCGAGCTCGCGATCGGCCCGACCGAGACCGTGCTGCGCGGCTGGACCAGGCGCGGCCTGCGCGTCGACACGGTCGTACTCGATCCGCCGCGCAGCGGCGCCGCGGAGGCGCTGTCGTCGCTGCTCGCGCTGGCAGCGGCACGGATCGTCTACGTGTCGTGCAATCCGGCGACGCTCGCGCGCGACCTCAAGACGCTGGCGCGCGCATACCGCGTCGAGCTCGTGCAGCCGATCGACATCTTCCCGCAAACGTACCACGTCGAGGCGGTCGCGCTGCTGACGCGGAAGGATCCACGAGCGACCGCGCTCGGGTAGATCGGCCCCTCTCGAGGCGAGCGATCGGTCGTCAGGCTCTTCCGCCGCGCAGCACCTGGCCCGCGAGCGTGCCCGTCGGCTTGCCGTCCGCGACCGCGCGCCTGCCGTTCACGAGCACCAGCGGAATGCCCTCCGCGCGCTGCAGGAGGCGCTTCTGCCCGCCGGGCAGGTCGGCGACGACCTCCGTCGGACGCATGCGGATCGTCTTCGGGTCGAACAGCACGACGTCGGCGGCCTTGCCGGCGGCGAGCGTGCCGCGATCGTGCAGGCCGTAGACCTCGGCGGGCCTGCTGGTGATGAGGCGCACCGCCTCCTCGAGGCCGAGCAGCCCGCGCTCGCGCACCCAGTGGCCGAGCAGGTAGCTGGTGAAGCCCTGATCGCACAGCGTGTCGACGTGCGCGCCCGCGTCGGACAGTGCGAGCACGGTGCCTTCGGAGCGGATCAGCGCGCCGACCTTCTCCTCGTCGGCGTTCAGGACCTCGACGCCCCACTGTCCGGCGAGGTCATCGGCGAGCGAGACGTCGAGGAAGGCGTCCACCGGGTGCTTACCCGTCTGCCGCGCCATGTCGGCGACGCTGACGTCGACCCAGCGCGCGTTCTCGGGGTGCGCCGGCACGCGCAGGAACATGCGCTCCCAGCTCGGCGTCAGCAGCGCCTTCATGTTGGCGTCGTATCCGCGCAGCTTGGCGCGGAAGTCCGGGCTCGCGAACATCGCCCGGCGCTCGTCGAGCGTGCGGTGCATGATCGGCTTCCAGAAGCCGTTGTTCTCGAGGCCGAAGGCGGGCCGGGCGAAGTCGAAGCGCAGCTCCAGCGGGCGGCAGCCGACCTGCGGCACGACGCTCGCGCCGTCCGCCAGGTGCGCGCGCGACGCGTCGAGGATCTGCTGCGCGGCTCCCGGAAAGAACGGCGACTCGTGCAGCGGCGCGAACGTCACCGTCCGGCCCGAGACCCGCGCGAGGCGCGCGAACAGGTCGAGCTCGCGCAGCTTGTCGTCGGGCGTGCCGAGCAGGCTCTGCGGTGCCAGCTCGATGAGGCCGTGTCCGAACTCGCGCAGGACGGCGGCCATCGCGTCGAGCTCGGCGTCGTCCGAGACGCGCGTCGGTGCGGGCGTGCCGTCACCGAAGAAGTGTGTCGGCGAGAGCGACGTCGACCAGCCGACGGCACCTGCGCGCATCGCGTCGCGGACGACGTGCTGCATGCGCGTGATCTCGTCCCCGGTCGCCGGACGCTCGACCGCGGCCTTGCCCATCACGCGGAAGCGCACCGCCGACATGCCGACGAAGGCCGCCACGTTCGGCCCGACACCCTGGCGCTCGAGTGCGCCGAGGTAGTCGGGGAACTCCTCCCAGCTCCACTCGATGCCCGCGCGTAGCGTCTCGATCGGCATGCCCTCGACGTAGAGCAGCAGCTGCATGACCGTCTCGCGGTGCTCGGGCAGGCAGGGCGCGATGGTGAACCCGCAGTTGCCCATGACGACGCTCGTCACGCCGTGCCACGACGACGGGCTCGCCGTCGGGTCCCAGAAGAGCTGGCAGTCGTAGTGCGTGTGCACGTCGATGAAGCCGGGGGCGGCGACGAGGCCGCCGGCGTCGATCTCCTCGGCCGCGTTCTTCGCCCCGGGCGCGATCGCCCCGGGGGCGGTGACGGCGTCGATGCGGCCGTTGGTGATCGCCACGTCGCCCGCACGGGCGCTCGCGCCGGTGCCGTCGACGACGGTCGCGTTGCGGATGATCAGGTCGTGCACGGCGGGTCCTCCCGGATGGCGGTCTCGCCGCCGCTGGCCGGCGACGAACGTCTGCGGGCAGGACCGCAGGGGCAGATCCCGCGCGGACGTCCCGCCCGACCACGATTACACGCTGGCGAGCGCCCGAGCCAACGGGTCGGGCGTGTAGGCCTCCAGGACTCGACCGCGCCCCGCCGCGCCGAGACGCGTCGCCAGGTGGTCGTCGCGCAGCAGGCTCGCGAGGTGCGCCGCGATCGCGGCGGCGTCGTCGCCGATCAGGAGATGGGTGCCTCCGGTCAGGTCGAGGCCTTCGGCGCCGACGGTCGTCGCGACGACCGGCCGCGCGTACGCGAGCGCCTCGAGCACCTTGATCCGCGTCCCGCCACCCGCCCGCAGGGGGACGACGGCGGCCCGGGCGCGAGCGAGCAGCGGGGCGACGTCGGGCACCGCGTCGTACGCGACCAGCCGCGGATCGCGCGCGCCGAGGCTCGCGAGCAGCGTGGGGCCGCCTGCGCCGACGAAGTACAGCTTCCAGGGGGGCGCCTCGAGGCGTCCCAGGGCCGGCACGATCTCGCGCGCGAGCCAGGTGGCCGCGTCGCGGTTGGGCGGGTAGTCGAGCCCCCCGACGAACAGGATGCAGTGCGGCGGGTCGCAGGGCAGCGGCGGCACGGTCGGGGGTGGGTGCACCACGTTGGGTGCGAGCAGGACCGTTCCGTCGAAGCCGCGCTGCGCCGTGGCGCGGTCCTGCTCGGACGCGACGAGGAGCAGGTCGGCTCGCCGTTGCCAGTGCCGCAGGAGGACGTCGGCCAGCGCGGCCTCGGCCTCGAGAGCGCGCGCCATCGCCGGGTCGGTGTCCGGCAGGCGGGCGATCCGCCGCCTGGCTTCGCCCTCCAGATCGTCGAGATCGATGCTCAGGCGCGCGCCGTCGAGAAACGGAGCAGCGAACGGCGCCGTGCAGAGACGGAACGCGTGCACGTGGGCGAACCGGCGTCCGGTCAGACGGGACGATCCGACCGTGGACGGAACGACGATGCTCTCGAGCGGCGACGGTCCCAGACGGGCGGACGCTTGTGCGGCGAGGCGCCGGTACCACGCTCGCGACAGCAGCCTGCGGTGCACGGCATACGCGGGCCCCGGTGGTGCGAGCACCACCTCGGCCAGAGCCGCCGTGGCCGCGGGAACGTCCGTCTGACCGCGCGGGTCCCAGAGCGGAACGACCAGGCAGGTGACGGTGTGGCGGGTGGCCAGCGCCTCGAGGACCGAGTACGCGCGCATGCGAACGCCCTTGCCGGTCGGCCCGGGCATGACGGGCGTGATGTAGAGGAGATCGTTCAGCGCGGAGGCCCCCAGCGGAGGGCTTGGCGGATCTCGTGCGCTGCTTCAAGCACCGGCGGCGCGTCTCCCGCGGCCGCCGCCACCGGCTCAGGACGCCGGTGGCGTGCCCGGCTCCCTCTGGCCCGCTTCGCCGAAGCGGTAGAAGCGGTTGAGCTCGCCCACCTGGTCGCGGATCTGCTGCTCGCGCTCGCGCTTGGTGGCGGCCGAGACCGAGCGCTGCGTGGCCGTACCGTCGGGGGCCAGGTCGAGCTGCATGTCCTTGTAATTGACGCCGTCGGAGATCCACAGCGAGCGGCCGCCGTCGGACAGCACCGCGTAGACCGGCCCGTAGCTCGACACCAGGACCTCCTCGTCCCGCGCGGGCGTGCGCGGCGTCTCGCGATCGTCCTTCGCGACGAAGAGCGGCCGGCCGAAGACCGGATCGCGCCGCAGCGGGCGGTGTCCGAGGAGGTAGTAGAGGCTCGGCGTGATGTCGGTGAGAAACGACACCGCCTCGGGGTCCCAGTCGAGCTGCGCGCGCATCGCGGGCGGCAGGTGAACGATCAGCGGGATGCGCACGATCTCCGGGTACATGGTGTACGCATGACCCCAGCGGCCGTCCTCGCCGAGCGACTCGCCGTGGTCGGCGGTGAGGATGACGATGCTGTCGTCGTAGAGGCCGTCCTTCTTCAGCGCGGCGATGAACTCGCCGAAGCAGCGGTCGATCCGCTCGGGGCGCGACGCGTACGGCGCGTGGAAGCCCGCGTAGCTCCGACCGTCGAGAGCTTCCGAGCCCTGGCGGGAGATCTGCGCCACGTGCAGGTTCTGCGGCTGCGTGTAGGCGAACACGGGCTGCGAGCGATCGTCGCGTTCGCGCAGCTTGCTCGCCAGGTCCTGCAGTGAGTGGCAGAGGTCGTAGTCCTTGTCGAGAACGCCCTGGTCGAGCTCGGTGATCGAGCTCGACGGCTCGAGCACCGTGGACAGGATCGTGTCCATGCTCACGTAGCTCCGGTAGCGATCGGTCTCGAGCAGCCTGTGCAGCGCGTTCACCGGGTAGAACGGCTCGATGTACTGCTTGTGCAGCATCTTGCCGCCGACCCAGATCGACGGCTCGGACAGCCCGGTCGCGCCGTAGCGCGTGAACGCGCTCTCCAGGACGACGCTCTCGCGCGCGAAGGCGTCCATCGCCGGCGTGAAGTCGACCTTCGGGTTGTACGCGCCGAGATGGTCGCGGCGCAGGCTGTCGACGACGAAGAGGGACACGTTGGGCTGGTGTCCGCCGGTCGGCTGGAGGTCGTCCACCAGCTCGACGTTCACCGGGTCGACCCTGGTCGCCCGCGAGATGTTCGTGTTCTGCTGCAGGAACTCGTGGGACGAGCCGGTCGACGCGTCGGCGACGCGCGGTGCGAGCGCGTCGTGGACCAGCTTGAACGAGGCGTCGTAGCCGGCGTGGCGCGCGAGCGCCGGGGACGCGTCCGCAGTCTGCTCGCCGAGCAGCGCCGGGGACGCGTCCGCAGTCTGCTCGCCGAGCAGCGCCGGGGACGCGTCCGCAGTCTGCTCGCCGAGCAGCGCCGGGGACGCGTCCGCAGTCTGCTCGCCGAGCAGCGCCGGGATGCGCGCCGGCGCGGCCTGCACGACGCGGAAGACCAGCAGCACCGTCACCGCCGAGGCGAGCACCCCCACGCTCCAGCCGGTCCGTGGATCGTGACGTTTCGCCGCCGAGTACAGGAGCGCCAAGGACAGGCACCAGATCACGCCGGCGGACAGCTTCTGCACGAGGTAGTTCCAGCCGAAGACCGCGACCTCGCGCGGGACCAGCCACGCGGCGCCCGAGAGCGCGAGCAGCACGGCGAGCTGCAGCGGCAGCGACGCCGCCGGACGCAGCGTGAGCGGCCCGAGCAGCGCCTCGAGGCCGTCGTCGACCGAACGAGCGCGACGTGCCGACATCGTTGGGTGTCAGGTAGATGCGCGCCCACGGCATCCAGTCGCCCACGTACTTGGCGACGTACGCCGTGTAGATGTCTACCGGATCCGAGAACCCGAGCCGGCGATAGCCGACCGACACATCGAAGCTCCACGGCAGTGCCTGGTAGATGTCGCCCGCGGCGACATCGGGCGAGGCCGGCTCCGCGGCCCACGCAGTACGGCCGGCGAGGAGCGTCGCGGCGACGAGAAGCGCCGCCGCCGTGGGTCCGGGCCGTTGCGCGCGACTCATGTCGACGCCGCTCTTCGCTTGGTCGGTGCGATCGCCTCGCGCTCGATCTTCCCCGAGTGCCCCTTGCGACGGAAAACGTTGATCGCGGCGAACGCGCGGCGCGTGGCGAGGAGCTGCCGGTACCCGAAGTACTCGACCACGGTCGCGGCGATCATCTTGAGGAGGTCGGCGGTTCGCGCGTAGCGCCGGAAGAGCAGGTCGTCGAGGATCAGGGCAGTGACGGACAGCACGATGCCGAAGAGCACCGCGAGCAGCAGGAAAAGGACGACGAAGGGACCGTTCAGGTTTCCGCTGGAGTACAGGATGGGCAGCAGCAGGTAGCCCGACACCTCGATCACGGGGCCGAGCGCCTCGAACAGGACGTGGAATGGGAAGCCGATCAGCCCGACGGAGCCGTAGCGCGGGTTGAGGAACATCGTGCGGTGCATCCACAGGCTCTCGAGGAGACCGCGCTGCCAGCGGTCGCGCTGCCGGAGCAGCGACTTCCAGTCCGACGGGATCTGCGTCCAGCAGACTGAATCGGGAACGAACATGACTCGGCCGGGCTTCCCGCTGCGCCGCGTCTCGCGATGCAGCCGCACCACGAGCGCCATGTCCTCGCAGACGGTGTCCGTCCGGTAGCTGCCGATCGCGAGGACCGCGTCCTTGCGGAACAGCCCGAAGGCACCGGAGATGATGAGCAGGCGGTTCAGCCGCGCGAGCGCCGTCCGCCCGGCGCGGAATCCCCGTACGTACTCGAGCGACTGGCAGAGCAGCATCGGCGTGTTGGCGCCCGCACCTCGACGACCTCGCCGTGGTCGACCACGGAGCCGTTGAGGACGCGGACGATGCCACCCGACGCGACGATGCGGTCGTCCTCGGCGAACGAGCGCGCAACCCGCAGCAGGGCGTCCGACTCGAGCAGCGAGTCGGCGTCGATCGAGCAGAACAGCGGATACGTCTGGGCGTTGATGCCGGCGTTCAGGGCGTCGCTCTTGCCGCCGTTCTCCTTGTCGATGACGATCAGGTTGGGGTGGTCGAGCGAGCAGTAGACGGCGCGCACCCGGTTGGTCGAGATCGAGATGCGCGTCGCTGGCGGGACGGCGACGAGATCGAAGGCGTCCTTGAGGCGATCCACCGTCTCGTCGGTCGAGCCGTCGTTGATCACCACAAGCTCGAACTCCGGATAGGTGGCGGTGAGCAGCGCCTGCACGTTGGCCACGACCATGCCGTGCTCGTTGTAGGCCGGGACGAGGATCGACACCGGCAGATAGGACCAGTCCGACAGCAGCGCGCGCAGGCCGCCGCGCCACACGCGCGCGCGACAGCGGCGCCGGTCCCAGAACGAGATCGCGGTGAACACCAGGTACGTCGAGTTGAGCACGAGAAAGTACACCAGGATGATGCTCTCGACCGCACGCAGGACGCCGGTGACGGTCGGCACGTGCCCACCTCGGTGCGCGGCCGCGCGGTCTCCGCGGCCGCTGGCCGGGCCGTCCCCCGGACCCGATGGGTCGCGAGCGCCGTCAGTGCCGCGTCCCGGGCGTACGGGTCGGCGCCGTCGATCGCGTCACCGAGGATGCCGAGCCCGAGATCGTTGGCGCGCGCCAGGGTGCGCGCCGCATTCGTCCGCACCCACCAGGCGCGGTCGTGCAGGCAGGCGCCGAGGGCCGCCAGGGCCACGGCGGGTTTCTCGACCGTCTCGAGAGCGCGCGCGGCCGCCGCGCGGCTGAACCACTCCGCATCGGCGAGGACGCGAACCAGGGCGGGTACGCTCGCGGCGTCGCCGAGCTTGCCGACGAAGCGTGCCGCCGAGGCGCGCAGCTCCGGATCCTCCGCCGAGAGGCGCGGACGCACCAGGGGAATCGCCCCGCCGACGCGAGCGTGGCCGAGCGCGTCGATCGCGTGCTTCTCCTCGTCGCTGGACAGCGTCCCGCTGCGCACCAGGGGACAGAGCTGCTCGGGCGCGACGAGTGCGAAGCGGGCGTAGAAGGCACGCTGCCAGCCGAGGCTCTTCGCCTCCTCGGCGAGATAGGACTCGACCGCGAGCCGGATCGACTCGGCGCTGGCGTCGGTGAGGAGACCATCGCGGGCCGCGCGGCGGAGCTGCCACGCGGCGTCGCCGAGCGCGCCCGCCAGCGCCTCGCAGGCGGCCGCGCCACCGCACTCGCCGAGATGGCGGATCGCGGTGCGGCGGCGCGCGGTGAAGCGCGATCGCGCGAGACGCCGCAGCCGACGAACCTCTCCGATCCGTTCCAGTGCGGCCGTCAGCGCGATGCCGTGGCTGCCCGAGAGATCGTTGCGCGCACGTCGCAGAACGTCTGCGACCGGACCCCGCCCGAAGCGCCCGACGGCGACCATCGCGATCTCGGAAAGCTGCTCCGCGTCGACGATGAACGGCGCCAGCAGCAGGAGGGCGTCTTTGGCGCGCCGCTCGCGCCCGGCGCGCAGCGTCTCACCGAAGGCGTGATGGATCACGAGCGCCGCGCACGCCGCGAACGCCACCAGCGCCAGACACAGGACACCGGTCACCAGCAGCGAGGTCGCGGCGGAGCTCACGTCGAACCCGGAGAAGCGCGGCAGTCACCGCTCTTCGGTGGCGTCGTCGAGGCGCCGCACGCGCGCGACGAGCTCCGTCGGCGCGAACGGCTTGACGAGGTAGTCGTCGGCGCCGTCTTTGCGGGCACGCTCGGCGACGTCGGCCTGGGCGTGCGAGCTCAGGACGAGAACGCGCGTTCGAGCGCCCTCGAGGTTGCGGCGGACGATGCGCAGGACCTCGAGACCGTCGCGGCGTGGCATGTTGATGTCGAGGACCATGACCCGGGGATGGTGACGTTCGACCTCTTCGAGGGCGGACTCGCCGTTGCGGGCGCGTACGACGGTGAATTCCGCCCGCCGCAGCACCTCGGTGGTCAGCATCGCGGTGACGTCGTCGTCCTCGGCGATGACGATGGCCGGCTCTTCGGGGACGGAGGCCGCGCCGCGCCCCGCCCCTACCGTGCGGTCCACCATGCCACGCTGCAGGTACCGGCGCTGGCACGCACCTTCGTGAGGGCTCGGCGGCGGTTTCGCGAGATCGGGATGCCGGAACCCGGGCCAGGCCACGAAGTGTCGCTCGCGGGCCCGCGGGACTCGTGCCCGCGGTCAGGATCCTGTCTGGCCTTGCAACGACGCGGCCGCTAAGGGCGCCGGCCCAAGTCGACCCGCACGCTCGTCCGTGTTCCGGCGAGCGCCGAGCGAGTGCCACAGCAGACGATCCCGGACGACCACGCCGCAGGCGCTGCGCGCGCCGGGATCGCGGTGCGCTGACGCACCGGGCTCCGGCGCCGAACGCGCACGCGTCGAGAACGCGCGGCTTTCGGCTGCCCGGTCAGGCGCGCGCGAGCCAGCCCTGCTCGACGGCCGTTGGCGCGCCTCCCGCGAGGCGTGCGTTGAGGCGCTTGCGCGCCTCGGCCTGACGGCCGGCATCGAGCAGCGCGACGACGTACGTCTGGCGAAACAGATCGTTCTGCGCGTCGCTGCCGCCCACGCACGCGATCTCCGGCATGATCGGCTCGAGCAGAACCGTGCAGCGCGCCGCTTCACCAGCCGCGAACGCGGCACAGCCGGTGACCAGCGGTAACCCGACGTCGCGGAACACGCGTGCCGAGAAGCCGCTCTGCCGGAACGAGTAGTCGCGGAGCCGCGCCAGCGACTCGTGCACGACGTCGTGCCGGCCGGCGCGCGTCAGCGCGTACGCGTAGTGCGCGTTCAGGAACGGGAAGCACTGCTCGAGCGCGCGCTCGACGAGGTGCGGCGCCAGCGCGCGCCACCCGTCGTCCTGACGGTGGCCGGCGAGCTCGGCACGCCACAGCAGCGAAATCTCGTCCACGTGCTGGAACACGTCCGTCGGGTCGTTGCCGGCGATCGACGCGCGATACAGCCCCAGTGCCGCGTCCACGTCCTCGCGCGCCAGGTGCAGCAGCGCCAGGTGCCACCAGTTGTGGCCGCGCAGGGCCGGTGTGTGTGCCGCCCACGTCGGCACGAGCCCGCCGAGCAGCGACAATCCCTCGTCGATGCGGCGCTGGTTCAGCAGCAGGTGCGCGAGCGCGTGGTGCGCCCACGGCGTGTCCCGGTCGATCTCGATCGCGCGTCGTGCGGTCGCCTCGGCGCGCTCGTCGTGCCGACACAGCCCGAGCGCGAAGGCGTGCATCGCGAGGAAGGCCGGCTCGTGGTCGTTGGCCTCGGCGATGCGGTCCATGAAGCGCAGGTGGCGGCGGTAGTCGGGCGCCTGGTAGAACAGGAACTCCGCGATCTTCGCGGCGACGAGGTCGTGCGGCCAGTCCGCCGCGAGGCGCTCGTGCAGCGCGATCGCGGTTGGCAGGTCGTTGCGCGACCAGGCGAGCAGCGCGTCGATCAGCAGGCTCTCTCGAGCGGTGGCACCGGCGCGCAGCGTCGAGGCGCGCTCGAGCAGCGGCACCGCGGTGCGCTCGATCTCGGCGCGCGATTGCGAGTAGAGGGACGTCGCCGCCGCGTAGGCCTGCGCGAGCGCACAGTCGGGATGCTCGTCGGCGAGCCGGCCGAGGGCGGTAGCCTCGGGGCGCGCGCCCAGAAAGTCGGTCGCGAACCGGTCCAGCGCGGCGATCACCGCGTCGGAGCCGGTGGACACCGCGTAGCCGTTGCGATCGTTCTTCATGGCGAACTCCCCGTGGATCATCGGAGGGGGCAGGGCCGCACGTTAGCCGGGTTGGGGGGGGCGGGCGCAGCCGGGATTCCGCACACGTGGCCGACCAGACCCGCACGCTCTGTCCTGCCCGTGCGACGGGCGCTGCGCTACGACTAGCGAAACTCCGCGATCGCGGCCTCGCGGAACGCCGTCAGCGTCGCGTCGCGGTGGGCGCCGCGGGGCTCGTTGAGCCAGATGAAGTCGGTCAGCTCGAGCTTGCGCGGCGAGAGCACGCGCAGCTGCCGTCGCTTGACGTACGGCGCGACCAGCGAGTCCGGGACGACGCCGACGCCGGCACCGCCGAGCACCAGCTCGAGCACCATGTCCGTCGTCGCGGCCCAGATCCGCACGTCGGGGCGCGGTGCGCCCCTTCCCACGTGGTGCGCGAGCCAGCGCTCGATCAGCGGGTCGCTCTGGTAGTAGTCGATCACCGGCACCCGTGACAGCTCGTCGCGGTCGAAGCCGCCGCGGAACCAGCGGCTGCCCGAGACCAGGACGAGCTTCTGCTCGAAGAGCCGCGTCGCCTGGAGCCGTCCGCCGTTCTCGGGCGTGTGGAACGACAGCGTGCAGTCGAGGCGGTTCGCGAGCAGTCGTCGCTCGAGGTCGTCCTGCGGCGCGAACACGATCCGTACCGACGCGCGTGGGTGCTGCGCGCGAAAGCGCGTCGCGAACGCGGCGAAACGGATGCGCGGGAAGCCGAGGAAGAGCCCGATGCGCAACAGGCCGCGGACCTCGCTGCCCCCGTCGGACAGCTCGGCGAGCACGCGCTCGAGCGCACGCTGGTGCTCGCGTGCCTGCTCGTGCAGGCGTCGGCCGGGGCGCGTCAGCAGCATGCGCCGGCCGACGCGGTCGAACAGCGCGACGTCGAGCGAGCGCTCGAGCGCCGACACGCTCTGGCTCACCGCCGAGCGCGTGCGTCCGAGCTTGCGGGCGGCCGGGCTGACGCCGCCCAGCTCCGCCACCGCGAGGAAGACGTGCAGCTTGTTCAGGTCCAGCTCGTTCATTTTCACGATACCAATGGCTTAGTAGGATTAACGTTGCCGAACAACAGCGCCGCGGGTACCTCTGTTCGCGAGCGGTCGTGCGCCGCCCGGGAAAGGACGAAACCCCCATGGACGACTTCCGTGCCCTGCTCGCCGAGACCGATCCGGACGTCGCGCAAGCGATCGCCGGGGAGGAGCGCCGCCAGCGGCGCGGCGTCGAGATGATCCCGTCGGAGAATTACACCTGGCCCGAGGTGCTGGTGGCGCTCGGCAGCGTGCTGACCAACAAGTACGCCGAGGGCTACCCCGGTAGCCGCTACTACGGCGGGCAGGAGTTCACCGACGCCATCGAGCGCCTCGCGCGCGAGCGGGCGTGCGCCGTGTTTCGCGCCGAGCACGCCAACGTCCAGCCGCTCTCCGGCTCGCCGATGAACCAGGCCGTCTACCTCGCGTTCCTGAGCCCAGGCGACACCGTCCTCGCGATGGACCTGTCGCACGGCGGCCACCTCACGCACGGCGCGCCGGTGTCGCACATGGGGCGCATCTTCCGCTTCGCGCGCTACGGGACGGACCCGGCGAACGGGGGCCGCATCGACTTCGACGAGCTGCGCCGCATGGCCCGCGACGTGAAGCCGAAGCTCGTGCTCTGCGGCTACACGTCCTACCCCCGGGACTACGACTACGCCGAGTTCAAGCGCATCGCGGACGAGGTCGGCGCGCTGACGATGGCCGACGTGAGCCACGTCGGCGGGCTCATCGCCGCGGGTGTGATGCGCAACCCGTTCGACGCGGGCTTCGACGTCGTCACCACGACCACGCACAAGAGCCTGCGCGGCCCGCGCGGCGGCCTGATCCTGTGCCGCAAGGCGCTCGCCCCGGCGATCGACAGGTCGGTCTTCCCCGGGCTGCAGGGCGGACCGCACATGAACGTGATCGCCGGCGTCGCGATCGCGATGAAGAAGGCCGCCGAGCCGGCGTTTCGCGCCTACGGGACGCAGGTGCTGCGCAACGCGCGCACGCTGGCGGCCGAGCTGCTCGTGCGGGGCGTGACGCTCGTCACCGGCGGCACCGACAATCACATGCTGGTCGTCGACACCGTCGCGAGCTTCGGCATCGACGGCCGCCGCGCCGAGCAGGCGCTCGACGCGGTGGCGATCACCACCAACAAGCAGATCATCCCCGACGACCCGAACCCGCCGCTCCGTCCGAGCGGCATCCGTCTGGGCACGCCCGCCGCGACCGCGCGAGGGATGATGCAGCCCGAGATGCGGCTCCTCGCCGGCTGGATGGCCGACGTGCTGGCCGCACCGGCTGATGACGCGCTGCGCGCCGACGTCCGCGAGCGGGTCGAGCGGCTGTGCGCGCGCTTCCCGGTTCCGGGTCTGCCGGCGCACCCGGAGTCGCAGGCCGCATAGCGCGATCGGGCGATTTCCCCGAACGGGGGCGGCGGCGAGAAGTCCCTGCCTCGAGGTGCCGATACACGATCGGTGCGGCAGTTTCTCTCACGAACACCAGGGGAATGGTCTGGCCGGCGCGACCGGCCGCCGTGGTTCGCCGAGTACCGGGCGGCGCAGCACGAGCTCACCGCGCAGCGGTTGCGGTACGCGACGGCGACCGTCCTCGGTCCGGTGACGCTCGCCACGATCGCCAACGTGGCGGTGGGCGCCCCGGGCTTCGAGCTCCGGCTCCTGGCGCTCGGTGTGATCGCGTCGATCGCGCTGCTGGCGCTGGTCCTCGCGAGCACTTCCTACGGGCGGGCGCACGCGACCGGCCTCGCGATCGGATTCAATCTCGTGATCGGCGTCGCCATGTGGTGGATGATCCAGCAGCAGTTCGCCGAGATAGACCTGTTCGTCGGCGCGTTCACCCTGCTGCTCGTCGGCAGCGCGGTGGTCTACCCGTGGGGGATGCTCGCGCAGGCGATCGTCTCCTGCGGCATGGTGGCGCTCTACCTGTACGCGCTGGCGCGGACCGCGATCGACCCGGCGCGCTTCACGAACATCGTGATCACGCTTCTCGCGGGGACCGGGCTCGCGACCCTCGGCGCTTACCTGCTCGATCGCTCGATGCGCCGCAGCCACCAGCTGATGTACGACCTGCGCGGCGCGAGCCGGGCGAAGAGCGAGTTCCTCGCCAACATGAGCCACGAGATCCGTACGCCGATGAACGCGGTGATCGGCATGACGAGCGTTCTCCTCGGCACGCCGCTCAACCGCGAGCAGCGCGAGTGCGTCGAGACGATCCGCACCAGCGGCGACGGCTTGCTCGGCATCATCAACGACGTGCTGGACTTCTCGAAGATCGAGGCCGGCCAGCTCGCGCTCGAGCGCGTGCCGTTCGACGTGCGGGTTTGCATCGAGGACTCGCTCGACCTCGTGGTGCAGCGCGCAGCGGAGAAGGGCCTCGAGCTCCTGTCCTGGGTGGACCCGTGCGTCCCGCAGGAGGTCGTGGGCGACGTGGCGCGGCTCCGCCAGGTGCTCATCAACCTGCTGAGCAACGCGATCAAGTTCACCTCGGCCGGCGAGGTGGCGCTCGCCGTCACCGCGCGCGAGGTGTCCGACGCGACCTGCGAGCTGTCCTTCGCCGTGCGCGACACCGGCGTCGGCATCGCGCCCGACACCGTGAGTCGCCTCTTCCGCCCGTTCATGCAGGGCGACAGCTCGACGACGCGCAAGTACGGCGGCACCGGCCTGGGCCTCGTGATCTCGAGGCAGTTCGTCGAGCTGATGGCAGGGCGCCTGTGGGTCGAGAGCGAGCCCGGTACCGGCTCGACGTTCCACTTCACGATCACCGTGTCGGAGCCGGCTGCCGCGGCGCGGCAGGACGCCCCGGGCGTGGCCGTGCGGCCGGGTCTGCGTGCGCTGGTCGTGGACGACTGCGCGGCCAGCTGCTTCGTGATCGCGGCGCAGCTCGACGCGATCGGCGTCGAGAGCCGGGTGACGTGCGACCCGGGCGAAGCGCTCGCCTGGCTCGCGCGCGGCGAGCGCTTCGACGTGATCGTGCTCGACTCGTCGATCCCCGGCATCGACTCGAGCGCCACGGTGTGCGCGATGCGTGCCGCCCCGGGGCACGCGACCGTTCCGGTCATCCTGCTCGGTACGCTGCGGCAGGCGGTGGTCCTCTCCGGAGAGCCGGGAGGAGAGCAGCTCTCGACCGTCCTCGTGAAGCCCGTCAAGCAGGCGCGGCTGCTGCAGCTCGTCGCCGGCATGACGAGCGACGCGGCCGACCGCGCAGCGCCGGAGCTCGCGGCGCGCGAGTCCGAGGCCAGCCTGGCCGAGCGCGCACCGCTGCGCATCCTCGTTGCCGAGGACAACCACCTCAACCAGAAGGTCGCGCTGAAGCTTCTCGAGCGCATCGGGTATCGCGCGGACGTCGCGGCGAACGGCGTCGAGGCGCTGCGCGCGCTGGAGCGGCAGGCGTACGACGTCGTGCTCATGGACGTCCAGATGCCGGAGATGGACGGCCTCGCCGCGACGCGCGCGATCCGCGAGCGCTGGACGGGTGCGTCCGGACCTCGCGTGGTCGCGATGACGGCCAACGCAATGCGCGAGGACCGCGAGGCCTGCATGGCCGCGGGAATGGACGACTTCGTGAGCAAGCCGGTCGTGCTCGCGCAGCTCGCCGCGGCGCTCGAGCGCTGCGCCGCCGCCGCGGCGGGGGGCCGCGGCAGCCCGAGCGTCGCCTGACAGCTGGCGACTCGATCTGCGCACCGAGGGCGGCGCGATCGGCTCGCGGACTCCGGTCGCGGCGCGCGCGGCTGCCAGGTCTTGTTCAGGACGCCCGCGTCGTCGTATGACGCGCCCGCGATGGAACAACCGGTTCGAGGAAGTGCCGTCTCGACCGCCCTGCGCGGACGCAGCGCGGTCGTCGGGCTCGCGGAGTTGAAGCCCAGCAAGACGCCGGAGGGGCGCACGCCGCTCGGGCTCATCACCGAGGCGTCGCTCGCGGCGCTCGACGACGCCGGCCTCAAGCCGTCGGACGTGGACGGGATCGTCGTGTGCCCGGCGATGATGCAGTACTCGATGCTCTGGCCCTCCGTGGTGGCCGAGCACCTGGGGCTGGCGCCGACGTACCTCGAGTTCGTCGATCTCGGCGGCGCCACCTCGTGCGCGATGGTGGCGCGCGCCGCGACCGCGATCGCGAACGGGCAGGCGTCGACCGTGCTGTGCGTGAACGGCGACACCTGGGACCCGAAGGGCATGTACCTGAAGCCGCCGCCGCTGTTCTCGCCGATGCGCGACTTCACGATGCCGTACGGTGCGGCGGGAGCGAACGCCGACTACGCGATGGCGGCGCGGTTGCACATGCACCGCTACGGCACGACGTCGCGCCAGCTCGCGAAGATCGCGGCGGACCAGCGTGCCAGCGCGCAGCAGAACCCGCTGGCACTCTTCCACGGCAAGCCGCTGACGATCGACGACGTGCTCGCCTCGGCGATGGTCTGTGACCCGCTGCACCTGCTCGAGGTGGTGATGCCGTGCACCGGAGCGGAAGCGATCGTGCTCACGTCGGCCGAGCGCGTGAAGGACCGTCCGCACCGGCCCGCATGGGTTCTGGGGTTCGGCGAGCACCTCGAGCCCGATCCCTTCCAGCGTCCGGACTTCCTGGTCACGCCGGCCGTCGAGTCGGCGCGGCAGGCGTTCGGGATGGCGGGGCTAGCGCCGAAGGACGTCACGCTCGCCGAGATCTACGACTGCTACACCAGCGCGGTCCTCATCGAGCTCGAGGACGCGGGCTTCTGCGCGAAGGGCGAGGGCGGCCCGTTCCTCGAGTCGCACGACCTCACGTACGCGGGCGACTTCCCGCTCAACACGAACGGCGGCATGCTGTCGTTCGGACAGCCTGGCCTCGGCGGCGGAATGACGCTGGTCGTCGAGGGGGCGCGGCAGGTCATGGGACGTGCCGGTGCGCGGCAGGTGAAGCGCAACGACGTCGCGTTCGTGCACGGCAACGGCGGTACGTTCACCGAGGAGTGCTCCTTGATCTTCGCGAGCGACCGCTGATGGACGCGGCACGCGAGGAGCCGACGCATCCGCCCGGGGCGGCGCGCGAGGATCGGATACCCACCCCGGGGAGCCACCGATGAGCGACCAGATGCCCGAGTTCCCACGCCCGCTGCCGCAGGTCGAAGGCGACGCGGCGCCGTTCTGGCAGGCGATCGCGGCCGGTCGCATCGAGCTGCCGCGCTGCGGCGCCTGCGCGAAGTGGATCTTCTACCCGCGCCCGTTCTGTCCGTCGTGCCTGTCGCGCGACGTCGCGTGGCACGCGGTGGCGCCGACCGGCCGCGTCTACACCTGCGCGATCGTGCGCAAGCCGACCAATCCGTGGTTCTTCGGCAAGACGCCGTACGTCTACGCGATCGTCGAGCTCGAGAACGGCGTCCGCCTGCCGACGCAGATCGTCGGGTGCGACCCGGAGCAGGTGACGATCGGCGCGGCGGTCGAGGCCGTCTTCGAGCGCGTGGACGACACCGTCACGCTGCTGCACTTCCGTCCGCGCGCCGCGGCGGGCTGACGCGCGCGCGCGGGCTGCGCGAACAGGCTGCGGTCCGCGTCCCGTTGGTGCCGCGCGTCGCGCCGGGCAGCAGGCGTGCGACGCGCGGCGCGGGACTCGTCGGGGCTTCAGCCGAGCTTCATGTCGAAGAAGCAGAGCTTATTGCCGTCGAGGTCGCGGACGTACGCGCCGTAGAAGACGGGCATGCGCTCGCCTGGCGCCCCTTCGTCGGTCGCGCCGAGCGAGATCGCCTTCGCGTACAGCTTGTCCACGCCTTCGCGCGAGCCGCCGGGGATGGCGATCATGTTGCCGTTGCCGGGGCTCTGCGCCCCGCCGTCGTAGGGCGTGCACAGCGCGATCATGGGCTGACCCATCGCCGTTCCGTAGAACTTGATGCGATCCATGCCCATGAGCTGCTTCGCGCCGACGAGCGCCAGCAGCTCGCCGTAGAACTTGCACGCGCGGTCGAGATCCTTGGAGCCGATGGTGACGTAGCCGATCATGTGGGTTCTCCTCGGCGCCGCACTCAAGCGTACCGGCCGGACCAGGGCAAGGGCATGCCGCGCCACTTCACCTCGGCACCTTCGATCTTCGCGCGCAGCTCGTCGAGCTCGGCCTGCTGTTGCTTGACGGCGTTCACGGGGGCGGCGATCAGCGCGCGGTCGCTCGGCGTCGCGACGCCGTTCGCGTCCGTTCCCGCGGCCTCGGGGATCGCCTTCGCGACGTCGCTTGCGTCGCATCCGGCATACGTGGCCGTACCGTCGTAGCCGGTCTTCTCACCCCGGCGGCAGGTGATCGGCGACGTGCCGGCGAGGTGGCGGCGAGCATGCCATCTGCCGCCCGCACCCGGGTCGATCGCCCCCTGGTGAAGGCACTCCTCCAAGGGCGTGGCCGGCAGGTTGCCAGGACGGAGCCGTTGTGTGGAACTGCTGCGGTCCCGCCCGATGCGGGCGGATCTGACCGGAGGCCAGCCGTGGGAGTGACCTACCATCGCAACGATTTCGTCGACGACGCCGCCGCCACGATCAGCGTGCGCGCGAAGGCCTTCAACTACGGCCTCGGCTGCTTCGGCGGCGTCCGCGGGTACTGGGACGAGAAGCAGGGCGAGCTGTACGTCTTCCGCCTTGCGGACCACGTCGAGCGCCTCTTCGAGTCGGCGCACATCCTCGGCCTCGTGCCGACGGTGTCGCAGGACGACGTCGCGCGCATCCTCTGCGAGCTGCTGCGTCGCAACGACGCGCGCGAGGACCACTACATCCGGCCGCTGTTCTTCGTCGACTCGGACGAGCTTTCGCCGACGCTCACGGACGTCCCGACCTCGCTCATTATCTACTGCCTGCCGCTTGGCCGCTACTTCAAGAGCGAGAGCATCGACCTGTGCGTGTCGTCGTGGCGCCGCGTCGCCGACAACGCGATTCCGGCGCGCGCGAAGCCGACCGGCGCGTATCTCAATTCTGCACTTGCGCGGGCGGAGGCGAAGCGCAACGGCTTCGACGACGCGGTCGTGCTCACGGAGTCCGGCGAGGTGAGCGAGGCGAGCGCGGCCCATCTCTTCATGGTGCGGCGCGGCGAGCTGGTGTCCCCGCCGTCCACCGCCGACAACCTCGAGGGCATCACGCGGCGCAGCATCCTCGAACTCGCGGTGGCGGCACCGCTGAACCTGAAGGTCGTCGAGCGACGCATCTCGCGCACCGAGCTGTACGTCGCGGACGAGGTGTTCCTCTCGGGCACGGCGGCGGAGGTCACGCCGGTCGCGAGCATCGACCGCCGCCGCATCGGCACCGGCAAGGTCGGCCCCGCCACGGCGGCGATCGCCGCGCGCTTCCGCGACGTCGCGCGCGGCGGCGACCCGGCGTACGCGTCGTGGCTCACGCCGGTGTGGGGCCGCGAGACGAAACGGAGCGTCGCCGCGTCCTGACGTCACGAACCCGAAGCCGGGAGGGCCGCGATGCCGGGATCGTGACCAGCAGGGCGCGCCGATCCGCCACCCTCGTCGAGCCTTCGCGGGCTCGACTCAGCTTCGTCGAGCGGTGAGCACCATCTGCGTGCAGCGAAAGAGTGCCATCGTACGACCGGTCGTCTCGTTCGTGACGATCGCGTCCCAGCCGTGCGTCTGGCGCCCGAGGTGCACCGGGGTGCAGCGGCACGCGACGCGCTCGCCGACCCGCGCCGACGAGAGAAAGTTGCTCTTGAGCTCGATCGTCGTGAACGACGCGCCGTCGGGGATGTTGTTGCCGCAGCCGATCGCGGCGCAGGTGTCGGCAAGCGCGATGACCGCCGGTGCAAAGAGGAAGCCGGTGCCGGCGATCAGGTTCGGCGTCACGTCGATGTGGCCGAGAACCAGGTCGGTCGCCGAGTGGTCGAACACGCATCCCAGCTGCCCCGGGACCAGCGGGGCGAAGAAGGCGGTTGCGCCGCGTGCGCGCGCGATCGGGTCTTCGGTGTCGGGACCATCCGTGCTGCTCATGGCGCACGACTGTGTCCGCCGGCGGGCGTCGGGACAAGCAGGGCGTCACCGGAGCGCGGCCCGACGCCGCGGATCGTCGGGGGCCCTCCGGTTCGGGCCCGCCGGTGCGAAGCGTCGCCGTTGCGCAGCCTGTTGCCGTTGCGAAGCGTTGACAGGGCGACGCGCGGAGCCGTAACCAGAGGGGCCCGCCATGCCCACCAAGTATCTGCGTCGCGACGATCAGGCCCTGCACTACCTGCACACCGGGGCGACCACCCTGCCGGACCGGCCGCCCGAAACGTCCCGCGGCGCGTGTGTCGTCTTCCTGCACGGCGAGGGCGGCAACGCGGCACTCTGGTCGCGCGAGCTGGCGCACTTCGCCGCCGCGCACAGCGCGCTGGCGCTCGACCTGCCGGCGCACGGACGCTCGTCGGGGCTCGACGGACCCGCGTCGATCGAAGCCGCGGCGACGGTCGTGACGGACTTTCTCGCCGGCATCGCGGCTCCGCCCGCGGTACTCGTCGGTCACGGCTTCGCGGGGCACGTGGCACTGCAGGTCGCGCTCGCCGGCGCCGATCGCGTGCGCGGCGTCGTGACGCTGGGCACGGCCGCGTGCGCGGCGATTCCCGACGACGCGATCGACAAGCTGCGGCTCGTCGTGCGCGGCCGCCTGGGCCAGCAGTTCGACACGCCGTACTTCGGAGCGTCGCCCGACATGAACGTCATGCGCGAGTGGTGGGGCGAGCTGGTGAAGACCGACCCGAAGGTCCGTCTCTCCGATCTGCTCGCGTACCGCGGCTCGACGGTCGCCGCGCGGCTGGGCGAGGTCGCGTGCCCGGTTCTCGTCGTCGCCGGCGAGGCCGACCGGATGTGCCCACGCGCCGGAGCGGAGGAGCTCGTGGCGGCGCTGCGGCACGCGCGTCTCGCGACGATCGCCGACGCGGGGCACGCGCTGCACCTCGAGAAGGCGACCGAGGTGAACGCCGCGATCGAGACTTTCGTGAACGAGCAGGCCGCCGCATGAGCCTGCGCAACGAGATCGCCGTCGTCGGCGTCTACGAGCACCCGCGACGCTGGGCGCCGGACAAGACCGCGTTCCAGATCGCAGCGGAATCCGCGCACGGCGCACTCGAGGACGCGGGCCTCGCGATCAAGGACGTCGACGGCTACGCGACGTCGGGCGTCGGCCCGATCGGCGCGCTGTCGATGTGCCACCACCTGAACCTGAAGCCCGACTGGCTCGACTCCACCGCGATCGGCGGCTCGTCGTTCGTCGCGCAGGTGGCGTACGCGGGCGCCGCGATCCGCGCCGGGCTCTGCCGCACGGTGCTGATCACCTACGGCGCCACGGCAGCCTCGGAGCGCTTCGCGATCGGCACCGGCGGTGGCTTCTCGCAGGACCCACCCGACGCCTTCGACATCCCGTACGGGCCGACCATCGTGGGAGCGTACGGGCTGGTCGCGCAGCGCCACATGCACGAGTACGGAACGACCAGCGAGCAGCTCGCCGAGATCGCCGTCACCATCCGCCGCCACGCGAGCCTGAACCCGAACGCGAAGTACCGCGATCCGATCACGGTCGAGGACGTGCTCGCATCGCGCGTGATCTCGTCGCCGCTGCACCTTCTCGACTGCTGCATGATCTCGGACGGCGGCGGCGCGCTGGTGGTGACCTCGGCCGAGCGCGCGCGCGACCTCAAGAAGCGACCCGCGCTGGTGCTCGGCGCGGGCGTCGCGAACCGGCACAACGGCATCGGCCAGCGCGACATCCTCGACATCGCGGCGCGCCAGTCGGGTGCGAAGGCGTTCGAGCGTGCCGGCGTCAAGCACGACGATGTCGACCTCTGCATGATCTACGACTCGTTCACGATCACCGTGCTGTCGACGCTCGAGAACCTCGGCTTCTGCAAGCTCGGCGAGGGCGGTGCCTTCGTGCAGAACGGACGCATCGGACTCGGCGGGGCGCTGCCGGTGAACCTCGACGGTGGCGGCCTGTCGTCGAACCATCCCGGCATGCGCGGCATCTTTCTCGTGATCGAGGCGGTCAAGCAGCTGCGTGGCGAGTCGGGCGCGCGTCAGGTGAAGGACGCGCGGATCGCGCTCTGTCACGGCACCGGCGGCTGGCTCGGCATCAAGCACAGCGGTGCAACGCTGATCCTGGGAGCTGCGTAGGATGAGGCATCAGCAGGGGATCCCCGCGCGCCCGGCGCGCGGCCGAGCGGAGCGAGCAGGGGCGTGGGGTCCCGTCGGGCTCTGCCCGATGGCGCGCGGCGACGGGTCCCCGCGATGAGCAAGAAGCCGATTCCCCGCATCGACGAGGAGACCCGCGGCTACTGGGAAGCCTGCCGCCGGCACGAGCTCGTCCTGCAGCGCTGCGCGAAGTGCGAGACGCTGCGCTACTACCCGCGGGCCGTCTGTCCGGAGTGCCTGTCCTCCGAGGTGCGCTGGGAACGGATGAGCGGCCGCGGCACGGTCTACACCTACACGGTCACCCATCAGAACCAGGCGCCCGGCTTCCGCGACGAGTTGCCCTACGTGCTCGCGTACGTGAGACTCGACGAGGGCCCGCAGCTGCTCACCAACCTCGTCGGCTGCAAGCCCGACGAGGTGAAGATCGGCATGGCCGTCGAGGTGACCTTCGAGGACGTGAACGACGAGATCGCGATCCCGCGCTTCAAGCCGGTCGCGAGCTGACCAGAGACGCGGGCGACCCGACGGGCGTCCAGCGCGAGGAAGCATGAACACCCAAGCAAGGAGCCGCGGCTCTGCCGCGGCGACGAGGCCCATCGGAGCAGCGCAGGCGAGCGCGCACGGCGCGCCCGCCGAGCAGCGCACGGGGGCGAGCGTGGAATGGCCCCGCGGCTCTGCCGCGGCGACGAGGCCCATCGGAGCAGCGCAGGCGAGCGCGCACGGCGCGCCCGCCGAGCAGCGCACGGGGGCGAGCGCACGATGATTCTCGACCTCCATCTGCACTCGGAGGCCAGCGACGACAGCCGTGCTCCCGTCGAGGCCTATCTGAAGATCCTGCAGCGCAAGCGTGCCGAGCGTCCCCTCGACGGCTTCGTGCTCACCGAGCACCGCAAGTTCGACCCTTACGCCGACTACCGCGACCTCGAGGACAGGTACGGCCTGCGCATCCTGCGCGGCGCCGAGGTCGAGACGGAGTACGGTCACATCCTGGTCTTCGGCGTGAACGCCGACATCCTGCGCCGCTTCGACTTCACCAACGTCCGCCTGCCCGCGCAGGAGGTGATCACCGAGGTCGCGCGCATGGGCGGACTCGCGGCGCCGTGCCACCCGGGCCGCGTGAACGTCGGGCTGTGCGCGCACTACGAGACCAGGCCGCCGCTCGAGGGAGTGGTTGCGGTCGAGGCGCTCAACGGCGGCAGCAAGGCGATGGAGAACGACCGCGTGCAGGAGCTGATGGCGCGGTACGGCTACCACGGCTTCGGCGGCAGCGACTCGCACCTGGTGAGCTTCATCGGCGTGTGCGCGACCGAGTTCGACCACGACGTCGCGGACGAGGAGGCGCTGGTCGCAGCGCTGAAGGCCGGTGCTTACCGCGCGGTGGACTTCCGCCAGCGTTCCGGTGCACCTGCGGCGTCTACCGGGGGAACGGCCGGCTGATCGCCAGCAGTGCGCCGCGCCGCGGAAGGCCGCGCCGCGGCAGGATGAACGCGCCGCCTGCTCAGCCGCGGTCGAGCATCGAGGGGTCGAAGACCGTCGGCGGACCCGGGTCCGCACCGCCCGGGGCCTTCGCGCCGATGATCGACGTGACGGGGCAACCTTGCAGCGCGAGCGTCGCGCCGAGCACGAGAGCCGGCAGCAAACGATCGAAGGTCGCGCCGCGCCCTCGCTTCGACGTCCTCATGAACACCACTTGCACATAGCCCGAGGTCCTGACATCGGCAATCGAGGGAACCGCGATGCGGCGATCGGCGGAGAGGCAAGCGAGCCATGGCGTGCGCGGTGCAGCGGCGGATGCGCTGGCGGACGGGACCGCATGAGCGCCGGGGCGCGCCGCTACAAGAAGCCGCGGTCACCGGGGCGGCAGTGGATCGAGTACGCGGGCGTGAGGGCGCTGCTGGCCGGGCTCCGCGCGCTGCCGCTCGCGCGTGCGAGCGACCTCATGGCGCGGATCGTCGGGGGCGGGGTTCTCGTCTCCTCGCGGCTCCGCCGTGTCGGCATGGAGAACCTGAAGCACGCCTTTCCCGACCGCGACGAGACCTGGTGGCGCGAGGTGCTGCGGGGATCGTTTCGCAACCTCGGCCGGCTCGCGGCGGAGGTCGCGTGGTTCGACGATCTCCGCCCGGGCAACGTCCGCGAGCGGATCGGGTTCCTGGGCGCGGAGTCGGAGCGGCACTGGAAGAACGTCGTGCGGGGCAAGCGGCACATCGTTGCGACCGGACACTTCGGGAACTGGGAGCTGTTCGCACAGGCTCAGGGCCTGATGGGCCATCCGATCCACGTCGTCCACCGGGCGCTCAAGAACGCCCGTCTCGACGACCTGCTGACGCAGCTCCGCGCGCGCGCCGGCACCGACGTCATCTACAAGCACGCCGCTGCCCGCGAGATCCTGCGGCTGCTGCGCGCGGACGAGGTGGTCGCGATCCCGATCGACCAGCACGCGATCGGCGTGCAGGGCACGCCGATCCCCTTCTTCGGCCGCCCTGCGGCGACCACGACGGCGCCTGTCCGGCTCTCGCAGCTCACGCAGGCGCCGCTGTCGGTCGCGGTGCTCGTGCGGCGCGGCGAGAGCGTCGAGCACGACATCCTGGTTCGCCCTGGGATCGATCCCCCGCCGCCGGCCCGCAGCGAGGCGGTGCTGCGGGAGGTCATGATGCGGGTCAATCTGGAGTTCGAGGAGATCGTCCGGCAGTACCCCGACCAGTGGCTCTGGATGCACCGCCGCTGGCGGCGCGGCTGAGCGGGCGCCCAGCCGCGCCCGCCAGGGTCACCGGCGCCCGCGGGCCGCGGACGGCCGAGAACGCTTGCGCTCGCCTTGCGGGCCGCTGCGTCAGGGGGCTATGAAATCGCCCCATGTCGGGGCCCCGGAGTCGACGGCGCAGGCAACGTGCCGCGGTCGCGAAGCGCGACGGCAAGGCCGGCGCGGC
>Ga0194131_10000980_pt1 | contig 49382 bp, 41 predicted proteins | sample TA2KigO120mmetaG_FD_148631 | JGI IMG/M metagenome (GOLD analysis project Ga0194131, IMG submission 148631) | Freshwater microbial communities from Lake Tanganyika, Tanzania - TA2015053 Kigoma Offshore 120m | ecosystem: Environmental > Aquatic > Freshwater > Lake | place: Tanzania: Lake...
GGCGTCGGCGTTGACTCGGCAAGGGGCGCAGGCGGTGTTGGCGCGGCAACGGGCGCCGGCGCGAGCGGCGTCGGCGTTGACTTGGCAACGGGCGCAGCCGGTGTTGGCGCGGCAACGAGCGCCGGCGCGGGCGGCGTCGGCGTTGACTTGGCAACGGGCGCAGGCGCGGGCGGCGTCGGCGTGGCGGCCTCTTGCGTCACGGCTACGTCGAGTTGGCCCAGGCGTGCCTCGAGCTGCTGCACGCTGGCGACGGTCGCCGCGAGCGCTTTGCCTTGGCAGCCGAGTTCGGCGCGCAACTCGGTCAGCGCCGTCGCCACGCCCGCCGCTGCGATCGGGCGCATCTGCTCGAGCGCGGCGTCCAAGCTGGACTGCACCTGAGCGAGCGCCGCCAGCACGCGACGGTGGGCCTCCCTGAGTTCCAAATCAGCGCGTGGCGAAGCGGGCGTCGCCGCCGCCTCGGCAATGGCGGCCGTCGACAGCCGGACGTCCGCGCCCGTGGCGATGGCGTTCTTCTCGGTCGCCCACTCCAACGTCGTCGCCGGCGCGGCGAGCACGGCGCCGTCGGTCTCGGCGTCCTCGGCCCGCGCCGCCGCCGGCGTAGCGCACGCCGCAGCGTCGTGGCGCGAGGCGGTAGCGACATCCGCGCTGAGCGGCGGCGGCGCACCCTCGTCGACGGGCTCGAACGTCGACGACTCGTCGGCGCCGGCCGCCATGTCGCCAGCGTCGCCCTTCGTCGTGAACCCGACCGTCGGCAGGCAGGCCGCCGTGCGCCCATCCGCGGCCCATGCGGAGGCATCGGCGGCGGACGTTGCGTCGTCGTCGCCCGAGCGAAACACGCAGACGCCACCGAGCAGTGCCGCGCCGCGCGTCGCGTACAGGAGGTCTTCGACCACCGGCTCCGACGACGACTTGGCGGGCGGCGCCGTCAGATCTTCGACGGCTTCGAGCGTCGGATCCGCGAGCTCTGGCACTTCGACCTCGCGCAGCGTCTCGGCAGGCGCGGCGGCGGCGTGATGCCACGCCGGCGCGATCCCTGCCATGTGCTCGCGGCGGGCGAGGAAAGCCCAAACGTCCGGCGTTGCGAACGCGGAACAAGGCTCAGGCAGGATCGCCTGGATTGCGAGCGAGACGAGTGGCGGCGTGGTGTGTGGTTGGGACGACACGGGCGGGTCCGGCGAAGGAGGCGAGCCGACGCGCTCCCAGCCGTCTGCCTCATCGGTCGCCGGCTCCGCGCGCGTGAACCAGATCAGCGCGGGCGCGGTAGCTCCGCTGGCAGCGGCGACTCAGGGCAGGCGCGGGAAGCGCATGTTCGACGATGCGCCGCGCACGAGGCGTACTTCGCGACTGCCGCCGCCCGACTGCAGCAGGTGGAAACCCTGCACCGTCTGCATCGAGTAGTCGCCGTTATCGTAGATCAGCTCAAGGCGGATGTTGTCGCCGTGGTCGTCCATGTAGCGCACCTCGACCACGCTGCGGGCCGGCACGCTGACCGACGCGCCGCCCAGTGGTGTGTAATGCAGCTCCGAGATCGTGCGGATTGTCACGATGTCAGCGATCGTTGCGCCGGACGGTTTCGGATCCTGCGGCGACATGGCGATGGCGGCGAAGATGGGGGCGGCGAAGAGCAGTTTCCAGGCGTTCACGGGATTCTCCGGTGGGGTGATTCCGGCCCTTCTGGGACCGGCGCGCGCAGTCTATGACGAGACTCAATCGTGTTCCTGCCCGCCCGTTTCGTCCGCTTCGCGCTGGCCACCGCGCTCGCGCTGGCCGCCGCGTGCGGCCGGCCGCAGGAGACGCCGTTGCCGCGCCACGACGCCGTCCGCGTCGCCGCCGGCGCGGGCGAGGTCACGGAGGATGACCTCGCCCGCGTACAGACGGCGATCGACGCCGAACTGCCGTCTCTGCAGGCGACCTTCCCGGGGTTGCCGAGAGCTCCCTTCGCCGTGCTCGTCCATGGCGCGCGCGAGGCGCTGCCGCCGCACCTCGCGGCTTGCCTGCATCCCGAGTCGCCAGCGTTCGTGGTGCTGGGCGCGCGGCAGGTCCACCTCGTCGTCGGCGAGGTCCGCCGTCTTGGCACGCCGCTGCGCGGCGTCGTCCGGCACGAACTCGTCCATGAGCTGCTCGACCAGCGTGTCGGCGCGCACGGCCGCCGCGTGCCGCGCTGGTTCCACGAAGGCCTCGCCCAACTGCTCGCCGGCGACACCTACCTCGGCGCGCGCGAAGAAGACCTCGCCTTCGCCGCCCTCGCCGGCCGGCTGCGCAACTTCGTCGAGCTCGCCGGCGACTTCCCGACGGACGTCACGTCGCTGCGCGAGGCCTACGCGCAGAGCCACTCGTACGTCTCGTGGCTCGCCCGCGACTACGGCGTGCGCGAACTCATTGAAGTCGCCGCTGCCGTCGACGACGTCACCGCCTTCGAGCCCGCGCTCGCGCACGCCACCGGCCGTTCGACCGCGTGGCTGGAGGAGCGCTGGCGCGACTACGTGCTGCACGGCTCCGGCGCGCCGTGGCGACTCGCCTTCGACCACTGCTTTAGCGTGCTGCTGCTGCTGTTCCTGCCGATCCTGGTGCTGGCGCTGCGGCGCCACCTCGCCAAGGAAGCCGCGACCGGCCGACGCCTGGCGCAGCGCGAAGCGGCCGCGGCGGCCCGGCTGGGGGACCCGCCGGCGGAACCGCCGCAAGCCGGCTAGCCAAGGGTGAACGGCGCCCGCCGCTTGGTACAACCTCGCCGTGACCGCGACCCTGTCGAAGCCCGTGCGCCGTCTCGCCGCCGTCCTGCTCGCTGCTCTCGCCGCGTCCTGCGTCTCACACACGCACGTCGTCGGCCTCGGCCCGACCAACAGCGGCGAGGCAACCGTGCGGCAGTACTACATCTTCTTCGGCCTCATCACGCTCAACGACGTCGACGCGCAGCGTCTCGCGCCCGACGTCACCAGCTACGCGATCGACACGCGCTTTGGCGTCGTCGACGCGCTGCTGTTTCCGTTGCTGCTGCCGGTGACCGCCACTTCGCGCACGGTCACCGTCCGCACATGAACGGCGCCAACAGCCGCCTCGCGCTGCAGTTCCTCGGTGCGGCCCGGCACGTCACCGGCACCATGCGCCCTTTCGCGGTCGGCAAGGACAAGGCTCTGCTCGACTGCGGAGTGGCGCAGGGGCCGCGCAAGGTCGCCAACGAGCAGAACAGCAACCTGCCGATCGCCGGCCGTGATGTCGCCGGCTTCCGCTCCGTGACGGTCCCCAGCAATCGCGATCGCATCACGAGCGACTGATGCGCGTTCCCTTCACCAAGATGGAGGGGCTCGGCAACGACTACCTCTTCGTCGACGCCATCGCGCAGCCATTGGCGCTCGAGCGCGCGCCGGCGTGGGCGCAACGCTGGTCGGACCGGCGCTTCGGCGTCGGCTCCGACGGCGTGATCGCACTGCTGCGCGGCGACCGCGCGCCGGTGCGCATGGCGATGTGGAACGCCGACGGCTCGCGCGGCGCGATGTGCGGCAACGGCCTGCGCTGCCTTGCCCGTTTCGCGCGCGCCCGCGGCCACGTCGCTCACGACGCCTTCGACGTCGAGACCGACGCTGGTGTCCGCCGCGTCGAGCTGCTGCCCGGCGGCGCCGTGCGCGCCGCGATGGGGGCGGTGCGGCTGTCGCCGCCGCGCCGCGTCACCGTCGGCAGCATCGAGTTCGAGATCACCCCGGCCGACGTCGGCAACCCGCACGCGGTGTTGTTCGTCGCCGACCCCGACGCGATCGACGTCGCGCGGATCGGCGCGGCGCTGCAATGCCATCCGGACTTCCCGGGCGGCGTCAACGTCGAGTTCGTCGCCGTCGCCGGCCCCGACCGCCTGCGCCAGCGCACCTACGAGCGCGGCAGCGGCGAGACCCTTGCCTGCGGCACCGGCGCCGCCGCCGCCGTCGTGGCGGCGCGCGCCCGCGGCCTCGTCGCCGGCGCCCAGGCGACGGTGGCGCTGCGTGGCGGCGACCTACGGGTGCTCGGTCCGGCCGATGCGCTTGCGATCGAAGGGCCCGCACGTAGCGTGTTCGAAGGCGTGGTCGAAACCGGCGAATAGCCGCGGCCACGCGACGCACACGCCGCCAATCGCAACGGAGCCATCGCATGGGACAGCTCGCCTGGATCATTCCCGTCGCCATCGTCGTTCTCGTCTTGCTGTGGGCGATCGGCGCCTACAACGGACTCGTCGCGCTGCGCAACAAGGCCAAGAACGCCTGGAGCCAGATCGACGTCCAGCTCAAACGCCGCTACGAGCTGATCCCCAATCTCGTCGAGACGGCGAAGGGCTACATGAAGCACGAGCGCGAGACGCTGGAAGCCGTCGTGCGCGCGCGCCAGACCTGCGTCGACCTCAGCAAGGCCGGCGCCGTCGGCGACCTGGTAAAGGCCGAAGGCGCGCTGGCGCAGTCGCTGCGCAGCCTGTTCGCCGTCGCCGAGGCCTATCCCGAGCTCAAGGCCAACGAGAACATGCTGGCGCTGCAGGAAGAGCTGACGTCGACCGAGAACCGCATCGGCTTCGCCCGGCAGGCGTACAACGACGCCGTCATGGGCCTCAACAACGCGATCGAGCAGTGGCCGAGCTCGATCCTCGCCAGCTACGGACAGTTCAAGCAACTCGAGTTCTTCGAGGTTGAGGCCACCGAGGAGCGCAAGGCGGTCAAGGTGCAGTTCTGAGCCGCGCGCCCGGAGTCGTGCTCGTCGCCGGCGCCACGGGCCGCATCGGCGGAGCGGTCGCGCGGTGTGTGCTTGCGCGCGGTGGCCGCGTCGCTGCCGCGGTGCGCAAGCCGTGGCAGGTCGACAAACTGCGCGTCGTGCTCGCCAACGACCGAGCCCTCGTCGGGCTGGTGCCCGCGGGCGACGCCGAAGCGGCGGCCGGCTTCGTCAAGGGCGCCAAGGACGCGCTCGGTCCGCTCGGCGCGGTCGTCGGCGCCGCCGGCTGCTGGCAGGAGCGCGCGCCGGGCAAGGAGCCGGGCGGCGACCTCGCCGAGTTGCTGGCCGCCAACCTGCAGGCCAACGCGCTGCTCGCGCGCGCGGCGTTGCCGTTCTTCCGCCGGCAGAAGCGCGGCGCGCTGGCGTTTGTCGGCGCAACCGACGCGGCGCTGCGAGACGGCTCGGCGGCGTTCGCCGCCAGCATGGCCGGTCTGCACGAGTTCGTGCGGGCGCTACAGCGCGACCTCGTCGATACTGGCGTCGCCGCGCACCTGCTGCCGCTCGACGCTACGCTCGCAGCCGACGCCGCCGCGGTCGCCGACCGGCTGGTCGACATGGCGCTGGGGCGCGCCGCCAGCTGGGGGGGGCTGTTGCCGCCGGCGGGCAAGGGCTAGAAGCCCACAGCATGGCACGCACCTGCGCATCGCGATTCCGGTCGCTGGCGGCGACGCTAGCCGCGGCGCTGACGGTCGTTGCCAGCCTCGCGGCGCAGCCGCAATCGGCGCCGCAGCGGCAGCCGTCGGTCAGCGCGCAAGGCCCGACGATTTCCGACGCCTTCGACGCTTGGTTCGCGGCCGGCGCCCCGGCCGACGGCAACAAGGCGCTGCTGACCGCCCTCACCGTCGAGCCCCTGGCGGGACTCTGCTGGCTGTCGGCGGCGCAAGCCGGCGCCGGCGAGGACGTCGCCCGCCGCAAGGCGATCGAGCAGGCCGAGCGCGACTTCGCCCTCGCCTTCGTCAGGATCCAGCGCGCGAGCGACATCACCTATCGCGGCCAGTACGACGCGATGGCCGCGCTGCAGCCGCGCGTTGGCGAGTTCTTCTTCATGCTGCTGCTCGAGCCGCCGCAGTGGTTCCCGACCACGCAGCGCATCGAGCTGGTGCCGGCGCTGCGCGACCTGCAGACGCGCATTCCCGAGGCCGTGCGCGTCGACGCGATCGTGCGGATCGCCGACAACGAGCGCATCGAGCCCGAGGACCTGCGCGTCGCGCTCGCCGCAATGCTGTGGCAGTGGGGCGTCAAGGACCAGGCCCAGCGCCACCTCGCGCGCCTCGTCGCCGCCACCGCGGAGGGCGAGCCGGAAGAACGCATGCAGTCGACGCTCGCGCTTGCCGACTTCCACAACCAGCTGCGCGACCACAAATCCGCGGCCGCCGCGTACCGCGCCGCGCAGGCGCTCGCCAAGGGCGCGAAGGTCGAGTGGAAGCCGCTGACGTGGTACTCGGCGGCGTGCGTGCATGCACTCGCCGGTCAGCGCGAACGCGCGCTCGACGCGATCGACGCGTGCGCCGCGCGGCTCGCGTCGCCCGAACTGGACAGCTCGCTGCGACTGTCGCGCAAGATGTTCGACCGCGATCCAGAGCTCGACTCGCTGCGCGCCGACCCGCGCTTCCAGGCGGCCGTGCAGCGCGCGTTCCCGGCGGCCGACACGCCGCCGGCGCAGGCGGGCCGCTGACGTGTTCCTGCCGATGCCGCTGCTGCTCGGCCTGCTGGTCAGCGCCGTGCACCGCGAACTGCTGCCGGCGCTGCCCGGCGCCGGCGACTCCACGACCCTGTTAGTGTGGCTGTTCGCGCTGCTCGTGCCCAAGCTGCTGGCGGTGGCCGCCGCCGCCCGCGCCGCGCGGCTGGTCCTGACCGGCCGGCCGGCGATGGTGGGGCCGCGGGCGCTGCTGCGGCTGTCGGCCGTCGCCGTGCCGCTCGCCGTGCACGCGCTCTACGCCTACGCCGCCTACGGCGACGTCGTCGACCAACTGGCGCAGGCGAGCCCGCTGCTCAGCATCGCGCTCGGCGCGCTGCCGGCCTTCCTCGCCGAGTGGATCCGCATCGCGCCGGCCGCTCACGCCGCGGCATGGTGCGACCTCGCCGACGACGCGCGCGGCGCTGCCGCCGCGTTCGTGCCCGTGCCGTCGCGCGTCGCCCTGCGCGGCTTCGTGCGCCTGCGCCGCGGGGGCCCGCTGTTCGTGCTGCTGCCAGTGCTGCTGCTCGGCGCCGGACTCGAGGCCGTTGCGCTCGACCGCTCGCTGCACGTCCTCGCGCTGGTGACCACGCCGGGCGCGATCGCCGGCGGCATGCTGCTGCTCTTCGCGATCGTCGTATTGCTGCCGCCGTGGTTTCGGTTCGCTTTCGCCGTGCAGCCGTTGCCCGAGCCGCCGGCCGCGGCTCTGCGGGCGACGGCGCGGGCGCTCGGCTTCCCGCCGCATCGCGTGCAGCAGCTGCCGACCGGGATGCACGCGCTCAACGCCATGCTGGTCGGGCCGCTGCCGTTCGGCCGCACGCTGTGCCTGACCGATGGCATCGTGCGCGAACTTGACGCCGACTCGCTCGCCGGCGTCGTCGCGCATGAGGTCGGCCACGCCAAGAAGGGCCATCCCACGCTGTTGCTCACGCTCGTCGTCGTCGTGCCGCTGCTTGCCATGGCGCCGCTGCGCCTGCTGGGCGTCGAATCGATGGACCAGCTCACTCAGGCTGCGCTCGCGCTCGTCGCCGCCGCTGTCGCGTGGCTGGCGGTGCGCGCGCTGGCGCACCGCTTCGAACACGAGGCCGACGTCGCCTCGGTCGCAGCGCTCGGCAGTGAGCCGTGCGCGCGCGCGCTGCTGGTCGTCTCGCGCCTAGCGCAGCCAGCGCCGCACGGCTGGCTCGGTCGCGTGCTCAGCCTGCACCCCGACGAGCCCGACCGTTGGCGCACGATGCGCCGCTACGAGAGCGATCCGGGCTTCCGCGCCGCGTTCGACCGCGGTTCGCGCGCGCTCCGCGCCGGCATCGCGGCGACTGCCCTGGCTGCGGTCGGCGCCGCCGCATGGGCGGCCGCGGTCGAGTGGCCGCGCGAAGCCGTCGTCTGGCGGTTGCATGCGGGTGACCACGCCGGCGCGCTGCGCCTCGCCGCCTCGCTCGGCGAAGTTCCGCCGCACTGGCGTGATGCGTGGCCCCGCGTCGCCGAGGACCTCGCCGTGGCGCAGGCGCTCGCGCCGGCGGCGACGGACTGGGCGTCTGCCAAGGCGGAATTGTGGCCCGCGGCCTGGACGCGCGGGGTCGACGTGCTGCTCGCGGAAGGTCCGGCGTCGGCGCGGCCGTGGCTGGCGATGGCGCTCGGTGCCATCGACACGGCCACGCCGGTGCAGCGGGCGCTGCTGGGCTGGTGCGAAGCGGCGGCCGATGGCGATCCGGACCGCATGGCCGCGATCGGCGACGTGGTGCGCCGGCTCGGCGTGCCGCCGCGGCTGAAGCCGGCGTTCGCGCAGTGACGGCGCACCACGTCGCGGTCTTGTCGTCACGCTGCCGTCGGCGAAGGCCGGCGGACTGCGGCTGTTCGCGCGCTGCGCCCTGTCAGTAGCGATTGACCTCAACGGCCCACTGCAGCGCCTGCCGCCAGACCTCGTTGCCGCGGCGGTCGAACTCGCGAACGCGCGTGTTCTCGGCCACCAGCGTGTTGCCGTTGGGCAGCCGGTCCGCGTCGCTCGGCGAGTTGAGGCCGGTGATCTCGAACACGACCTTGCCGTCGCGGTCGAACTCCTGCACCACGCCCTTGCTGCGCAGCGTGACCAGCGTGTTGCCGTTCTGCAGCCGTTCGACGTCGTGCGCGCTCGGCAGGCCCTTGAGCTCCCACGCGATCTCGCCGGCGGGCGTGACCTCGAGCACCCGCTCCTTCGTCGCGTCGGCGATCAGCGTGTTGCCGTTGGGCAGGCGATCGACGTCGAGCGGCCGGATCTCCTTGGCGTACGTCCACACGACCTTGCCGTCCTTGTCGACCTCGACGACGCGGCTCGCGTACGTGTCCGCGATCAGTGTGTTGCCGTTGGGCAGGCGATCGGCGTCGTACGGGTTCTTGAGGTCCTCGTAGGCCCAGATCTGGTTGCCCTTGCGATCGACCTCCTGCACGCGGCTGATCGCGTACTCGGTGATCAGCAGGTTGCCGTTGTCGAGGCACTCGGCGTCCCACGCGCCGAACACGTCCTGCATCTCGAACACCACGCGGCCCTGGTCGTCGACCTCGAGCACGCGGTTGTCGCTGTAGTCGGCGATCAGCGTGAAGCCCCACAGCGCGCCGCCGCCGACGCCGAGCTCCACGCGCGCGACGTCGCGCCACGGCACCGCCACGGCGCCGAGCTGTGGCGCGCTGACAACCGCGTACTCACCGTTGCAGGCGGCGAGGAAGCAGATCAGGCGCTCGCCGTTGATCAGCTCTAAGCGCGCGTACGTCAGCAGATCCGTCGTCGAGGTGTGCGGCCGCGTGAACAGCACACCGGCCACTTCGGCCATGGCCAATGTCTGCGGCGAACCGCCGCCGCCGACGAGTCGCAGGCCCGTCGCGTCGAAGCTGGCGACCGCGCCGTCGCGCGTCGTGCCGTCGCGCATGCGCACGCGGTCGTTGGCGACCGACGCGCCGATGAGGCGATCGAGCGCAGGATCGAAGGCGATGCCCTGCACGCTGGCGCGCGGCAGGCGCAGTTCGCCGAACCGCGCCGAGCGCACGCGCACCACGTCGGCGGTGATCGCCTGCACCTCGCCGACCACGAGGCTGCCTTGTTCGAGGAACACGCGCGCGCGGGTCGTCGGCTGGACCGCGTGCGCCGGGAACTCGATGGTGTAGCAATCGGCGAGCGTCAGCTCGACCGTGGGCGGAGCCGGGAAGGCGCCGGCCACGACGATTGCGTCGCCGAGCGCCTCGCCGAGCGTCGCTTCGACCGGCGCGCGATCCGGCAAGAGCGTCAGCCTGGCGGTCACCGCCGTCGTCGCCGGTGGCAGGACCACGCGCGCTGCGGCGGCGATCACGGCGTCCGGGTGCGCCTGCAGCCGCGCGAGCAGCGCCTTGGCGCCGGCGTCGTCGCGGCTGCGCAGGCTGCGCACCACGGCCATCGCATCGGAGCGATCGGCGGTGACGCCCCCGAGCGGCGCGTTCGCCGCGGCCGGGAACAGCAGCGCCTCGCACAGTTCCAGCGCCTTCGCCGAGCGCATGCGCGCGAGCGCGCTGATCGCGCCGGCGCGGTGCTGGGCGCCCGCGCCGCTGGCCAAGGCCGCGACGGCGAGCGCGTCCTCGTCGCCGCCGTGCTTGCCGAGCGCGCGCACGGCGCCGGCCGCGATCGCGGCGTTGGTGTGGCCGAGCGCGCTACGGAGCGCGCGCCGCAGCCGGTCGTCGGCCTCGAGGTGCAGCGCCGTCGTCACGAGCCCGCGCAGCAGCCGCCGTTCGCGGTCCTCGGACTCGGTGCCCTTGGCGGCGAGCGCGTCGAGCACGCGGGCGCAGCGGATCTGCTGGTCGAGCACCTTGCTGCTGTCCTTCGTCGCCTGGATCTCGGTCCAGGCGCGGCCGCCGATCTCGATCAGCTGCCGCTCGGCGTCCTCGCGCACCTGCCAGCGCGCGTCCGCGAGGTTGGCGAGCAGGCGATCGATCTTGAGCTGGTACTCGCGGTGGTCGCCGTGCAGGCGCGCGGCGATCGCGGCCCGCGCTGGCGCGCCGGCGGCAAGCAGGTTGGCCACCGTGGCGTAGCGCGCTGCGAGGCCATCCCGCTGGAAGTCGCCGCAGGCGGCGACGAGGTCGCCGCTGCTCCAGTCCTGAGCGAGGGCGGCGCCGTGCAGGGCGACGGCGGCGTAGACGGCGGACAGTAGGCGGCGGAGGCGCATCGGCGGCGAGTGTACGGACCGTCGTGAACGGATGGCGACCGCGGACCGTTCGCGATTCTGCGGCGAACGGGTCGACGGCGTGGAATGGCCCCGGCCCCCTCGCCGTCGATTGCCTAGAGTCGTACCTTGGATGGGGGTCGCACACACGCGCGCGGCCACCGTCGTTTGCCGCGTCCGGCCCCCGACCCCGGGCCGTCTGTCCCCGCTGATTCCCGTGCTGCGTCCCATCGTCGCCAACCTGTTGGCCGTCGCCGCTTTGGCCGCGGTCGCCGCTGCGCAGGTCCGGATCCAGCTCGGCGCCGTCGCGCCGGGGCCGGGCACGCCGGGGCCGGAGAGCGAGGACGGCGGCGTCGCCGTCGACCTCAACGAGAACCCCAACCTCGACCCTTACCTGCGCCGCGCCAAGCAGTGCATCGAACGCGGCGACTTCGCCGCCGCCATCCATTTGCTGCAGGACGTCATCGAGGGCCGCAGCGAGGACGCCGTCACCGGCGCCGCCGGCACGACCGCCGACCCGGCGACGATCGCCCCGCTGCCAGTTCCGGCCGAGCCGGCGTCGCCGCTGCCGACCGTGCCCGTGCCACCGCTGGCGGGCCAAAAGCCGGGCAAGCAGGCCGCGCCGGCGGCGCCGCCCGCCGCGAGCGACCCGCGCCACGCAGTCTTCAGCCAGGACGGCCGCCTGTACCGGCCGGTGCGCCGGCTCTGCCACGAGTTGATCGCGCGCCTGCCCGACGACGGCCTCGTGCTCTACCGCGCCACCTACGAGGTCGCCGCCGCCGAACTGCTGCAGCAGGCGCTCGACAACGGCAGCCTGTCGGCGCTCGAGCAGGTGCAGAACCGCTTCTTCGCGACGCTGTCCGGCGGCCGCGCGCTGCTGCTGCTCGGCGACCGCCTGATGCAGGAAGGCCGCTACCGCGCCGCGATGCTCACCTTCCGCGACTTGCAGGAGATCTATCCGGCGGCGCTGCAGAAGGAGCTCGGCGTCGCGCCGGCGTGGCTGCGCTTCAAGTCGGCGGTGTGCCTGCAGCTCGCCGGCGAAGCGGCGGCCGCGCGCCGCGAAGTCGACGCGCTCGCCACCGCCGCGCCCGACGCGACGCTGCGCGTCGAGGGCGAGCTGCAGGCAGTGAAGGAGCTACCGGACGACCCGCGCTTCGCCGACGCCGCGCCGACGGCCAGCGCCAACGCTTCGACGGCGCCGTTCTTCGCCGACGTCGCCGACGGCCTCGTGCCGCTGTGGCAGCACCGCTTCCGCAACCCCGAGCCGTACAAGGACCCGAAGGCTGCCAATGGGCACACCGCCTTCTTCGACGGCAGCGCGACTGCAGCGATGCCGTTCGCGGGCCGCTACGGCCCTTCGACGCGCGTGCTGATCGCGCCCGGCGGCGCTGATGGCCTGCCGCGCGCGTTGTTCCTCGAGCACTACCGGCTGCGCGAGGCGGACGCGACCAACGGCCTGCTGCTCGCGTCGACCGACGCGGTCGACGAGCCGCCGCCGCCGCGCGATAACCAGCCGCGCGTGCGCATCGCCACCAGCGACTTCGCCCTGCTGCGTCCCGTCGACGACGGCGAGCGCTGCTATGTCGTCATCGGCCACAAGCGCGTCGGCGTCGCCAGCGCCGACGTGCTCAAGGCCAGCGAACTCGTCGCCTACCTGCGCGACGGCCTGCAGCGAGCGTGGTCGTCGGAGCAGTGGCTGGATGGCGACACTGGCCTGCGCGACGTGACCTTCCTCGCCGCGCCGACGGTTTTCGGCGAACGGCTGCTGCTGCCATCGCTGCGCCGCGGCCGCTACGCGCTCGAGTGCCTCGAGCGCCGCACCGGCAAGCCACTGTGGCACACGCAACTGCACGGCGGCGGCTCGCCGTTCTTCAAGGCGCCGGGCTGCCCGGTGGTCGTGCAGGGCGGCGCTGCGCTCGTCGCGACCAACGCCGGTTGCGTCGCCAATGTCGACGCGCTGACCGGCGAGCTGCGCTGGCTGCGCCGCTACGAGCGCCGCGACCCGCTGCGCAAGGCGGCGAAGCCGCGGCCGACCTCGCGCGACGAATTCGGCTTCGTCGGCTGGTCGGGAGCGTTCCGCCAGGATGAGCTGACCGGCTTCCAGCCGAACGACCTGATCGCGCACGGCAGCGTCGCCATCGTCGCGCCGGTCGACGGCGACATGCTGCTCGGCCTCGACATCGCGACCGGCGAGATCGCGTGGATGTTCGACGCGGCGACCCGCTACGCGCCGTTCGGCCGGCTGCGCACGCTCGTGGGTGTCGCCGGCGACAACCTGTTCGCGCTGTCCGACACCAGCCTCGTCGCGATCGGCGCGACGGGCGGCCTCGTCGAATGGGCGCGCGAGCTGCCGACGATCCGCGGGCCCAAGGCGCAGGGGCGCGGTCGCGGCGCGATCGTCGGCGACTGCGTGCTGGTGCCCAACGACCGCGAAGCGCTCGTCTTCGGCGTCGACGGCGCGCTGCGCGGTCGACTGCCGCTGCCGTCGTTCGGCGACAGCCGCGAGCCGCTCGCCGGCGCCGTGCAACTGGTCGTCGACGGCGCGTGGCTCGCGGTCGGCTTCCAGGGCGGCGTCGAGCTGTTCAGCACGCGGTCGGCGCTGCGCGCGCTCGCCGCGGCGACGGCAGCGCCGCGGCGCCAGGCGGACCTGCTGGCGCGCGCGGGCGACGTCGACGGCGCGATCGCCGCGCTCGCGGCCGCCGTCGCCGCGGCGACCGACGCGCCGGCGCGCCTCGCGCTCGGCGAGGACCTGCTGCAGTTTGTCGCCGAACAGGCGCAAGCGCGCGCCGTCGTCGGCGACCTCGCCGGCGCGCTGCAGCTGCTCGACGCGCGCAAGGACCTGCTCGCCGAGCGGCCGCTGCGACTGCAGTGGCACCTCGCGCGCCTGGAGCTGTGCAAGGCGCACGGCGATCCTGTCGCGCACGAGCGCGAGCAGAGCCGCCTGTATGCCTACATGGAAGGCAAGCGATGAACGCCTCCGCCACTGTCGTTGTCGCCGCGCTGGCTTGTGTCTCACTGGTCCCCGCCCAGGAGCCGATGCTGCCGCCCGGCGTCACCGCCGAGACGCAGGCGGCGATCGAGCGCGGCCTCGAATGGCTCGTGCGAACCCAGGCGAGCGACGGCTCGTGGCGCAACTCCGGCGGCTACGGCAGCTACCCCGCGGCGATGACCGGCCTCGCCGGCATGGCGCTGCTGGCTTCGGGCAGCACGCCGACGCGCGGCAAGCACTACGACAACGTGCGCCGCGCCGTCGCCTTCCTGCGCAAGCACGCTGACGGCACGACCGGCGTGATCTCGGTGCCGGCCGAGGAAGGCCGCAGCATGTACGGCCACGGCTTCGCGACGCTCTTCCTCGCCGCGGTCTACGGCATGGAGGCGGACGCGCGCGAGCAGGAGCGGCTCAAGCGCGTGCTCGACAAGGCGGTGCAGCTGATCGCACAGGCGCAGTCGTCGGCCGGCGGCTGGATCTACACGCCGGACTCGGCCGGCGACGAGGGCAGCGTGACGGTGACGCAGATCCAGGCGCTGCGCGCGTGCCGCATGGCCGGCATCGTCGTCGACCGCCGCACCGTCGATCGCGCCGTCGGCTACATCAAGAACTGCCAGAACCCCGACGGCAGCATCCGCTACAGCCTCAACTCCGGCGGCGACGGCCGGCCGGCGATCACCGCCGCCGGCGTCGCGGTGCTCTACAACGCCGGCGTCTACGACGACCAGCCGTTCGTCGACAAGGCCGTGCAGTACTGCAAGAAGCAGGTGCAGGTCGCGGTCGACAACACCGGCCACCACTACTACACGCAGCTGTACTGGAGCCAGGCGCTCTACCAGCGCGGCGGCGACGACTGGGCGGCGTACTACCAGAAGGCCAGCAACTACCTGCGCCAGCAGCAGCAGAAGGACGGCCGTTGGGAAGGCGACAACGTCGGCGCGGTGTACGGCACCGCGATCGCGCTGACGATCCTGCAGCTGCCGTGGGCCTATGTGCCCATCTACCAACGGTGACGGATGCTGGCGCTCGGCTTCCTGCACCCGCTGTTGCTCTGGGGCCTGCCGCTGTGCGCGGTCCCGATCGTCATCCACCTGCTCAACCGCCGGCGGCACCAGACGCGCCCGTGGGCGGCGATGACGTTCCTGCTGGCGGCGATGCAGCGCAACAAGAAGCGCCTGCAGATGGAGCAGTGGCTGGTGCTGCTGCTGCGCACGCTCGCCGTGCTGCTGCTGGTGTTCCTCGTCAGCCGGCCGCTGCTCGACCGCGGACTCGGCGGCGGCCGCGCGCACCACGTCGCGCTGCTCGACGACAGCGCCTCGATGCAGCAGCGCAGCGGCAGCGGCACGCTCTACGCCAAGGCCCAGGAGCGCGTCCGCGCGTTCGCCGTGCAACTCGCCGCGACGCGCGCGGGGGACGCATTCTCGCTGGTGCGCGCAAGCCGCCCGCAGCAGCCCGATCTGTGGAACCAGCGTGTCGGCCCTGAGCTGCCGCAGCGCGTGTCGGCGTTGCTGCAGGAGTTGCCCGCCGGCGACGGCGCTCCCGACCTTGGCGCGGCGCTGGCGGCCAATGGGCAGCGCGCGGCCGGCGTCGATGACGCCTCGCGCACCGAGCATCACGTCTTCGGCGACGCGCGCGCGCACGACTGGACGGCCGACGACGACAAGCCCAAGCCCTCGCTGCTCGCCGCGCTGCTGGCGACCAAGGCCGAAGGCGAGCGCGTGTTCGTGCACGGGGCCGCCGGCCCGCCGCAGGACGTCGCCGTCGTCGATGCGCGACTCGTCGATCGCTTCGCCGTCGCTGGCGTGCCCGCCGCGTTCGCCGCCGACGTGCAGAACCTTGGCCTTGATCCCGTTGGCGCCGGCAGTCTCGCTGTCGAGGTCGACGGCCAGAGCCTCGTGGCGCTCGCCATACCGCCGCTCGCGCCCGGCGAACGCGTCGCGGTGCCGTTCGTGCGCACGTTCGCGCAGGGCGGCGCGCACCGCGTCGAGGCGCAGCTCGAGGCCGTCGACACCTACCCGCTCGACGACCGGCGCGCGCTCGCGCTCGACGTGCGCGACAAGAGCAGCGTGCTGCTCGTCGACGGGCAGCCCGACGAGGACAACGGCGAAACGTACTTCCTGCAGGCGGCGCTCGACGCGCCGGAAGCCGGCGTCGAGCCGCAGGTCGTGGCCGACGGTGCGCTCGATGACGTCGACTTCGCCGCCTTCGACGCGATCTGGCTGTGCAACGTGCAGTCGCCGTCGCCGGCGCTCGCCGAGCGGCTCGAGGCGTTCGTCGCCGCCGGCGGCGGCCTCGTCGTGTGGTGCGGCGCGCAGGTCGACGCCGTGGCGTGGAACGAACGGCTGTGGCGCGACGGCAAGGGCCCGCTGCCGCTGCCGATCGGCGACGTTGCCGGCGACCCCGACCGGCCGGAGAAGGCCGCGTTCACCGCGCCCGAGCATCCGGTCGCCGATGGCGTCGCCGAGGTCCTCGACCTGCTGTTTGGCAACGTGGTGCTGGTCAAGCGCTGGCTACAGCTCGTCGACGACGGCAAGTCTGGCGCGGCGGTGATCGCGCGCATCCGCGACGCCGAAGGCTCGCCGCTGCTCGCCATGCGCGGCTTCGGCCAGGGCGGCGAGGTCGCGCTTTGCGCGCTGAGCGCCGACAAGGCGTGGAGCAATATGCCGAGCACCGACCTGTTCGTCGTGCTCTGCCATCAGCTGCACCGCGCCACGGCGCGCCGCAGCGACTCGAGCGGCCAGAACCTGCTGCCTGACGGTAGCTGGCGCGCCGCGCTCGATCCGGCGGCCGTGCGTCTCGACGCCACCGTGCGCGCGCTGCGCGGCGACGACGAGCGCACGTTCACCGCGCTCAACGCGCCGTCGTCCCACCTGGCCACGTTGGTCGTGCCGATGGCGGAGCTGCGGCGGCTCGGCGCCTACGAGGTCGAGCTCGCGCGCCACGACGGCGCGCCGGACAAGCGCCTGTTCGCGCGCAACGCGCCGCTCGGAGAGAGCCGCCTCGTCGGCTTCGCGCCCGAGGCGTTTGCGCGTGTCTATCCGCCCGAGCTGCGCGAGCGCGTCGTGTTCGTGCGCGACGACGCCGCTGGCGATCGCGCCGCCGCTGCCGGCGAGCCGTGGTCGCTGCTCGCCGCGCTGCTGCTGGCGTGCATGATGCTCGAGACCCTGTTCGCCTGGAGGTTTGGCCGCCGCTGACGCGGCCCTATCGCCATGGACGAACTGTGGCAGCTGCTGGCGCGCTGGCGCGGGATCCCGGTCGAGCCGGGCCACGAGCTGCGCTTCGAGTTGGCCCGCTTCCCGAGTGGCGGCTTGGGCCTGCTCGTGCTGCTCGGCCTCGCGCTCGCTGTCGCTGCGGTCGTCTGGGTCTATCGCCGCGACGCGCACAGCCGGCCGCTCGGCGCGCAGCTGCTGCTCGCCGGCCTGCGCGCGCTCGCCATCACAGCGGTCGTCGCTGTGCTGCTCGAGCCGTCGCTGGTGACGATCCAGCGGCAGGCGCGCCAGGGCCACGTGCTGCTGCTGGTCGACGGCTCGCAGTCGATGGCGCAGAAGGACGCGTGGCGCCGGCCGGAAGCGCAGACCGCGGCCGACGGCTGGCGCGCGCTCGGCGTCGACGACCTGCGCGCCGCGTCGCGCCTGGATCTCGTCAAGGCGCTGCTCGGCCACGGCGACGGCGAACTGGTGCACGCGCTCGCCGCGCGCAACGAAGCGCAGCTGTACACGTTCGCCGGCGCGCTCGACCAGCTGCCGCTGCTGCCGCCACCGGCCACGCCCGCCGATGCGCGGTCCGCGCAAGACGCTGCGAACACGCCGAACACGCCGCCGCAACCGCCGCGCGTCGACCTCGCGCGCCTCGCCGCCGACGGCCGCGCCACCAACCTCGGCGGCGCGCTGCGCACCGCGCTCGACAAGAGCCGCAACGCCGAGATCGCCGCGGTCGTGTTTGTCACCGACGGCCGCCGCAACGCCGGCCCGCAGGCCGCCGAGATCGCGCGCCTACTCGCCCAGCGCAAGGTGCCGCACGTCTTCGCGCTCGGCGTCGGCGATCCGTCGGCGACGCAGTCGGTGCAGCTGGCGCGCTTCGAGGCGCCGGCCAAGGTCTTCCAACGCGATCCGTTCGAGGCCAAGGCGACGATCAGCGCGCAGGGCTACGACGCGGCGGTCGCGACGGTGCGCCTGCTGCGCGTCGACGACAGGGGCCAGGAGCAGGTCGTGCGCACACAGCAGGTGACGCTCGCCGCCGACCGCACCGAGGCGGTCGTCGAGTGGAAGGATGTCGTCGCCGACGCGCCGGGCCGCTTCACCTACCGCGCCGAGATCGCGCCGCCGGACGGCGAGCCGATCGTCGCCGAGCGCCACGCGAAGTCGGCGGCGATCGAGGTGCTCGGCGAACGGCTGCGCCTGCTGCTGATCGCCGGCGGCGCTTCGCACGAGTTCCAGATCCTGCAGAACCTGCTGATCCGCGACAAGACGATCGACGTGTCGTGCTGGCTGCAGAGCGCCGATCCGAAGTTCCCGCAGGACGGCGACGACGGCGCGCGCATCGAGCGCCTGCCCGAGGAGCGCGCCGAGTTCGATCCGTACGACGTCGTCGTGCTGATCGATCCGGACAGCAGCAAGCTGTCGGCGCGCTTCTGCCAACACCTCCAGCAGCACGTCGTCGAGGGCGGCTCCGGCCTGTGGTGGGTGGCCGGCGAGAAGTTCACGCTCGACGCCATGCGGCAGACGGCGCCGACGTTCGCGCTTGCCGAGATGCTGCCGATCGTGCCCGACGTCGAGTTCGCCGAGCGCGGCGGCGCCGGCCTCGGCAAGGCGTTCCGCTTCCCGTGGCAGCTGCAGCTCGCACCCGAGGGCGAAGAGGGCCTCGGCGCCAAGCTGACGCGCCTGCTCGACGGCCGCGACGAGAGTCGCGCGCTGTGGCAGCGGCTGCCGGGCCAGCGCTTCTTCTTCTCGGCCTCGGCGCCGAAGCCCGTCGCGACCGTGCTCGCTGTGCACGGCGGCGCCGAGCAGCGGCGCAACGGCCAGGGCATGCCGGTGTTCGCGCTGCAGAACGTCGGCGCCGGCCGCGTCGTGTGGAGCGGCTTCGACGAGACGTACCGTTGGCGCGCGATCCAGGAGCAGGCCTACAACCGCTACTGGGTCGGCGGCGTGCGCTTCCTGTTCGAGGGTCGCGCGCAGGCCGGCAACGCCCGCCTGCGGCTGTTCGTCAGCGATGACAGGATCGACCTCGGCGACGCCGTCGAACTGGCTGCTGAAGCCAAGGACGAGGCGCTGCAGCCGCTGATCGCCGACGCGTTCGCCGTCGTCGTCGAGCGCGACGGCGAGGCGCCGGAGACGCTGCAGCTGCCGCCGGCCGAGGCGGCGCCGGGCCGCTACGCGCTGCGTTTCCGGCCGCAGCGCCTCGGCGGCTACCGCGTGCGCGCCGCCGACAAGCAGGGCCGCGTCGTCGAGGCCTCGTTTCAGGTCGCCGCCGCGCAGTTCGAGCGCGAAGGCCCGATGGATCGCGCCGAACTCGCCGCCATCGCTGAAGCGCCGGGCGGTGAATTGTGCGACACGCCGCAACAACTGCTGGCCGCGGTCGCGCGCATCCCGTCGCGCACGGCGACCGACACCTGGCGCACGGCGCACGCGCTGTGGGACGGCTGGCCGACGATCGCCTTCGTGCTCGCCGTTCTGGCGCTCGAGTGGATCCTGCGCAAACGGAGCAACCTGCTGTGAACGCCACGCTCCGTCCCACTGGCCTCGCGCAGGCCGAACTCAGCCGCGTCCGCCGTGCGGCGCGCCTCGGCGCGTGGATCGAAGCCGTAGGCGTCGCGTTGGCGCTGCTCGTCGTGTTCGCGCTGCCGAGCCTGCTCACCGATCGCCTGCTGCGCCTCGAGTTGCCGTACCGCGCGCTGCTGCTCGGCAGCTTCGCGCTCGTGCTCGGCCGCGAACTGCTCCGTCGCCTCGTGCGGCCGCTGCGCGCGCCGCTCGGCGACGTCGAGCTCGCGCTCGCGGTCGAACGCGGCGTGCCGGAAGTGCGGCAATCTCTCATCAGCGCGCTGCAGTTCGCACGCGAACTGCGCGAAGTCGGCGACAGCGACGACTACAGCGACGGCGCGCACGCGGCCCTGCGCGGCGACGGCTCGCCGGCGATGAAGGCCGCCGTCGTCGCCGACGTGCAGGGACGACTGTCCGTGATTCCGTTCGCGCAGGCGCTCGACGCCGCGCGTGTGCGACGCTTTGGCGCGCTCGGCACTCTGGCCGTGCTGGCGTTCGCGTGCTGGGCGAGCGTCGACGGCAGCTCGCTGCGGACCTGGGCCGCGCGCTGCCTGCTCCTCGGCGCGACCGAGTGGCCGCGCTATACGACGCTCGCGCTCGCTGACGGCGGCGCTACCACCGTGCGCTTGCCGCAGGGCGATGCCTTGACCGTGCGCGTCGCCGTCACCGGCCCGGTGCCCGACCAGTTGTTCGTCGACTACCGCTTCGCCGGCGGCGAAAACGGCAGCGAGGCAATGAGCCGCACCGGCGACCGCGAGTTCGCCTGGACGCTCGAGTCCGTGCTCGCTGACGTGCAAATGCAGGTGACCGGCGGCGACGCGCTGCCGCTCGCCGTCGCAGCGACCGTCGTCGAACGGCCGCGCGTCGAGGACCTCGCCGTGCGCGTCGAGTTCCCCGCCTACATGGAGCGCGAGCCGTGGACGCCGCCGCCGGGCGAGGGCGAACTGCGCGTGCCGCGCGGGGCCGTGCTGACGTTGTCTGGGCGCAGCCAGAAGCCGCTGCGCGAGGCCTTCGCGCTGCTGGGCCAGGACACGAAGCTGCCGCTCGCGCTCGGCGCCGATAGTCGCTCGTTCGCGGGCGACGCTCGCCCCATCGCGTCGAGCGCGCTCGTCGTCGACGTCGTCGACGCCGACAGCCTCGGCGCGGGCGCGCCGCCGAAGTTCGCCCTGCGCGTCGGCGACGACAAGCCGCCGGCGATCGAATTCCGCCTGCGCGGCGTCGGCTCGGCGATCACCGCCCACGCGCGCATCCCCGGCGAGCTGCGGTTGCGCGACGACTTCGGCCTGCGCGCCGTCGGCGCCAGTTGGCGCGCCATCACGGACGCCCCGGTCGACAAGGGCCAGTTGCCGCCGCCCGAGGCGCCATTCGCCGAAGCCGGGCTGACGCTGCGTGCGCCGCTGCCAAAGAGCGCGCTGCGCCACGAGACCGAGGCGCAGGTCGACCTCGCACAGTGGAACACCGTGCCCGATGAGTCGGCGCCGACCAATCCGATCCGGCCCGGCATGCTGTTCTCGCTGCGGTTGTCGGCGCGTGACAACTTCGGCCCCGGCGAGCCGCACGAGGCGTTCGCCGAGACGATGACGTTCCGCGTCGTGACGCGCGAGAAGCTGACCGATGAGCTGCGCCGGCGGCAGATCGAGCAGCGGGTCGAGCTGCAGCGCATCCTCGCCGAGGAGCAGGAGGCGCTGCGCGAACTCACCGAGACCGTCGCGCTGGCGCAGGCCGGCGACCGGCGCGCGCAGGTCGAGGCGCGCCAGAAGACGCTGGCGCGGCGGCAGCAGGCGCTCGGCCGGCGCGTCGCGTTCGTCGGCGAGAGCTACCAGCGCATCCTCTGGGAGTACGAGAACAACCGGCTGTGGGAGTCCAACCAGGTGCGCCAGGTGGAAGGGCTGATCCCGGCCCCGCTGGCGGCCTTGGCCAAGGACGACTTCCCGGCCACGGCGCGGCAGGTCGACGCCTACGCCAAGACGGGCGACGAGGCCGTACGCGCCGCTGCCGCAGAGGGTTATCGCGCCATCGCGCGCCGCATCGCCGCGGTCCTCAAGCAGATGGAGGAGGCCGAGAGCCTCGCCGCGCTGATCGAAGAACTGCGGACCGTCATCAAGCTGGAGAACGAGGCCATTCGCGACGTTGAAGGCCGCGTGCGCCAGAATGAGCGCGAGTTCTTCCAGCCGAAGAAGCCGTCGGACAAAAAGGACCCGCCGAAGTAGCCGTCGAACCGTTCCAACCCGCAGAGCCGCATGATCCACAAGACCTTCCTCCTGCTGCTGGCGGCGCTGTGCCTTGGCGTGCTGCCGGGCACGTCGCTGCGCGCGCAGGACCCGCCGCTCACGCCGGCGCAGAAGCAGGAACTCGCGCGCGGCAAGTTCCGCGACCTGACCACGCGCATGCAGAAGCTGATGGTCGCGCTGCAGAAGACCGAGCCCGAGGAGAGCAAGCTGCTCGGCGTTGGCCTGCAGTACGCGCAGGAGAAGAAGCTGCAGCAGCGGCTCGACCAGGCCAACGCGATGCTGCAGAGCGAGCGCTGGGACGAGGCGCTGGTCGCGATGGGCGCGCTGAAGGCGGACCTCGCGACGCTGCTCAACCTGCTGCAGGCGCGCGATGACGACCTCCGTAAGCTCCTCGACCAGATCAAGCAGCTCAGCGGCTTCCGCGAACGCGTCGACCAGCTCGCCAAGGAGCAGCAGAACGAAAAGGAGGACTCGGTCAGGACCGAGGCGCTGCAGCGGCAGCTGGCCGAGCTGGCGCAAAAGCGCGAGCTGGCGCAGGCGCTGCTGGCGCAGCAGCAGGAGCTGCGCGCGGCGACCAACCAGCTCGGCCTGCAGGCCGCCGCCGAGGCGACCAAGCCGCTCGCCGACAGGGAAGCGCAGCTGCAGAAGCAGACTGAGCGCCTGCAGGGCGAGCTCGAAGCGCTCGAGCAGAAGCAGGCTGAGCTCGCGCCGCCGCCAACGCCGTCCGCCGCTCCGGCGCCGGCCCAGCCGGCGGCGCCAAGCCCGCCGCAGCCGAGCGCCAGCGCCGGCAAGGCGGCGAAGAGCATGGCGCAGGCGCAGCAGCAACTCGGCGAGCAGAAGCCCGAGCCGTCGCTGCCCGAGCAGGACCAAGCGATCGCGAAGCTCCAGGAAACCGTGCGCGAACTCGACCAGATGGCCGACGCCGCCAAGCGCGAGCTCGCTAAGTTGCCGTTCGACCAGCAGCAGCAGCGCCAGGAGGCGACGCAGGCGGCGACCGACAAGCTGGCGCAGGACATGGAGCAGCCGGCCGAAGGCGAGCAGCCCAGCGACGAGGCCAAGCCCGGCCAAAAGCGTGTGCAGCAGGCGGTGCCCAAGCAACGCGCCGCCGCCGGCCAGCTCAAGGAACTCAAGCCCGCCAAGCAGAAGCAGCAGGACGCCAAGGACGACCTCGACGCCGCCAAGAAGGAGCTCGACGAGGCGCTGGCGCAGCTGCGGCAGCAGCTGCAGGACGAGGTGCTGCGCGCGCTCGAGGACCGTTTCTCGGCGATGCTCAAGCGCCAGAAGGAGCTGTCGGCGCGCACGGTCGCGCTCGACGGCGCGCGCAAGAACGTGCTGACCGCCAATGGCCAGCTACCAGCGTCGCTGGCCGAGCAGCTGCAGGGCTTCGCCAAGGGCGAGGACGAGCTGGCCGCCGAGGCCGGCGACGCGCTCGAGCTGCTTGGCGAGGACGGCACGACGGCGGTGTTCCCGCCGCTGGTCGAGCAGTTGCGCGACGACCTCGCCGCGGTGGCCAAGCGCCTGGGCGCCAACCAGAGCGGGCCCGACGTGCAACAGGCCCAGCGCGACGTCGAGGACCTGCTCGACCTGCTGATCAACGCCCTGCGCAAGACCATCGAGCGCAAGGAATGCGGGCATTGAACGGGCAATGGCGGTGGCGGTCAGCCACCTCTCGTTCCGGTGTCCGCGGAGCTGAAGATGCTGCGCTTCCTGCAAGAACGCGTGAACAAGTCGACCAAGGACTTCGACGCGCGGCCCGAGGCCGAGCGCGCGACGGCGCGCACGGAGTCCGACACGCTCGCCGGCAAGCAGGCGCGCGTGCAGGACCTGATGCGGCGGCTGGCGGCGAAGCTCGGCAACGAATCGGCGCCGGAGGATGGTCGGTGAACGCGCTCGCCGCGTCGCTGCGCGCTGTGTGCGGCGCGCTGGCGCTCGCCGTCGGCGCGCTGGCGCAGCCGCCGCAGGACCCCAAACCGCCAGCGCCCAAGGCGACGGACGCGCCGCAAGGCCAGGATCCCAAGAAGGCCGGGCTCGCGACGCCGCTGCCGCCGGTGCCGCCGATGGCAGTGCAGAACCCGTTCCTGCCGTTCGACCGCGCGACGTTCGAAGCGGCGTGCCGCGCGCTCGGCGCCACCGAGGCGCAACTCGGGCGCTTTGGCGCCGAGGCAGCGGACGTCGGCCTCGCGCGCGCGGCCGACGACCTGATGCGCGCCGTGTCGCCAGCGCTCGCCGCCGCGTGCAAGCGCCGGGACGACGGCGACCCCGAAGCCGCCGTCGCGCTGGCGCAGGCGCTCGCCGATGCCAAGGCGCCGGCGCTGCGCGCGCACGCGCGCTACCACCTCGCGCGGCTGTTCGTCGACGGCGACGAGCCGGAGCTCGCGATCCGCACGCTCAACGATTACTTCGCCCACGACCTCAACGTCTCGCCGCTCGACGGCGAAGCCGCGTTCTTCTACGCGCAGGCGCTCGACGACGTGCCGATGCCCGAGCACGCGCTGCCGCGCTTTCAGGCGTTCCTGCAGTGGTTCCCGGACGCCAGCGAGCGCTTCCGCGCCGCCGCGCAGCAGCGCATCGGCGAGCTGGCGCGCCAGCAGGAGAGTCGTCTGCACGAACTCGCCGACGGCATGCAGCGCACGACGCGCGACCTGCGCAAGCAGCGCACCGGCAAGCCGACGCAGCTCGACCAGGAGGGCTACCTCGAAGAGCTCAACCAGCTGATCGAGGAGTTCGAACAGCGCGAGAGCCAGAGCAGCGGCGCGCCGAGCGGCAACCAGCCGAGCGCGAACCCCGCCAACCAGAGCCAGTTGCCCGAAGGCGACGGCAGCGTCGGCGAGCTCAACAAGCGGCCAAGCCTCGCCGACCGGTGGGGCGACATGAAGGACGTCGACCGCGAGAAGATCGCGGCCAAGTTGCAGAAGGGCCTGCCGCCGCAGTACCAGAAGATGCTCGAGGAGTACTACAAGAAGCTCGGCAAGGGGGGCGCGCGCAAGTGAGCGCGTTGCCGCTGCGCGCCGCCGCGTTCGCGTTGCCGTGGGCCGTCCTGGCGGCAGCGCTCGGCGCGCAAGCGGGCCTGCACGGGCGCGTGCGCACGATCGCCGGCGCCACGTTCGACGGCGCGCTCGCGGTCGTCGACGGCACGGCGCGCACGCAGACGGCCGACGGCGAGCGCCGCTTCGACCTCGCCGAGTTGGCGGCCTTCGCGCCAACGGGCGCTGCCAGCAAACCGGTCGCAGCACCGCACCGCGTGTGGCTGCGCTCGGGCCTCGAACTGCCGGCGACTGCGCTCGCCGGCCTGCCCGCCGCCAACGGCGTGCCCGCGCGCCTCGTCGTCACGCTGCCGGCGGGCGTCGACGTCGCCGTGCCGCTGGCGATGGTGCGCGCGCTGCGCCACGGCGGCGCTGAGCGGCCGGAGCCGGCGTTGTTCGCCGCCGACCGCAAGCAGCCGCTCGCCGACGCCGACCTGCTGTACGTCGTCCGCGACGGCAAGGCGCAGCGCTCGGCGGTGACGCTGCGCGGCTTCGGCGCCAACACGGTCGACTTCACGCTGCGCGGCGACGACTACGAGTTCGCCACGGCCGGCGTCGCTGCCGTGCTCTTCGGCGACGCGACCGGCGCTGCGCCCGATCGCCAGCAGAAGCCGCGCGCGCGCCTGCAGCTCGCCAGCGGCGAAGCGCTCGACGGCACGCTGCTGGCGCTCGGCGCCGACGGCGCGCGCCTGCGGCTCGACGAAGGCGTCGAGGTGGCCGTGTCCGCCGCCGCCGTGCTCGACCTGCAGATGCAGAGCGACCGGCTGGTGTGGCTGTCGGACCTGCAGCCCAAGGTCGAACAGACGCCGGCGTTCGACCGCGTCTGGCCGATCGGCGTCGACCGCACGCCGGCGGGCAAGGGCCTGCAGCTCGGCGGCGTCGCGCACGCGCGCGGGCTCTGCCTCGTACCGCGCGCGCGCCTGACCTACGACCTCGGCGGGCGCTTCGACGTGTTCGAGGCCGTCGTCGGCATCGACGACCGCGCCGGGCCCGATGCGCACGCGCTGCTGCGCGTGCTGGTCGACGGCGTGGTGGTGTGGGACGGCGGCGCGCGCGTGCGCGGCCAGCAGCCCGAAGCCCTGCGGCTCGAACTCAAGAAGGCGAAGTCGCTGGCGCTCGAAGCCGACTTCGGCCGCAACTACGACCTCGGCGACTTCTGCGTCTTCGCCGACGCGCGGCTCGTGCAGCAGTGAGCGCGCGCCGGCACGCCGCAGCCGTGGCGCGCGCCGCCCTCGCCGTCGCCGCCGCGGCGGTGGTCGCCGCGCCCGTCGTGCGCGCGCAGGACCCGCTCGCCGCCGTGCGCGCCGACGAAGCGCGGCGCGTCGCGTTGGTCGCGCGCTGCGCGCCGGCGGTGTGCGCGGTGATGGCGATGGACGAGCCGGGCGGCGGCAGCGGCGTGGTGTTCGACGCGCGCGGGTACGTGCTGACCAACTACCACGTCGTCGGCGAGCCCGACCCGAAGTGGCAGCCGCCGCAGCCGCCGGCGCTGCCCGACACCGACCTGCAGGCCTTCCGCGCGCAACACCCGGCGGCCGACGACGCGGCGGTCGCGGCGTTCACGGCGCGCTGGCAGGACGAGTGGCGGCGCGAGCACGCGCCGCGCGGCCGCCGCCACTACCGCAACAAGAAGGTCGGCCTGCCCGACGGCGAGCTGTACGAGGCGGTGGTGCTCGGCATCGACCCGGGCAGCGACCTCGCGGTGCTGCGCTTGCTGCCCAAGCACGCGGGCCAGACGTGGCCGCATCGCCCGCTCGGCGACAGCGACGCGGTGCGCGCGGGCCAGCCGGCGCTGGCGATGGGCAACCCGTTCGTGCTGGCGACCGACTTCGCGCCGACGGTGACGTTCGGCGTCGTCTCGGGCGTGCACCGGTACCAGGAAGGCCAGGGCAACCGCATGCTCGTCTACCCGGACTGCATCCAGGTGGACGCGCCGGTGAATCCCGGCAACAGCGGTGGACCGCTGTTCGACGAACGCGGCGACGTGATCGGCATCAACGGTCGCATCGCCGTCGGCGATCGCGGCCGCGTCAACGTCGGCGTCGGCTTCGCGATCGCGAGCAACCAGATCCGCAACTTCCTCGGCGACCTGATGGCGGGCCGCCACGCCGAACACGGCACACTCGACCTCAGCGCGTGGCGCGCCGGCCAGGACCGGCAGCAGGCGGATCCGACGCTGCGCGGCGTCTACGTGCAGCAGATCTTCAAGGACGCGGTCGCGGCGGCGGCGGGCATCGGGCTCGGCGACGAACTCGTGCGCTGCGACGGGCTCGCGCTGCGTTCGCCCAACGAACTGGCGCGCCAGATCGGCGTGCTGCCCGCGGGCGCGTGGGTCGAACTGGCGTGGCGGCCGCGCGCGAGCGAGGGCTTTGGCGCACTGCGCGAGGCGGCGGTGCGGCTCGCGGCGCTCGACACCGGCTCCAGCCGCGATGGCGGCGGCGACGACGCGCGGCTGGCGAGCGCCGACGAACGGCGTCGCGCGCGCGACGCATGGCTGGCGCAGTGGCCGGCCCGCGACGAACCCGCCGATGCGATGGTGACGTGGCGCGTCGTCGCGCCCGAGGGCTTCGTCGTGCGCGCCCTGCGCCATGGCGAACGGCTGCGTCGCGACCGCGGTGGCTTCGACTGGACCGACCTCGGCGACGCGCGCGTCGACAACGGCGACGGCAGCGATGGCAGCGGCTTTGCCAGCGACGGCAACAGCCCGACGATGCGCGACCTGACCGCCGACGAGCGCGAGTCGCTGCGCCGCGAGCGCGCCTGCAATCCGCTGCTGTGGCCGTCGACGACGGTGCGCGCGCGCTTGGCCGAGGCGCTGCTGCTCGGCGGCGTGCACGTGCTCGGCGCGCCGGCGCTGCGCTTCGCGCTGCCCGGCGACGGCGGCTGCGAGGCGTGGTTCTTCCTCGACGGCACGCCGGCGGGCTGCGCGTTCCGCGACCCGGTGCGCAAGGCGCGGGTCGAATGGCACGTGCGCGGCAGCGCGGTGCGCGTGGTGTTCGACGGCAAGGCGCAGGCTGGTTGGCGCGACAGCCAGCGCGACGTGACGGCGGCGGAGCCGGCGCTGTTCGGGAGGCCGCAGTGAGCGGCAGCGAACGCACGCGCGCGGCGCTGCTGGGGTGTGTGCTCGCCGCAGCCGCCAACGCCGCCGTGGCGCCGCAAGCGCCGCAAGCGCCCGCCGCCGCCGCAACCCCCGCGCCCGCCACGCAGCTCGAACGCACGATCGCGCTGCGCCAGCCGAGCGTGGTCAAGGTCTTCGGTGCGAGCGGCCTGCAGACGATCCGGCCCTACTGCGCCGGCGTCGTCGTCAGCGCGCAGGGCCACATCCTCACGCTCGACCAGATCCTGCTGCAGCCCGAGCGCACGCGCGTCGTGCTGCACGACGGCAGCGTGCATCAGGCGACGCTGCTGCCGCCGGAGCCGCAGCTCGGCGTGCGCTTGCTCCAGATCGACGCGGCGAAGGTCGAGGGCGGCCTGCAGCCGCTGTGGCCGGAGCGCGAGCGCTTCGACCGCACCGGCCAGTTCGTCGTCGCGCTGGGCAACTGCTTCCGCCTCGCGGAGTTCGAGGAAGCGAACAGCGCCACCTTCGGCGTCGTCGTCGGCCGCGCCAACACGGCGCTGCGCCATCGCCTCGCCGACGTCGCCTACGACGGCGACCTGATCCTGACCGACGCGGCGATCAACCCCGGGCAGGAGGGCGGCGGGCTGTTTTCCCTCGATGGCCGCTGGCTCGGCCTCAACATGAAGTCGCTCGCGGCGAAGGAGACCAACACGCTGCTGTCGGCCGCGATCCCCGTCGCCGACCTGCTGCCGTACCTCGAACGCGTCGTGCGCGGCCAGCAGGCCCCGGAGCCGGTCGCCGTCGCCAAAGAGCCGGCGTGGCTCGGCGTCGTGCTGTTCGACAAGGCGGGCCGGCAATCGCCACCGGCGTACGTCGAACGCGTGGTCGCCGGTTCGCCGGCTGCGGCGCTCGGCCTCCGCGCCGACGACCTGATCGTGCGCCTCGACGACTTCTCGATCCGCACCTGCCGCGAGTACCGCGACGTGCTCGCGCGCTTCGCCGCTGGCGCCAAGGTGCAACTGGTGTGGAAGCGCGGCCAGCAGGTGCAGCAAGCCCAGGTCACGCTCGGGAAGGAGCCGGCCAAGTGAACGCGCACCGCAGCGTTCGGCGTGTCGGCGAGCGGGCGCTGCGCACGGTGCCCGCCGCAGCCGTGGCGTTGGCGCTGTGCGCCGCCGCGCTGACGGCGCAAGCGACGCCGGCCGACGAGTTCGTGCGCCTCGAACCGGTCGTGCAGCAGGCGCTCGCGGTGGCGGCGCCGTTCACCGTCACGATCGAGACGTTCGGTGGCACGCGGCAGGTCGAACGCGCCGAGGGCCCGATGGACGGCGAAGCGCCGCCAAAGGCGCGGCCGCGGCCGGCCCCCAAACCAAAGCCGAAGCCCAAGCCCGACGACGCGCCGGAGAAGGACAAGGACGGCGACAAGCAGCCGAAGAAGCCGCTCGTCACGCCCGCGACCGGCTTCCAGCAGGCGCAAGGCCGCGCGACCGGCGTCGTGCTGACCGCCGACGGCTGGATCCTGGTCGCGCGCTTCGCGCTCGCGCTCGAGCCGACGACGATCCTCGTCACCGTGCCGGGCGTCGGCACCTTCCCGGCGACGCGCGCCGGCGAAGACACCAGCCGCGGCCTCGCGCTGGTGAAGATCGAAGCCAGCGGCCTGCCGGTGCCGACCTTCGTCGATCCAGGCGAGGTGCGCGTCGGCCAGTGGGCGCTGGCGCTCGGGCGCACGTTCGCCGCCGATCTGCCGACCGTGCACTTCGGCATCGTCAGCGCCAAGGGCCGGCAGTTCGGCCGCGCGCTGCAGATCGACGCTGGCACCTCGCCGGCCAACTACGGCGGCCCGGTCGTCGATGTGCAGGGCCGTGTGCTCGGCATCGCCGTGCCGCTGTCGCCGAGCGGCCGCAACGCCGGCGTCGAGTGGTACGACTCGGGCGTCGGCTTTGCGGCGACGATCGCCGACATCGCGCCGCTGCTCGCGCGCATGCAGCAGGGCGAAGCGCTGCAGCGCGGGTGGCTCGGCGTGCAGTTCGACCCGAAGTGGCTCGGCCCCGGCGCCAAGGTCGTCACCGTCGACGCACGCGGTCCGGCGCACGCCGCCGGCGTGCAGAAGGGCGACGTGCTGCTGCAGGTCGGCGGCGTGCCGGTGCGCAACGCGCCGCACGCGCTGGCGTGCATCAGCGGACACCTCGGCGGCGACGCGCTCGCGCTCGCCGTGCGCCGCGCCGACGGCACCGAGGCCGCGCTCGGCCCGATCGTGCTCGCCGACGCGCCGTGGTCCGAGCAGCAGGTGAAGAAGGACGCCGAGACGCCGGCCAGCTTCTCGTTGCCGGAGCCGCAGCAAGGGCGATGAGGCACGTCGGCGAGCATGCAACGCGAGGCACACAAGTCATGGTCGTTCGCGGACGCCGCGGTGTGGGACCGTGAGCCGATGTGGGCCATGACCCCGGACGAGCGCCTGGAGATCGCCCGCGTCCTGCGGGAGCGTGTCTACGGCGCCGATGCACCGGACGTGCGGTAATCGGAGCGAGCGAAGTCGAGACGCGCGGACTGCGATCGTCTGCCCTCAGCCTGACTTCCCTGCGTTGGCAACTCGTCGTTGCCGGAGCCGCAGCAAGGGCCATGATGCGCCGGTGCTGCGTCCCGCCCTTCTCGCCCTCGCCGTCGTCGCGCTCGGCTGCCTGACCGGCTGCCGGCGGGCGGCGCCGTGGCAGGCGGCGGACTGGCGGCCGGCGAGCCCGCCGCAGCGCATCGTCGCCGCGTCGGTGCTGGCGACGGAGACGCTGCTGGCGATCGCGCCGCGCGAACGGCTTGCTGGCGTGCACGTGCTCGCCGCCGACGCGCGCTACTCGCCTGTCGCTGACGAAGCCAAGGGCCTGCCGCTCGTCGGCGCCGACCCCGAGCAGTTGCTGGCGGCGCAGCCCGACCTCGTCGTCTGCGATGCATTCACGCGGCCGGAGACGTTGGCGCTGCTCGCCGCTGCCGACGTGCCGGTGGTGCAGACGGCGACGCCGACGTCGTTCGCCGACATCGCCGCCAACCTGCGCCGCATCGGCGCGGTGTGCTGGCTGGACGCGCCGGCCGAAGCGTTGGTCGCGCAGATGGAGCAGCGGCTGGCAGCGCTCAGCGCGCACGCCGGCGAATGCGCGAATTGGCGCGTCGCCAGCCTGGACGGCGCGCTGCACACCTACGGCCGCGGCTCGCTGTTCGACGCCATGGTCGGAGCCGCTGGCGCGCGCAACCTCGCCGGCGAACGCGGCGTCGGCCCGTTCCGCAAACTCGACGTCGAGACCGTGCTCGGCTGGCAGCCCGACGCGCTCGTGCTCGGCGGCGCCGATGCGTCCGATGGCGAACAGCCGGCGTGGCTGGCGCAGCAACCGGGCCTTGCGCTCATGCCGTGCGCGCAGCGCGCCCGCTACGTGCGCATCCCGTCGCCGCTGCTGGCGACGACCTCGCACCGGCTGGTCGACGCGGCGGCGCGGCTGCAGGACGCGCTGCGGCAGTGGGGGCGGCCGTGACCCGCGCGCTCGCCGCCGTCCTCGCACTGCTGGCGCTCGCCGCGCTGCACCTCGGGCTCGCGCGCGAAGGCCCGGGCCTCGGCGACCTCGCCGCGTGGCTCGCTGGCTGCATCGGCATCGGCGACGGCGTGCCGGCCGTCGACGCCTTCGTGCTCGGCGACATCCGGCTGCCGCGCCTGCTCGTCGCGTTGTGCGGCGGCGCGTCGCTGGCGCTCGCCGGCGCGGTCATGCAGGCGACGTTCCGCAACCCGCTCGCGTCGCCCGACCTCGTCGGCACGAGCGCAGGCGCTGCGTTCGGCGGCGCGTTGACGATCGTCACCGGCGCGGCGGCGTGGTCGGTGGTCGCGACGCCGGCGGGTTCGCTGCTCGGCGCGCTCGCGGTCACCGCGCTGGTGTTCACGCTGGCGCGCGCGCACGACCGCTTCGCCGTCACCTCGCTGCTGCTCGCCGGCATCGCGCTCAACACGCTGGTCGGCGCGCTGACGTCGTTCGCGGTGACGTTCACGTTCGACAACTACACGGCGAGCTCGCGCGTGCTGTTCTGGCTGATGGGCGGGCTCGATGCGCGCACGTGGGAACACGCCGCGATCACCGCCGCGGGCCTGCTGCTGTTCGGCGCGCTGCTGCGGCCGGCGGTGCGCGACCTCGACCTGCTGACGCTGTCGGACGACGCGGCACACAGCCTCGGCCTCGCAGCGCCGCGCGCGCGCCGGCGGCTGGTGTGGATCGCGTGCGGGCTGACCGCCGCCACCGTGTCGAACACCGGCGGCATCGCCTTCGTCGGCCTCGTGGTGCCGCACCTTGCGCGCCTGCTCGTCGGCCCAGCGCACGACCGGCTGCTGCCGGCGTCGGCGTGGCTCGGCGCGCTGCTGCTCGTCGCCGCCGACCTCGGCTGCCGACTGGCGCCGCCCGACGCCAACCTGCGCCTTGGCGTCGTCACGGCGTTCTTGGGCGCGCCGTACTTCCTGTGGCTGCTGGCGCGCCATCGCCGCGGGGAGGCGCTGTGACCGACCTCGTCGGCAGCGAGCTGGTGGTGCAGCTCGGCGCGCGGCGCGTGCTGGCCGGCGCGTCGTGCGCGCTGCGCGCGGGCGAATTCGTGCTGCTCGCCGGCCGCAACGGCGCAGGCAAGAGCACGCTGCTGCGCACGTTGCTCGGCGCCCAGCGCATCGCTGGCGGCGCCGTGCAACTCGGCGGCAAACCGATCGGCGGTTGGCGCGGCGACGAACGCGCGCGCCAGGTCGCGTTCGTGCCGCAGGCGATCGAGACGCCGTTCGAGTTCACCGGCCGCGAGCTGGTGGCGATGGGGCGGCATCCGCACCGCGGACAGCGCGCGCCGCTGTCGGCCGACGATCGCGCCGCCATCGCGCAGGCGCTGCGCGACGTCGATGCCGAAGCCTTCGCCGACCGGCCGGTGACGACGCTGTCCGGCGGCGAGCAGCGGCGCATCGCCGTCGCGCGCGCGCTCGCGACGCAAGCGCCGCTGTTGCTGCTCGACGAACCGACCAACTGCCTCGACCTGGAGCACGCGCTACAGCTCGTCGCGCTGCTGCGCCGGCTGTGCGCGCAGGGCCGCGGTTGCCTCGTCGCGTCGCACGACCTCAACCTGTTCGCGCCGGCCGCCGACCGCGTCGTCCTTCTGCACGAAGGCCGCGTCGCCGCCGACGCGCCGCCCGAGCAGGCGCTGGCGCCGGCGCTGCTGCGCGCGGTATTCGGCGTCGACTGCCGGCCGGCAACCGGCGGCTTCCCGCTGGCGTTTCGGCTGGTGGATTAGCGGGAGGAGGCTGGCCGCGGCGCCGTGGTCTCCGCGTCGGCCCGCGCGGCAGGAACGGTCGGCCGAAGCGGCGCCGCCCCCCCGCCTCCGCGGACCGAGCCTCTCAGCCATCCATCACGGATGCAGGCGCGCATCGGAAGGCACACCCTCGGCCGATCGGATTTCCAGAAGCTCTTATTGAGAATGAGTCGCAGTAGCGATAAGAAGGCGGCGTGCGCGAGGCCAGCTTCCTCCGGATTCAGTTCGCCTGCCTTCTGGCCTTGGCCGAAGCGGCGACGAGTCTGTCCGCCCAGGCCGTAGGGGCCAGTCGGGGACGCGCGCAGGTCGAGCGCGTCGTCGTGGCCATGGGCACCACGCTCCGCGTGGAGGTCACGGCAACCGACCGCGCGACCGGGCTGGCCGCAACCGAAGCCGCGGTGCGCGCTGTCGAAGCCGTCGAACAACGGCTGTCGGCGTGGCGCGACGACAGCGAAGTGTCGCGGCTCAATCGCGCCTCGATCGACGCGCCCTTCGCGCTTTCCACGGAACTGCGTGCCGACCTCGAGATGGTGGCCGGGTGGTGGCGCTCCACCGACGGCGCGTTCGACCCGACCATTGGCGCGCTTTTCGCCGTGTACGACCTGCGCGGCGGTGGCCGCTGGCCTGACGCCGAAGCCTTGCGCGCGGCGCGACACACCACGGGCTTCGCGCACGTAGCGGTCGTGGACGGCGCCATGGCGCGGAGGCGCGCCGTGCAGTTCGACACTGGCGCGTTCGGCAAGGGTCTGGCCCTCGATGCTGCGGCCGCCGCCGCGCGCACGGCCGGCGCCAGCGCCGCGACGCTCGACTTCGGCGGCCAGTTGCTCGTCAGCGGTGGCATCGCCGAGCGGACTGCCGCACTAGCCATCGCCGACCCGAGGGACCGGCGCCGCTCGGTGCTGCGGCTCGAGATCCCCGGCGGCAGCGTTGCGACGACGGGCAACAGCGAGCACGGGCGCATCGTCGATGGCCGCCGCCTGGGGCATGTGCTCGATCCTCGATCCGGCCTGCCAGCCGAGGACTTCGGCTCCGTCACGGTGTGGTGCACCGACGCCGCCGCGGCGGACGCCTATTCGACGGCACTGTTCGTGATGGGACCTGACCAGGCGTTGCGCTGGGCTGCGGCCCACGAGCAGGTCGAAGCGCTCGCGCTGCAGATCGTCGGCGACACGCTCCGCGCCCGCGCGACCCCCAAACTGCGCAGTCGCCTGACCGCGCTCGTGCCAGACGTCCAACTGCCATGACGAATCGTCTCTCCATCCTCGCCGCCGTTGCGACCATCGCGCCGACCTTGTGCGCGCAGGAAACAGTCGAAGAGCGTCTCCAGCGACTCGAAGCCCAAAACCGCGCCCTGCAGGAGCGGATGTCGGCGTTGTCGACCGACTTCGAGCGCATGGACCTCGGTGGCCTGGTACCGCCGCTCGGCGACGCCAAGCGCGGCGTCGGTCAGGGTGCCGCCAAGGTCTACGACGTTCAGCAGGGCCTCTCCATCGGCGGCTATGGCGAGTACCTGTTCCAACAGCGCAGCGGCCGCACCGACCTCGCCGACGCGCTCCGGACGGTGCTGTATTTTGGCTACAAGTTCGACGAGAGGTGGGTCTTCAACTCCGAGATCGAGGTGGAGCACGGCACCACCGCCGCCAACAGCGGCGAGGTTTCCCTCGAGTTCGGCTACCTCGACTATCTGGCGAGTGATGCCTTCAACCTGCGCGGCGGCACGTTGCTGTCGCCAATGGGGCTCATCAACGAGCTGCACGAGCCGACCGCGTTCCTGCCGGCGAACCGCCCGCAGACGGAGACCCGCATCATCCCCTCGACGTGGCGTGAGATCGGCTTCGGCGCCTACGGCGACGTTGGTGACTTCTCCTATCGCAGCTACCTGCTGACGTCGCTCGACGGCGACGGCTTCGGCGCGAGCGGACTGCGCGGCGGTCGGCAGAAGGGCAGTCGCGCGGAAGCGGACGACTGGTCGCTGGTCACGAGGGTCGATTATGTGGGCCTCGCCGGTCTCGTCGTCGGCGGTTCGTTCAGTTACGGCGACAGCGGCCAGGACAACCTTCGCGGCACGCCCCCGGTGCGCATCCCCGACCTCCGCACGGCGATCCTCGAAGCCCACGTCGACTACCGCACCGGCCCGTGGCAACTGCGAGCGTTGTGGGCACAGGCCACGGTCCAGGACGCTGACGAGTTCAACGCCGCGGCCGGTGGCAGCCTCGCCAGCCGCATGGTCGGCTACTACGGCGAGATCGGCTGCGATGTGCTGCGGTGGCTCAGCGCGGGCGCCAGCGCCCAGCTGACGCCCTTCATCCGCTACGAGCAGATCGACACCCAGGATCGCATGCCAGTCGGCACGCCCCGCGATGACGACCAGCAGGACGAGATCTGGACCGTCGGCCTCAACTTCAAGCCGATCCGCCAAGTCGTCGTGAAGCTCGACTTCGAGCGCTGGAGCGACGATTTCGACCGGTTCAACGTGCTGTGCGGGTACGTGTTCTGATGGCCATCCGCCGAATCGTGTCTGTGTGCCTCGCGCTCGCTGCGGCCGCGGCCGCGATCCCCGCGCAGGGCAAGGTGTTCCTCACCACCGACGAGGCGCTGGAGTTGGCGTTCCCTGGTTGCCAGATCACGCGCAAGGAGCACCTGCTCGAAGAACGCCAGCGCGCGCGCATCACCGAGCTGTCGGGTCGAACGGCGTCGCGCGCGGTCGCCTTCGCCTACGAAGCGCGCCGGGACGGAGCGCTCGTCGGCACGGCCTGGTTCGACCGACACCGCGTCCGGTCGTTGCAGGAGCTGCTCATGATCGTGGTCGGCCCGGACGGCCGCTGCGCGCGCATCGAGGTGCTCGCGTTCGGCGAGCCCATCGACTACCTACCGCGCGAGTCGTTCTACGCGCAGCTGACCGGTCGCCCGCTCGACGCCGAGTTGTCGACGAAGCACGCGATCCGCGGCGTCGCCGGCGCGACGCTGACGGTCGAGGCGACGGTCGCAGCAGTTCGGCACGTGCTGGCGATCCACGCCGTGATCTACCCGGACCAGCAGCCGAAGCTGGATCCGAAGTCGGATCCCAGGGCGGCGACCGCGCAGGAGACCAAGGCGGCGACGAAGACGAAGCCGGCGTCGAAGCCCGACCCGGAGTCGGAAAAGCCCCCCTCGCCGAAGCCGGCGTCGACCTCTGAGCCCGCTGGCGGCTCGGCGCAGGCATGAAGGGCGCCGACGTCGCGATGACATATGCCGCCGTCGCGCTGGTCGCCGGCTCCGGCTTCGCGTACGGCTGGATGCTCTACGTCGCCGAGCCGACCGATGAGTTTGCGCTCGTCAATCACCCATGGCAGCCGACGATGCATCTTCTGCATGTCGTGACGGCGCCCATGTTCGTATTCGTGCTTGGCCTCCTGTGGCCAACGCACATCATGCCGAAACTACGCAGCGGCGCGAGCGCGCGCCGCCGTAGCGGCATCGGCCTCGTCGCCCTCGCTGCGCCGATGCTCGCGAGTGGGTACGCCGTTCAGGTCAGCGTGGCGGCGGCATGGCGCACGGCGTTTGCGTGGGCCCACGGCATCAGCTCCGTGTTGTTCCTGCTGGTGTTCGTCGGCCATCTCGCCACGCGCATCGGATCCAGGTCAGCCGCACCGCGCGCGTGAGCTGTAGCGAGCGATCCGATCCGCTCGGCGTCGACGCGTCGTCTTGCGCCTGCGGGCGTTGGAGCTGTCGGGCGGGACTCCCGCCACGCCCCCTGTGCCCGCTGACCCTCGCGGCGATCACGCGCACGCTGGTCCTCGCTGGGCCGCCGGGATGGTGGTCGTGCCGGCGGCGTGGCTGGCGACGCTGTGGGCGCGGAGGCGATGGCTCGGCTGCCCGTCGCAGTCCGCGTCGACGGCCCCCCCTGCTTCGCTGCCCATTCGCCTGCGTGGGCAGGCCAATCCGTCTGCTCGCTCAGCGCGCGGCGCCGAGCCCGCGCCGCGACGTCAGCCACGTGCCGAGCGCGATCGTCAGGCCGCGGCCGACGTTGGCCCACAAGCCGCCGGCGGCGTCGTCGGCGACGGCGAACACCATCCAGGCGGCGTTCATCGCCGCGTGCAGCCCGATCGTCGTCCAGAGGTTCCAGCCGTGCGCGCGCAGCAGCCAGCCGTACCAGACGCCGCCGGCGGTCGTGGCGGCGAGCACGCCCGCGTGCCCGAAGCCGAGCGTGCCGTCCCACGGCACGTGCATCGAGCCGAACAGCGCGCCGAACCCGATCGCGCACGGCCAGAACGGCAGCGCGGCGAGGCGCACGGCGACCGCCAGCAGCGCGCCGCGGAAGAACAGCTCCTCGGCAAACGGCGCGAGCACGACGCCGCGCAGCGCGCCGGCGCCGAGGCGCAGGCCGTCGCTCGCGAGCGCGCCTTGCGCCAGCATCGGCAGTCCGGCGAGCGCGGCAAAGGCGAAGCCGCGCGGCAGCGAGCCCGTGAGGCCTAGGCTCGTCGCGGCGCGGCGCCAGCCCCCGGCGATCGCCGCCGTCGCGAATGCGAGCAGCGCCGTCAGCGCGAAGCCGTCGAGGTTGCGCACGGCGTCGGGCACGCCGGCGTCGCGCAGCCAGCGGTGCAGCGCCACGTACGGCTCGCATTGTCCGCGCAGGCGCACGGCGGCGAAGCCGACCAGACCCAGGGCGAGCGCGCCGCGGGCGCGGGCTGGCGTGGTCATCGGCTCAGCGTCCACGCGGGAAGTCCGCTTCCGCCATCACGAACGCCTGGAACTTCTGCCGCCACACCTCCGGCAGCGGCACGCCCTTCAGCGTGTCCATGTCGACCGCGGCGGTCAGGATGCGCGCGCGGCAGCGGGGCTTGGGGTCCCGGTCCTTGGTGATCCAGAAGCCGAACTCGACCGAGCTCGCGCCCATGTGCAGCACGGCGAGGTGCACGGTCAGGTCGTCGCCGTAGCGGATCGGCGCGAAGAACTCGGCCTCGAGCTTCACCGCCGGGAAGCCGAGTTTGTCGTCGTGCAGCAGGCGCGGGTACGGGTGACAGAGCGCGTCGCTCCACCAGTCCTCGAACGCGCAGTGGAAGCAGTGCAGGAGCTTCGGGTAGTAGGCGATGCCGGCGTCGTCGATGTCGCCGAAGCGGTAGCGCAGCTTCTGCGCGAACGTCATCGGCTCGCCGTGCCGGTCTTCGCCGCCGGCTCTTCGTCGCGGTTCTTCTCGCTGTTGCGCGCGCAGAAGTCGGCGAGGCTGGGCACGTCCTTGGGCAGCTGCGGGTGGCGCTGCAGTTGCGCCAGCAGCACGTCGATCGTCGCCTGCGTGTCGGCCTCGGCGCTGTGCGCGCCCTCGAGCTCGCGGCCGCAGTAGTGGCGCACGGCGGCGCTCAGGTTGCGCGGGCCCATCAGGAAGCGGTCCCACGCCGTCTCGCAGACGTTGAAGATCACCTTGGCGTCGACGAGGTTGCGGCCCTTGAGGTCGAACGTGATGCCGTGGCGCTTGCACTCGTTGAGCCAGAGCGGCAGGTCGTAGCCGATCTGGTTGAAGCCGCCGAGGTCGCTGTCGCCGAGGAAGGCGAGCAGTTCGGGCGCGAGCTTGCGCAGCGGCTGGGCCGGCTTCTTGCCGCCGTCGCCGAACAGGCCGCACGCGTCGGCCGAGTGGATGCCGGTGACCTTGGTCGCGCCCTTGCTGAGCGCAATGCCGGGGTTGACGGGGCGCACGAGCGCTTCGCGGCTGCCGTCGGGATTCAGTCGCACGAGCGCCAGTTCGACGATGCGGTCGGCGGTGACGTCGAGGCCGGTGGTCTCGAAGTCGAGGAAGACGATGGGGCGCTTGAGTTGCAGCAGCATGGGGCGGGAGCGTGCGGGCCGCGCGGGCTGACCGGCCCGGTCGCGCGGCATGACCGGGGCCCATCATGCGGGCGACGACGGCGCGCACAAGCCTCGGCGGCGGTCGCCGGCGCGCGCCTGCGCCCCTCCGCCCATGGCCGGAACGGCGGACGTGGTCTAGCCTCTTCGCCCCAACCCCAACCCCAACCCCACCCCGATGCGCGCCCTGACGATCGTCTCCGTCCTCGCCTTCGCCGCCGCCGCCGTCGCCCAGACGCCGCTGCCGTCGATCCCGACCAACGCCGCCACCCCGGCCAAGCCCGCCGCTGCGGCGCAGGATCCGAAGGCCGCGCCGAAGAAGCTCGACGAGGGCAAGTTCGACCACTTCGGCGCGGGCATCACCGAGGGCGCGGCGACGCCGATCGCCGACGCGCTGAAGGCGCCGGAGCAGTTCACCGGCAAGACGGTGCGGCTGGAGGCGCCGATCACCGGCGTGTGCCAGACGAAGGGCTGCTGGATGCAGCTCGGTTCGCAGCAGCCGACGGTGTTCGTCAAGTTCAAGGACTACGCGTTCTTCGTGCCGAAGGACGCGAGCGGCCGCACCGCGATCGTCGAGGGCGTGATGACGATGAAGCAGGAGACGGTCGAGCAGACCAAGCACTACCTCGAGGACGCCGGCAAGCACGAAGAAGCGGCGAAGGTCACCGAGGGCCGCAAGCTCTACCACTTCATGGCGACGGGCGTGGCGATCGCCAAGCCGGCGCCGAAGAAGCTCGACGAGGGCAAGTTCGACCACTTCGGCGCAGGCATCACCGAGGGCGCGGCGACGCCGATCGCCGACGCGCTGAAGGAGCCAGAGCAGTTCACCGGCAAGACGGTGCGGCTGGAGGCGCCGATCACCGGCGTGTGCCAGACGAAGGGCTGCTGGATGCAGCTCGGTTCGCAGCAGCCGACGGTGTTCGTCAAGTTCAAGGACTACGCGTTCTTCGTGCCGAAGGACGCGAGCGGCCGCACCGCGATCGTCGAGGGCGTGATGACGATGAAGCAGGAGACGGTCGAGCAGACCAAGCACTACCTCGAGGACGCCGGCAAGCACGAAGAAGCGGCGAAGGTCACCGAGGGCCGCAAGCTCTACCACTTCATGGCGACGGGTGTCGCCATCAGCAAGCCCGCGGCGAAGTAGGCGCGGTGGGCGGGTGGGGCGAGCGCACGCGCCGCGAACTGGTAGGCCCTGCAGGACTCGAACCTGCAACCAAGCTGGTATGAGCAGCCAGCTCTAACCAATTGAGCTAAGGGCCTGCCGAGGCAGCGGTATACCATGCCGCGCCGCCAGCGCGATGCCGCCGAACCGCACGCTCGACCACGCCGCCATCCTGCCGCGCCTGCTGACGATGCAGGCGGAGATCCGCTCGGCGCTGCGCGCGCACATGCAGGCGCAGCAGGCCGACGTTTGGTCGCGCACGGTGCGCGACGACGCCGGCGACACGGTGTTCGGCATCGACGCGGCGGTCGAGGACCTGCTGCTCGCGCGCTGCGAGGAGTGGGGGCGCACGCAGGCGTTCACGCTGCTGGCCGAAGGGCTCGATCCCGCGGGCGTGGCGTTCGGCGCGCCGGGCCGCGGCGGGCCGCCGTTCCGGCTGCTGGTCGATCCGATCGACGGCACGCGCGGGCTGATGTTCGACAAACGCTCGGCGTGGTGCCTGATGGCGGTGGCGCCCGATCGCGGCGACGCGACGCGGCTGTCGGACGTCGCGATCGCGGCGATGACCGAGCTGCCGACGACGCGGCAGGCGACGAGCGACGCACTGTGGGCGGTCCGCGGCGGCGGCGCGCACGGCACGCGCACAGAGCTCGCGACCGGCGCCACGCGGCCGCTGCCGGTCGTGCCGAGCCGCGCCGACACGCTGCGCCACGGCTTCGCGACCGTGTGCGACTTCTTCCAAGGCGGCAAGGCGCTCGTCGCCGAGCTGGCCGAAGCGATCTACGCCCGCGCGCTCGGCCCGTGGAACGCGCAGAAGGCGGAGGTCTACGCCGACCAGTACATCAGCTCCGGCGGCCAGCTCGCCGAACTCGCGCTCGGCCGCGACCGCTTCGTGCTCGACGTGCGGCCGCTCGTGCACAGAAAGCTCGGCGCCAAGAGCTCGCTGGCGTGTCGGCCGTACGACGTCTGCACCGCGCTGGTCGCGCAGGAGGCCGGCTGCGTCGTGCTCGATCCGTACGGCGGTCCGCTCGATGCGCCGCTCGACGTCGTCAGCAGCGTCGCGTTCGCCGCCTACGCCAACCGCGCGCTCGCGGAGCGCATGGTCCCGATCGTGCGCGAGGAAACGCTGCGGCGGTTCGGCGGCGGCTGAGCGCCGGCGCGCGGCTCACTTGCCGCCGCGCGAACCCGTGCCCGCGTCGGCCGGCTTCTCGCTGGGGCTCGCCGCCAGCGCCTTTGCCACCATCGCCTCCAGCTTCTCGCCGCCGACGTTGGTCGCGATCACCTTGCCGTCGCGGCCGATCAGGATCGTGAACGGGATCGAGTTCACGTCATGCAGCTGCGCGATCTCGGCTTGCCAGTGCTTGCCGTCGAACACATGGCGCCAGCTCATGCCCTTGTCCTTGATGGTCTGCACGAGCTTGTCCTTGTTGCGCTCGCGGTCGAGCGAGATGCCGAGGATCTCGAAGCCGGCGGCGTGGTGTTTCTCGTATGCCGCAAGCACGTAGGGAAGTTCCTGCATGCACGGGACGCACCACGTCGCCCAGAAGTCGATCAGCAGCACCTTGCCCTTGTAGTCGGCCGGCGACACGTCCTTGCCGTCCATGTCCTTCGCGGAGAACGGCACCGGGTCGCTGCCCGCGCCGAGGTTGGCGGCGAGGATCTTGGCGGCGGCCTTCTTGCCGGCGGCGGTGTTCGGCCAGGCCTTGGCCACGGCGGCGACGTCGTCGGTCTGGCCGAGCGCCTGCTTGCCGGCCGTGAGGCGCGCGAACATCGCCTTGGCGAGCGCAAAGTCGGCCTTGTCCTCGTCGGACTTCGCCGCGGCTTCCATCTCGACGATCAACGCGTCGGCGCCGGGCTTGTCCTTGAAGATCAGGCTCACGATCGTGACCACTTCGAAGCGCTCATCGGCCGTCTTCGCCTTGGCGAGCGCCGCGGCCTTCAGCGCGTCGCGCTTCTCGACCAGCTTGAGCGTGTTCGCAGCCATCATGCCGCGGATCGTCGTGGGCATGTCGGCGGCGCCGAAGTCGGCGTTGCCGATCGCGTTCTTCGCCGTGGCTTCGTCCTTGTTGAGCATCGACAGTTGCACGACCTCGACGGCTGCGGCGCCGACCTCGGCCGCCTGCGGGAACGCCTTGACGAAGCCCTGAAGGTCGACGATGCGCGCGGCCAGCGCCTGCTTGCGCGCTTCGGCGTCGCCAGGCGGCAGCTTCTCCATGCGCGCCTTCTGCAGGTCGCCGAGCTCCTTGAAGCGGGCCTCGGCGGTGGGAGCGCCCTGCGCGAGCGCGGCGGCCGCGGCAAAGGCGATGACGAGGAACGGGCGGAACAGGCGGCGCATCATGGATCCTGGGGAAGGGGCAGACGGCAATGCTACGGCGCGCGTCGCTGCGTCGCCTGCCCCGGCGTGCGCCAGCCATCGACCTGCACGATGCGGTCCTCTTCGGCGATCCACGCCGACAGTTGGCCGCCGTACACGCAGCCGGTGTCGAGGCCGACGCACTGCGGCCGCACGACGAGGCCGCGGCGGGCCCAGTGGCCGAAGACCACGCGCTTTGGCCCGCGGTAGAAGTCGTCCCACGGCCGGTACGGCGGACCGGGCGGTGGCCAGTCCATCGGCGGCTGTTGGCCGTCGGCGTCGCAGTAGCGCACGTTGACGAGGTAGTCGACCTCGGCTGCGGTCAGCGGTCCGCGCAGCTTGGCCTCGTCCCAGCGCGGGTGCAGTCCGGCGTGCACCAGCAGCACGTCGTCGAAGCAGCGTGCGAACGGTTGGCCCTGCAGCCACGCGCGCTGGGCAGGATCCTGATCCTTCACCTTCTGCAGCCAGTGCAGGTCGTGGTTGCCGAGCACCGGTTCGGCGCCGAGCTGCATCAGCAGCGCCAGCGTGCCCGGCGAATCCGGCCCTTTGTTGACGAGGTCGCCGACCGGCAGCAGTCGGTCGCTGCCGGACGCGAACTTCACGGCGTCGAGCAACCGCTGCAGCGGCTCACGGCAGCCTTGGATGTCGCCGACGAAGATCCTGCGGCCCATGGTGTGGATTGGCCGGCGTCGGCTTGCCCGCCGCACGGCGGCGTGGATTGTTGCGCCCGCCGCGGCGGGCACAACGGGCCAGGGCGCGGACCACGCCGACTTCATGAACCGCCTCGTCCGTGCCGCCGGTTCGATTTCGTTCTTCACGCTGCTGTCGCGGATCGCCGGCCTCGTGCGCGACAGCCTGATGGTGCAGGTGCTCGGCGCCGGCTGGGCGCAGGGCACGTTCCTGCTGGCCTGGACGCTGCCCAACCTGATGCGCCGGCTGCTCGGCGAAGGGGCGCTGTCGGCGTCGCTGGTGCCGGCCTACGCGCGCGCACGGCGCGATGACCCGGCGGTGGCGCGCACGCTGCTGGCGCAGGTCGTCGGCGCCGTGGTCGCGATCCTGACGCCGCTGTGCGCGGTCGTCGCCGTCGCCAGCCTGCTGGTCCCTGCCGAGTGGCTGCCGGCGCCCGACGACGGCGGCGTGCCGGCGATGCGGCTGTTGCTGTCGCTCAACGCGATCCTGTTCGCGTACGCGCTGCCGGTCTGTCTGACGGCCGTCTACTCGGGCGCGCTCAACACGCTCGGTCACTTCGCCCTGCCGGCGGCGGTGCCGATCGTGCTCAACCTGTTCTGGATCGCAGCGCTGCTGGTCGCCAAGCCGCTCGGGTACACGGTCGACGTCGAGGTCGCGCACTTCATCGCGTGGTGGCTGACGATCGGTGGCTTCCTACAGCTGCTTTTGGTGGTCTGGCCGCTGTGGCGCCGCGGCGAGCTGCTGCGGCCGCCGCTCGGCTGGCCGGCCAAGGGCACGCCGGCGCGCGCGGTGTTCGTGGCGATGCTGCCGACGGTGCTCGGCATGTCGCTCAACCAGATCAGCAGCCTGCTCGACCAGTTGATGGCGTACTACCTCGTGTCGCCCGGCGCGGTGACGTACGTCTACCTCGCCAACCGGCTGCTGCTGTTCCCGCACGCGCTGACGGCGATGTCGGTGGCAGTTGCGGTGTTTCCCAAGCTGGCGCACGAAGCGCACGACGTCGACCGCACGCAGATGCGTCGCACGCTCGACCTCGCGGCGGCGGCGACGATCCTCGTCACCGTGCCGGCGTCGGTCGGCCTGATCGTGCTCGGCGAGGACGTCGTGCGCGTGCTGTTCGTCCGCGGCAAGTTCGGCGAAGCCGACGTCGACCCGACGGTGTGGACCACCGGCTGCCTCGTCGCCGGCCTGCCGTTCCTCGGCCTCGCGCAGCTGTATGCGCGCGCCTACTACGCGATCGGCGACATGAAGACGCCGGCCCGGGTCGCCGCGTGGTTGGTGCTGCTCAACGTCGCGCTCAACGCCACGCTGGTGACGATGACGTCGCTCGGCACCGCGGCGCTGACGCTGTCCAGCAGCCTGTCGGCGCTCGCCAATGCATCGCTGCTGGCGTGGGGACTGCGGCGCCACGTGCCGGCGGCGCAGGACCTCGGCAAGGCGTGGATGCGCACGCTGGCGGCGACCGCGGTGATGGCGGTGGCGCTGCCGCTGTGCCAGCTCGCCGCGCCCGACAGCGGGCGCATGACCAAGGCGCTGCTCGACGTCGCTCTGCCGATCGTCGTCGGCATCGGCGTGTACGTTGCCGCGCACGCGGCGATGCGCTCGCCGGAACTGACGGCGGTGCTGGTGCGCGCGCGCGAGAAGGCGCCGCCGGCGAGTTGACGCGGCCGCGCGCTCGGCGTCGGCAAACCGCTACTCGACGCGCTCGAAGTCGAGCCAGTTGCGGCTGTCGTTCCAGATACGGACGCCGCCGGCGATCGGGTCGATGCGCCGGCGCTCGGCCACGCCCTTCTTCTCCACGGTGATCCGGCCCTCGGCGTCGGTGTACCAACCGAGCTGCACGACGCCGTCGACGAAGGCCTCGACCGGCTGCCACGTGCGCACGCCGGCACGCAGCAGCGGCTTCTCCGGATCGGGGCCGTTGGCGCCGAGGCACAGGAACAGGTGGCGCTGCGTGATCGCGAGGTAGCCGCGGCTGGGCTGCCGGTCGGGCTTGCCGTCGACCATGCGCGCGCGTAGCTCGTAGACGCCCTCGAGCGCGTGCGGCGTGCGCGGCGAAACAGCCGGCTTGGCCTCGGCCGTGGCCGGCGCTTGCGCCTGCGCCGACGGCGCTTCGGCGGGCGCGGGCCTGGGATCCTGGCTCCAGGGCGCGGCAAAGGCGCCAGCACAGAGACCGAAGAGCAGCGTGGACAGTCGCGTCATGGCGGGCATGCGGTTTAGGAGTCGGTGACGATGACTTCGACATCGGCCAGCGTCTGGCCGGCGACGAGGCGGACGGCGGCGCTGCCGTGCCACTTGGCGCGACGGCTGCGCTTGCGCGCGCCGTCCCACTGCGCACGCACCTCGACGTCGCCGGGCAGCACGCGGCACAGCTCGAAGCAGCCGTTGTCGTCGGCGCGCACGGCGTCGTCGTCGCCGACCCATACCAGCGCCCCGGCGAGCGGCTTGCCGTCGGCGACGGACAACACGCGACCGCGGACGGCGGCGGCGGGTTGCAGCGTGATCGTCGCCGGGGCGTTGGCGACGGCGCGGCTCGGCGCGTGCGCGAGCGTCGGCGGCAGGCCGGCGAGCACGAGCCGCGGCTCGGCGCGCGGTGGCAGGCAGTCGAGCGTGAAGCTGCCGTCGGACGCGGGCTGCGCCTGCACGCCGGGCAGGCCGCGCGCAAGCACCAGCAGCGTCGATGGATCGAAGCCGGGCGGCGATTCGACGCGGCCGGTACGCGTGGCGCCGCGCTCGAGCGGCACGACGGTGACGGCCGGCGTGCCGTCGGCGCCGCGCTCGAGGTCGGCGTGGGCGAGCACGAAACCCGACGCGCGCACGCGCAGCGCGAGGCCGTCGAGCGCGGCGTCGACGCCATCGATCACGAATGCGCCGCTGGCGTCCGACACCGCGCGGCCGAGCTCGACGCCGTGCTTGCCGCCGCCCATCAGCAGCGCTTCGGCGCCGACGACCGGCGCAAGCGCAAGGCAGCGCCAGCCGTGCTGCCACGCCGCGACCGGTGCGACGACGCGGCCGCGCAGGGCGACCGCGGGCCGCAGCACGATCGGCGGTGGCGACGCGCCGAGTGCGACGTGCACGAAACCGGCGCCGATGCCATCGCCGTGGTAGCGCACGACTGCGCGCTCGGGCACGGCGTCGGCGGCGAACGTCGCGGTCGCTCCGGCCGCAAGTTGGCGAGTCGCGATCGGCAGCGGCGGCGACGGCGCCACGAACGTGAATTGGTCAGGGAAGAACGTCAGCTCGAGCGCTGGCGCCGGCGCGTCGGCGCGCGCGAAGGCCAGCGTGACGCGGCGGCTGTCCCATGCGCGCCATGCCACGATGGCGGCTCCGACGACCGCGCACAGCGCGAGCGCGAGCCCGACGGCGCGGAGGTTGGAGCCGTCAGCGCTGCGGGTGCGCCTGGCGCGTCGACCCGGCGTTGCGTTGCTGCGCTCGACGACCACGCCCAGACGATAGCAGATGCAACGAATCGGCATGGGGCGGTCGGCAGATTGCGGCCACCGCGTTCATGCGCTTCGCTCACGGCGTGCACATCCACCTGCTGCGCCACGGCATCGCGGAGGACCACGCGCCGGGCGGCGACGACGCCGCGCGCGCGCTGACCGACGAAGGCCACAAGCGCCTGCGCAAGGCCGCCGCGGCGTGGCGCCGGCTCGTCGCGCCGCCGGACGTGGTGTGGACGAGTCCGTTGCTGCGCGCGCAGCAGACGTGCGAGCTCTTCTGCGAGGCGGTGCGTTTCCGCGGCGAAGCGCGCGTCTGCGCCGACCTCGTGCCGAACGCGGCGCCGAGCCACGCGCTAGCGCTGCTCGAAGGCGAAGCGCTCGCCGGCACGGCTGGCGTCGCGCTCGTCGGCCACGAGCCGCACCTCGGCTACCTGCTCGGTCTGTTGCTGACCGGCCAGGGCCGCATGCCGGTGCCGTTCAAGAAAGGCATGCTAGTTGGCGTCGAGACCGAGTCGCGCACGAGCCTCGTTGGTCATCTGCGGTTGGCGCTGCCGCAGAAGCTTGCCGGCGAGATCGACTGACGGCGAGGAAGCGCCCGCCGGCCGACATCCTGCGCCGCGTCAGCGCGGCATTTTCGGCGCGATGGGCTTCGGCACGAGCACGACGTTGCGCGCGCCGCCGGCCGGGACCAGCAACGTGCCGAGGTCGAACTGCTCGTTCTTGCCGTCGCCGCCGGTGTACAGCATCACCTTGTAGCGGCCGGGCAGCAGGTCGTTGGTGCGGAACGTGCCGTCGTCCTTGTCGAGGCCGAAGCCCGTGCGGCCGCTGTTCGCGCCGTCCGGTTTGCCTTGTTCGTCGACACGGATGGCCTGCGCCCACGCCCAGTTGCGCTTGCCTTGGCCGAGCGGCGCCATGTCGACGCGGCCGATCACCTCGATCGTCGGCTGCGCGACGAGGCGCAGGCCGGCGACCGGCGCGCCGCCGGCCACCGCGATGTCGGCGAGCTCGCCGCGCGCGGCGCCCTGGCCGGTGCGCACGCTGAGCCGCCACGTGCCGGCGGCGACGCGCGCGAACGTGAACTCGCCCTGCGCGTTGGTCGTCGTCGTGCTGTTGGTGGCGCGGATCGGGCGCGGGTTCTTGGAGTCGGCGGCGCCGCCCGCGAGTTGCCCCTCGGCGCGGATCATCACGCCGCTGATCGGCTGGCCGGCGAGGTCGACGCATACGCCGGTGAGCGAGCTGGTCAGCACCTCGATCGCCTCGTCGCGCGCTTCGCCCTGCTGCAGCGTCAGCTGGCCCGACCACAGCGTGTCCATCGGGCCGAACGCGGCTTCCTCGGCGCGTGGCAGCACCGACAGCGACAACGGTCCGGCGGGCACCTCGCCGAAGTCGAAGCGACCGCGCGCGTCGACGCGAGCCGAGAACATGCGGTTGTTGGCGTACGCCGTCAGCGCGTAGCCGGCGGCGAGCTGGCCGTCGACGGTCAGCGAGCCGGCGAGCGTCGCGGTCGGGCCGTCGATCGGCTTGCTGCCGGCGTCGAGCGCGACCTCGGCGACCTGGCCGCGCTGCACCTGCACGGTGGCGTTGGGCAGGTCGCGCGCGAGGAACGCCGTCTGGCCCATCGCCAGGATGCCGCCGGGCGAGCGCATCGCGTCGAGCGCGGGGATCGCCGACACGCGCCATTCGCCGGGTTGCAGCGCCTTCGACGCGAACGCGCCGTCGAGGCCGGGCGTCAGCAGCGTCGGCACCGACTCGGTCGCGCCGCGCTCGCCGCCGCGCTTCTCGAGGGTGATCGTGAACTTGCCGGGCGGCGGCGGAGCACCGTTCTCGCGCAGCACGCCGCGCAGCGAGCCGGGCGCTTCCATGCGCAGCGTGACGGTCTCGTTCTTCGCGACCTTGCCGTTGGCGACGCCCCACTTGGGGTGTTCGGCGCTGACGCGCAGTTCGTCGGCCTGCAGCATCTCGACCTTGCGCACGCCGTCCTTGTCGGTGCGGCCGCACGCGACCGGCATCTCGATCGGGCCGTCGCCGCGCGCCTGCGCGTAGACCATGGCGTTGCGGATCGGCTGGCCGTCGGGGCCGACGACCGCGACGGTGAACGCGTACGGCGCGACGAGCGCGATCGCGGCGCTGGTGTCCTTGTCGACGAGGTCGATGCGCGCGCTGGCGACGGCGTGGCCGGGCGCGTCGACGAGCAGCGCGTACGAACCCTTGGCGAGGTTGTCGATGCGCCACTTGCCCTCGCCCGTCGCCTTGCGGCGCTCGCGCAGGTCGACCGGCTGCGTGACGCCGAGCAGGAACATCTCGGCCGCGCCTTCGCCCGGCTTGCCGGGCAGCAGCTGCAGGCGCGCGTCCTTCGCCGGCTTGCCGTCGGCGCGCGTCACCGTCACGTCGACGGCGTACAGCGTCGGCAGCGTCACGACGACCTCGCCGAAGATCGACTGCGGCTCGGCGAGCGTCCACGCGTGGCCCTTGCCGCGGCGCGCCGCGACGGTGACGCGGCCGGCGGTGAAGCCGGTGCCGCGGAAGCGGCCTTCGGCGTCGGTGCGGCCGATGCGGCTGGCGAGGTCGACGGGCGCGACGGTCAGCGTCGAGCCGGCGAACACCTCGGCGTCGACGATCGGCTTGCCGTCGCCGTCGACGACCTTGCCGGCGAGCTCTTCGCCCAGGCGCAGCTTGATGCGGCCGACGTCCTTCTCCTGGCCGGGGCGCACGACGACGCTCGGCTTCATGTCCGAGAGGTGACCGGCCATCGTCGTCGCCAGCAGATTGCTGCCGGGCACGACGCCGACGAGGCGGAAGCGACCATCCGTGCCGGTGTACGTCGTCGGGATCGGCAGCTTGTTGAACACGTCCTTCGCCCACGGCGGCATCTCGACGACGTTCATCGGGAACGCCGGCTCGCGCACCAGCAGCGCGCCCTCGGGGTCGAAGCGCTCGGCGGGGAACAGCGCGGCGAGGGTGCCCGGCAGGTCGGCGGCGCGGACCAGCGCGCCGGCCAGCGGCTCGCC